>Ga0134128_10006721_pt1 | contig 13932 bp, 12 predicted proteins | sample KB31754_FD_96462 | JGI IMG/M metagenome (GOLD analysis project Ga0134128, IMG submission 96462) | Terrestrial soil microbial communities with excess Nitrogen fertilizer from Kellogg Biological Station, Michigan, USA - KB3-175-4 | ecosystem: Environmental > Terrestrial > Soil > Unclassified ... | reverse complement strand
ATATCAAACACCGATTCTTGGTAGTTACCAGACGCTCCCAATTCGAGCTAAGACAAGCCAAAGCCAGACTCCATATCTTAGAGGGGCTTAAGATTGCAGTCGATCACATTGATGCCGTTATCGCTACCATCCGCGCTTCCAAAGACCAGGAAGAAGCAAAGAAAAATTTGATGGAGAAGTTTAAATTGTCAGAAATCCAAACAGTAGCAATTTTGGACATGCAGCTTCGCCGTCTTGCAGCACTTGAGAGACAAAAAATTGAAGATGAGTTAATGATGGTGAGAGAAACTATTGCGTATTTAGAAGACTTGCTTGCTCATTCTGAGAAAATCCTCAAAGTTATTGGAGAAGAGCTCAAACAACTCAAAGAAAAATATGGAGACGAAAGACGGACGAGAGTTTTCAAAGGAAAAGTCGATGAATTTTCAGAAGAAGACCTCATTCCTAATGAACCAACTGTCATCACCATGACCAGTACTGGGTATATTAAACGTCAGCTTACTTCATCTTTCTCAACCCAGCATAGAGGGGGGAAGGGAATTAAAGGCATGACCACCAAAGATGAGGATGATATTATGTTTATTCGCTATGCCCAAACACATGACAATTTGCTCTTCTTTACCAACAAAGGCAAAGTCTACCAAATCAAAGCCTATGAAATAGCAGAGTCTTCCCGAACCAGTAAAGGAACAGCAGTGGTTAATCTGCTCAACTTGGAAGGTGGAGAAAAGGTAGAATCATTTATTAACTATTCAGGCAAACTTGAAAAGCAATATGTTTTCTTAACCACTCGTCAAGGAACAGTCAAAAAATCAGCAGTCAGCGAATTTTCAAATATCCGCCGCTCTGGTATTGTTGCCATCAAACTTGATAGTAAAGATGAATTAGTCTGGAGTAATTTAACAACAGGTGAGGATGATATCTTACTCGTCACTAGAGAAGGAAAAGCTATCCGCTTCTCCGGCAGTCAAGTCAGACCAATGGGAAGAGCAACCATGGGAGTGAGAGGCATTAAAATTCCAGCAACTGACGAAGTGATTAGCATGGATGTTATCGACAAAGATGACAAAGAAGCACTTCTCTTAACTATTATGGAAAATGGCCTTGGCAAAAAAACCCTTGCCTCAGAATTTAGAGGCCAAACACGAGGAGGAATGGGAGTAAAAGTGGCTAATGTAACAGACAAAACAGGAAAAGTAGTTATCGCAACCATCATGCCAAAAGGAGCCAAAACAATTATTATGACCTCCAAAAAAGGCCAGGTAGTCCAGCTTGAAGCAAATTCTGTTCCACGACTTTCACGAGCAACTCAAGGAGTAATCCTGATGCGCTTCTCCAAAGACGGCGATAAAGTCGCCTCCGCAACCTGCGTTGAAGAAAAAGAAATCTAAAGATATCTCACTTTTTCTTTAAGAGAATTCTCTGGTATAATACCCCTATGATTATTGATGGACGAACTATTTCCAATCAAATATTGGCCGAGCTGCTTATTCGCACAGACGATTTAGAAGCGCAGTACCAAATACAGCCACATTTAGCAGTCGTTAGGGTGGGGGATGATCCTGCAATTAATTCCTACATTGCTCAAAAAGAAAAAATGGCAAAAAAAATTGGTGCAATTGTCTCTGTCTATAATTTCCCAGAATCTGTAAAACAAGAAGAGCTCAAAGCATCTATTGCATTTCTTCAGGAAAAAAGTGATATTCATGGCCTTATTCTGCAGCTTCCTGTTCCGCCGCATATTGATTATGAAAAACTCATTTTAGACATTCATGCTGACAAGGATGTTGATGGGTTTCGTCCCAATTCGCCATTTATCATTCCTATTGCATCTGCAGTCCTAAAGGTTTTAGAACTTCCTATGATGAAAGAAACAGAAAAAACTGGAGAATCATTTAATGACTGGTTAAAAAATAAAAATATTGTTGTTATGGGTAAAGGCAAAACAGGAGGACAACCAGTTATTGAGATCTTGCACCAACATGGGGCAAAAATCAATGTTGTTGATTCTCAAACCCAAAATCCTGAAGAACTCACACATAATGCAGATATTGTTATTACTGCCGTTGGCAAACCACACACACTTACAGCAAACATGATTAAAAAAGATACAATTCTGATTGGTATCGGCATGAGTATGGACGAGAATGGAAATTTTGTTGGGGACTATGACCAGGAGGATATAAAAAATAAAGCAGAATGGTATACTCCAATTCCGGGAGGAGTAGGACCTGTTAATGTTGCCTGTCTTATGGAAAATCTTGTCACTGCTGCAGAGCACACTTCCCAGAACTAATTTTCTCCAATTTGATCCCTTGACAGACTTCTAAAGAGTTTACTATGCTACATAAGGAAATAGAAAATTAAACGCTGAAAAACATAAAAATCAACGTTTTTTTCATAAAAATGGTTAATTTTTGGAAAAATTAATACATGAATAAGAAAAATGAATATGTTAAAGTTTCCTCTTATGAAGGCCGAAAAGGCGAAGTAAAAAAAGTTGTCCTCCTTTATTCTGGTGGACTTGATACCTCAGTCATGCTCAAATGGATTCAAAAAGAATATGCTGCAGAAGTGATTGCCCTTACTGTTGATATTGGACAACTCGCAGATGATTTAGAAAAAATTAGACAAAAAGCACTTAACCTTGGTGCAACAAAAGCATACCTTATTGATGCAAAGGATGAATTTGCCGAAGAGTATATTGCCAAAGGAATAAAAGCAAATGCCTCCTATCAGCAAGAATATCATTTAGCAACACCTCTTGGACGACCTCTTCTGGCAAAATGGGCAGTAAAGATTGCAGCAGAAGAGGGAGCAGATTGTATCGCTCACGGTTGTACAGGAAAGGGGAATGACCAAGTAAGGCTGGAAGGAACAGCACTAGCACTTAACCCGGATATTAAAATTATTGCTCCAGTCAGGGAGTGGAATATGGGGCGGGATGAAGAAATTGATTATGCAAAAAAACATCATATTCCGGTAATGCAAACAAAAGAAAAACCCTATTCCTATGATGACAATATGTGGGGGATATCAGGAGAAGGAGGAGAGATCGAAAATCCTGCACTTATTCCACCTCTTGATAAAATTCTACAAATTAACAAGCTTCCGGAAGAAGCACCTAATACTCCAGAGATTATCCAACTCGAATTTGTGAAAGGCATTCCAGTATCCCTGAATGGGGAACAGATGAAACTTGCAGACCTGATTGGTCAACTCAATAAAATGGGATCTACACATGGCATTGGGACAAATATTCATATTGAAGACAGAGTGGTTGGTCTTAAAATTCGTGATATTTTTGAAGCACCAGCTGCCGAAATTATCATTACCGCACACAAGCAACTTGAGAGTTATGTCTCAACCCGTGCGGAAAATGAATTCAAATCAATCGTAGACACTAAATGGGCATATCTTTGTTATGGAGCGCTTTGGCTTGAGCCCCTCATGAGTGATTTAAATGCATACATAGATAATGTGAATAAAAAAGTAACAGGGAAAGTAACTCTTAAGTTATATAAAGGAACAGCGCAAATGCTTGCCCTTGAAACTCCAAATACTATCTTTGAAGAAAAACTTGCAACCTTTATGGCATCAACCGCCTTCAATCAAAATGCAGCACCTGGGTTTATCGAACTTTATACGCTACAAATGAGGCTTGCGCAAAGGGCAGAACGAACAGTCTTGGTAACAATCGGCAAACGCACAAATAAGATAAAACTCCTTCCTGATATTAAAAAATTATATGAGCGAAAATACAAACTTTATGCTACTTACAAAACACATAAATTCTTAAAATCAAGTGGCATAGAGGCAACTCTAGTAAATAAGGTTTCCCAACCGCATCTCAAACCAAATCTCAAAGATTTACTTGAGGCAAATAGATTTGATGTGATCATTAATATCCCCACAGGAAAAGTTCGGACACAAAAAGAAAAATCAGACGGAGAATTTACCAGAAAAGTTGCAGTCATGCATAATACGCCGCTTATTACATCAGTTAGTGTTGCTCACGAATTTGTCGAGAAATTAGCAGCAGCAAATATGTAGTTTATGCAGCGTCCTGTCCTAAAAAAAGTCCTCATGTGCGACCCTCTCTATTTTACCGTGGAAGATGTTTATAACCCATGGATGAAACCCGGGACCGTTAATACAAAAAAAGCAAAAAAACAGTGGGGAAATCTGAAAAAGATTTATGAAGATATGGGAATTGCTGTTGCAGTTATTCCTCAAAAAAAGGGCATACATGATATGGTTTTTGCAACAGATCAAGGGTTGGTACGAAATAAAGAAGTTCTTCTTAGTAACTTTCGCCTTCCTCAAAGACAACCCGAAAGGAAGCATTATAAAAAATGGTTTGAAGAGAATGGATACACAATTCATGAATTACCCAAACATCATTTCTTGGAAGGAAATGGGGAAACCTATTTTTGGAATGATGTAATTTTTGTTGGGACAGGTTATCGGTCTGACACGGAAATCCCTAAATTTTTAGAGAAACATTATGATAGGGAAGTGATATACCTTAAAATTATAGATCCAGCATTTTACCATTTGGATGTTGGCTTTTTCCCACTCAATAATGAAACTGCTTTTTATTATCCTTCGGCATATTCACCAGGGACTATAAAAGAGCTCAAAAAAAGAATTCCCAATCTTATTGAATTTACCAAAGATGAAGCAATGGGTTTTTCGTCAAACAGTGTTGTAACAGATCATCATGTCGTTATCCAAAAGGGCAACCCAACATTTTGCAAGAAGTTAAATACACTTGGATATAAAACAGTAGAAGTAGATCTCGGAGAATTTATGAAATCAGGAGGCGGAGCTCATTGTCTCACCAATATTTTAGAGACAAATAGTTAAACATCTCAGAGCTGTGTTTCAGGATCTCTCAATTAAATTCCAAGTGTTTTTCTTCCATAACTTGTAGCAATCTTCACAGCCTCATCAATATCATACAGTCTATTTTCATAAATCAGCGCTTTTAGGTCAGCCCACATATTGCCATCATTTAATGGCAAGAAAATATCAGCAATGTTATCAACACCAATTCCTACAGGAATGTTATGTTTCAGTAACTCATCAACAGGCGCAATAGGATTATGAATAGGGGCACGTGTCTCACTTCTTCGTGAATCAAGCCATGACATAGGGCAGGAGATCATCATAAATGATGCCAGTTTCATAAGTTTGTAATTCATTTTTCTATAACCTTGCCTATGAGTATTTAAAGAAATACCATGAATACCCACTACTTTCCCTTCCATATCATGCTCTAATATTTTTTTTAAAAGCATTTCCGTTTCTTTTTCGTCTGGCGTATTTAATTCGTCAATGTGGACATGCACCATTTTTTTCTTTTCTTTTGCAGTACTTAAAAGAATATCCAGGTATTCATCTCCCTGACCGGCAGCTGATTTTAGAAGTCCCCCAATAATATCCACATATTCCGCACCTCTATCAAACCATTCCCGTGTTTCTTTCGTAAAAATTCCATAACTTGATTGATTGATAAACTTGAAAGTCATATCCTTTTTATAAGTTTCTCTCAATTTTTGAGATGCTTTTATTGCTTTATCTTTTACATCTGGATCTACATCAATAAAGGTTCCACATACACTGACACCTTGGGAAAGAAGCAGCTCTGTTGCTCGACTCATTCGGTCATAAATTTGGTTAGTTGTAGAAGTTTTGCGTAACTCTGCATTGAGAAGCCATTTTTCATGCCTGTATTTATTAGCGAGTTTAAAATTATCTTCTGTAATTGTGAAGGCCCTATCTATATGTGCATGGCAGTTAACCCATCCACCATTTTTTTTAATTTTTTGCAAAATTATCTCTTTTAAATCAAAAAAGTCCGATTTTTGATCTTTTTTCATTTTAATTTCATAATAAAAGTAACAATATTCTGGAAAAATGTCAATTACCGTATTGACAGAATATAGCATTACCTATACCATACATGTAATTTGAATTCACTTTCGTATAATTCTTTATATAAATCATCAAAATAATGAGCCCTCATGAAAAATTTGCACTTATCCAACAATATCCGTTATTTAAAAACCTACCATCTGCAGAGCTGACTCATTTAGCAAATATTGCAAAAGAAAAAATTTTCAAAGTTCATGAAGTTTTACTTAGTCAAGCATATCCTCCAAAAACTATTTTCTTAATATATAAAGGCCTCTTACGAATTTACATTATTAACAATGATGGTAAAGTAATTCCAATTCGGATAAAAGGCCCTTTGTACGTAACGGGTGATGCGAATTTGGCCGATGATGTACGAACTGCAACAATTGAAGCAATTCAAGAAACGCATACACTTACTATAGAAATGGAGGAAGTAAGAAGACTATTCTTGACCTATCCCACGTTTGCATTGAACTTTTTACAATCTGTTATTGAAAAACTTCGTGCTGCTAATAATGGAACAAAATATTATTTTTCAACCCCTTTAAAAGAACGGACGCAAACAATTTTACAAGATTTAGCAACTTATTATCATAACAGAGAGATTACACTCTCTCAGGAAGAGTTAGCGGATATTATTGGCGCTACTCGAGGGAAGGTAACATTAATGTTACAAGAATTGGAAGACCAAAATATAATTTCTATTGAATACAAAAAAATTAAAGTATTATAAATTGCTCCCTAGGGAGCAGACTTCTTTTTTAGAATAGAATATAGTGATAGCATGGCAAGAGAGAAAAAAGACACATATATAAGATTTATTAGACCTTGGCTTGACAAAAGAGATTCAGAAACATGGCATAATAATGCACGAAAAGCGCTTCATCTTGCCCAATCTATTCCAGGTGGACAATTTATATTGAGAAAATTATTTTCTCATGAAGCTCCACTTCTCTCTATAACCGTTGAGGGAATCAATTTTGAAAACCCATTACTTGTTGGAGCAGGTTGGGATAAGGTAGGAGAAGCAGTTTTGGGACTCCATGCAATGGGATTCGGAGGAGTAGAAGTTGGTTCAGTCCTAAAGTATCCTCAGGAGGGCAATCCGAAACCACGAGAATTTATTGTTTCACCAAATGGCGTTGCAATTAATCGTATGGGTTTTAACAGTCCTGGAATGGAAGTTGTTGCTCACAATTTGGAACAATATCAGGGGAAAAAGGTACCAATAGGAATTAGTGTAGGGAAAAATAAAGCGACACCTGATGAACAGGCCCCAGCAGCCCATGCGATTGTTGTTGATAGGCTGTATGACCTTGGAGATTATTTTGTAATTAATGTTTCCTCTCCAAATACACCAGGCCTCCGTGCTTTACAAGACAAAAAGCCTCTTACTGCTATTATAAATGCAGTTCAGAAAGTTATTGAAAAGCATGGAGGAGAAAAACCACTTTTCGTAAAAATTGCCCCAGACTTATCTGATAATGCAGTTAGGGATGTTATTGATGTAGTTGAAAAAACAGGAATTCGTGGCATAATAGCTGTTAATACCTACCTAAATACAAAAGTCAAAGGTAAATACTCAATAAAAGATCCACGCTTAGAAAGCGTTGGCAAAACTGGAAAACGGAGGACATGGGCAGATGAGGCAGGAGGGTTAAGCGGGGATGATTCTGATTATCGTACACGAGCTATAGAGGTAGTGCGTTACATATATGAAGAGACTCAGAGAAGAGGAATGGAAATAACTATTATTGGAGTTGGTGGAATAAAAGACGCCTCAACTGCACTTAAAATGATTAAAGCTGGAGCAACATTGGTCCAAGTAGTTACGGCGATTCGAGGGAAAGGACCATCAGTTGCAAAACAGATCAACAGAGGAATCGTAGCAGAGATGAGAAGAATGAATCTAACATCATACCGAGATTTAGTTGGATCTGAGATTCGACGTCATACAATATGAATTTTCAACAAAAACTAGATAAAGCTGTAGAAAAAAATAATTCGCTGCTTTGTGTTGGACTGGATCCAGTTTTGGAAAAGTTACCTCAACATTTACAAAAACTAGGATCTCCCTTCTTTGCATTTAATAAAGCTATTATTGATGCAACTCATGATGTTGTTTGTTGTTACAAACCCAACTCTGCTTTTTATGAGGCACTTGGAGAAAAGGGGATAGGGGAGCTTAAAAAAACGTGCGACTATATAAAAAGCCAGTATCCAGAAATTCCAATTATTTTAGATTTCAAACGAGGAGATATCGGCAATACGAATAAAGCATATGCACAATTTGCTTTTGATTATTTAGATGTTGATGCTGTTACCGTTCAGCCGTACTTGGGAAAAGAAGGCCTTTCTGAATTTCTCAATAAAAAAGACAAAGGTATTTTTATTTTATGCAAAACTTCCAACCCTGGGTCTGGAGAATTTCAAAACCTTGCTTTCCAAGGAGAACATCTCTATACAATAGTTTCACAACACGTGGCAGAAGAATGGAACGAAAATAATAATTGCTTTCTTGTAGTTGGAGCAACCTATCCAGAAGAATTAGCAGAAGTGAGAAAAATAGTTGGAGACATGACACTGCTTGTTCCAGGAATTGGAGCACAGGGTGGGGAAGTGGGACCTCTTATGAAAGCAGGACTAAACGCAGAGAAAAAAGGGATAATTATTAATTCTTCCCGAGAGGTGTTATATGCAGGAGATGGTGAAGATTTTGCCCAAAAAGCACGTGACAAAGCACACAAACTGAGAGATACTATCAATAAGTATAGGTAAGTTATGAGAGAAGAAAAAATAATACAGATTTTAAAAAAGATTGATGCTCTTGTAGTAAATGATCATTTTGTTTATACATCTGGAAAACATGGAAGTGCATACATCAGAAAGGACAAGCTGTACCCATTCACCAAACTTACCTCAAAGGTATGTAAAATGATTGCAGAGCAAGTTAAAGACTGGGGCATAGAAATTGTAGTTGGGCCTTCTGTCGGAGGAATTGTGCTTTCACAATGGACTGCATATCACTTATCTCACATTACCAAGAAAGAAGTATTGAGCGTTTTTACTGAAAAATCTTATGATGATGTGGCAATCTATGATCTTCAACAAAAGTTTAAGAGAGGATATGATGCTTTGGTTAAAGGGAAAAGGGCCCTCGTTGTTGAAGACCTCACAAATACTGGGGATTCTGTCAAAAAAGTTGTGGAACAAGTGAAAAATGCAGGAGGAACAGTTGTTGGTGTTTATGTATTGGTGAATAGAAACCCTTTAGATGTCCATAGCGAAAAAATGGGGGCTCCATTTCATTCGCTTGGTGTCTTTAGAGCAGAAGCATGGGATGAAAAGGACTGTCCACTTTGCAAAAAGGGAATACCAGTCAATACTACTGTAGGTCATGGGAAAGAATTTTTGGGAAAAATAACTGAAAACGAATAGAAAGCATTAAAATTTGCTTATAAAACCTCGAAAATCACAAAAAACTACCCCAAAACTTTAAAAAATGAATTCTCCATATTGACTCACTAAAACCATTATTTTATAATATATTTCCAGAGGCCTATGAATATCTCTGGATTTTTTTTACACAAAAAGAAGGAACAATTCTTCTCAAAGATGATTACAATTGACGTTTTTCCAAACGTCTTTTTTTTACCCAAAGCAGCATCCGCTGCTTTTTTTATACCTTGTAATAGCTTATGAACGAACGAGTTTTTCCCCCAACTCAAAGAATGCCTGCCCAAGTTTTACTTGACGCTCGTATTAATCACAAAGCTGAAAGACCACACCCAACCAATTCTATCCCTTTATTTGCACAAGACCGTCGATACCAAGAGGCTGCTCTGTCAGCCATTGAGACAAGCCAGCAGGGGGTTACTGTCTACCAACCATACATGTATAGTGTGGAGGGGAAGGCATCAGACATAGGAGAAGGAAAACCCCACCATGACATTGCATCCAGATATGCATCAGTCGATGTAGGGGATAAAGAAGTTTGGTTCGAGATTATCGGACAGCAAGACAGATCTCAAATTACTGACGTCGACTTCATTACCGCAGATCCTTTGCAGATAATCTTAGGAGATGTTCATCATGAAGATGTTCAAAAAGTCCATAATTATACCGATCAACCAATGCCTGATAAAGCACTTATTAGGCTTGTTGGTACAAATGAAATTCCATTATATACAGGGAATGCAAGAGTCACTGATCCAAGCGAAATACAACAAGCAGCTCTTTCTTTAACACAACATCTTATGCCTGATGCCCCCATACCCATAGCTCCAATCCTCGATGATATCGAAGAATTTACTCAAAGGCAGCAACACTTTGAACACCTAGCAATAGCATCTAACGGCGTAGAAATTGGAAAGCCTCAGCAGATGGAAGTGATGCTTGATAATTCTCATCTTAGATTACTCTATCTCTATCCCACTATCTCTCCAACTGGCGAGCGGTCAACTCTCATTACTAACAAAGAATTAGGCAATCCAGAGCCATCGACCCAACAAGAGAACTCTATCATCGGTCGGACAGACTTTTACTGCGGTTGCGAGAAACATGGAGAGAGGGCACAAGGACATGGCTGTGGAAGAGAATTACTGGGGGCTCTCAGAGCAGCTATCAGCCCAGAAGATAGCACCCCGGAGAATGACCAAACGATTATTGTTGCGTGGGGAGGAGTCGATGACTTGGGAAACGGATCTGTTCTTCACAGCCTCAAAACTCCAAATGCACAAAAAATAGGACTTATCCCATCGTCTCACGAAACAACCGATATGAATGAACAACCAACATATCTTCGTCGTAGCCGTGAAATTTTGAGAGATCTGCCTCATGTTGAGCATAGAGATTTCCGTGGTATGGCTCAAGTTCTTTTTGCTGGGGCAGAATTAGCCGGAGCAACAAGTCTTGACTTCTATACAACCAATGGAGCAAAGAAGCAAGCTGTTGAATACGCACGAAACGATATGGTCTTCTACGGTGGCCCAGATATTAAAATCTATATAAATGAACAAGCACACCTTGCTGTTCCCCCAGAAGTTAGGGCAAGGGATCAAGCAGATAGGCATCCTACACGAAGAGGAGTTTCCTTGTAGGCTTGTTTTTACCCTCATAATCCTCGTATAATACCCCTATGTCCATCCTTACCAAAAATGCCATTGCTCAGGATATAGAGAAGGGGACTATTCGAGTTGAACCTAGCCTTGACCCAACACAGATTAGAGAAGCATCAATTGATCTTCGCCTTGATAAGACCTTTCGTATATTCAAACAAACAAGCCAGCCAATTCCTCTTCTTGAACAAACAGACTATAGAGACTATACAGACGAAATTATCTCTGAAACCTTCCTCGTTAACCCCCAAGAGACTGTTTTAGGCGTTACTATGGAGAAAATAACCCTTCCTGGCAATATTTGTGCGTGGATTGAAGGACGCAGCCGCTTTGCCAGGCTTGGCCTTCTTATTCATATTTCTGCTGGCCTTATTCAGCCTGGAATTTCCAACCACCAAGTCTTAGAGATTACCAATCTTGGACCCAATGTCCTGGAGCTTCATGCAGGCGAGAGAATTTGCCAATTAGTTTTCCAAAGGACAGAAGGGGAAGCGCTCTACTCAGGGAGATTTCAAGGGCAAACCAAGCCATAAAGAAAGCCACCTTACCATTTTCTTGATTTTTTTCCGAACATTACCTATACTCAAAGTATGCTAGACAAACAAGATATTGATGGAAAAGTACGAGGCAAAATTTTTATTCAGGATTACTCCAAAAAACTAGTCATTGAGGGTGTTCAAATCAAAGAAATTCGCAACATGGTAGGAGAGGACGGAGATTTTTCAGAGCTCATGCGTTTTACGCCGGAAGGGGAGTCTCAAGATTTTCCAGGATTTGTCGTCAGACAAGTCAACCGCTCCAAAATGCTCCCAAATGCCATCAAAGCGTGGCATCTTCATTTTAAACAAGATGAAATCCAGACAGTCTCCCCAGAAGATCATTTGGTAGTAGGTCTTTGGGACCTCCGGGAAAAATCTCCAACAAAAGGGCAAACAATGAAATTGGTTCTTGGAGGAGGGAAGTCGCATCTTTTGTATATTCCTAAAGGAGTTGCGCATGGCTATATGAATGTATCCCAAAACCCGACGACCATTATCTATTTTGTTTCAGAACAGTTCAATCTTGAGGATGCAGACGAAAAACGTCTACCTTGGGATAGCTTCAAAGGCTTCTGGGAACCGACTCACGAGTAAAACTTTCGGCAAATTCTCCATCGATTCTAACCCCGGCGACCACGTTCCATTTTATTCTCTTCTCGTGCAACAAGTTGGATGATTCTTAATGAAGGCCGAACCTTACCTCCACAATCCCGCCAGCTGGAGGAATACCAAACTTCTCAGAAAATTCTGGGTCAGATGACTCAATTCTTTCACCATTTGGTGTAAGGTAGATATTTTTTAAAATCACTTGTCCACCATAGACAGCAATCATTGCTGCTAATTCTTGCATTGCCGTTCCAGTTGATTGAGTGTGGGAAATATAGCCATGCTGACCTTGAAAACCTTTTTCCAAATACTCTCTCCCAAACCCAGTCCCGTTATCCTCACATCTGAGCACAAAATCTTCACCCTCACATAGAGCAGAAACACCAAGAAGTGGGCGAGCATGCGGACCCTGGGTTTGAGGAAGTTTTTTTGCTTCTGCATCCAACCAAATCCTTCCGACATTCTGTCCAATATTCTCAATAAGAGATTGCATCCACTCTTCTGCCCAAACGACTTTCCCATATGCTTCTCCTGCCTTGAAGTAGACTTCCATACCTGGATATCTTTCGCCCACATCAACAACAGTTCTCTCAGTTTCCTCTTGCCAAAATGCCGCATCTCTTTCTGCTTGCCTATATGGGTGCTCCATAAGCCGCGCTAAACGAATAGAGCTATCAAAAAGGCCATGCCATCCAAGCGAAACGCTCTGTTCGTCCTCCCTTAATTGTTGTTCCAATCTCTCTATTTCGAATATTCCCGCAAGATCGTCTTCTGGCGTCCCTACTAATTTTGCAAGTTTCCTCAAACTTTTTGCTCGAAGATGTTGTCTCAAACCTACATCATTGAGGCTGCCTGCCATGTCATGATCGATAAAAGGAGAGAGCCTTCTCCTCACTATAATTGCCTCTGGAGTGAAGAGAGAGATCCTCTTAGGCTCCTCTACAAAAGGAGGGAGGGAGATGCCTAGGCTTTCAACACTATACGGGGCAAGCAGTCTTGACTGGAGAGTAAAAATATGTTTCTCTAATGCACCCAAACAAGTATTCCGATGTTGAGGCTGTTGAGACGCCTGAGAAGCAAATCGTTTGGCCATGCGCAAACCACGTCGTTGCCTTTTACCCACAAAATGTTCTTCTGGAAGATCTACCACATATTGCATTGACCTCTCCAAATCAACCTTTTCTGTTTCGGGCTCTCCCCTTGATGGGGCATTCGAGATTTTGCCAAAATGCCAAATTGCTGCCATCAAGCCAGACATCTTTTGAACCTGAGTAATATCATGAGGAACCTCGCGACTTGGTTCAGGAAGAGAATCTCCTAGCTCTAATAGACTTGCCGAGGCATGAGAGACAGAGGCAATCGTCCGGAGACCGCTCAAAATAGCCTTAATACTCCCTACCCGTCTGTCTCGCGGGTTGCCCCGATAATCTATGGTATACGAAGGAAAAATGTTATTCTCAGCATGTAAGACCATAGTTCCATCGTTATAACGTTGTTGTTCAGTCATATATCCTTACCGCGATAGGGAAAGAACCTTAGAAATATCTGTCTACCGGATGAATGATGATCCTACAGATGAAAAGAGAGAATGAAGAAATAAACCTATAAAAACTTCCTAAGAATCTTTATTTCCACTATGGAAGTTTTTATGGACATCCCTCAGCTGTTTGTTAGTAATATGCGTATATATTTGGGTTGTTGCAATATTTTTATGCCCCAACATTTCCTGAACAGACCGCAAATCTGCT
>Ga0134128_10006720_pt1 | contig 13934 bp, 11 predicted proteins | sample KB31754_FD_96462 | JGI IMG/M metagenome (GOLD analysis project Ga0134128, IMG submission 96462) | Terrestrial soil microbial communities with excess Nitrogen fertilizer from Kellogg Biological Station, Michigan, USA - KB3-175-4 | ecosystem: Environmental > Terrestrial > Soil > Unclassified ... | reverse complement strand
TGAACACGATCCTGGGGACGATATCCGCCCATTTCCACTGTCCGATTAGATAAAGGATCAGAAACAGAAAATAATAGGGGAAGGTGAATCCCAGGAGACCCACGAACCATTCGCGAACCCTGAAGGGGCGCATGGCGAGGAGGCCAAACAGGCCCAGCAGCAAAAAGGCGATAGCCGGAATATAGAGCAGGGAGATGATGCCCGTCCAGATGCCGATGTTGAAGATCGTGGTCCCCGGGCGATGACTGTTATATAGCTCCATCATCCGGTACCAAACCCAAATCAGGATGGTGTTGATCAGCAGGGGGGCGGAGAAATGCCCCCAGTCCGGCAAAAGCGAGGTGATCAGGATATAGGACATGCCCGGCAGGAAATTGGTCTTGGGCAATACCTTATAGTGATTGAAGATGCGGTTGAAAAGGATCGCCTGGCTATAAAGCAGCAGAAAACTCAAAAGGGAATAGAAGACGGGGATATTATGAAAGGCGTGGTCCAAGCCCTCCAGGATCACCCGGTACAGGTAGTTGTCCTCGGGATGCAACGCCGGGGTCACCGGATGCAGGAACAGGGGGAACTTCAGCACCAGGGCATAGAATAATAATATGAGGGCGTTTGCAGGGGTTTTCTGTCTGAATATTCCGACCATGAGTGAAATTAGAAATCAACTTTTGCAAAGCAAAGATAATTTCTGTAAAGACATGGAATTATTGCTTCCCAGCTGCTCACCTGTTTTCCATAGCGGGGCATGAAATCGTACCCATGGTCCAGGTTGCGAAGCGTAGGATACCGGGTGACCCGGCCTTCCGGGGAGATGCTCTGGTCGTTGAGCAGCATATTCCGCCGTTCGTACAGATTGAAAAGAAAATGCAATTCGCCGCCTGTATTTACGAGCTCATGGGAGATGGTATTCTCCGATTCCTCGTCGAACTGGCTTTTGGGGATCACGCTGCTCCATTGGAGCTGGTTGTTGCCGTCGAAAGAGAGGACCATGATGTTCTCGGCGTGATAACGGGTGGCATAGTTGCCATAGTTCCTGGCCCAGGGATTATAGTAGGGACTATAATAATAAGGCGAATAGAACCCGCCGGGACCATAGGCGGGATTGTACATATAATCCCAGCGGTTGAACATATTGCCGCGGGAGGTGGTATAAAGGGATTCGGTGACCAGCAGGAATCCGCCATCCCGCTTAATGATCACATGCTTGATAAAGAAGTCGTTGAAGGCGGTTTTTAGCGTGGCGTCGGAGCTTTTCGCCTGCGAACGCAGCTCATCGGTGAAGACCGTCATTTGCTCGCTGACCCGGCTATTGGTATTCTTATCCCAGATCACCGAGTAGAGGCCTTCGATATTACCGCGGCGCTGCTTATAATAGAAGCCGGCCAGGATATACCGTTTATTGGAGTTGTCGACCTTGATCTTGATCTCGTCGAGAATGCGGTCGTTGGAGCCGATATCACTCACCGAAAAGCTATCCGCTTTGGCAGCCTTGGTCACGAGGGCCACGCGGGTGATATAATCGTTGCTGCCGCTGCGTAGATAACGCCCGAATACGAGCTGTCCCTCGTTGTCGAGCTGAAAATCCGTGAACAGGTCGTTGCGCTCTTCCATGGGAAGAAAGATGCGATGCCGGTCGATCTGCTGGAGATTCTCATCATATAAAAAGGTGGTAAAGAGGAAATGGCGGGGATCTTTGCTGTTGATCTTGAAGATCATGATCCGTTGTTTGTCCTCGCTGACTACAGTGGTATAGATCTTATTGTTGGAGGCGAAGCCAACCTGGGTGGTGTCGAGCTCGATGGGTTCGCCGACCTTTTGGGCCTGGCCATTCAACTTTACGGCCGTGCAGTGGACGATATTCTTATGCTGATATTCATAAATAAGATAGCAGTGATCGGAATAGGCTACGAAGTCGACGTTGATATAGCGCTCGGGCATGAAGGTCAGCGGCACGCGCTGTTGCAGATGCATGGCGCTATCGTAGATGCTGATGGCGCTGCTCGAGTTGTTGTTCTTGAAAATCAAATAGTTACCACTAATTTTTCCAATGATCTCGAAATTGGTCCGGCGGCCGTCTTCCCGTTCCGGCTCGGTGTAAGAGATGAATTGGACCTGGGCTTTCAGGGCGGGGACCGCCAGGGTCAATGATAGTAGCAAGCAGGTCAGGATTCGATGCATCGTATTCACTGCGTTTGATAAGATAATGTGTGATCTAAGATAGGTAAAAGTTTCTGGGCGGCTATAGCCGTTGATCCTTCCTACGGTCTTTTTAACAACCGGGTTGCCGAAAAACTGTAAATTTGCCGTCATCGTGAGTAAACAGATCAACAGAGTAAGCTTTGCTACGTTAGTCATAGCTTTAGGCATCATCTACGGCGACATCGGAACCTCACCTCTTTACGTTCTGAACGCCATCATCCAGGGAAGAGTGATCAAAGAGGAATTGATCCTCGGGTCATTGTCCTGTATTATCTGGACCTTGACGCTGCAGACCACCGTAAAATACGTTTGGCTGACCTTAAAGGCTGATAATAAAGGAGAAGGGGGTATCTTTTCCCTGTATGCGCTCGTCCGGCGCCAACGGCGCTGGCTGGTCATCCCGGCCATGATCGGGGGAGCGGCACTTCTGGCGGACGGGATGATTACCCCGCCCATCTCCGTGACCTCGGCCCTCGAAGGGTTACGGCAGCTGCCGGCGTTTCACTTTATGGACCAGAGCACTATCGTGTACCTGGTGATCGGCATCCTGGTGATCCTTTTCTTTTTGCAGCAATTCGGCACCGAATCGATCGGCAAGCTCTTCGGGCCGATCATGTTCATCTGGTTTTCGATGTTAGCGGTTCTGGGCTGCAGTCATCTCATCGACGATTGGGGCATCTTCAAGGCGCTGAGCCCGCATTACGCCATCGAGCTGCTGACCACTTATCCCAAGGGGTTCTGGATCCTGGGGGCCGTATTTCTTTGTACCACGGGGGCTGAAGCATTATATAGCGATCTCGGGCATTGCGTCGGGGGCAATATCCGTTTTTCCTGGATCTATGTGAAGGCCTGTCTGATCCTAAACTATCTCGGCCAGGGCGCCTTCCTCCTGCACCAATACAATGGCAGGATCTTCGATACGGCAGTGGGCAATCCGTTCTACAATATCATGCCTTCGTGGTTCCTGCTACCGGGCATCATCATCGCCACGGCAGCGGCCATCATCGCCAGCCAGGCGCTGATCACGGGGTCGTACACCCTGATCAGCGAGAGCATGCGGCTCAATCTCTGGCCCAAGCTGCGGATCAACTATCCCACGGAAGAACGGGGACAATCATATATCCCGGCTATCAATCTGCTGCTTTTTATCGGCTGTTCCGGTGTCACACTGTATTTCCGCAATTCCGAACATATGGGTGCGGCCTATGGCCTTGCCATTACCTTGTGTATGCTGGCTACCTCGATCCTTTTTGCCAACTACATGATCTCCCGGAGGACAAATTCGTTTTTTATCTATCTGTACCTCATCGTTTATCTGACTATCGAGCTAAGCTTTCTGTTCGCCAACCTGCAAAAATTCCACCATGGGGGGTTTGTGACGCTTATCATGGGTGGAGGGCTGTTTGCCGTGATGTACGTTTGGTTCCGCGCCCGCAAGATCAAGAACCGGTATGTGGAGTTCGTGCGGATGGAACATTATATCCCGCAGATCCAGGAGCTGAGTAACGATCGGACAGTGCCAAAATCGGCTACGCATCTGGTTTATATGACCAGCGCCAACAACCCGAAAGAGATCGAACACAAGATCATCTATTCCATCCTCAACAAAAAGCCCAAAAGGGCGGATATCTACTGGTTCGTACATGTAGACACCCTGGATGATCCGTACACCGCCGAGTATTCCGTGGAACACATCATTCCCAACGATATCATCCGGGTGGAATTCCGGTTGGGCTTTCGCATCGAGCCCAAGATCAACCTGATGTTCCGAAAGGTCGTCGAAGACCTCGTGAACAACCGCGAAGTAAATATCACCAGCCGGTATGAATCGCTGGAACGCAACAATGTGGTAGGCGACTTCCAGTTTATCGTGATGGAGAAATACCTGAGCCAGGACAACGATCTGCCGTTCATCGAACGGATGGTCATGAAAATGTATTTCTACCTGAAAGAACTCAGTCTCAGCGAAGAACGGGGTTTCGGTCTCGATCCCTCCAATGTGACCATCGAGAAATTCCCGCTGATCATCTCGCCTGTGCCTAACTTCAATCTACAACGCATCGAAGTCGAATGAAGAAAATAATCTTTCGGTGGACCAAATTGGTGATCCTGGTCTATTGCAGCATCGGTATTGCGGTGTATTATCTACAGGACCGGTTTATCCTCCATCCGGTAAAGCTCGGGACGCGCCAGGGCTATTCGTTCACCCAGCCGTTTACCGAGCTCAACCTCGATTACGACCCCCAGACCAATCTCAACATCGTCGAATTCAAAGCGACCGACAGTGTTGTTAAAGGCGTGGTGCTTTTTTTTCATGACGGACATGGAAATATCGGCGACTATGCCGCGATGAGCAAGTCCATCACGGATCAGGGCTACGAGCTTTGGATGATGGACTATCCCGGTTTCGGAAAGAGCACGGGACCCATGGATGAACAACGGCTTTATGATCTCGCGCTGGTATTCTATAAATTGGCCCGCAGCCGGTGGAAACCGCTGCAGATCGTGCTCTATGGGCAGGGGTTTGGAACGGGCATTGCGGGGCAACTCGCAGCTATCCGGGACTGCCGGCGGCTGATCCTCGAACGGCCTTATTACAGCATGACTTCGGTATTCCGGCGGTATCTGTTCCTGTACCCGGTGGGGGGCAGGTTTTTACATTATCATCTGCCGCTGCATGACTATCTCGAAAAAGTAACAGCGCCCGTGACTGTTATCCAGGGCGGCCCGGTGATCAGGCTTTGATCAACGGTTTAAGCCGGTCCAGGTGTTCCCGCGGAACGAAATAGTCGTTCTGGGCGATGATCTGTCCCCCGGCATAGACATCGATGGGCGCCAGCTTCCCGTTCTCCAGGGCAAACGGCAGGTAACCAAAGGGTTTGACGAGCTCATAAAAGCGGATACGCATCTCGCGGTCGAAGAACTCGCAAAGCAGGATCGGATGATGTTTTTGCAGGGTGGCGGTCATCGAGGCAAAGACCTGGTACTCCAACCCTTCGACATCGCATTTGACATAATCGAGCCGCGGCAGATCGGCAAAGAGGCGGTCGCCCTTTTCGTTCTTTATCTTCTGCGATCCGCTGAAATGGAGATGAGGATTGGCGTCGATCACCCGGGCCATTGCAAAGTGTTTGGAACCGGAAGTATCGGGGATGCCCATCTCGACATAATCCCCGTCGCCGCCCAGGGCGACTTGATAGAGCGTGACGTTGGCGGTACGGCGGCGCTCGAGTTGCTGTTGCAGGGTCGCATGAAAGGGAGGCATGGGTTCGATGGCGATCACTTTGCCGGTGGGCCCAACCAGCTTGCTGAGATTCAAGGTAAAATAGCCCAGGTGGGCGCCGATATCCGCACAATAGTCGCCGGGGCGGATAAGCTTTTTGAGGAAATAGACGTCCTGCGATTCTTTTCCCAGCAGGCCGGCGCGAAAGAGCCGCTGATAGGTGGAGGACATGAATCTCAGGTAACCCTTCTCTCCCAAGACCTTGAGCAATATCTTTTTGATCTCCATATCGGCTGCAATTTACGCCGTACCCATTATATCGGTACCACATTATGGTTTTTATTCTGCCGGATCTTCTCGGGAACCGAGAGGAGGATCTCCTTGTGAAGAGCCTGGACCAGCCGTTGTTTTACGAAATCGCGGTGGGTGACAAGGCTGACCTCGCGCATCGGGGCGGGACGTTTGAAGTGGCGGATCAGCTGCCGTTGTTTGGCGGTAAGGTCCCGGGCGGCCAGTTCGGGCAGGATCGTAATGCCGTCGTTGAGCTCCACCATACGGCGGAGGGTTTCGAGGCTGCCGGCTTCGTAATCGAAATGGCTGCCTTCCTTGCTGGCTTTCCGGAGCTCGCACAGCCTGACGATCTGCGAGCGGAAGCAATGTCCCTCTTCCAACAGCCAGAGTTTGTTTGGGTCGATGTCCTGGGCCAGCATATAGGTCTTTTTCCAGGCGGCGTTCTTCCGTGAGACGTAGACCAGCAGCTCTTCATAGAAAAGCACCTTTTCCCGGATGCCGTTCTCCTGGAGTGGGGTTACGAGGATGCCGACGTCGATCCGGCCCTCGCGAAGCCGGCCCACCAGCAACTCCGTAGTAAGCTCGTTCACCACGAGCTTGATCTGAGGATATTTCGCTGAAAAGTCCTGGACGAAAAGAGGCAGGAGATAAGGCGCGAGTGTCGGGATGATGCCGATGCGCAGCTCGCCGGTAAGCACGCCTTTTTTTTCCTGCACGATCTCGCCGATGACCTGTTTTTCAGCGAGGATCTTACGCGCCTGCTCGATGACCTCACGCCCCGCCTCGGTGGGAATCACGGGTTGTTTGCTCCGGTCGAAGAGCTTCAAACCCAGTTCTTCTTCCAGCTTCTGCACCTGCATGCTTAGCGTCGGTTGCGTAACGAAGCAATGGCCGGCGGCCATGGCAAAATGCCGGTAGGTATCGACGGCAACAATATATTCCAGTTGAACAAAAGTCATCCTATAGATTTATTCTATGAGACGACGAAATTAATCAATTCGGCAATTATCCGTTGCGCGCCGGTCCGGGCAGGTCAATAATAGTTGAAATAGATGGTTTCGCCGCCGAAACCGAAGACGCTGGCCGAGAGTGTCGATAACCGGCCTTTGCTGTCCGTGGTCTGGCTAAAGCCGATCGTTAGGCCGGCAGGAAGTCCGTCGATAGTGCCCGAAAACGAGCTCGGAGCTTTCTGCGATACCGGGTCCATGCCGCCGCCCAGGCCATCTACGGTAAGGGAATATAGCAAAGGGCCGATGCTACTTGTAATGGCGGAGTGGTACATCGGGTTGGCGGTGCCGCTATAGCTGAATTTCAGCGACCCCTGGAGCGAATCGGCCGTCGCTGCGTTGTTGGGCATCCAGGTGTTGATGGTGGCGGCATTCCCATTGCTCATAAAGAGGGTGTCGATCTCGTTGTTGCTCGCCTCGTTCGCCACGCCGGTGAAGAGTATCGTCGCAGCGATATTCCCGCTGGGATAGGAAAAATATGCTACATAGCCCGTGGCGGGGCAGGTATCTTTGAGGATCCGGCCTTGGCTATCGTAGGTCAGGGTATGGATCACCGCGTTTCCGCCGATCGAATACGTGTAACCCGTGGGCGGGGCGGCGCCGGCGGGCAGGGCAAATTGGGTCGAGGCGACCGTTGTAATGGCCGTGCCGGTGCTGGTATCATATTTGGTTTGAATGAATTGGGTAATACGATGAGCGCTATCGTAGTCGAAGGAATCCACGATCCGGCTGCCTGCGGTGACGGAGGTCGCGGAAGAAAGGTAATAGCCTGTATCCGAAGGATTTTTGGATGAATTGGTTTTATGACAGGACCAAACGGCTATGACACATAGGATCAGGAAAAAGGGCGTAATTTTTTTCATAAAATGATGTATTTCATGCTCAGAAGTCGCCCGTAGCGAATTTCCGCGCATTCTTTAACGTTGCGATAACTAACTTTAATATGTGAGATCGGTCTGTTTTTATAAATCTTGCATTGGAAAATCCAAAATTGATGAATTATGTCTAAAACGCTTTCTTTCTTTGTTTTAGCGCTGCTCTTTGCCGGCGGGATATCCGCCCAGACGAAGACCCAGCCCGAAACCCGCCGGATCGATACCGTAGCCGTGGCCATCCTGGACAAGATGAGCGCAGTGATCGGCGAGCTCAACTCCTGCAGCGTGACGATCAAAAGCAATTATGACGTTACGAGCAAGCACTTAGGTTTGATCAAGCACTCCGACGAGCAGCAATTGTTCCTCCATGGGCCGGACAAGCTGCTTGTCAAATCCGATGGCGACCGCGGAAGCCGGGATTATTATTTCGATGGTAACAAGTTAAGCTATTATTCGCTGGACCAGAACCAATATGGGCAGATCGAAGCGCCCATGTCGCTGGTGGAAATGATCGATACCGTAAGCAAGCTATATGGCATCGAGTTTCCCGCCGCCGATTTCCTCTATCCTTCGTTTGTAGACGATATCCTTGCGGACTCGCGGGAGCTGGTCTATCTCGGGCTCACCAAGGTCGATGGTAAGGAATGTTATCATATTGCCGGGATGGCGGCGGATAAAACCTTTCAGTTCTGGATCTCGGATGACGCCTATTCCCTACCGTTGAAAATGGTCATCGTCTATACCAGTCAGGAGATGAATCCCCAGTATGAGGCCGTTCTATCGGACTGGCAGGTAAATCCCAGTTTGCCGGATGCACTGTTCACGTTTACGATCCCGCACAAGGCGCAGCGGGTAAAGCTGATGCCGCTGGCGATGACACATAAAAAATAATTGTTTATCCTAATTTTTGAGTTATGAACAAGTACATCAACTATAAAAGTTTAATTTTCTCCGCCGTGATCGGCCTGGCCCTTGCCGCCAGCCCCGGCGTGAGTATGGCACAACGTTTTGGTCACGGCGGCGGCGGCGGTGGCGGCTTTCATCCCGCCCCGGCCCCTGCATTTCGTCCCGCAGCACCCGCACCTCGTCCTGCAGCACCTGCACCTCGCCCTGCTGCGCCGGCACCGCGGATGGCCGCTCCTGCCCCAAGACAGGAAGTAACCCGTCCCGAGGCACCCCGGCCCGAGGTAGAGCATGCCACCATCAATGGCGGAGCGCGTAATTTCGGCAACCATGACTATAGCCGGCCTGCGCCTGCGGTACGAGAGAATGCACGTGAGAATGTGCATGAAAATGTAAACGTGAATGTGCATGCGAATATCGGCTATCGCGGCGCAACGAACGTCTATCATACGGGCGGGTATCGCGGTGTTCACCCTTATTACTATCACCCGTACCGGCCTTATTACTGGGGTCCGCACTGGCACCCGGTAGGGTTCTTCGTCGGTGCACTGGCTTCAGATGCCATCTGGTTCAACTTCAACAATCAGCGGTATTGGTATGACGACGGCTGTTATTATTTGCCCAGCGATAACGGTTATAGCGTCGTTCCCGCGCCTATAGGGGCGATCGTTGGCGCCTTGCCGGATGGTTACGAGACCACGATGGTGGGCAATGACACGTTCTATTATTTCGGCGGTGCTTTCTATGTCGCTACCGATCAGGGTTACGAGGTCGTCCAGGCCCCTGCCGGAGCTGTGATCACCCAGCTGCCCGTAGGGGCGGTTCAGGAGGAGATCAATGGGCAGGATCTCCTGGTCTATAACAATGTGTATTATGCGCCGATCTCGGAAGATGGGCAGGATGCCTACGAGGTGGTGACGCCTTAGGCGCCTACTCCACGAGCAGTGTCGGCTCGTCGCTCACGATGAGCGTGTGGGTCACGCCCATTTTCAACGCTACGTTGTCGGGACTATGGCTCACGGGGAAGCCGAAACACACGGGATAGTCGTATTCGCTCACGACATCGCTCACGATGGCTTCGGCCGTAGCGCCAAAGGGTCTTGTGGTATCCTTGAGGTCGATGAAACCGCCGATGATGAGGCCGGCGAGATGTGCTAATTTCCCGCTGCGCTTCAGTTGCCGCAGCATGCGATCCAGGTTGTAGAGATATTCGCCTACGTCCTCGAGAAAGAACAGCTTACCGTGCGTGTCGATGTCGGATGGAGTGCCCACGAGATGCGCCAGGATGCTCAGGTTGCCCCCCACCAGGGGCGCCGTAGCCTTGCCGCGGCGGTTCATTGGATGGATGCCACAAGTATACGCGGCTGGTTCGCCGGCAAGTGCGCGGCGGAGCGAGAGGACGCCTTCGGTTACTGCGCCGCCGTCGTTGAAAGCGCCGGCCATGGGCGAATGCACACTGGCGGTAGCATATCGGGTGAAGACATGCGCGTGCAATACGGTGACATCGCTATAGCCGATGAGCCATTTGGGTGTCTTGCGAAAAGCCGTAAAATCGATCGAGTCGATGATGCGGCTCAGGCCATAGCCGCCGCGGCCGCAGAGAACCGCGCTCACTGCGGGGTCGTCGAGAGCTTGTTGGAGATCGGCGAGCCGCTCCTCATCGCTGCCGGAGAAATAATTTTCAGATTGGCTGTCGAGGGTGGCACCGATGCGGACCCTATAGCCCCACTGTTGCAGGGTATCGATACAGGTCTGTGCCTTTTCGCGGGCCATGAACCCCGAGGGGCAGACGATGGCGATAGTATCGCCTGGTTGTAAAAATGGTGGAACGATCATCAGGGTTAAATTAAGCTCACAAGGAATAGAATTGAACGGAATCGGGTTTTACTTCGAGTGTGTGGGTCATACCCACGCGAAGCGCGAAATTATTTCTCTGGTGGCCTACGGGAAAGTCGAAGCATACGGGGAAGGAGTAAGGCTTCATCCGTTCGGCGACGATGTCGTAAACGGAGTGGCCGTATTCTTCGCCGGGGTCATCCGGTTTGACTTTAAAACCGCCGACGACGAGACCCGCGAGCTGGTCGAGTTTTCCCGTGCGCTGCAGGTGCCAGAACATCCGGTCGATGCTATAGAGATATTCGCCGGTGTCTTCCACGAACAGGATCTTGCCCGCGGTATCGATGTCGGAACGTGTACCGGCAAGGCTTTCGATGGTTTTGAGATTGCCGCCCACAAGCGGGCCCCGGGCATATCCGGCACGATTTTGCGGATGTAGCGGTACCGTGTATTCCATTTTGCCGCCCGTGAGCGCCTGGCGGATGGAGAGGATGCTATCTGCCTGCACCGGTTCTGCTTTCGACCAGTCGTCGGGAAAGCTGTTGCACATCTTGGAATGAATGGAGGCAAGGTTGAGATTTGTATGCAGATGACACAAAAAGACGGTGATATCGCTAAAGCCGATGATCCATTTGGGCTTTACCTTCAACGGCGAGAAATCCAGCGAGTCGACGATGTGTACGGCACCATAGCCGCCGCGGGCGCAGAGGATGGCGGAGAGTTCGGGATCACGAAGCATCTGTTGGAAGTCTGCCGCACGTTCCTCGTCGGTGCCGCCGAAGATAAAATCTTTTTTACCTACGGTGTCGCCGATCTTGATGCGAAAGCCCCAGCTTTCGATGAGGTCCACCGCAGGCTGAATCTCCTTGGCGGTAATGTCGCCTGCGGGACACGTGATGCCGATGGTGTCGCCGTATCGAAGAAAAGGCGGAACAAGCAAGGGGAGCGTGTCCGTGGCAGGGGTTGGTGTGGTCACATGGGTCCTGGTGGGGTCGGGCGTTGCGAGTACGGGTCCTGCGACGCCGATGGTCAGCAGGGACGATAGAAAGTTTTTTCGGTTCATCTTAACAATTGACTTAATATTGTTCCGGCTTAAAATTACTACTTTAATACTATGCGTGTTGTATTGGTAATCCTGTGTGTGGTACTGGGGCTGGGAGGTGAAGTGAAGGGACAGGATCTTACCGGTCAATGGACGGGTTCCGCCATGGCGGAAGGGCAAAATCACAAGCTGGTCCTGTCGATCACCGAAACAGATTCTTCTTTTGCGGGCGTGCTGCACTGGTATACCCCTGCGACGCGAACGATCCGGCATATTATTGTCCGCGGACGGTTCTATGGCCATGATTCTACGCTGACCATCCGTTGGGACAGCACCGTTGCATCGAATGGCACCGCAACCGAGGGCGTCGCGTCCCGTGGTGCTGCGCCTGGTGGTACCGCGTCCGGTGGTATTGCGTCTCGTAGCGTTGCGGCCGATGGCGCTTCCGTGGAGGGGCCGCCGGGTGGGTTCTATTCCCTAACCTATCGCCGTACGCCGGGACGCCGCGACCGGTTGGAGGGCGAGTGGCATATTGGTGATGAGTTTACGGGACGTTTCGATCTCACGATCCGGCTGGAGAAAAAAGCGCCGCCATTCATCCCGCTGCCGGTGATCAAGCCGGTGCATAAAAGCGACACGCTCGACGTCAAACGATATCCCATCCTTCAGGGTCGCGAATCACCCGTGGTGGCGCGTATTCCCGTGACCGGTACCGACACCGCGCGGATCGAGCTTTACGACAATGGCGAGATCGACGGGGACTCCGTGAGTCTTTTTGTCAACAATGTGTTGCTGGTGCAGCATGTGCTGCTGGCTGCCCAGCCAAAGGTCCTATCAGTACCCATCGACAAAAGCCGGCCCGCAAATACCCTGCTCCTGGTTGCCGAGAACCTGGGCCGGCTGCCGCCGAATACGGCCCTGATGGTCGTCACCGTGCACGGCAAGACGTATAATCTTTTTCTGTCCACCGACTATAAGAAAAACGCCTCCATCGAATTCAACTTACAGCAGTAAGCGGGACTTCCGAGTGGCGGAAAGAGCGTAACTTTGCAGCCACGTATGACGAATCAACCGAAAAGATACCTGATCACGGCGGCATTGCCGTACGCCAATGGCCTGAAACACATCGGTCATTTGGCAGGGGCCTATCTACCCGCCGATATTTATGTCAGATACCTGCGGGCGCAGAAAAGAGATGTAGCCTTTATTTGTGGCAGCGACGAACATGGCACGGCCATTCCCATCCAGGCCATGAAGGAAGGCACGACGCCGAGGGCGATCATCGACAAATACCATGAGCTGATCAGGCAGAACTTCGCCGACCTCGGCATCTCCTTCGATATCTATCACCGGACCAGCGAGCCGATCCATCACGAGACCTCGCGGGAATGGTTCACCTATTTGAATGATCGCGGAGAGCTTATTGTTAAGGAAAGCGAACAATATTATGACGAGGAGGCGAAAACCTTTCTGGCGGACCGGTTCATCGTCGGGACCTGTCCTGTTTGCGGCAATACCCGCGCCTATGGTGATCAGTGCGAAAACTGCGGCTCCTCGCTGAGCCCGGAAATATTGATCGACCCGCATAGTACGTTGAGCGGTGCGTCGCCGGTGAAGCGAGCTACGAAACACTGGTATCTGCCACTGGACCGTCACGAGGCCTTTTTGCGGGAATGGATACTGGGTGAACACAAGAACGACTGGCGCGCCAGCGTCGTGGGACAGTGCAAAAGCTGGATCGACGGCGGGTTGCAGCCCCGGGCCGTGACACGGGATCTGGACTGGGGGGTAAAAGTCCCGCTGGCGGATGCCGAAGGAAAGGTTTTGTATGTGTGGTTCGATGCGCCCATAGGCTATGTCAGCGCGACGCGGCAATGGGGTCTCGACACGGGGAAGGACTGGAAGCCCTATTGGTATGACAAAGACACCAAGCTGGTGCATTTCATCGGAAAAGACAACATCGTATTCCATTGTCTGATCTTCCCCGTGATGCTCAAATTGCATGGGAATATCCTTCCCGATAACGTTCCGGCCAACGAATTCCTGAACCTGGAAGGAGATAAGATGAGCACCTCCCGGGGCTGGAGCATCGAGATGGAAGAATATATCGATGATTTCATCAGGAAGGACAACGGCGGATCGCAGCTGGCGGATAGCCTGCGGTATTATCTCACGACCATTGCGCCGGAGACCAAAGACGCCGATTTTACCTGGAAAGGTTTCCAGGACGCCAACAACAGCGAGCTGGTGGCCAAGCTGGGCAATTTTGTCAACCGCACCTTTGTCCTGATGCATAAGCTTTGTAACGGGAAGGTCCCCCCGCTGCATGCCGCGAAGCTCAATGACACGGACCGTGAGATGATAGCGGCCGTTGGTGCGACCAAAAAGAAGGTGGAGGAGCTGCTGGAGGCCTATCGGTTCCGGGATGCCCAGTTCGAGGCGATGATGCTATCCGATCTGGCCAACAAGTACATGCAGAAAAAAGAGCCCTGGATCGTGGCGCGGACGCTGGCGGAGCACCCGGAGAATCAGCAGCTGATCGACAATTCGCTGCATAT
>Ga0134128_10006719_pt1 | contig 13939 bp, 13 predicted proteins | sample KB31754_FD_96462 | JGI IMG/M metagenome (GOLD analysis project Ga0134128, IMG submission 96462) | Terrestrial soil microbial communities with excess Nitrogen fertilizer from Kellogg Biological Station, Michigan, USA - KB3-175-4 | ecosystem: Environmental > Terrestrial > Soil > Unclassified ... | reverse complement strand
TCCGTGGCGATACCCGGCGTTCTCTACCGGACATACGTCCTCCTATTGGCTTACAATTTCGCTGGATTTGAATCGCAGGAAGGGACTTCTGAGCATGTCATTCACGCGGAAGCCGGTCAACGATTTTAATGATTTGACGGCAATTCTGTGGAATTTCTAACAGGAAGACCCTGGCGCGTTCAAGTTTGAAACGCGCCCGACCGAGGCGAGTGCGGAAATCAGACTTCTTCCGGCCGCCAGTCCACAGGCGGAAAATCGATCTTCCAAAAACCCGGCGTGGGCGAATCAAACTCAACCGGCACGTGAAACCCTTCCGGCATCTCTTTCGCGGTGCGCGTAACATGGCACGCGATTTTTTCACGCGTCGACGTGTGTTCGAGCACAAGCCGCGTCTCAACGGGCAACGCCTCCTTCAGCAAAACGAGCGCTCCTTGGGGATTTACACTGACCGTCAACGCGTGTAGAGTGGTCGGCTTTCCTTTCACGGCGACGTGGATATTGGCGCGTACGCGCAACAACACGCGTTGGCTTCTACTCGATTGTTGGGTTGCTGCGCTTGTCTTTACTGTTGGGCTGGATTTGGGTCGTAATGCAGGTGCGGGCGATTTAATAGAGAGTGCGGCGCTTTTCGCCGAAGAACCTCCGGATATTCCAAGTTTCAAAGATCTAGCCCCCAAAAGTTAAGGTCCGATGCGAGGAATTCAACGCCGAGGTCCCATCCATCCGGACGCTGGCCGCCCTTCCACACCACTTTTCCATCCACCGCTTTTCGCGACGCCAAATTCGTGAGGCGCAGCACCTGCTGCACCTCTACTTCGCGTGGGCTTACGAGCAGGCAGCCGTAGCCGTTGACGACGCGCGTAAACGCGGATTCGAAGCGTTTCGGCCCCATGTTTCCGTTCCACTCGATCGAGACAGGGACACGGCAATTCATTCGCGGGCCGCGGCGTTTGTGCCGCGAGCGAATGTCTTTCGGCAGGTCCAGCGAAAATGGCATCGTGAAAGCGCTCCGCGGAAGATCTCCTAGCGAACTGAGGGAAAATGCGGTGCCGCGGCCTTCCGCACGAACGAAATATTACGGATGTGAACTAGCCGGATCAATAGTACGAGAAGACAGGTGGTTTCGCTGTTCGGGCGAAGCCGCGCAAAACTCTTAGTACTCGCACGCAAACTAGTCTGCCGAAACCGTTTGGTCCGCCATGCGCGGCTTCGCGAGCCCCGCAATTCTGCCGAAGCGTCGTTCCAACCAGGACTGGAAGGTATCCATGTACGTGTAAAAGACGGGAGTGAGATAGAGCGTCACGAGTTGCGAGAATACGAGGCCGCCCACGACCGCCAATCCCAGCGGTCTGCGCGAATTAGCGCCAGTGCCCGATCCAAAGGCGATCGGCGCGGTGCCCATCAACGCAGCCATCGTCGTCATCATGATCGGCCGGAAGCGGACGAGGCAGCCTTCGTAAATCGCTTCTGCCGCGGTCTTGTGCCCGGCGCGTTCGCGCTCGATTGCAAAGTCGACCATCATAATCGCGTTCTTTTTGACGATGCCGATCAGCATGATCACGCCCACGAATCCGTAAAGATCGAGGCTATAGCCGAAAATCTGCAGCGTGAGCAAAGCGCCGAACGCCGCCGAAGGCAATCCCGAAAGAATCGTCAACGGATGGATGAAACTCTCGTAGAGAATGCCCAGCACCAGATAGATCACGAGAATAGCGATCAGCAGCAATATACCAAGCCCCGAAAGAGATGACTGAAACGCTTGTGCGGCTCCCTGAAACTGTGCGGTCACCGTCGCGGGCAGCGTACGCAGCGCCAAATCCTGGACACGCGAGACCGCATCACCGATCGCAGTGCCTCCCGCGAGGTTGAACGAAATCGTCACTGCCGGCAATTGACCCAGATGGCTTACGGAAAGCGGCCCGACGCTCGTCGAGAGGCGCGAAACTGCATCGAGCGGAACGAGGTTGCCGTTCGCCGAATGGATGTAGAGCATCGAGAGCGCCGAGGGATCGCGCTGGTACTTATTCTCAAGCTCTTCGACAACCCAATACTCGTCGTTCGGCGCATAAATCGTTGAAATTTGCCGCTGACCGTATGCGGCATAAAGCGCGTTCTCCACCTGATCAGCGGTAAGTCCCAGCGTCGAGGCCTTATCGCGGTCGATGTTTACATTCACTTGTGGATTTTTAAGCATCAAGTCGCTTGTGACGTCCGTGATGCCCGGCAATTGCCGCATTTTTTGCTGGAGGATCTCTGCGTTGTTGTAGAGTTCCTCCGTATCCGGGCTTTGCAGTGTGAACTGGTACTGACTCTTGGATATTTCGCCGCCGATCTGAATCGGCGGGGGGTTCTGTACATAAAAGTTCAGCCCGGAAATGTTCGATGTCTTCGCGGCGATGCCACCCATAACTTCGTCGATGTCCGGATGGTGCGCAAAAAGCGGCCCCACGCCTCGCAACACGCCTCCGACGACTGGAGTTGAACCATATTTTTGTTCGAGCGCCATCAGCGTGGCGCTCGGAACATTAGGACGGTCAGAGGGCTCTTTGAGCGAGATAAATACGAATCCGGAATTAGAAGACATTCCGGCCGGTCCGCCTACGGCCGAAAAGTAATGCAGTACGTTCGGATCTTGTCCAATGATTCGGTTCAGTTCCGCCTGATGCTCCTTCATCGCATCGAATGAGATTCCCTGCGCCGCTTCGGTGTAACCGAAAAGAATCGAGGAATCCACCTCGGGCAAAAAGCCTTTGGGTATCGAGATAAATTGCCATGCCGTTACAAGCAGTAGCACTCCCGAAACGGTCATCACGAAAACGCGATGCCGCAGCGCCCATTGCAGGGAGCGGTCGTATCCGTTCGTGAGCGATTGAAAGAAGCGTTCGAGAGCGCGATACATCGCTCCGTGTTGGGCTTCATGGTGCGGTCGCAAGAAGCGACTGCACAACATCGGCGTGAGCGTCAGAGACACTAAGCCCGACACTAGAATCGCCATCATGATGACGACCGAAAATTCATGCAGCAGCCGGCCGATGATCCCGCCCATGAAGAGTACGGGGATGAAGACGGCGACCAGCGAGAGCGTCATTGAAAGAATCGTGAACCCGATCTGCCGGGAACCTTTTAACGCCGCCTCCATTGCGGAATCGCCCATTTCCATATGACGCACGATATTCTCGAGCATCACAATCGCATCATCCACGACGAAGCCGACCGAAAGCGTGAGCGCCATTAAAGAAAGAGTGTCAACCGTATAGCCCAGCTCATACATCACAGCGAACGTGCCGAACACCGAGATCGGCAGCGCAATGCTGGGAATCACAGTGGCCGAAAGATTGCGCAGGAAAAGGAAAATCACCATCACTACAAGCATCATGGCCAGCAGCAGCGTGAACTTCACGTCGTTGACCGATGCCTGGATATTCACCGCTGAATCGTAAATCGGCACGAGCGAAACCGACGGTGGCAACACTGCTTTGAACTGCGGCAAAAGCGCTTTTACGCCATCCACCACCTCGATGGTGTTCGTGCCCGGTTGTCGCTGCACTCCCAACACAATCGAAGGCTGGCCGTCAAAGATGTTGTAAAGCTGCGTGGTCTGTACGCTGTCCACCACGTTTCCGAGTTCATCGAGCCGCACTGGCGAACCACTGCGATATGCCACGATCAGCTGGCGGTAAGCCGAAGCGCGGTTCAACTGGCCGTTGGCCTGAACGGTATATTGGCGGTTTGCACCATAGAGCGTGCCGGTCGGCAGATTTACATTGGCGTTCTGAATCGCCGTTGTCACATCATCGATGCCAAGCTGCCGTGCTGCCATCGCTTCGGGATTCAGCTGCACACGGACCGCATATTTCTGCGCGCCAAATACCTCCACCTGCGCGACGCCCTTCACCATCGAAATGCGCTGCGCCAGCAAAGTTTCGGCATATTGATCGACCACATACGAGGGAAGAGTTGTCGAACTCAGCGACATCCAGTACACGGGTTCAGCGGCGGGGTTCACCTTCTGCGCTGTCGGCGGCGCCGGCATATTAGTGGGAAGCTGGCCTTGCGCCCGGGCAATCGCCTGCTGCACGTCCTGTGCCGCACCATCGATATTGCGACTTAAATCGAATTGCAGCGTAATGTCCGTCGAGCCCTGACTGCTCGTGGAAGTCATCGAATCGATGCCCGCAATTTCCGAAAACTGCTTTTCGAGCGGCGTCGCCACGGACGAAGCCATTGTTTCGGGACTCGCCCCTGGCAGGCTCGCGCCTACTTGAATGGTTGGGTAATCGACGTTCGGTAGAGCGGCGACGGGAAGATCGCGATAACCGAGAACGCCGAATAGAAGTATCGCGGCCATGACGAGCGTCGTCATGATCGGCCGCTTTATGAATAATTCCGAGATATTCATGCGGCCCTCAATTCGCCGCAGCTGCGGAGATGTCCACCTTGATGCCCGGCAACAGGCGCAACTGCCCATCGGTGACGACTGTCTCTCCGGGCTCGACGCCGCCAGCGATCACTGTGTCTGCGCCAATGGTTCTCACGGCCTTGACGGTCCGCTGCTCCACTGTCGAGTCGGACTTCACTACGTAAATGTAATCGCCGCTCTGTCCGCTCTGAATCGCCGCCGACGGCACCACAGTGGCGTTCTCGTCTTCGGAAAGCTGTAACGTCACAGTCGAAAATTGGCCGGGCCAGAGGCGACGGTTGGAGTTGGGAAACGTACCCTTCAATTTGATCGTGCCGGTGGCGTTATCAACAGAGTTGTCCAGGAACGTCAGATATCCCGTGTCACTCGCGGTATCTCCATATGGTATCGCGGACACAGCCAGCCGTCCTTTATCCATAAACTTCTTAATCGACGCCAGGTACTGCTCCGGCACTGCAAAATCAATGTAAAGCGGCGTTACTTGATCGATCACTACCAACGCCTGCTGCCCACCCTGCGTCACCAGGTTCCCCGGTGTCGCGCCGAGTGCGCCGGTCCTGCCGTCGATTGGTGAATTGATCGAGCAATACTGCAATTGCAGCTTCGCCGCCTGCAGAGCTGCTTCGTCCGCCTGAACGGCAGCAGCCTGCGCCGCCGCACTGGCCTTCGCCTGATCGAATTGCTCCCTTGGACTGACGCCGGCGTCGAAAAGCTTTTGATAGCGGTCCGCCTGTGTATTGTCCAGATCGAGCTGTGCTTTGTCCTTGGCAAGCGAACCCTCCGCTTGCGCGACTGCCGCCTGAAACGGACGAGGATCGATGCTGAAGAGCAACTCGCCCTTCGTCACAAAATCGCCTTGTGTGAAATGTACGGCTTGGAGCTCGCCGTTCACTTGCGACCGGATCGATACGGTTGAATACGCCTCACCCGTGCCAATAGCCGTCAGCGAAACCGGCACATTTCTCTTCGTTGCTTTTGCCACTTTTACGGGCGCGGCCATCATCGGTGGAGCGGTCTCCGCCGTCCGCGTGCATCCCGCCATCAGGAGCGCGCCACAAAGGGTGCATAGAAATAGTCCAGCCGCACTGAGCCTGTTCGTCATGCAACTCCCAAGGTTCTTCGTTTCCGCTGTGCCAAATCGGCCGTCTGGGCGGCCAGCTTCAACGGGTTAAGGGTTTAGGCAAAATCGCAATGACTCAATGATAGCCCACCGGGAATAAACGATGAAAGTACAATAGAAGGAACTAACCATATCACTAAACATCCATTTGCTCAGTGGACGCAGCGCCAAGAAAAAGGTTTGCAGAAAACTAGCGGCTCAAGAGCGGCTGCATCAGGCGGCTGCGGCCTGGTCGAGCATCCAAATGAGTGGACCTGCGGGCCGCACCCGCGCCGCAGGATATCGGCTAACTCCCATATCCGGTTCGGCGGCTAGTGCTTTCAGGATTTCCCTCTTCGATTCGCCCGCCACTAAGAAGTACGTGTTGCGAGCCTGATTTATTACGGGGTACGTCATCGTCAGTCGAAGAGGAGGTGTAGCGGGCACTCTCACGGGCAGCACCCAAGCCTCTTCTTCCTTCAGCGCGGGATTATCGGGGAATAGCGATGCCGTATGTCCTTCGCCGCCGAGCCCCAGGAGCTGCACATCAAATGCCGGTGGCTCCGTGCCAAAGAATTTCCGCATCTCCGCCGCATAAGCCTTCGCAGCTTCCCGGGGGTCGGCGTTCTCTGTGGGCATCGGATACAGATTCAGCTCCACGTCCGACGCAAGCTTGTCAAAAAGCAATCTCTTCGCAACACCGAAATTACTCAGCGGATCGTTGTATGGCACATAGCGGTCGTCACCCCAGAAAAAATGGACGCGCTCCCAGGGAAATGCGTCGCAGTAGCTGGCCTGCGACCACATCGCAAACATCCGCTCCGGCGTGTGCCCACCCGAGAGCGAAATCGCGCAACGGCCGTGCTTCGCGACCGCCTCTTTTGTGATGCGAGATACTTCGTCCAAGGCCGCCCGGCTAAGCGCATCAATATCGGCAAAAACCCGCGTTTCCATTTTCATTGCGTGCTCTGTTGGCCCGGTCGCAAATGACCGCTACTTCTCCGCCGCCGTCTTCACGGCGTGTCCGCCGAACTCGTGCCGCATCATCGCCAGCAGCTTATTCGCGAAAGGCTCCGGATCCTGCGAGCGAAACCTCATATCGAGCGCGCCCGAAATCACCGGTACCGGCACCCCCAGCTCGACGCCCTCGATCACAGTCCATCGTCCTTCGCCTGAATCGGTGACATACGCGCCAATTCCCTCCAGCTTGGGATTGTGCGTCAGCGCGTCCACCGTCAGATCAAGCAGCCACGACCGGATCACGCTGCCAAACTGCCAGATTTTTCCCACCTGTAAAAGATCCAGATTGAAATCCGTTTTGTGACGCAGCAAATCGAGCCCCTCCGCATAGGCCTGCATAATTCCATATTCGATCCCGTTGTGAACCATCTTCACAAAATGCCCGGAGCCCGCCGGTCCGACGCGTCCCCAACCGCTGTCTTTTCCGGGCGCAAGCGTCTCAAAAATCGGTGAGAGCCGATTCACCACATCTGCGTCGCCGCCGACCATCATGCTGTATCCTTCGGTCAGCCCCCAGACGCCGCCGCTCGTTCCGCAATCGACGAAATTGATATTCTTCGGCTTCAGCGCTGCTGCGCGGCGAACCGAATCTTTGTAGTACGAATTCCCGCCATCAATGATCGTGTCACCCGCCGCCAAGTGCGGTAGCAACAACTCAATCGTGTCGTCCACCGGCTTCCCCGCCGGCACCATCAGCCATACCGCTCGCGGCGCCTTCAGCTCGCCAATCAATTTCTCCAGCGAGTTCGCCCCGACAATTCCCTTTTCGCTCACCTTCTGCACCACGGCCGCATCACGATCGTATCCGACCACACGATGCCCGCCGCGCACGAGGCGTTCCGTCATGAATCCGCCCATCTTGCCCAATCCAACCATTCCCAGTTCCATTTATGCTCTCCGATCATGAATGTTCGCTCCGGTAGGAATAAATCGTCATCCTGAGCGAAGCGAAGGACCTCTCTTATTTTTTCACCGCCTATTGCCCGTCCAGCATCACTCCCATCTTCGCCAAATCATTCCGCAGCTGCGCCACATTTTGGAACTGTATCGTTCGAATCCCCTGCTCGCGCGCAAACTCCAGGTTCAAACTACGATCATCGACCATCACGCATTCGCTCGGCTCGCATTGCGTAATCTGCAGCGCTTGCTTATAGATTGCCGGCGTTGGCTTCCGCACGCCCAGGTAGCACGAACTGAGAAATACTTCGAAATAGTCGCGCAGACGAAATTTCTGCACTCGATATTCGTTAATTTCGAGCGATTCGTTGTTGAGCGAGGCCATTGCATACCGCCGAGTACGTGCCAATTTGCCTAAAAACTCGAGCGATTCCGGCATCGGCTGCGATTGGTCAAACATGAACTGCTTGAACTCATCGATCGAAAACGGCCGCTCGCGATAAAAAATCGTTCGCCGCAGGTATTCGTCGAGCGTCGCCTTGCCCTCCTCGAAGGCGTTCAGCATTAACTCATGCCGGTCCTCAAAGTCGGCCCAATCGAGGTGAAACTTCTCCACAGCCTTCTGTCGCGATTCGCGATCCCACCCGTTCGTCAGGATCACGCCGCCATTGTCCCAGAAGAGCGTTGTAATTTTCGCGTCCGCGCCGGCCATCCCAACCTACTCGTCACTCAACATTTAGCGAACGCTCTATTATTCCCCACATCGGCAGTTTCCCGAAGAGCAGAAATCCGCTCTAATTTTTGAGCCTCAAGCCAGAAAACATCTTGAACATCCGTCCGAAATACTCCACACTTCCGTCCGTCTGCCGCCTCCGAGCCGCAGCTTAAACGTAACGTGCAGAATCGCCGCACAATCCTGAAGTACATCGCAGGCGCAGCCGCCGCGTGCACAACGGGCATCGAGCCGCTCGAATCCTTCGCCCAACAAGTCCAGCAGCCGGGCACCGAGCGCCCGAACATTGTTTGCTTTATCGGCGAAGGCCTCCGCGCAGACGAGTCGTCGCTCGCGGGCAATAAAATTCTGCACACACCGAACATCGATCGCATTGGCAAAGAGGGCTGTTTCTTCCATAACGCCTTCTGCATCAATGCGCTTTGCCTGCCTTCGCGCGCCACGATTCTCACCGGCCTCTATTCGCACACCACCGGCGCGGTCTCAAATGTCGAAGGCAAGCTTCCACCCAATACGAAACTCGTTCCCGACCTTCTCCGCGAAGCCGGATACGAAGTCGCCTTCGTCGGCAAGCCGCACATTGAAGGCGCGCTGATTGACCACTATTGGGACTACTATTTCGGCTTTGGCGGCCAGGCCGATTACTATCGCCCCGTCATCACGGAAGGCATTCGCGGCAAATATTCGCCCGCAAAGCTTTATGAGGGCTAATATGTCGATGATCTTCTCACTCGCACGGTCGAGTGGCTCAAGCAAAAGCGCAATCGGCCATTCTGCCTGTTTCTCTGGTTTTACGCGCCTCACACGCCGTTTTATCGCCCACCGGACATGGTGAACATGTTCAATGGCGTTCCGATCCCCGTGCCGCCCACCTTTAACGAGGATCTTCACGATTACCCGGGTAAGCCGCGCGCCGTCGCCCACGCCGATAACAAAATCGGTGTCAGCGAAGTCTTTGATAACGACCCTCGCTCGCTCGAAGAACTCGTGAAGATCACTGCGTCGGCGTCGAAGACAACGACCGTAACATCGGCAAAGTCCTCGCGGAACTAGAACGCCAGAGCGCACTCGATCGCACCGCCATAATTCTCAGCTCCGATCACGGCTTCTTCCTCGGCGAACACCATTTCTTCGATAAGCGCCTGATGTACGAGCCCTCAATCCGCATCCCCCTCATGATCCGTCATCCCAGCCGCATCCACGCCGGAGTCCAGTCGGATGAGATGGTGCTGAATCTCGATATGGCGGAGACGATGCTCGATCTTGCAGGCATTCCGATTCCGTCGGGAATGCAGGGGAAATCTGTGATGCCGTTAGCCGAGGGGAAAAAGGTTCCGTGGCGTGAAGACTGGCTCTACGAATATTACGAATATCCTGGCTGGCAGAATATCAAGCCCTGCCGCGGCATTCGCACGAAGCGGTACAAATACATTCACTTCTTCATCGACCCGCAGGAATACGAGCTTTACGATTTGCAGAGCGATCCGAACGAGGCCAACAATCTCTATGGCAAGCCTGGTTATGACAAATTAACCGAGCAACTCCGCAGCCGGCTCGAAGAACTCCGTAAAGAAACGAATGATCATTACCAATACAAGCCTACGGGCCTCCCGCTCCACGACACTACTGGCACCCTTTGATTTCCGTTTGATTCGCGGCCATGCGCCCCGTTCGTTGAGCATCACTCATTTAGTGAAGCGCGTCAAAATGGGTCCCAAAATCGCCAAAAAGAGAACATAAGCTGCGGCCAAAGCTTCCAGATGTGGTTCCACGCCCGCCGCTAAGCCCGCGATCACGATAGAAAACTCACCTCGGGTCACGAGTGTCATGCCCGCGCGCATCCGAGCCCGCCGATCCAGTCCAGCACGTGCAGCCGCCCAATAACCTGTCAGAATCTTCGTCACAGCCGAAATACCGCCAATAACAAACACTAAAGGCAGAACTGCAGGCAGGTTCTTCGGGGCGATTTGCAAACCAAAAAAGAAGAAAAACGTCGCCGCAAATAGATCGCGAAGCGGGGCGATCAATTTGTGCGATCTTTCAGCAATGGACCCGGACAGAGCGATTCCCACGAGAAATGCACCGATTGCCGCCGAGACCTTGAACCGGTGCGCAAACCCACCCACCAGAAGCACGGCGCCCAATACCGTAAGAAGGAGAATTTCGTCCGACTCGTGAAGAAACACTTCGCTGATCTGGCGTCCAAAACGCAGCGCAAGCAAGAGAATCACGATCGCAATTGCAATCGCTATGGCAACCGACAAAACGATCTTCTGAGTGCCCCCTCCCGCCAGAAGCACGGCCATCAATGGCAGATAAACCGCCATCGCAAGATCTTCCATCACGAGGACAGAAATGATGGACGGCGTCTCGGGATTCTTCATCCGATTCAGCTCGGCCAGTACCTTCGCAATGATCCCAGAAGAGGAAATATAGGTAATGCCGCCCAGCACGAGCGAAGGAATCACGCCCCATCGCAGCAGAAGTCCCATGATTACACCCGGCGGAAAGTTGAGGGTAAAATCGATGATGCCGGCGTGAAACCCCGTTTTTAGATTTTCTTTCAACTGCTCACCCGTATATTCCAGGCCTAGCATAAAGAGCAGCAGCAGCACGCCGATCTCTGCGCCAATATGTGTAAATCCCGCGCTGACTCTGAGTGGAAGTAATCCTCCATTGCCAAATGCGAGACCCGCCAACAGATAGAGAGGAATCGCAGAAAACCCGGCCCGATTGGCAAATCTTGCAAGGATCGCAAGCCCCAGAAAGACGAAGCCGAGTTCTACAAAGATTTCCGAGAGATCGTGTGCTTGGGGGGACATGGCGGATTGTAAGAATAGCCTGTCCGCTCTTTGGAAGAAACTCTTCTCTCCGTGGTGCTATTCCGATATGAGTGTGACGGCTGGTCTGATCGGCATCGTCTGAAACAAACGCCAATTGCGTAGGGCGCCGATTATTTCCGCGATTCGAAACCGGCAGAGTGTTAACGGGAAACGAAGTGAACCCAACGATTTGCTTCTACGAGAATAATCTCCAAAAACAAATCAGCTTAAGACTCGCCTGACGTATGAATCGTGGCAAATTCGAGAGGTAGAGGCAATACCCCAGCTTAAATCAGAGATTGCCCGATTGCTCCGTACGAAGCCGTCCGATACAAATGTGCAGCCACAGGCCATGTGTCTGTCTGCCGGGGTATGGCTGATTCCTAGTTTGAATCACAGGGCAAAAAGCGGGGTATGCGTGGGCAAGGCCGCAAACCAAGAGAGTCTCACCGTGAATTCACGCTCTGAGACGCACGCGACGCTAGAAATCTGGCCTGCCGCTCGTAAACCTCTCCCCGAAGCTAAAAACCAATGGGGCTCCAAAGTACGTAAGATGCCAAGCGGCAGGCCTGGGGCAACTCGCACGGTGGTCGTCCGCGACGTCCGCGATCTAGAGGAATTTACTCCAGCTTGGATGGAACTCGCAAAAAATGCCATCGACCCAAATGCCTTTTATGAGCCCTGGTGGCTCATCCCTTCGCTTCGTCACCTCGATCCCCAACGAAAGACGTTATTTGTTTTCATCTTCGCGCCGGATCCGGACTGTCCCACGCGTCCTGAGAAGCTGTGCGGGATGTTTCCGTTTGAACTTGCGTCAAACTATCGCGGCCTCCCATCGCGCGTGTTGCGATCGCTCCGGCCGACGTACAACCGTCTCTGTACGCCTTTGGTGCACAGTGCATTCGTCCCAGAGTGCGTGGGTACGCTGCTCGATTGGGCGGAGCACAGCCGGGAGAGCGCTCCGCTCGTCGAATTCCGCTTCATTACGGGAGAGGGCCGCGTCGCACAGGAGCTACATCAGCAAATCAGCGAAAGACACTGGACAGCGCTTCAATCCGACTGCACGACGCGGGCTTTGTTCAGGCCGATGTCCAATGCCGATGCATACCTGGGAAGCGCTCTCCGCGGAAAGCATCTTAAGGAATTTCGGCGCCTGGAGAAAAGGCTCGGTGAAGGAGGCCCCACCGAATACAGATGCCTCGAACGGCAAGGCGACGCCGCTCCTTGGATCGCCTCTTTCCTTGAATTGGAATCCAGCGGGTGGAAAGGTCAGGATGGAAGCTCTTTGGCATCTCGCACCGAGACCTGCAGTTTTTTTAGAGAAGCCGCATTGGAAGCCCATCGTCACGGTCAGCTAATGATGCTCGGGCTTTTCCATAGACATAGGCCCATTGCGCTCAAGTGCAATCTAGTTTCCGGCCGCGGCTCGGTCGCCTTCAAAATAGCGTTCGACGAAGAATACGCGCGCTACTCGCCCGGCATGCTCCTGGAAATAGAAAACCTTCGGCGGCTGCATGATATGCCCGAAATCGCATGGATGGATTCTACCGCCGAGTCGCGGCATTTTATGATCAATCGGCTCTGGATTGACCGGCGCACCGTTGAGACGTTGGTCGTATCTCCTAATCGCGCTTGGGGAAATTTTATCGCGTCCAGTTTTCCTTTCCTGCGTTGGGTGAAATGCAGTGCTTACGGCATCTTCGAAGGCTTCGATTTCAGGAAGAAGACGAAAGAAATAAATTGAGAAAGGAGCGACTATGGAAACTACTTCGCCCCACATGGCATCCACGGCTGCGATGCAACCACCGCTTGAACTCGACCCTCACACATTCCGAATGCAATTTCCCCGGCGGCCCTTTCTGATCGACCACAACCTTGCCGATCATCCATTGTTCGCGGTATCACGATTGCTTGAACTCGCTAAGACGCTGCCGGAGAACTGCGTCGAATACAACGAAGGGCGGATTTCTGCCGATATGGGCGGACGTCTTTCTCCTCGAAATGGCCTGTCAGCGGAAGAAACGATCCGCCGCATCGAAGAAGCCCATTCATGGATGGTTCTGAAGTTCGTCGAGAACGAGCCCGAATATCGTTCGCTGCTCGATGCTTGTCTCGACCAAGTCCGAGATCTTTCGGACACAATCGTTCCCGGCATGTGCCAGCGCGAAGCATTTATCTTTCTGACCTCACCGCAATCGGTCACACCGTTCCACGTCGATCCCGAACACAATTTCCTGCTGCAAATTCGCGGCCAAAAACAGGTGAGCATCTTTGATGCCGATGACACAGCGGTCGTCACCGAAGCCGACATCGAACGGGGCCTTTTGGGCAAGAACCGGAACCTCGTCTACAAACCGGAGTTTCAAGCTCGCGGTAAGACATTTGACCTGATACCTGGCAAAGGCCTTCACTTCCCCATCGCCGCGCCACATTGGGTCAAAAACGGCAATGAGGTGTCGATCTCTTTCAGCATCACCTTTCGCTCTCGTGATTCACAGCGCCGTGCCATTGTGCGGCAATTCAACTCGGTTCTGCGCGAACGAGGCCTTCAGCCCAGACCTCTGGGATTCTCCCCACTAGCTGATACCTTAAAGTACTTCAGCTACAGAGCCATGCGGCGCACGCGCCAGGTTTTTCAATCCAGCAAACAAGCTTGAATAGGCCAGGTGAGGCAGCCCACCCGTCGCACGTACCATTCCAACGTGGCGTGACCATTCTAGTGCGGGAGTGGAATAGCGCGCCTGTCGCCGCCTTATCCGCAATGCGGTTAGTCGGAGGCGGCCGCTTTCTTTTCCGCCGCGGGCCGTTCGTACGTGAATGCCGGCCGCCACGGGTGAATCGACGTGCCTCCAGTGATGCGCGGCTGAATCGCCGCAGAGAAGAAAACGTACGGATGCCCCGGCTCGATCGCGCTCGCTTCATCGAGTTGCTTGCGCAACTCCCCGGGA
>Ga0134128_10006717_pt1 | contig 13941 bp, 10 predicted proteins | sample KB31754_FD_96462 | JGI IMG/M metagenome (GOLD analysis project Ga0134128, IMG submission 96462) | Terrestrial soil microbial communities with excess Nitrogen fertilizer from Kellogg Biological Station, Michigan, USA - KB3-175-4 | ecosystem: Environmental > Terrestrial > Soil > Unclassified ... | reverse complement strand
GCCTGCTTCTGGAGGCGGTCGTCGCCGATCGCGGCGGCGGCGTCGAGCGCCTGGGCGATCTCGCCGCGGCTCACTTTCCCGGCCGCGTACGCCGCGTGGCCCCAGACGCCCGCGTAGCAGTCGGCCTGCAGCTCGAGCGCGACCGAGAGGCCGCTGCGCGCCTCCGGGTGCTCCTGTTGCGCGCGCCGCATCTGCCGCTCGGTGCCGACCAGGTCCTGCACGCGGTGGCCGTACTCGTGCGCGACGACGTAGGCCTGCGCGAAGTCGCCGCCGCGCGCATGGAAACGCCGTTGCAGCTCGTCGAAGAAGCCGAGGTCGAGATAGACGCGCCCGTCCTCCGGGCAATAGAACGGTCCGGTCTCGGCGCTGGCCACGCCGCAGCCGCTCTCGGTCGCCTCGGTGAACAGCACCAGGTGCGCCGGGCGATAAGTCTCGCCGGCGCCGGCGAGCTGCCGGCGCCAGAAGGCCTGCACGTTGGTCTCCACGCAGGCCGTGAACTTGGCCGGATCGTTCGTCGAGCTCACGCCGGCGCAGCTTCCGCCGAGGTGCTCGTGCGATCCGGCGGGCGCCGGGCGGCCGATCTGCACGTTGCGCTGGCTCTCTTCCATCAAGCGTTCGACCATCGAGGCGGTCGGGCTGCCGTTGCTGGCCAGCAGGTGGATCACCAGATAAATGACGCCGCCGGCGATCCCCAGCTTACCCGGTCGCGGGCTCAGCGCACGAGAACCGAAGCGACCGAGAGACCGAAATGGCTTGCGGACGACGGGCCGGTGAACGTCGTCGACCGCGACGACGACAACCCCACCGCATCGCCGAAGTAGAGGTGAGCAAAGCCGGGCTGGTTCGTCTCTTCGGCGGGCGCGCCCACCAGCACATCGTCATATCCGTCGCCGTCGACGTCGCCGGGGCCGGCGACCGAACGGCCGAACCAGGTGGAAGGTCCGTCGGGGCCGACGAGCGTTGCGGCGGGCGAGGTGGCGAGTCCCGCCGTGCTGCCGAGATAGACGTGCGCCCAGCCGGCGGGACCGCTGACGCCACCGTCGGGACCAGCCACCTGGACGATCTCCGCATCGGCCCCGATGATCAGGTCGGCGTAGCCGTCTCCGTTGACGTCACCGGCGCCTGCGACCAGGCGACCGAACAGAGCACCCGCGCCGTCCGGACTGTCCAGCGCAACGTCCGGCGAGGCGGCATAGCCGGCCGGCCCGCCCAGGTAGATATACGCCCGGCCCGCCAGGCTGGTGCCCGCCCCGTCGGAGCCGACCGCCAGGTCGGCGTAGCCGTCTCCGTTGACGTCACCGGCGCAGGAGAGACGCCCGAAACCGCCCGAGTCGGCGTCGGGACCGGTTACCGTCACGGCAGGCGTCGAGGCCAGCCCGGTCGGGCCGCCCCAATAGAGGTAGACCTGCCCGGCGGCACCGGCCGCGCCGTTCGCTCCGACCGCGACGTCGGCGTAGCCGTCGCCATTGACGTCGCCGGCCCCCTCGACGGAGTGCCCGTAGCTGTCGTTGTTGGGGGGCGGGGCGGACGGATCCTTCAACGTGAAATCGGCGCTCGCTGAGGGGCCGGCGACCCCGCCGAGGAAGACAAACACTTGTCCCGCCACGTTGTCGCCGACCGCGACGTCGGCGTAGCCGTCACCGTTGACGTCGCCGGCGCTCGCCACGTGGATACCAAAGTCGCTGCTGCCCTGGGGAGGGAGCGACGGCGGACGGGTCAACGTCACCGCCGGCGCAGAGGCGAGCCCGGCTGGCCCGCCCAGGAAGACATAGGCCCCATCACTGTCGGAGATGATCGCGTCGCCGAACCCGTCGCCGTTGACGTCGCCCGCGCTGGCGACGAAGGTCCCGAAGTACCCTGCCGAGCCCTGCGGGCTGGGCAGGACCAGGGTGGGAGACGTTGCCGGCCCACCGGCGCGACCGAGATAGAGCGCCACCTAGCCCCGGGGGTCGGCGTCGGGCGCCGAGACGAGCACGTCGGCCATCCCGTCGCCGTTGACGTCCAAGGTCGTCCCCCACGACGTATCGACGGGGGCGCTCCGCGCGCCGACCGTCACCTCCCACGTCCAGGAGGCGGCGCTGCTCGTCACCCCCTGTCTCTGCGCGAAGGCGCGCCAGAACAGCACGCCCGCCGGCAGGTCGCTCGACGGCGTGCCCGAATCGACGGCGTCGAACGCGGTCACCTCCAAGCGACAGGCGCGATCCCGGCAGATCTGGAGGTGCGCCCCGTCGACGCCGTTCGCCCGCACCCAGCGGAACCTGGGTCGACGAGAGGTCACCCGCGACGTCGAAAGTGGCCCGACGAGACGAACGTCTCCGTTGACCGCCACCGTCGGCGCGTCGGCACCCGCATCCATCGCCAGGCGCCCGTCCGAACCGCCATCGACCCGTGGCGATCCGGCCACCTCCGAGGAACAGCCGAACGCCCCGCAGAGACCGAGCAAGACCCCGAGCGCCCCCGCCGCGAAAGCGTCCACGTTCGGGTAGTGCGGCCTCGGGACCAAAACCGGTCAGCTCTTCGCGCAGAGCGGAGATGGCGCCGGCTTCTTCGGCCTATGGTTAGCGATGGTTCGCCGCGCCGTAGACCGGGTGCCCCTCGAAGCGGTGGCGGGAGTGGAGAAACCGGACGGTGCCCGAGCGGGACCGCATGACGATCGAATGGGTGTCGGCGCCCGCGGCAGTGAAGCGGACGCCCCGCAGCAGGAAGCCCTCGGTGACGCCGGTGGCCGCGAACATGACGTCGCCGCGCGCCAGCTCGTCGATGGCGTACACGTGGTCGAGATCGGCGTGGCCCATGGCGATCGCCCGATCGCGCTCCTCGGCGTTGCGCGGTTTGAGCACCCCCTGGATCTCGCCCCCCACGCAGCGCAGGGCGGCCGCGGCCAGCACCCCCTCGGGGGCCCCGCCCGTGCCGAGCAGCAGGTCGACGCCGGTGGAGGGATCGGCGGTGGCCAGGGCGCCGCCGACGTCGCCGTCGGAGATGAGGCGGATGCGGGCGCCGGTCGCGCGCACCTCGGCGATGAGCGCGGCGTGGCGCGGGCGATCGAGGATGACCACCGTGAGATCGCTCACCTCGACGCGCTTGGCCTCGGCGACGGCGCCGAGGTTGTGGGTGGCGCTCCGGCGGATGTCGACGGCGCCGCGCGCCTCGGGTCCCACCGCGATCTTGTCCATGTAGGTGTCGGGGGCGTTCAAGAACTGCCCGTGCTCGGCCATCGCCACCACCGCCAGCGCGTCGGCGAGGCCGTCGGCGACCAGGTTCGTCCCCTCCAGCGGATCGACGGCGATGTCGACCTCGGGGGCGCTGGGGGTGCCGTCGCCGACCGCCTCGCCGATGTAGAGCATGGGCGCCTCGTCGCGCTCCCCCTCGCCGATCACCACCCGCCCGCGCACGTGGATGAAGCCGAACGTCTTCCGCATCGCCTCGGTGGCGGCGCGGTCGGCGCCCTCCCGGTCGCCTCGCCCGACGAAGCGGGCGGCCGCCAGCGCCGCGGCCTCGGTCACCCGCACGACCTCCAGAGCCAGGTTCCGGTCCACAGGATCATTGTGGGGCCGAGTTCGGCGAAGGTATAGACGTCCGACCCGCGCCTACACGGAGGTCAACTTCCCCCCAGGCAGACCTGGTCATCTGGCGAGCGGACGTTGCCCCAGGGCGCCATCGGCGGCCGGCGACGCCGATCACCTGTTCGGGACCTCCTCGATCGCGGTAAAGTCGCCGCCGCATGACGATCACCGAGAAGCACCCCGATCCTTCGTTCAGCCTGCTCGCCAGCATCACGACGCGCCTGGCGGCGATGTCCAACCTCGACGACATCTCGGCCGTCGTGGCGAACGAGATCGCGGCGCTCGGCTTCGGGGCGGTCTGGGTCGCCGTCCTCGACGAGTCGACCGGCCACCTCGTCACCGTGCGCGAGCTCATGGACGGGCGCGACAGCACGGACAGGATGCCTCGGATCTCGATGCACGACCTGCGACAGCCCATCGGTCACGCGTTCCGCGAGGGCTGCATGATCAACGTCAAGCGCCCCGAGTCGCTGCTGATCATCGAGGACCACCCGGAGGGGATCCCGGCCGGCGCGCTGGCCCTTCCACGCGTCGTCTTCGAGCACCTGCGCGGACACCCGTTCGCCTGCGGTCCGCTGCTCGGCAGCCGCGGACAGCCGGTGGGCGCGCTCGGTTTGTCGTCCTACCGCGGCCGCGAGCCGCTCCCCGACGAACTGTTCGACCAGGGATTGCTGCGCGCGTTCATGAGCCACCTCGGGATCGCCATGGAGCGGGCGCTCCACGTCAAACGGCTCGAGCTGATGAACGCCGATCTGATCCGCGCCCAGGACCTCCTGATGAACGAGTCGCGCATGCGCGCCGTCGGCGAGCTGGCGGCGGCGGTGGCGCACGACCTCAACAACCTCTCGGGCATCGCGCTCATGTCCTTGGGCTCGATCGAGGAGAGCAACGAGCGGGCCCAGGAGGCGGTGTTCCGCGCGGAGCGTGCCAACCAGGCGATCGGCGAGCTGTCGCGGCGGCTCCAGCGGGTGGCGCGGGCCGGCGGCGATCCGACCACCGGCGCCACGGACCTTCGCCAGGTGGTCGAGGACGTGGTGGTGCTGCTCCGGCCGACCTGCAAGGAAGACGCGATCAGGGTCGAGCTCTTCGACGACGGTCGCAACGCCCTCGTTCAAGGCGACCAGACGATCGTGCGCCAGGCGGTGATGAACCTGGTGCTCAACGCCCGCGAGGCGGTGAAAGAGGTCTCGGCCGAGCATCGGCGGATCGAGATCCAGCTCTTTGGCGACAATCCGGTCACGCTGGAGGTCCGCGATCGCGGGCCGGGGATCCCCGACAATCTCCTGGGTCAGATCTTCCTCCCTTTCGTCAGCTCGAAGGAGGGGCACGCCGGGTTGGGGCTGGCCATCGCGCGCGCCTCCCTGAAGCATTTCGGGGGCGAGGTGGCGGGCACCAACGACCCCGACGGGGGGGCCCGCTTCCGGCTCACGTTCGCGGCGGCCGCAGGGGCCCGCGCTCCGGCGGGCGCGATGAAGCCGGCGGCGGTGCGCCGGCTGAGCGTGCTGGTCGTCGACGACGAGCCCGATTTTCTCTCCGGCATGGGCCACCTCCTGCGCACGGAAGGTCACGAGGTCTCGAGCGCCAGCGACGCCGACGAAGCGATCGCCAAGGTCGCGCAGCGGGACTTCGACGTCGTCCTCATGGATCTGGGGTTGCCGCGGCGGAACGGCCTCGAGGCGATCCGTGCCCTGCGGGGCGAGGGGGTGCGCTCGAAGATGGTCCTCATGACCGGGTGGGACAGCGAGGTCGCCCGCGCCGATTCACGCGCCGCGCTCTGCGACACGGTGCTTCAGAAGCCCTTCAAGATCCCCGAGCTGCGCCAGGTCCTGACCTCGCTGTTCGCCTCGTAAGAACGACGCTCCTCCGCTCGCCATTTGCCCACCGTTCGCCTCGCCGGCTCGCCGACGGTCGCGGACGGTGAATCACATCGGGCAGCGCGAGACTTGGAAGTCGCCCGAGAGGGCGTAGCTGTCACCGGTGCTGGTGTCGGTGTAGCTGTAGGCGATTGTCCCGGTCACCGACATCGCGTCGACCGCGCTGAGCGTCACCGTCGCGTCGCTCGAGCCGAAGCCGTCGAAGTTCCGCGCCTCGTACCGGACGAGGTCCACGAAGACCGAGGAGTAGGTCCCCACGGCCAGCGCCGGGACCGAGAACGTCGCGGTGGTCCCCATCGGTGGATCGTTCTGTTGCGTCGAGCTGCAAGTGAGCGGCCCGTCACCGACCGCGATCAGGTTCGATCCCTGGTAGACGGTCGCCACCCCGGAGGTGGGGGTGAAAGACTGGCCTTGGAACTGACCCATCAGGGTGCTGGAGAGGAGCGCGTCGCCGCCACTGCCGCCGCAAGCGCCGCCGGCCAGCAGCGTCATCAACGTGACGAACGAGAGCGATCTTTTCATCGTCAGCCTCGAAAGCCACGTCGGCGGAAGACCAGCTCGCCTTGAAGGACCGCCGCGCTTTGCAGGTGGTACCCTTGGGGGGTGGGACCAGGGCTCCAGGCGGGCGTCGTGGCGCTCGTGGTGCTCGGCGCGGCCCCGGCGGCGCGCGCCGCCGAGGAGACCCAGGCACCTCAGGATCCGTTCAGGACGTTCGGTCTCCACCTGGTCGACGATCTGACGCTCAAGTGGCGGGAGGCGATCCCGGCGTTCGCGCCGTTCGACGCCGACGACACACCGGCCTCTGGCCCTTGGGGCGAGGCGGGCGCCGACGCCTCGATCGCGCGCCAGGCGGGCCGCTTCAAGCTGGGGCTCGGCGTCGGCCGCCTGGGCCTGCATATCGACAGCACCACGCTCGTCGAGGGCTCGGCGGCGCGGGTGCGGCTGCGCCTCGGGCTCGACCTCGGCGCGGGCCGCCTGACGCTGCAGATCCCCGACGTCAAGGTGACCCCGCGCTTCGACAAGGGCCAGGTCGGGTTCGACTGGTTCCTGCCCATCGTCGAGGAGCGCTTCTGAGCGATCAGGGCGGCGGGGCCGACGAGCGCGCCGGGCCGCGCGAGCCGGCGACCAGCACGAGCGCGCCCAGGCAGCCCGCCAGCAGCGATCCCAGGAGGACGCCGATCTTGGCGAGGGCGGCGATCTCCGCGCCGGGGAAGGCGCGATCGGCCATCAGCAGCGAGACGGTGTCGCCGACGCCGCAAAGCATGGCGGCGCCCAAGAACTGAGTCGGCGTGACGCCGTCGGGGGCGATCGCCAGCTTGGTCCGGACCGCGAGCCAGGAGGCCAGCGAGATGCCGAGGGGCTTGCCGAGCGCCAGCCCCACGACGACGCCGAGGAGGACGCGCGACGCTCCCGGATGCGAGAGGTGGATCGAGAGGGGGACGCCCACGGCGGAGAAGGCGAAGAGCGGGAGCACCAGGTAGGTGCTCCAGGGGCCGACGGCCAGCTCGAACCGGTCGGCGGTGGAGAGCAGCCGGGAGCTCGCCGCCGAGAGGTTGCGGCTGGCCCAGTCCCAGATGGGGAGCTCTGCGAGGGGAGGGGCGTCCTGGCGCGCGGTCTCGGCCTCGCTCTCGGCGTGCTCGAGGGCGGCGAGGGCCGTCGCGGCCTGGGCGAGCAAGACGCTGGCGGTGGGCGCGGGGCGGGTCGGCAACAGCAGCGCCAGCACGACGCCGGTCAGCGCGGCGTCGACGCCCGCGGCGTGCAGGGTCAGCCACAGCGCGACCGAGACCATCACGTACGGCCAGGTGCTGTAGACGCGCCAGCGGTTGAGCACGACCAAGAGCGCGATCGCGACCGCGCTCGCCGCCAGCCAGCCGGGGGTGAAGTCGCGGGGATAGAAGATCGCCAGCGTCAGGACGGAGAGGACGTCGTCGACGACGGCCAGCGCGGCCACGAAGACGCGCAGCCCGGGCGGGCTCCGCGCGCCGAGGAGCGCCAGGATCCCCAGCGTGAACGCGATGTCCGTGGCGGTGGGGATCGACCAACCGTGGGCCGCGGGACCGCGGTTCAAGGCCAGGTAGATCGCCGCCGGCGCGAGGACGCCGCCCACGGCGCCGATGATCGGCAGGGCGATCGCCCGTCGGTCGGCCAGCGCGCCGGCCGTGGCCTCGCGGCGGATCTCCAGCCCGACGAGGAGAAAGAACAGCGTCAGGAGCCCCTCGGCGCACCAATCGGCGACCGTCAGCGACAGGCCGCCGGAGACGCCCAGCCGAAACGGCGCGTGCATGACCGCCTCGTACCCGGCGCGCAGCGGGGTGTTCGCGCAGAGGAGCGCCAGCAGCGCCGAGAGCAGCAGCACGATGCCGCCGGAGGCCGGGAGGCTGGCGAACACGCGCGCCGAGCGGGCGACGCGCGCCGCGACCGGCCGCTCCAGCCCCTCCAAAAGTGAGTAGAAGTCCCAGGCGCCGTCGTAGCGGACGCCGTCCGCGAACAAGGTCGGTGTCCCGGTGACGCCGTTGCGCCGCCCATCGGCCAGGTCGCCCTCGACGCGCGCGCGGGTCTCGGGGCTCTCCAGATCCGCGGCGAAGCGCGCCATGTCCAGCCCGAGGGCGCGCGCGTGCTCGACGACGCGGGCTTCGGTCACCGGCGTCTCGCTGTCGTAGATCCAGTCGTGCATCTCCCAGAACCGGCCCTGGTTGGCGGCGGCCTCGGTGGCGAGGGCGATCCGCGTGGCGCCCGGGTGCGCCCGCTCGTTCGGGAAGTGCCGGAAGACGTAGACCAGCCGATCGCCGAGCGCCTCCCGGAGCCGCACCATCACGTGGCGAAGGCGCTGGCAGTAAGGACACAGCAGGTCGGCGTACCCCACGACCTCGATCGGAGCGCCCGCGCCGCCGCCGCGGAGGTGATCCCGCGCCGGGTCGATCGGCCGCTGGAGCCGGACTTCGGCCACGCCCGTCGCTGGAGAGTCGCCGCTCGCCATCGGCGCTCGACTACCGGAGCCGAGCCGCCGCCGCTTTGATGTCGGCCTCGGTCGGTGGACGAACGGCGCCTCGCGGGTCGCGCGCGTTTTGGAAGTCGACCATCCAGCCTGGGTACTCGGGCGGCAGGGCGCTCGCCTCGTCGAGCGCGCGGAGTTGCTCGGCCGAGAGCGCGAGCTCGGCAGCGGCGAGGTTGTCCCTCAGCTGTTCGGGGTTCTTGGCGCCGATGATGATGCTGGTGACGAAGGGCTTGGTCAGCTGCCAGGCCAGCGCGACGCGGGCCACGGAGACGCCGGCCTCGGCAGCCACGGCGCGGAGGGCGGCCAGCACGCGCGGCAGGCGCTCCATGTTCACCGGCGGGAAATCGAACGAGGCGCGGCGCGCGTCGGACGGCCCCTTCTTCTCGGGATCGAACTTCCCCGACAGCAGACCGCCGGCCAGCGGGCTCCAGGGGAGGACGGCCAGCCTCGCCGCCTGACAGAGCGGCGCGATCTCGCGCTCGATGTCGCGGCCGGCGAGGGAGTAATAGACCTGCGCGCTCTGGAAGCGGGCCAGCCCGTTTTGCTCCGAGAAGGCGATCGCCTTGGAGGCGACCCAGGCCGGCAGGTTGCTGAAGCCGAGGTAGCGCGCCTTGCCGGCGCGGACGACGTCGTCGAGCGCGCGCAGCGTCTCCTCGATGGGCGTGACCGGATCGAAGCCGTGGATCTGATAGAGGTCGACGTGGTCGAGGCCCAGGCGCTGGAGGCTGCCGTCGATGCCGGCCATCACGTGCGCCCGTGACAGTCCGACCTGGTTGATTCCCGGCCCCACCCGTCCGCGCACCTTGGTGGCCACCACGATCTGCTCGCGCGGACGATTCAGGCTCTTGAGCGCCGCCCCGAGGAGCCGCTCGCTCTCCCCTTCCGAGTACGTGTCGGCGGTGTCGATGAAGTTGACCCCGGCGTCGAGCGCGGTGGCGACCAGCGCCAGCGACTCGTGCTGCCCGAGCCGCCCGATGGCCTGCCAGACGCTCCCCTGGCCGCCGAACGTCATCGTGCCGAGGCACAGCTCCGAAACATAGAGGCCGGTGTTCCCGAGGAGGTTGTAGCGCATCGGCGAAGCCTAGCACCGCGACGCCACCCGGCCTGCTCCGGCTCTCCGGCCCTCTAGGGGACGGCCAGCACCACTTTGCCGAAGGCGCCGTTCGAGGCGACGTGGGCGTGCGCCGCCGCCGCCTCGGCGAGCGGGAAGACGCGGTCGACGACCGCGCCGAGCGCGCCGCGCTCGAACAGCGGCAGCAGGTGGCGGGCCATCTGCTGCACGGCCGCGATCTTCTCCTCCAGCGGCCGGGCGCGCAGCACCGTGCCGGTCACCTGAACGCGCTGGCGCAGCAGACGCCCGAGGTCCAGCTCGGCCCGCGAACCCGCCAGCAGCCCGACCAGCATGATCCGCGCGCGGGCCGCCACGCAGGCCAGGCTCTCCGACAGGTACGGGCCGCCGACCAGATCGAGCACCACGTCGGCGCCGCGCCCGCCGGTCGCGCGCAGGACCGCCGGCGCGAAGCCGCCGCCCGTGACGTGGACCCCTTCATCGAGCCCCAGCGGGCGGACCCGCGCCAGCTTGTCGGCGGTGCGCGCCGTGCCGACCACGCGCGCGCCGACCGCGCGCGCCACCTGAGCGGCCGCGGTGCCGACGCCGCTGCCGACCGCGTGAATCAACACGGTCTCACCCGCGCCGAGATGCGCCTGCTCGACCAGCGCGTCCCAGGCGGTGATGAACGCCTCGGGGATCGCCGCGCCGTCGGTGAACGTCAGCGCGTCGGGCAGCCGCGCCACCGTGCGCGCCGGGACGGTGATCGCCTCGGCGTACGCGCCCCCGCCGCAGAGGCCGAGGACCCGATCGCCCGGCGCCGCGTCGGTCACGCCCTCCCCGACCGCTTCCAGCTCGCCCGCGAACTCCAGGCCGGGGATGTCGGGCGGCGCGTCCGCCGGGGCGGGGTAGTGGCCGGCGCGCTGCAAGAGGTCGGCGCGGTTCACCCCCGCCGCGCGGACCCGCACGCGCACCTCGCCGCGTCCGGGCGGCGGCGCCTCGCGGTCGCCGAGCTCCAGCACTTCGGGCCCCCCGAACCGGCTGACGACGATGGCCTTCATGCGCCCGAGCCTAGAGCTCCTGCAGCGCCCGGTGCAAAAGCTGCACGCAGATCGAGCCCTCGCCGACGGCCGAGGCCACGCGCTTGACGCTGCCCGCGCGGGCGTCGCCCACGCAGAACACGCCCGGGATGCTGGTCTCCATCAGGTAGGGGCGCCGGGGGAGCGACCAGCGCGTGGCCAGCAGATCCTCGGCCGTCAGGTCGGCGCCGGTCTTCACGAACTGTTTCCCGTCCTGCAGCAGGCAGCCCGCCAGCCATCGGGTGTTGGGATCGGCGCCGGTCATCAGGAAGAGGCTCCCGATCGGCCGTTTGGTGGCGTTGCCGCTGTCGAGGTGCTTCCAGGTGACCTCCTGCAGGTGATCCGTCCCTTCGAGCTCGGTGACCTGGCAGCGGGTGCCGAGGTCGATGTTCGGCGTGCTCTCGATGCGCTGGATCAGATAGCGCGACATGCTCTCCGCGAGCCCCGGACCGCGCACCAAGATCTGCACGTGCTTGGCGATCCCCGACAGGTAGACGGCGGCTTGCCCCGCGGAATTGCCGCCGCCCACGATGGCGATCTCCTGTCCGGCGCAGAGCTGCCCCTCGAGCCGGGTGGCGCTGTAGAAGACGCCCGCCCCTTCGAAGCGACCGAGCGCGGGGAGATCGAGCTTCCGGTACTTCACGCCGGTGGCGATCACGATCGACCGGGTCCGCACCTCCTGCCCGTCCGAGAGGTGGATCCGGTACGGGCGGCTGTCGCAGTCGAGGCGGACGGCCGTGCGGCCGATGGCCACCTCGGCGCCGAACTTCTGGGCCTGCGTGAGCGCGCGCCCCGACAAGGCCTGGCCCGAGATGCCCGTGGGAAACCCCAGGTAGTTCTCGATGCGCGAGCTGGTTCCGGCCTGGCCGCCGGGCGCCGTCCCTTCGAGGACCAGGACGTCGAGCCCCTCCGAGGCGCCGTACACCGCCGCCGCCAGGCCGGCCGGTCCGGCGCCCACCACGACGACGTCGCGGACGGTCGTGGCGTCCAGCTGGGGATCGAGGCCGGTCATCTCCGCCAGCTTGTCGATCGAGGGGTTCTTGAGGAGGTGTCCGCCCCGGCAGATGACGAGGGGGATCTCGTTGACGCCGACCTTGAACTGATCGAGCAGCGCCTCGACGCCCGGCTCGGTCTCGACGTCCTCGTAGCGGAACGGCTGGCCGTTGCGGCTCAAGAACTCCTTGATGCGCATGGTGTCCGCCGAGTTGCGCGAGCCGACGAGCACCAGATCCTGGGCCACCGCGGCGATGAGCTGCATGCGCCTCAAGATGAAGGCGCGCATGAAGATCTCGCTCAGCTCGGCGTCCCGCTGCACCAGCGTGCGCAGGGCGTGGTTGTCGACGATCAGGAGCTCGCTCGGCACGGTGGTCTGCGCCCGCACCAGGCTCCGGCGCGCGGAGAGCATGTTGATCTCGCCGGTGAACTGGCCGGGTCCGTGGACGACGATGGGGGTCCGGGCGCTGCCGGCGGGCTGCACGACCTCGATCCCGCCCGAGAGGACCACGAAGAAACGCGCGTTCTGATCGCCGACATTGAACAGCACCTCGCCGGCCGGCGTCGAGCAGCGGTGTCCGACGGCCGACACGCGCTCGATCTGGGCGGGCGTCAGCGTGGGGAAGGTCTGGGCGGCCCGTTCCATGGTTCACCGGCGCTCGAAGGCGAGCTCGTCGACGAAACACCACCCCGGTCCTCGCCCACGCTGCCTCCTCGCGAGCGGTAGCATGACGGAGGCGCCCTCCGTGCGCTACCTTTCTCCGGCGGTTCACATGAGCCTCCTCGACGACTACCGGGCGGTCCGCGCCCGCACCACCGCGCTGGCGGCGCCGCTGTCCGCCGAGGACCAGATGATCCAGTCGATGACCGAGGCGAGCTCCACGAAGTGGCACCTCGCCCACACGACCTGGTTCTTCGAAACCTTCCTGCTCGGGCCCTTCGCGGCCGGCTATCGCGCCGTCGACGAGCGCTACGGGTTTCTCTTCAACTCGTACTACGAGGGCGTGGGGCCGCGGCTCGAACGGGCGCGCCGCGGGCAGCTCTCGCGGCCCTCGCTGGCCGAAGTTCAGGACTACCGCCGTCGCGTCGACGCGGCCGTGGAACGCTGGCTGGCGGGCGAGGGGACGCCCGCCGCCGCGGCGACGATCGAGCTCGGGTTGCACCACGAGCAGCAACATCAGGAGCTGCTGCTGACGGACGTCAAGCACGCGCTCGGCCTGCAACCGTTGCGGCCGGCCTACGCGCCGCCACCGGCTTCGCGCGCCACCGGGGCGCCAGGGCCGGCGCGCTTCCGCCGGTTCGAGGCCGGGGTCGTCTCCGTCGGTCACGCCGGTGAGGGGTTCGCCTTCGACAATGAAGGACCGCGCCACCGGCATTTTCTGGAGGCGTTCGCCCTCGCCGAGCGACCGGTCGCCGCGGGCGAGTACCTGGCCTTCATGCGCGACGGCGGCTATTCGCGCGCCGAGCTGTGGCTCTCCGACGGCTGGCAGCGCGTGCAGACCGAGCGCTGGCGCGCGCCGCTCTACTGGGAAGAACGGGACGGCGCCTGGGCGCTCTACACGCTGGGCGGCCTGCGCGCCGTCGAGCCCGACGAGGCGGTCGCGCACGTCAGCTACTTCGAGGCCGACGCGTTCGCGCGCTGGGCGGGCGCCCGCCTGCCCACTGAAGAAGAATGGGAGCAGGCGGCGTCAAGCGCGCCGGTGACGGGCCACTTCGCCGACGCCGGCCGGTATCATCCGGGGCCTGCCGCCCGCGGGATGTTCGGCGACGTCTGGCAGTGGACCCGGAGCGCCTACCTCGCCTATCCCGGCTACCGGCCGCCCGCCGGGCCGATCGGGGAGTACAACGGCAAATTCATGTCCGGCCAGATGGTGCTCCGGGGCGGGTCGTGCCTCACGCCGGGCGGTCACGTGCGGGCGACCTACCGCAACTTCTTCCCGCCCGACGCCCGCTGGCAGATGAGCGGGATCCGATTGGCGCGCGACGCATGAGGGCCGCCGCCACAAAGCGCCTGGAGGCGCGGCCCGGCGAGGCCGAGGTGGCGACGCTCGACGCCGTCGCCGCGGCCGTCAGCGCCGGCCTGCTCGGTCCGCGCAAGCACCTGCCTCCCTGGCTGTTCTACGACGCGCGCGGCTCCGCGCTGTTCGAGGAGATCACCGCCCTCCCCGAGTACTATCTGACGCGCACCGAACGCGAGATCCTGGTGCGCGAGGCGGGGGCGATCGCCGCCGCGGCCGGGCCGCCGCTGGAGGTCGTCGAGCTGGGCGCGGGCTCGGCGGCGAAGACGGAGATCCTGCTCGAAGCGCTGCTCGAGCAGCAAGCGCGCGTCACCTACCTGCCGCTCGACGTGTCGCCCGCCGCGCTCACCTCGGCCCGCGCGCGGCTGCGG
>Ga0134128_10006714_pt1 | contig 13942 bp, 4 predicted proteins | sample KB31754_FD_96462 | JGI IMG/M metagenome (GOLD analysis project Ga0134128, IMG submission 96462) | Terrestrial soil microbial communities with excess Nitrogen fertilizer from Kellogg Biological Station, Michigan, USA - KB3-175-4 | ecosystem: Environmental > Terrestrial > Soil > Unclassified ... | reverse complement strand
GTCGAGGATCTCGCTGGCGTCCAGCAGGCCGTCGCTGTCGGCCGACGTGCCGACCGAGGTGACCAGGGCCGGCTCCGGCAGGCAGGCCGACGGCTGTGGCAGCAGGCCGTGGGTGGCGAAGTAGAGGATCTTGTAGTCGCCCAGGTCGGCCCGCGCCTTCACCGCGTCGTCGGAGAAGGTCTTGCCGATCAGCAGCTGGTCGCCGGCCCCGCCGATCGCGGCGCCCACCTTGCGGACCTCGTCGGCGGTGTCCGGCAGCTCGGGCAGCTTGAGCAGCGCCTGGCGGGTGTTCTCGCAGATCGAGGCGCCCTGGGCCCCGCCGAAGCTCGCCGAGCGCTTGAGGATGGAGGAGAAGGCCTGCGGCTCGGCCTTCGGGCTCGAAGGATCGGCGAAGGCCAGGAACGGCCGCCGCGCCCGGGACGGGGCGAAGGCGCGCGACTGCAGGAAGCTCGGGGCCGAGAGCACGAGCGAGGAGTCCATCCGCGCGCCCAGCCAGGCGACCTTGCGGTAGTCGGGCTCCTTGCCGGGCGCAAGGCCGGCCAGCAGCGGGGCCGGGTCTTCGGTCACCAGGGTGGCGACGGGCAGGGCGATGAGCGCGCCGTCCGGTTCGTAGATCAGGTGCCGGGCGCCGAGCAGCTGGGCGGCCGCGGGCCCCGCGAGCTGGCGGAACAGGGCGTAGGACCTGGCCACGTCGAACGCCGGCAGGTTGTCCTCGGCCTCGAAGGGCGCGCGGATGGCCCGCACGGCGGCGGCGGCCTGATCGCGCGACAGGTCGATGGCGTAGGCCTTGGCGTCGCCGGCGGTGACCAGCATGCCGTAGCTGCGGCCGCCCAGCAGCAGCACCTTCAGATAGGCCTCGTCCTTGTGCAGAGCCTTCTGCAGGTCGGCGAGCGCCGCGGTGGCCGCCACCAGTTGGCCGTAGCGCGGATTGGCGGCGATCAGCTGGGTCTCCAGAGCCTCGACCTGCTGCTGCAGGCTCTTGAGCTCGGCGTCGGCGGCGGTCTTGGCCTCGCCGGAATAGGCGCCCTGGGCCTGCAGGTTGGCGATGCGCGCCTCAGTGGCCCGACGCTCGCGCTTGCTGTCGTCGAGGCCGCGCACCAGGCCCGTGATCGCGCTGTCGCCTGAGGCCACGCGGGCGGCGAGCTTGGACACCGTCTGGGCGGTGGCGTTCGAGAGCACCGTCTCCGAGGCGGCGAAGAAGCGGGCCTTGTAGTCGGCGGCCCTGGCGGGATCGCTGGCCATCCTGGCGAGCAGCAGGTCGAAATAAGGCTCGGCGGCGTCGGCCGAGGCGCCCAGCGAGCCGCGCTGGCTTTGGAACAGGGCAAAGGCGCGCCCGAAGCTGTCCAGCGCGGCGTCCTGGCGGCCCGCGGCGACCTGGGCGCGGCCCAGCGCCAGCAGCAGGCCGCCCTCGGTGGCGGTGCCCGCATGCCGCGCGCGCAGGATCTGGATCGAGAGCGCGAAGCGGTCGGCGGCCTGGGCGCCATGGCCCTCGTCGAGGTCGAGCTCGGCCAGGTCGGCCTCGATGCGCGAGCGCAGCCACACGTTCAGCGCGCCGGTGGCCGAGCCCTGGGCCAGCAGGCGGCTGGCCTGGGCGTAGCCGTCGCGCGCGCCCGCCCGATCGCCCTGGGCGGCCAGCGACGAGCCGATCACTTCCCAGGCCTGGGCGTCCTGCACCAGCAGCTGTTCGGCCACCGTGGCCTCGCCGCCGCCCAGGAGGCCGCGGCCGCCGGCCCGCGCGTTCAGCGCCTGGGCCAGGTCGGGGCCGATGGCGATCTCGCCGGTCGAGGCGGCGACGACGCTCGGGCCCTTGCCGGTCATGCCGCGCGCGGCGCGCAACGCCTGGCGCGCCTGCAGGGCGGCGCGCCCGGCGGCGATGGCCTCGGCGAACCTGCCCTGGTTGCGCAGGTGCAGCGCCCGGTAGCTCAGCGCCTGGGCGGCCAGCACCGGATCGCCCGCGCGGGCGACCTGGTCCTGGGCCATCGCGAAGATGCGGTCGGCCTCGGCGAAGCGGCCGTTGTTGGAAACGTTGAGCGCCAGGTTGAGCAGCGCCTCGCCCTGCTCGTGCGGCGGGGCGCCCCGGGCCTGGGCGTCGGCGGCCAGCGCCTGGAAGTCGGTCTCGGCCTCGTCGAACCGCCACTCGTTGTTCTGCACGTACCCCCGCGCGCGCAGCCGGGACGGGTCGCTCGCGGCGGCGGCCTCGGCGCGCGCCAGGCCGCCGGACGATCCGCCGAAGTCGGCGGCGATCTCGGCGCTGGCGGCGGAGACCTGCACGGCGTCGGCCTTCGGCGGCCTGGCGGCGCCGGCGACAACCTTCAGCCCGCTCTCCAGCACGTCGGCGATCTGGCTGGCGCCTTCGGCGGCGTCGAGCCCGCGGCCCTTCTTCGCGGCGTAGGCCACGTAGGTCGCGCCGGCGGGCGTCCCCTTGCAGCTGCGCCGCGCGACCGCGCCCAGGGGAGGCAGCGCCTCGGGCTTCGCTTGCGCGCAGGCGGCGCGCGTGGCCAGCGCCTCCGCCCAAGCCGCTTCAGCCCGGGCGTCGGGCAGCACGTAGAGCCGGCCGAGGGTCACGTCCCAGCCGCGGCAACGGACGTTCCAGGCGCGCCACCCGGGGCCCTGGGCCAGCGGGTCGTCGTAGTCGCGCACCGCCTCGCACACCGCGCCGGACGTCGCCGAGCGGCCGAGCGGGATCAGGTCGGCGCGGGTCTGGGCGCGGCTTTCCGCGCCGATGGCCGACAGCGCGAGCGCGCCCGCCAACGCCAGGGTGAGGCGCCGGCTCATCGCTTGGCCTCGCGGCCGCGCCAGATCTCTTCGCTGCCCGCGCCGGTGGTCACCGGATCGTTCAGCGCCGCGTTGGGATCGCGCGGCGAGATCGAGGCCAGCGGCGGCGTCTGGGTGCGGCCAGGCGCGGTGCGCGCGGCCGCCTGGCTCGCGGTCTCGGTGGTGGCCGCATCCCCGCCGTCGGAGCCGCCCGGCTGGTCCGAGGTATTGTCGGCCAGGGGACCGCCGAGATCGCCCAGCGGGCCGGCGTCGGAACTGCTCGAACCGCCGGGTCCCGCGGAGCCGTTCGCCGCGTCGTCGGTGATCGGGCTCACCGGGCCGGTCTGCGACAGGCCGCCGGTGACCTGGCTGGCCCCCGAACATTGGCCGGTGCCCAGCGCGCAGCTGTTGAAATGGTAGCTAGCGCCGTTCGGGATCGCGGTCGGATTGCCCTGGGCGTCGACGATCTGGAAGTCGACGGCGGGGCCGGCGGCGAAGCTCGTCACGGTGTCGCCTTTCTTGCCCAGGAACGACCCGTAGATGTCCACCAGTTGCGGCGGGTCGATCACCAGGCTCGGCGAGGCCTTGGACGACAGGAAGATGCCCACCGACTGGGTCGCGTCCGACGAGGTGTCCTGGTTGACCACCTTGCCGGCGGCGGAGAGCTCCAGCCGTCCCGTGGCGATGAACACCCGGTCGGCCTCGCCGGCGGTCGGCCCGCCGGCTAAGGGCTGGTGGCGGCCGAGGTCGATTCCGGACACCGGGGTCGACTGGATCAGGCCGATGAACCGCGGCGAGCCCATGATGATGTCGCCCGTCGCATGCAGCCGCACGTCGTCGAAGTCGCGCACGTTGGAATAGCCGCCGCCGCTGAATGTCGCCGCGCCCAGGGCGCCGGTAATCAGGATCGAGGCCGGCTGCCAGGCCGGGTCGGTCGCGTCCCCGATGCGAACCGCGCCGCCGGCTGCGGTGGGCGCGGCGATCCCCTGCACCAGCACATTGTGGCCGCCGCCGGCGAACAGGTTGAGGAGCGGCGTGGCCGCCGGGTCGAGGTTGAGGTCGAGCACGGTGAGGTCGCCGCGCGCGGTCCCGGCCACCGCGCCGGCGTAGAGGGTCAGCGACCTGGCCGCATGGACGCGCCCGAGCTCGGCGGCGTCGAGCCACAGGCCCGAGGCGGGCGCAGCGTCCCCGGCCGAGCCGCCGACCCGCAACGCGCCGGTGCGCGATTCGATCTCCGCAGTCTGGGCGGTGAGCGGGCCCGCCAGGTCGAGGTCCGCGGCCACGATGTGCACGTCGGCGGCGGTGATCGCGCCGGTCTGCGCCTTGCCCTGCACGTCCAGGGTGACGAGCTGCTGGGCGCTGACCGCCTTCAGGTTGGCCGCGCCGCCCACCACCAGCGACACGTTGCGCCCGGCGGCGAGGTCGCCGGGGGCGGCGAAGTCGCCGGGCGTGGTGATCGAGAGGTCCCGCCCGACCGGCGAGAGCGCCTGGCCGAGGGCCAGGCTGGACCCCTGCACGGTGAGATCGCGGCCCACCTTGTAGCTGGCGATCTGCACGCCGCCGCCGGTGGCCAGCAGCGTCAGGTCCTGGCCGGCGCTGAGCGGGCCGGCGGCGAGGCCGCCGCCGTTGGCGACGACCGAAATGTTCTGGCCGCTGAGCGCCCCGGTGCTGACCGCCCCGCCGGTCGAGACCACGGTGACGTCCAGCCCGGCGGTCAGAGCGCCTGCGGTCACCGTCTTGCCGGAGAGCGCGATCGCGCCGTTGCCGGCGGTGATGCCGGCGACGTTCAGGCCGCCCGCCGCGCCCAGGGTGATGTTGCGCACCGCCGTGATGTTCCGGCTCGCCGTCAGGTCGCCGCTGGTGGCCCGCAGCGTCAGGTCGCGCCCCGCGGAAACCGCGGCGAAGCTCACCGTCGGGGCCTGCAGGGTCGCGTCCTGGCCGGCGGTGACGCTGGTGGCGGCGGGCAGCGCATTCGACACCGACAGCAAGGCGTCGCGCCCGGCGTTGACGCCGATCGAGGTCGCGCCGTTCACGAAGCCCGCGCCGAACCCCACCTTGGCGTCCAGATCGCCGACGACGCTGAGCACCCGGCCGTTGCCGGCCGTGTCGGGATTGCCGTCGAAAGCCGTGCCTACGGCGTCGGCGCCCTGGCCGGTGAGGGTGGCGAAGGTCAGCTGGGCGCTGCCGCCGGTGGCGCGCACGAAGGCGTCGTCGCCCGCCACGATGGTCCCCACCACGGCGTCGCCGCCGGTGGCGATGATGTAGACGTCGCCGGCGCTGGTCGCCTGGCCGACGCTGACCGAGCCCGCCCTGGCGAGGACCTGCTGGGCGTTGATCGAGCCGATGTTCAGCGCGCCGCCCTGCAAGACGGCCGAGCCGCCGGCGGTGACGGTGAAGAGCCGCGCACTGCCGCCCAGGTTGACGACGGCGTTGCCGCCGGCGGCGATGTTGACCGCCCCGCCGCCCGTCTCGCCCGTGCCGTCGCCCACCGTCGCGTCGCCTCCCGCGGTGACGCCGAGCGTCGTGCTGGCAGGAGATGTGAAGCCCAGCGTGTCGATCTGGGCGGACCCCTTGGCGCCCACCGTCGAGTCGCCGCCGAGCGTGAGCTGGCCCACGTGCAGCGCGCCGCCTTCGCTGGCGAGCGTGGTCCGGCCTCCGGCGGCCAGCGCGTTGCCGAAGACCGTGTCGCCGGCGACCTTGAGGTCGCGGGCGGCGGTCGCGGCCCCGATGTCGACCTCCTGGGCGCCGAAGAGCCGGATATCCCGCCCGGCGATCAGCTCAGAGACAAAGCTGTCGTCGACGCTGCGCCGGTCGATCACCGGCTCGTCCGGACGCGTGACGGGGGCCACAGGCGCGCAGGCGCTGCTGAGACAATCGCAGCTGAATTCGCAGCTTGTGCAGTCGAAGAGGACGCACTCGTCCAGCTGGCTGGGATCCGGTGGGGTGACCGTCTTCGGCGGCCGCGGCCAGGGCTTGGCGAGCGTCAGGCCGACGTTGTCGAGCTGGATGTCGCGCGAGGCGGAGAGCTTGCCGAGGTAGAAGTCCGTGGGCGTCGCCCCGGCGGCCGCAGGGGCCGCCTGCCGCCCGACGATGCCGCCGCCGCCGGAAAGGATGATGTCGCCGCCCGAGGAGAGGGCGGACTGGGCGGTGGTCATGCCCTCCAGGTTGATCACCGCGCTCGCCACCTGCGCGCGGCTGACGGCGGCCACGAACACCGAACTCGCCGAGGTGGTGTTCTGCAGGTCCAGGCCGATGCCGGCCAGGCTGCCGGAACCGGCGTCCGGCACGATGAAGTCGACCAGGTCGAGGTCGCCCTGCGGGGTCTGGGCGAAGCGGATCGTGTAGCTCTCCGCCACGCCGTAGAGCACGCTGGAGCCGCCCAGGCCGCTGACCGCGGAGTTCTTGTCGCTGGTGACGTTCTGCGCGATCAGCGCCACCAGGCCGCCGTGGCCGGCCAGCGTCGCCCCGCTCTGGATCTGGATGCTGCCGCTAGCGCCGAGCGCTGCGCCGGAGACGTCGATCGCCAGGTTCGACGGGTCGAGGAACTGGCTGAGGTTGGGGCTCGACGCGGTGACCAGCAGGCCGCCGGCGTCGACGGTCGCGCCGGAGCCGAAGATCAGCCCGTTCTTGGCCGAGAACCAGACGTTGCCGCCGAACACGCCGTTCACCAGGCCCTGGACCTTGCCGGAGATGGTGTCCGGAACGCCGTCGTCGATCCGGTTGAGGACGATCCAGTTGCGGGCGCCGAAATTGAAGGTCACCGTATTGCCGCCGGCCACGTTGAAGCTCGACCAGTCGATCACGGTGCGCGCCGAGTTCAGATCGACGGTGGCGGCCGTGGGGCCGACGTTGATCGCCGGGCCTAAGCCGCTGGCCTGGGCGAGCCCGGACCAGACCGGCATCTGCGGGCCGGTGGAGACCTGAGCGCAGGCGGGCTGCGCCAGCGCCGCGGCCAGCCAGGCCAGCAGCCCGCAGACGGCCAGGCGCGGCAGGCCCCGCTTCAGGCGCGCCTTGCGGCCGGCAGGTCGAGCGTCACACCCCGTCATCTCGCATCCCACGTCACAGGAAACTGGCCGTCAGGTTGACCAGCAGCCGCGAAGCCGGCTTCACGCCCCCCACCGTCACGCTGTCCAGCGGATGGGCGTAGCTCAGCTCCAGATTGACCCGGTTCGCCAGCCGCAGGACCACGCCTGCGCCAATCGAGCGCAGGGTGCGGTGCGGCGTCAGCCCCGACAGCGCCGCGCCGTTGTTGCGCACGTAGCCGGCGTCGAAGAAGGCGAACGGCAGGGCCAGCACCAGCCGGTGCGGCTGGAACGGGCCGTAGCGCACGTCGATGGCCGCCGCCGCGCCGGAATCGCCCAACACGGCCGCCGGATCGTAGCCGCGGCCGACGGAAAGGTCGCCGAGCGACAGCTGTTCGTAAGGCGACAGCCGGTCGTCCGTATACTGGGCCTGCACGCGCACGGCCGCGCTCAGCCGGTCGGTGAGGCTGGTCTCGGCGCTGCCCTGGCCGCGCACCAGCCACGCGTCCGGCTGCGACAGGTTGCGGGTGAGCAGGGCCGAGCCCTGGCGGCTGGCCCCCAGGCCGCTGACCCCCTTGCGGAAGCTCACCGCCGCGGCCAGCACGACCGGCCGCTGAACGATGGCCGTGCGCGCGTCGGCGTCGGCGCGCAGGTAGAAGACCCGCAGGTCGTCCTGGCTGAGCCGGAAGGCGCCGGAGCCGACGTCGGTCTCCTGGTCGATGTAGTCGAAGCCGCCGGCCAGGTTCAGGTCGAAGCGGCGGTGGCGCACCAGCGGATAGGCGCCCTCCACCTCGGCGACCAGCGAGGTGCTCTTCAGGCCGAGCGGCTTCAGGACGTCGCCGGGCCGGCTTTCGCCATAGACGACCGCGCCGCGCACCACCCAGCCATCGCTGCCGATGCGGGCGCTCTCCAGCAGCTGGACGACCCACTGTTCGTCGGAATCCAACGTGTGAAAGGCCACCAGGCTGGTGTCCTCGCCCAGCGGCGTGAAGGCCCGCGCGTCGGCCCGCACCAGGCCGCTCCAGCGGCCCACGGCGCGCGAGCCCAGGTTCTGCACGTTGCCCACCGCCTGCCACGGCTCGCGGCTGACCGAGACGTCGATGTCGACGGCGCCGCGCTCGGGGCTGGTCGAGGGCTTGACTGCGGCGCGCACCCGCACGCCGGGGATGTCGGAGGCCAGCAGCAGGTAGCGCTGGGCCTTGCGCATGTCGAAGGGCTTCATGCCGCGCAGCCGCTCGACGTAGCGCTCGACGGCGCCCTGGGCCGGACCGATGTCGCCGCGCACCCGCACGTTGACCACGTGCGCCTCGATCACCTCCAGGGTCAGGGCGCCGCCGCTGATCCGCTGCTCGGGGATCTCCACGCGGGCCAGGACCCCGTGGTCGAACAGGATGCGCGCCGCGGCGTCGCGGATCTGGCAGATCACCGCCACCTTCTGCGGCTTGCCGATGGCGTCGCGGTAGGCGGCCGCGAAGGCTTCGGGCGGCAGCGCCGTCGCGCCGTGGAAGGTCACCGACTGCAGCGTCACCTCGACCGGCGAGTCGGCCAGCGGGCAGGGGCCTGGCGGCTCGGGCGCGAACACGTCCGCGCCCGTCGCGGGCGCTCGCGGCAGGCGGGCCGCCGGGTTCAGCTCAGGGGCGGAGAGGCCGGGGGCGGCGGCGGTCGGCGCAGGGCGCGGCGCGGGCTGCGCCGCGGCCAGCCCCGGCGCGGTCAGCGCCGTCGTCGCGGCGATCCAAGCTCCAACGCAGGCGCTGTGGCTTGCACGAGGCGTCCTCATGCCGAGCCTTCCCCCCGGAATAACGGGTTTTGTTAATGGTTGGCGCGGCTGGGTTTTGCAATAGATTTGTTTGGGTTAACGCTGATTCCTGCACTCCGATACCCAAACTGCCGGCACGATTTCTCATGCCAGTTGCAAAACTCTATCGGATTGCGAATCCGGCGGCTAAGTATGGTCTGAGGGTCGGTGCGGGAGCAGCGATGCGGCGGGGGCAAGTTCCGGGTTTGTGGGCCGGCTGGGCGGCTGGGCTGCCGGTCATCCTGGCCGCGACCCTGGCGGCGGCTGCGGTCTGGGCCGCGCCGGCCACCCACCAGGGCGTCGCCTCCTGCGCCGGATCCACCTGCCACGGCCGCCCGGCGCCCAGCGGCATCACCGTGCGCCAGAACGAGCTGATCACCTGGCAGGGACCGGGCGACGCCGGCGCCCACAGCCGCGCCTGGAAGGTGCTGGCGCAGCCGCGCGCCCAGGCGATCGCGGACCGGCTGGGCATAGGGCCGGCGACGCGCGCCAAGGAATGCCTGGGCTGCCACGCCGATCCGGCCCCGCCGGGCGAGCGCGGCGCGCGTTTCCAGATTTCCGACGGCGTGGGCTGCGAGGCCTGCCACGGCGGGTCGGGCGGCTGGCTCGCCAGCCACTATGCGCTGGGCGCCACGCACGCGGCCAACGTCGCCCACGGAATGGTCGCGCTGGAGACCCCCAAGGCGCGCGCGGCGGTCTGCCTCGACTGCCACTACGGCGGCAACAAGCCGGGCCAGTTCGCCACCCATGAGATCATGGCCGCGGGCCACCCGCGGATCGGCTTCGAGCTCGAGCTGTTCACCGATCTGCAGCGGCACTACGACATCGACGCCGACTATCAGCAGCGCAAGACCTGGCCCTCGCCGGTGAAGGTCTGGGCCGTGGGTCAGGCGATGGCGCTCGACCGGGCGCTGACGCTCTACCAGCAGCCGGCGCACAACCCGGCCGGCGCCTTCCCGGAGTTCTATTTCTTCGACTGCCAGAGCTGCCACCGGCAGATCTCGGACGATCCGAAGTTCCGCCCGGCCGCGCAGCCGAACCCCGGCCGGCCGATCCCGGTGGGCCAGCCGCCGTTCAACGACGAGAACATGATCATGCTCTCGGCCGCGGCCAAGGTGGCCGCGCCGCAGCTCTCGGCCAGGTTCGAGGCGGAGAGCCGCGCGTTCCACGTCGCGCTTGTCAAGGACCGCGGGGCGGCGATCCGCGCGGCGGGCGAGCTCGCCGCCACCTCGCGCCAGCTGGCCGATGTCTTTGCCGCCCGCGCGTTCAGCCGCGGCGAGACGCTGGCCATCTACGAAACCCTGTTCACCGGCGAGAGCGCCAGGCGGCTCACCGACTACGCCGGCGCGGCCCAGGCGGTGATGGCCGCTGACACCCTGATGACGGCGCTGGCCTCCGAAGGCGACCGGGCCGCCGCCTCCCGCGCGCGGCCGGACCTCGAGCGCGCCTACCAGGCGGTTCGCGATCCCAACGGCTTCCGACCGGACGCCCTGCGCGCGGCGCTGCAGGCGGCCGCCGAGAAGGCGAGGGCGGCGCGATGAGGCGAAGCCTGTTTGCCCGCACGATCGCCCTGCTGGCGGCGTTCGCCCTGGGGGCCTGCGGCGGCGGAGGCGGCGGCTCGACGACGACGCCCGCCCCGCCCGCGCCGCCCCCGCCTGCCGGCGGCGCCAGCCCCTACGCCTTCCCCGCGGCCGAGTCGCTGAGCGCCAGCGACGTCCAGCAGGTGATCGCCCAGGCGGTGGCCGAGGCGAAGGCGCGCAACCTCCCGGCGGTGATCGCGGTGGTCGACCGGGTCGGCAACGTGCTGGCGGTCTATGCCATGGCCGGCGCCAGGCCCACGGCGCTGACCCGGCCGGGACCGGGCGGCAATCTGGACGCGCAAGGGGTCACCGTGCCGGCTGCGGCGGCGGCGATCGCCAAGGCGGTGACCGGGGCCTACCTGTCCTCCGACGCGCACGCCTTTTCCACGCGCACGGCCAGCATGATCGTGCAGCAGAATTTCCCGCCCGGGCCGGCCTCGGTGGGGCTGGAGAGCGGGCCGCTGTTCGGGGTGCAGTTCAGCCAGCTGCCCTGCTCGGACCTGTCGCAGCGGTTCAATCCCGCCGGCGGCGCGGCCGCGGCGATCGGGCCCAAGCGCTCGCCGCTGGGCCTGGCGGCCGACCCGGGCGGCTTCCCGCTGTTCAAGAACGGCGTGCTGGTGGGCGCGGTGGGCGTGATGGCCGACGGCGACTACGGCTTCGACCCCAACGTGCAGGACGTCGACAACGACGCCGAGGAGAACATCGCGCTCGCCGCCACCGCCGGCTTCGACGCGCCCGACGTCATCCGCGCCGAGCGGATCAGCATCGACGGCACGACGCTGCGCTACTCCGACGCCACCACCGCCACCCTGAAGGTCGCGCCATCGCAGGCGACGCCGTTCGCCAGCCTGCCGGCCGGGACCGGATCGCTGACCGCGGTGAACGGCTATTTCGCCGGCTCTGCGATCGTGCCCGGCCAAGCCTACGGCAGCGAAGCGTCGGGCGTGCGGGCCGCGACGACGGCGGAGTTCTCCCAGCCCGGGGCCTACATCCTGACCAACGGGGCCGGCGCGAACCGCTTCCCGCCCAGGGCCGGCACCGATGCGGCCGAGGTCGGCCAGCCGCTCACCGCGGCCGAGGTCACCGCTCTGCTTGAGGAGGCGTTCAAGGTCATGGTCCGCTCGCGGGCCCAGATCCGCCAGCCGCCCGACAGCCGCGCGGAGATGTCGATCGCCGTCGTGGACACTCACGGGGTGATCCTGGGCCTTGTGCGCGCGCCGGACGCGGCCCTGTTCGGGACCGACGTGGCCGTGCAGAAGGCGCGCACGGTGAGCTTCTTCTCCGGCCCGTTTGCGGCGAGCGACCTGCTAGGCGACCCCAGCGCCGACGTACGCGGTTTCGTGGGCGCGGTCAGGAGCTTCTTCCCCGACCCGAATGCGCTGACCGGCAAGACCGCCTTCGGCAACCGCTCGGTCGGCAACCTGGCCCGGCCGCATTTCCCCGACGGCGAGGAGGGCCGGCCGAACGGGCCGCTGTCGCGGCCGATCAGCCAGTGGAGCATCTTCTCCACCGGCCTGCAGTCGGCGCTGATCATCACCAACCTCGGGCAGCACCTGGCGTTCGCCAGCGGAGCGTCGGCCACCGACACGCCGCAGCGCTGCACCTTCCTGCCGGACGCCGCGCCCGGCCAGAACCGGCTGCAGAACGGGCTGCAGATCTTCCCGGGCGGCGTGCCGATCTACCGGGCCGGCAAGCTGGTCGGCGGCATCGGGGTCTCCGGCGACGGCATCGACCAGGACGACATGACCGCCTTCCTGGGCGCGGCCAACGCGTCGGCCCGCGTGGGCGTGGGCAACGCCGACCCCGCGATCCGCGCGGACCAGCTGCTGGTCGGCCCGCCGCCGGCGCAAAGGTTGAGGTACGTTAACTGTCCGTTCGCGCCTTTCCTCGACACCTCGGACCAGAACGTCTGTCAGGGCAAATGAAGGCATGCGGCGGGGGCTCCTCTTGGCGCTGCTGCTCGTCACCGCCCCGCTCGCCGAGCGGGCGAGGGCCGCTGACGTCATCGGCGACCTGATCGCCGCCACGGCGTCCGCTCCCGAGGCGCCGCCGGAGGAGCCGCGCCGCCGGCCCGGCCAGGTCGAGCCGGTTCCCGCGCCGGAGCCCGTGCCGGGCAACCCGAGCGCGGTCGCCGCGCCGCCGCCCGAGGCCTTCCCGACCGACCAGATCCCGATTCCCGACCGCTGGCGGCTGATCGAGGCGGTGGGCGTGCATTCCCGCTGGTTCGATCCCTACGACCAGAACACCATCAAGGGCGACCGGCCGATCAAGGGGACCAAGGACTGGTTCTTCACCCTGACCGGGGTGTCCGACACGGTGATCGAGCCCCGCAGCTTCCCGATCCCGGTCAGCGTGCAGACCACCCAGCGGCCCGGCAGCCTGGACACCTTCGGGCGCACCTCCAGCCTGGTGGTCTCGCAGACCGCCATCGTGGGCGTGGCGCTGACCAAGGGCTCGACCGCGTTCAAGCCGCCGGAGATCGAGGCCCGCCTGTCCCTGGCCTTCAACTACAACTACGCCCAGGTGCCCGAGCGCCGCGTGCTGTCGATCATCCCCAGCCACGAGCCGCACCGCTCCGACGCCTTCGTGGGCGTCCAGGAAGCCTTCATCGACTACCATATCCGCGACGTCTCATCGCGCTACGACTTCGATTCCGTACGCGTCGGAATCCAGCCGTTTTCCAGTGACTTCCGAGGATTTCTTTTCCAGGACAATCAGCTGGGCGTGCGTCTCTTCGGCGACCGCGACAACAACCGCTGGCAATATAAGCTGGCCTACTTCCGGCGCATCGAGAGGGACACCAACTCGGGCCTGAACGACCTCGGCCAGGCGCTACGTCGGGACGACGTCTTCGTCGCCAACCTCTACCGCCAGGACCTGCCGGTCCCCGGGTTCACGTCGCAGGTCAGTCTTGTCTACAACCGCAACCGCGAGGCCGGTGAGGTCCACCACGACGACAACGGCTTCCCGGTGCGGCCGGCCCTGCTGGGCGACTTGAGGGGGCGCGACTACGACGTTGTTTATCTGGGATATAATGCCGATGGCCATATCGGCCGGCTGAACCTGACCGCCTCGGCCTACAGCGCCACCGGCGAGGACCGCAACAGCATCTTCACTGGCCGCAAGGCCCATATCCAGAGCTGGTTCGCCGCCGTCGAGCCGTCCTACGACTTCAACTGGATCCGCGTTCGGGCCTCGGCCCTCTACGCCTCCGGCGACCGCAATCCGCGGGACAACCGCGAGACCGGTTTCGACGCCATCGTCGAGAACCCGCAGTTCGCCGGCGCCGACACCAGCTACTGGATTCGCCAGGCGATCCCGTTCGCCGGCGGCGGCCGGGCAGTGACGGTGAACGGCCGCAATGGTGTCCTCAACGACCTGCGCTCGTCGAAGGACGAAGGGCAGTCCAACTTCAATAATCCCGGCACGGTGCTGCTGGGCGTCGGCGCCGACTTCGACCTGACGCCCCAGGTGCGGCTCAGCACCAGTGTCAACCACCTCTGGTTCGACGACACCTCGGTGGTGCCCTTTGCCGCTTCCTGGGCGTTGCGCGCGATCTCCTGCGTCGCCGCGCCCTGCTCCTCGACCGCTGCCGCGATGGTGGTGCTGATCTCGTTCACCTCACCGATGACGGTGCCGATCTCGCGGATCGCGGATACCGCCTCGGCGGTCGAGGCTTGGATGCCCGCGACCTGGGTCGCGATGTCCTCGGTCGCCTTGGCGGTCTGGTTGGCCAGCGACTTGACCTCCGAGGCAACGACCGCGAAGCCCTTGCCGGCCTCGCCGGCGCG
>Ga0134128_10006713_pt1 | contig 13943 bp, 14 predicted proteins | sample KB31754_FD_96462 | JGI IMG/M metagenome (GOLD analysis project Ga0134128, IMG submission 96462) | Terrestrial soil microbial communities with excess Nitrogen fertilizer from Kellogg Biological Station, Michigan, USA - KB3-175-4 | ecosystem: Environmental > Terrestrial > Soil > Unclassified ... | reverse complement strand
TTCGGCAAGATCGACCTCAATAACTCCATCAAGAAAGTGCCGACCGCCGAACTGAAGCCGCTGCTGACCGTGCACACGGGCGACTGGTACAACGCCGATCAGGTGGACAAGTCGATTTCCGCGCTTACCGATGCGCTCGGCAATCGCGGCTACGCCTTCATCGAAATCGACCCTCGGGTCAAGCGCAATCTCGAGACGCATACCATCGACACGACTTTCGACGTCAAGGAGGGGCCGCGGGTCTATGTCGAGCGCATCGACATCACCGGCAATGTCCGCACGCTCGATAAGGTGATTCGCCGCGAGATGATGCTCGTCGAAGGTGACGCGTTCAACACGTCCCGGCTGCATCGCTCGGAGCAGCGGATCAAGAATCTCGGTTACTTCAAGAAGGTCGACATCACCACCAATCCCGGCAGCACGCCCGACAAGACGGTGATCGGCGTCAATGTCCAGGAGCAGTCGACCGGCGAATTTTCGGTCGGCGTAGGCTTCTCCACAACGGACGGCGTGCTCGGCGACATCTCGATCCACGAGAGCAACCTGCTCGGGCGCGGCCAGGACCTGCGCATCGGCACGACGATCGCGCAGCGTACCGAGCAGGTCGACCTCAGCTTTACCGAGCCTTACTTCCTCGAGCGCAACCTCGCGGCGGGCTTCGACGTCTTCGTCATCAATCAGGACAACCAGCTCATCGGTCAATTCGATCAGTTCACGGTCGGCACCACGCTTCGCGTGGGCTACCAGATCACCGAGCCGCTGCGGCAGACGCTCAAATATACGGTCCGCAAGGACACCATCAACAATATCGCGACTACCGCCTCGCGCTTCATCCAGGAAGAGGCGGGCACGCGCAACACCTCGATGGTCGGCCAGGTGCTGCTCTACGACAAGCGCGACAACCGCCTCAATCCGACCTCCGGCTATTTCGCTCAGCTCGCGACCGATCTCGCCGGGCTCGGCGGCGATGTGCGCTATGGCCGCGGCATCTTCACCGTCGGCTATTATTATCCGGTGGCGCCGAGCTACGTGCTGAGCCTCGGAGCGGAGACCGGCTATATCCACGGAATCAACGACACGGTCCGTATCGAAGACCGCTTCTTCGTCGGCGGCGACAACCTGCGCGGCTTCAAGGTCGGCGGTATCGGCCCGCGGGACGTCACCACCAATGATGCGCTGGGCGGCAACTTCTATTATACCGGGACCGTCTCCATGTCCTATCCGCTGGGCTTGCCGGAAGAACTTGGGATCAACGGCTATGTCTTCAGCGACCTCGGCACGCTCTACGGCAACGACGAGCAGGGCGATATTGCCGACTCGCATTTCCTGCGCGTCTCCGTCGGCACCGGCGTATCGTGGAAATCGCCGCTCGGGCCGATCCGGGTGGATATCGCCGTCCCGGTACGGCGTGAATCTTTTGATAAGACCCAGTTCTTTCGCGTGAATTTCGGCACGAGGTTCTGATGACGTCGTTCTCCCCGCGCCGCTCGCTCGGCGCCTTTCTCCTCCTTGTTGCGGCCTTCGCACCGGTCGCCGCTGCGCGTGCGCAGCAGCCGACCTTACCCCCGCCGGTGATCCTCATCGTCGACATGGCCCAGATCCTGCAGCAGGCCAAGGCGGCCAAGCAGGTGCAGGCGGCGCTCAACCAGCAATACAGTGTTTATTCCAAGGAAGTGGCCAGCCAGGAGGACGAGTTGCAGAAGGGCGGCCAAGAGCTCGAGCGGCAGCGCACGGTGATGGCTCCCGATGCCTACAATCTTCGCGCGCGCGAGCTGCAGCAGCGCTACGACAAACTTGGCAAGTCGGTCCAGGCCAAGCGCCAGGCGCTGCAGCAGAGCCTCAACGAGGCGATGAACAAGGTCAAGGTCGCCGCGCTCGAGGTGGTGGCGGACATCGTCAAGGAGCGCAGGGCCAATCTCGTGCTCGAGAAGCAGGCGGTGGTCTACGAGCCGGAAGGGATGGACGTCACCAGCGAGGCGATCGTGCGGCTCGACAAGAAGCTTCCCTCGGTGCCGGTCACTTTACCGAAGCTCGATGCGGGCGTGCAGCCGCCGCCGCCCGCGAAGAAGTAAGACGGGGAGCGGCGGCTGTGGCCGATCCGCGCTTCTTCAACGTTGCCGGTCCCTTCACGGTAGCGGAGATCGCGCGGCGCACCGGCGCGGCAGTCGGCGGGGCGGGCAAGGCGGATCTCAGGCTGGGCGACGTCGCGGCGCTGGAGACCGCCGGGCCGGAAGAGCTGAGCTTCCTCGACAACCGCAAATATATCGATGCGTTCCGCCGGACCGGAGCCGGTGCGGTCTTCGTGCAGCCGGCTCTTGCCGGAGCGGCCCCGGCCGGAACGACGCTGCTGCTCACCGAGCAGCCCTATCGCGCCTATGCTGTCGCAGCCCAGGCCTTCTATCCGGAACCACCACCGGTCCCGGGCGTCGCCGCCAGCGCCGTCATCGACCCGACGGCCCGGCTCGGGGAGGGCACGTCGGTCGAGGCCAACGCGGTGATCGGAGCCAAGGTCGAGATCGGCAAGCGCTGCGTCATCGGCGCCAATTGCGTCATCGGCGCCGGGACGGTGCTCGCCGAGGATGTCCGGCTCGGTGCCAATGTCAGCGTCAGCCATGCGCTGATCGGAGCGCGGGTACGGCTGTATCCCGGCGTGCGCATCGGCCAGGACGGCTTCGGCTTCGCTCTCGATCCCGCAGGCTTCATCAAGCTCCCGCAGCTTGGGCGCGTCATCATCGGCGACGATGTCGAAATCGGCGCCAACAGTACTGTCGACCGCGGCGCCGGTCCCGATACCGTCATCGGCGCCGGCACGATGATTGATAATCTCGTGCAAATCGGGCACAACGTGCAGATCGGGCGCGGTTGCGTGCTGGTCGCGCAAGTCGGGATCTCCGGCAGCACGCGGCTCGGCGATCACGTCATGGTCGGCGGGCAGGGTGGCTTGGCCGGCCATCTGACGATCGGCAGCGGCGCCCGTATTGCCGCGCAGGCAGGCATCATGCGCGACGTGGCGCCGGGCGAGACGGTGATGGGCTATCCCGCGGTGCCGATCAAGGAGTTCTTCCGTCAGGTCGCGGTCCTGCAGCGGTTGGCGAGCAAGAAGGGCGCCTAGAAGCATGGATACGACCCAGCCCGGCATTACCGCCGAGATCGACATCAAGCGGATTCTGGAGATGATCCCGCATCGCTACCCTTTCCTGATGATCGATCGGGTAGTGGATGTGGTGAGCGGCGAGAGTGCGGTCGGCATCAAGAACGTGTCGATCAACGAATCCTATTTCCAGGGTCACTTTCCTCAGCATCCGGTCATGCCGGGCGTGCTGATGATCGAGGCGATGGCCCAGACCGCGGCCGTGCTGGTCGTGCATACGCTCGGCCGGGAATTCGAAGGAAAGCTTGTCTATTTCATGAGCGTCGACAGCGCCCGCTTCCGCCATCCGGTTTTTCCGGGCGACCAGCTCCAGGTCAAGGTGGTGCGCAAGCAGAACCGCGGCGCGGTCTGGAAATTCGAAGGCAGCGCCATCGTTGCCGGCAAGCTCATGGCCGAGGCGACCTTCGCCGCGATGATCCGGGACCGCTGAGCCCGTGGCGCAAATTCATCCGACAGCCATCATCGAACCGGGCGCCGAGATTGCCGCCACTGCGGTTGTCGGTCCCTACTGCCATGTCGGCGCCAAGGTCGTCCTCGGCGAGGGCGTCGAGCTGCTTTCGCATGTGATCGTCGCGGGGCGCACCAGCATCGGCGAGGGCACGCGGATCTTTCCCTTCGCCTCGATCGGCCAGCCGCCGCAGGACCTCAAATATGCCGGCGAGGACTCGTCGCTGGTAATTGGTAAGCGCAACATCATTCGCGAATACGTGACCATGAATCCCGGCACGTCCGGCGGTGGGATGGTCACCCGCATCGGCGATCGGTGCTTGTTCATGGCGAACGCCCATGTCGGTCACGACTGCCAGCTCGGCAACCACATCATCATCGCCAACAGCGTGCCGCTGGCCGGCCATGTCGTGGTCGGCGACCATGCCGCTTTCGGCGGCCTCTCGGCGGTGCATCAATTCGTCCGCATCGGCCAGCACGCTTATGTCGGGGGCCTCACCGGTGTCGAACGCGACGTTATCCCGTACGGGCTGGTGATGGGTGACCGTGCGCGGCTCGCCGGTCTCAACATGGTTGGGCTGCAGCGGCGCGGCTTCTCGCGTGAGGACATCCAGTCGCTGCGCGGCTCCTACCAGATGCTGTTCGAGGATGGCAATGGCACGCTGGGTGAGCGCGTCGATGCCGTCGCCGCCCGTTTCGGCCACGTGAATCCGGTGAGCGATATCATCGCCTTCATGCGCGCCGACAATGCGCGAGGCTTCGTCCAGCCGAAGAGCAATGGTGGCTAGCGGAGCGAAGCTCGGCATTCTCGCCGGCGCCGGCGAGCTGCCGCTGCGCGTCATCGAAGCCTGCCGCGCCACCAACCGTCCGTTTTTCGTCCTCGGCTTCGAAGGCTCGGCCGATCCCGCGATTGCCGCCGGCGTGCCGCATGCCTGGGTGCGCCTCGGCGCGGCCGGCGAGGCGCTGCGCATCCTGCGCGAGAATGGTGTGGCCGAGCTGGTGATGGTCGGCGGCGTAAAGCGGCCTTCCGTGCTCCAGCTCCGGCCCGACTGGCACGCTGCCAAATTCTTCGCCCGTATCGGCTACCGCGCGCTGGGCGATGACGGCCTGCTGAAGGCGGTGATCCACGAGCTCGAGGAAGTCGAAGGTTTCCGGGTGGTCGGCGTCGAGAGCATCCTTGGCTCCGCGGTGGCGCCGGAAGGCCCGCTCGGCCGGCATGCCCCGGACGAGCAGGCGCGGCAGGACATTGCGCAGGGGTTCCGCATCATCCGGGCGTTGGGCGCGCTCGATATCGGCCAGGCCGTGGTCGTGCAGCAGGGGCTGGTACTGGGGGTCGAGGCGATCGAAGGGACCGATGCCTTGATCGAGCGCTGCCGCGCGCTCCGTCGGGAGGGACCGGGCGGCGTGCTGGTGAAGGGCGCAAAGCCCGGGCAAGAGCGGCGCGCCGACCTGCCGACGATCGGTCCGCGCACCATTGCCGCCGCGGTCGCGGCAGGCCTGCGCGGTGTCGCGGTCGACGCGGGCTCGACGATCCTCATCGACCGGGCCGAGCTCGTGGCCGCCGCCGACCGTGCCGGGATTTTCGTCGCCGGCGTGCCGGCGACATGAGCGCGGACGCGCCGCTGCTCTACCTCATCGCCGGCGAGCCCTCGGGCGATGCGCTCGGCGGCCGGCTGATGGCGGCGCTCAAGGAGCGGACCGGCGAGGCCATCCGCTTTGCAGGGATCGGCGGCGAGCGCATGGCCGAGCAGGGCCTCGAAAGCCTGGTGCCGCTGCATGAGCTGGCGGTGATGGGCGTTGCCGAGGTGCTGCCGCGCGCGCGTCTCATCCTGCGCCGGGTCAGGGAGACGGTGGCCGATATCCGGCGGCGGAAGCCGCAGGCAGTGGTGACGATCGACAGCTCCGGCTTCACCTGGCGCGTGGCGCAGCGCCTGCGCGAGGCGGGTGAGCGCGATCTCCTGCTCATCCATTATGTCGCGCCGATGGTCTGGGCCTGGCGCGGCGGGCGGGCGCGGCGCATGGCGCGTTGGTACGATCACCTGATGGTCCTGCTGCCCTTCGAGCCACCTTATTTCACCGCGGTCGGCCTCGCCTGCAGCTATGTCGGCCATCCCGTGATCGAGGGGGGGGCCGATCATGGCGATGGCGCCGCCTTTCGCCGCCGGCACGGCATATCGCCGGAAGCCCCCGTGCTGACGGTGCTGCCAGGAAGCCGGCGCGGCGAGGTCGGTCGTCTGCTGGTGCCCTTTGGCGGAGCCGTGGCCGAGCTTGCCGTCCGTCACCCCGGCCTGCGCGTGGTGGTGCCGACCACCGAGACGGTCGCCGCCATTGTCGGCGCGGCGGTACGGGGCTGGGCGGCGCCCACCATCGTGGTCAGCGGCGAGCGCGAGAAATACGATGCTTTTGCCGCCAGCAACGCCGCTCTCGCCGCCTCGGGCACCGTGGCGCTCGAACTGGCGCTTGCCGGCGTGCCGGCGGTGGTGGCCTACCGGCTCAACCCATTGACCCATGCCCTGCTGCGGCGCATCGTCAGGGTCCGCCATGTGCACCTGCTCAACCTCATCCTTAAGCGCGAAGCCGTGCCGGAGCTGATCCAGAAAGACTGCACACCGGCCCGCCTTGCCGACGCCATTGGCGAGCTGCTTGCCGACGAGAAAAAGCGCCGGGCACAGATCGAGGCCTGTCGCGAGGCGCTCAGGGCGCTGGGATTGGGTGAGCTGAGCCCGAGCCGCCGCGCCGCCGATCTCGTGCTGTCGCTGATCGCCGAGCGGCAGCGCGGCTCTGCAGCGAGCGCCGCCTGATAAGACACATGGAACAACCGGAGAGGAGGAACCCGATGAGCACCGCAACCGCCAGCAAGTCAACCGCCTCCGTGACCGCCAAGGGGCGGATGCTGCATACCATGCTGCGCGTCTTCGATCTCGACCGCTCGGTCGATTTCTACTCGCGGCTGCTCGGCATGCAGGTCCTGCGCCGGCGCGAAGTACCCGAAGGCCGCTACACCCTTGCCTTCGTCGGCTACGGGCCGGAGGAGCACAGCACGGTGATCGAGCTCACCCACAATTGGGACCAGAAGGACCCCTATACGCTGGGCAGCGCCTTCGGCCATCTCGCCATCGCAGTTCCTGACGTCTATGCGGCCTGTGAGCGGCTCGGCAAGGAAGGGGTCAAGATCACGCGACCCGCAGGCCCGGTGAAGTTCGGCACCACGGTGATCGCCTTCATCGAGGATCCCGACGGCTACAAGATCGAGCTGATCCAACGTGACTGAAGCGGGCGCTGCGCCGCGCCTCGAGCTCGGCTTCGAGGAACGCGGCGCAGCCGGCCGTATCGCCCGGCTCACCATCGATCATCCCGGCAAGCTCAACATCCTGAACCGCGGGATGATGGAGGAGATGGCCCGGTTGGTGGAGGGGCTGGCGGGCGATAGCGCGCTGCGCGCGTTGGTGCTGACCGGCGCCGGCGAGCGTGCCTTCATCGGCGGTGCCGATATCCGCGACATGGCGGCGCTCGACCGGGGTGGCGCCGCTCCTTTCATTACCGCGCTCCATCGCGCCTGCGAGGCGCTGCGCAAGCTGCCGGTGCCGGTGATCGCGCGCATCCACGGCTATGCGCTGGGCGCCGGCCTCGAGGTCGCTGCGGCCTGCGATCTGCGCATTGCCAGCGAGCATGCCCGCTTCGGCATGCCCGAGGTGCGCGTCGGCATTCCCTCGGTGATCGAGGCGGCGTTGCTGCCGAGCCTCATTGGCTGGGGTCGGACGCGGCGGCTGCTGCTCACGGCCGAGACGATCGATGCACGCGAAGCGGAGCGCTGGGGCCTCGTCGAATGGAGCGTTCCGGCGGCGCAGCTCGATGCGGCGGTCGATGAGTTGGTCGGCGCCATTCTCGCCTGCGGACCGCAGGCCATCCGCCTGCAGAAGCGGCTTATCCGCGACTGGGAGGAGCTGCCGATGTCCGAGGCTATCGAACGCGGCATCGACACTTTTGCCGAGGCTTTCGCGACCGATGAGCCCAAGCGGATGATGGACGCCTTCCTCGCCGGGGCGGCGGCGCGGCGCAAGATGCGGGGGAAGGGGCGCTAGCGCTTTTCCTCGCTCGGGTCCTGGGCCTAGGCGCGTAGCCGGCTGAACACCCGGCGCGCATTGCCGGCGAAGATCTTTTCGCGATCGGCGGCCTTGAGACCGGGCGCGGCCTCGATATAGCGCTTGGTGTCGTCGAAATACTGGCCGGTCTCGGGGTCGATGCCGCGCACCGCTCCGACCATCTCCGAGGCGAAGAGGATGTTCTCGACCGGTATCACCCTGGTCAGCAGGTCGATGCCGGGCTGGTGGTAGACGCAGGTATCGAAGAAGACGTTCTTCAGCAGCAGCTCCGTCAGCGGCGGCTTCTTCATATCCTGTGCCAGACCGCGATAGCGCCCCCAATGATAGGGCACCGCGCCGCCGCCATGCGGAATGATGAATTTGAGCGTCGGGAAGTCCTTGAACAGGTCCGAGGTGAGGAACTGCATGAAGGCCGTGGTGTCGCCGTTGATGTAATGGGCGCCCGTAAAATGGAAGGCCGGGTTGCAGGACGAGCTGACATGCACCATCGCCGGCACGTCGAGCTCGACCATCTTCTCGTAGAGTGGATACCACCAGCGATCCGTGAGCGGCGGGTCCTTCCAATAGCCGCCCGACGGGTCGGGGTTGAGATTGCAGCCGATAAATCCCAGCTCGGTGACGCAGCGCTCCAGCTCCTCGACGCAGTTTTGCGGCGGAACGCCCGGCGATTGCGGCAGCTGGCAGACCCCGACGAAATTCTTCGGAAAGAGCGTGCAGGCGCGATGCACGAGGTCGTTGCAATGCTCGGACCAGTCGCGGCTCGTTGTGGCGTCGCCGATGTGATGTGCCATGCCGGCCGCGCGCGGCGAGAAGATGGTGAGGTCGGTGCCGCGCTCGCGCTGCAGCTTCAGCTGCGCGGTCTCGAGGCTTTCGCGGATCTCGTCGTCGCTGATGCCGAGCGAGTCCTTGGCCGGGCTGTGCGACTTGTCCTGCAGTGCCGCAATCTGGCGCTGCCGCCAAGCCTCCAGCTGCTTCGGCGCCGTGGTGTAGTGCCCGTGGCAGTCGATGATCATTCCGGCCTCGCTCCCCATCGCTCGATTTTGAGAGCGATGCTAGGCGAGGGCGGTGCGGCGCGTCCAGCCCCGCCCGCGAGGCAGGTCAGGTGACGATCGCCCAGACCGCCGCGCCAAGCAGCGCCGCGCTTGCCGCGAGCGAGAAGAGGCTGGTCATGGTCCAGGCGACGCGATTGTCGTTCGCCGGGCGCGAGAGGCCCGCGGGCCAGAGGAGGCTCGCCACATAGCGGCGCGGCGGCACGCTCTCGGGCGTACGCCCGATGCGGCCGGTGCTAGCCACGCTGCTTCAGCGGCACGTAATGCCGCATCGTCTGTCCGGTATAGAGCTGGCGCGGCCGGCCGATCTTGGCATTGGGGTCTTCGATCATCTCGTTCCACTGCGCGACCCAGCCGACGGTGCGCGCGATGGCGAAGAGCACAGTGAACATCGAGGTGGGGAAGCCCATCGCGCGCAGGATGATGCCGGAATAGAAATCGACATTGGGATAGAGCTTCTTCTCGACGAAATACTCGTCGTGGAGCGCGATCCGCTCCAGCTCCATGGCGAGGTCGAGCAGCGGCTCGTCGCGCACGCCGAGCTCGTCGAGCACCTCGTGGCAGCTCTTGCGCAGCACCGCAGCGCGCGGGTCGTAGTTCTTGTAGACGCGATGGCCGAAGCCCATGAGCCGGAAATTGTCGTTCTTGTCCTTGGCGCGCTTGACGAACTCCGGCACGCGCTTCTTGTCGCCGATCTCCATCAGCATCTTCAGCACGGCCTCGTTGGCGCCGCCATGCGAGGGGCCCCAGAGGGAGGCGATGCCGGCGGCGATGCAGGCGAAGGGATTGGCGCCCGAAGAGCCCGCGAGCCGCACTGTCGAGGTCGAGGCGTTCTGCTCGTGGTCGGCGTGGAGGATGAAGATCAGGTCCATCGCCCGCGCCAGCACCGGGTTGACCTTGTACTCCTCGGCCGGCACCGCGAACATCATGTGCAGGAAGTTCTCGGCGTATTTGAGATCGTTCTTGGGATAGACGAAGGGCTGGCCGATCGAATACTTGAAGGCCATGGCGGCAATCGTCGGCATCTTGGCGATGAGCCGATGGCTGGCGACGACGCGCTGGTGCGGATCATTGATGTCGGTGCTGTCGTGATAGAAGGCGGAGAGCGCGCCCACCACGCCGCACATCACCGCCATCGGATGGGCGTCGCGGCGGAAGCCGCGATAGAAGGAGCTCAGCTGCTCATGCACCATGGTGTGCATGATGATGTCGCGCTCGAACTTCTTCTTCTGATCGGCGGTCGGCAAGGTGCCGTTTAGCAGGAGATAGCAGACTTCCATGAAGTCGCTGTGCTCGGCGAGTTCCTCGATCGGGTAGCCGCGATAGAACAGTTCGCCCTTGTCGCCGTCGATAAAGGTGATCTTTGATTCGCAGCTGCCCGTAGCGGTGAAGCCGGGATCGAAGGTGAAGTGGCCGAGGTCGGAATAGAGCCGGCGGATATCGACGACCTTGGGTCCGAGGGTGCCGGAGAGCATCGGGAGTTCAACCGACTGTCCGCTGGCGTTGTCGGTGACGGTGACCGTCTCGCGCGGCCCCTGATTGTGCTCTTTGCTGGCGGAGGCCTTTACCTTTGCGGCGGGCGTCTTGGTGTCCATCGGTTCCGATCCCTGACTGACGCTGTTGCGTTGCAGCATAGGCTGCGGCATCGGTTTAATCAAACGGCCGCGCGCCCCCCGGCCGCATCGGCCAGGCGGCCGAGCGTTTCCTCGCGGCCGAGGACTTCCATGACCTCGTGAATGGGCGGCGATACCGCGCCGCCGACGAGGGAAGCGCGCAGCGGCTGCGCCACCGCGCCGAGTTTCAGCCCGCGCGTTTCGGCGAATTGGCGAAGCGTGTTCTCGAGCGCGGGGCCTTGCCAATCGGCACGTGTGAGCTCGGCCGTGAGCTCGCCCAGAAGCCGCGGCGCATCGCCGGCGAGCAGGGAGCGGGCCTTGTCGTCGAGCGGAATGGGCCGCCGCTCGACGTAAAAGCGCGCCTTGTCGGCAAGTTCGACCAAGGTCTTGGCGCGCGGCTTCAACCCCGGCATGGCGGCCATCAGCCGCGTGCGCAGAGTTTCGTCGAGACCATAGCCCAGCGCCTGCTCGAGCCGGGGCGCCACCAGTGCGAGCAGTCTTTCAGCCGCGGCCTCGCGGATGTAGTGGCCGTTGAGGCTGTCGAGCTTGGCGTAGTCGAAGCGTGCCGGCGCGCGGCCCACCGCGTCGATGTCGAACCATTCGACCGCCTCGGCGGTCGAGATGATTTCGGCGTCGCCATGGCTCCAGCCGAGCCGCAGCAGGTAGTTGCGCAGCGCTTCCGGCAGATAGCCCATGTCGCGATAGGCATCGACGCCGAGCGCGCCGTGCCGCTTTGAGAGCTTGGCGCCGTCGGCCCCGTGGATCAGCGGCACATGCGCGAATTCCGGCACCGCCCAGCCCAGCGCGCGGTAGATCTGCGTCTGGCGGAAGGCGTTATTGAGGTGATCGTCGCCACGGATGACATGGGTGATGGCCATATCGTGGTCGTCGACCACGACGGAGAGGTTATAGGTCGGCGTGCCGTCGGAGCGCAGGATGATGAGGTCGTCGAGCTGCGCATTGGCGACGCGACCGTGCCCTGCACATGGTCGTGGATCACCGTCTCGCCGCTGCGCGGCGCCTTGAGGCGGATCGCCGGCTTGACGCCGGGCGGCGCCTCGCGGGGATCGCGGTCGCGCCAGGTACCGTCATAGAGCATGGCGCGGCCTTCGGCGCGCGCCCGCTCGCGCATCGCCGCCAGCTCCTCGGGCGTGCAGTAGCAGCGATAGGCGTTGCCGGTGGCGAGCAGCGCCTCGGCCGCTTCGGCATGCCGCCGCGCGCGCGCCGATTGCATGACGATCTCGCCGTCCCAGTTGAGCTCGAGCCAGGAGAGTCCGTCGATGATTGCCGCCACCGCCTCGTGGGTCGAGCGCTGCCGGTCGGTGTCCTCGATGCGCAGCAGGAAGCGCCCGCCGTGATGGCGCGCGAAGAGCCAGTTGAAGAGCGCGGTGCGCGCCCCGCCGATATGGAGGAAGCCGGTGGGCGAGGGGGCGAAGCGGACGACGACGCTCATGATGCGTGCGCTCTTTAGCACAGAAGCGGCGGAAGGTCATGCCAGGCACCCCACAGCGTCAACCGCGCTCCCGCCTGCCGCCGCTCCATGCGTCTCGCGCCTGCGGTGGAAACGGCAAGTCTGCGGCAGCGGTTGCGCTCGAACCTGTCGGCTTTACCGTGCCGCCGCTTCTGGCCCGGCGGTTGCCAAAGCCCGCCGACATCCGCCCATCGGGGGGATCATAATGAAGCCGCCACCCGGCAGCGGCGCTTCACCACCGCTATAGGTCACGACGCCGATGTTCACGCTGTCGCTCGCGGGCTTTCCCGCGGATGTCTCGATCCACACGGCCGCCTCGGTACAGTTGTACGAAACTTTCCTCGGCATCGTGCTCCGAAGAACATAGGCCGTTCCGGGCGCGGCATCGAAGGCGATGGCCGCAACCCCCGTCCCCGGCTTGAACAGGTTGTGCGTCGTGAGCGCGAACTGGAGGACGTGATGACCGGGTGCGAGGGTGACCGGGCGTGTCGCGCTCGTCGAGGCAAGACGCACACCGTCTATCCGGAAGACGAAAAGGGAGTAATCCCGCGAGAACGGGCCAGGCTGATCGATCTCCGATCCGGTGATCGTCGCGATGCGGTCGGGCGGCAGCGTCGGCGGCGTGTAGCTCGGTTCGGAAGCGCAGCCGGCAAGGCCGAAGGCTAAGCCCGAAACGGCGAGGGCAGCGAATATTCTGCTCATTCAGAGGCTCTCCTGCGCCAGGGATCGTGCCGGAGATGCGCATGCGAGACAATTGAATTAGGATCTCGCCATGCAACCCAGCGCCGCCGGCACCGTGCCGCAGAGCGCGGCGTCGCCCCGGGCGCGCCTCGCCGGGCCCGGGCGCTGGTTTCTCGCCAGTTTCCTGGCCGAGCGCGAGCGCTGGCCGCTTTGGGTCCCGGTGCTGGTGGGGGCCGGCATCGGCGTCTATTTCTGGCTCAGGGTCGAGCCGCCGCTCATCCCCTCGCTCGCCGCCGCGCTGGTCCTGCTGGCAGCCGCAGGCCTGGCGCTGCGGCGGCAGCGCGTCGTCGCGCCGGCGGTCGCTGCGGCCGCGGTGGCGCTGGGGTTTGCCGCCGCTGCCTTCCAGGCGTGGTGGGTCACGGCGCCTGTGCTGGCGCACCGGATCGGGCCGGTCATGATCGAAGGTCGCATCACCTCGGTCGATCCGCTGCCGGAAGGGACGCGCGTGACCCTGGCGCCGAGCCAGATCGACCGGCTCGCGCAGGATGAGCTGCCGGCGCATATCCGCGTGAAGCTGCGCCGCGACGCGCCCGATCTCGTGCCCGGCGCGTGGCTGCGGCTGCGCGCGATCCTGCTGCCGCCGCCGGCGCCGGCGATGCCCGGCGCCTATGACTTCCAGCGCCGCGCCTGGTTCGACCGGCTGGGCGGGGTGGGCTTCGCGCTGGGCGCGCCCGAGGCGATGACGCCGCCCCAGGGCGAGGGACCGAGCCGCTGGCGCAGCGCGGTCGAGGCGGTGCGCGCGCGCGTCACCGCGCGTATCCGCGCGGCGCTTCCCGGCGATACCGGCGCCATCGCGGCGGCGCTTATCACCGGGCAGACGCATGCGATCCCGCCCGAGGAGGCCGGGCATTTCCGCGATGCGGGCCTCGCCCACATCCTGGTGATCGCCGGGCTTCACCTCGGCATGGTGGCGGCGGCGGTGTTCTTCGCGCTGCGCGCCGGGCTCGCTCTCGTGCCGGCGCTGGCGCTGCGCTTTCCGACGAAGAAATGGGCGGCGTCAGGCGCGCTCGTTGCGGTCTTCTTCTACATGCTGCTCTCGGGCGCCACCGTGCCGTCGCGCCGCGCCTTCGTGATGACCGGGCTGGTGCTGCTCGCGGTGCTGGTCGATCGCCTGAGCCTTTCGGCGCGCGCCATCGCCTATGCGGCACTCGCCGTCATGCTGATGACCCCCGAAGCCGCCGCCGGGCCGAGCTTTCAGATGTCCTTTGCCGCGGTCGTGGCGCTCATCGCCTTCTACGAGGCGATGCGCGGCAGGCTCGCCCTGTGGCACCGCCATGCCGGGCCGCTGCGCCGCGCCGCGCTCTATCTCCTCGGCATCGCCTTCACCACGCTGGTGACCACGGTCGCGACCATGCCGTTCACCATCTA
>Ga0134128_10006710_pt1 | contig 13947 bp, 10 predicted proteins | sample KB31754_FD_96462 | JGI IMG/M metagenome (GOLD analysis project Ga0134128, IMG submission 96462) | Terrestrial soil microbial communities with excess Nitrogen fertilizer from Kellogg Biological Station, Michigan, USA - KB3-175-4 | ecosystem: Environmental > Terrestrial > Soil > Unclassified ... | reverse complement strand
CGGCATTTATTCCAATCGCATTCAATATCCGCCCCCTTGCCTGCTCATCACTGATTTGAAAATGGCCAGGCGCACCGGCTTCGATCTCCTCGAATGGTTACAAACGCAGGCACAATTCAACGACCTTCCAGCCATCGTTCTTAGTTCATCGTTGGAAGAGTCAGACAAGCGGCGGGCAGCGGAATTGGGCGCTAAAGCTTATTGGGTAAAGCCTTCCCACTTCGAAGATCTGGTCGATCTCGTTTATTTGCTAAAGGAAAAGTGGCTGGCTCCCCCTCAGCCGGCTGACCTCAGCTCAATCCAAAATCGACTTCCTTGACCCAGCTCGGAAATCATCCCGATTGTGCCACCCATGCGCGCGGCAGCAACGCGAGCTATCGCGAGTCCGATTCCAGTGCCGTCCTTCGAGCTATGCCCTCGTTGAAAGATGTCAAAAATCTTGGCCTGTAAATCCAGGGGAACACCCATGCCATTATCCTCCACGAATATCCGCACCGCATCATTGCTTTTCTCAGAGCGGATGCTGATTTTGGGAACCTGACCCGGTTTCACATATTGCACCGCATTTTCGAGCAAGCTCGAAAAACACTGTGTCAACGCGGCTTCATTGCCTTGCACCATCGGCAAATCAGCCGGCAAGTGGATCTCCGTCTGGTGCCGATGAAAGAGAGGATAGGTTTCGATGATGCTGCGTAATAACTCTGAAATATTGATCGGTTTCAACGGCAACTCAGTTCGAACGAGCGCGCTATAGCGGAGCATGTCACAAATCAAATGATCCATTCGGGCGGCCGCGGATCTCATCCGTTCAATATAGTCGCGCGTCTCATCCGTCAGGCTCTTTGATCCCTGGAGTTCAAGCATTCCGCCGAAACTGATGATCGCCCGAAGGGGAGCCCGCATATCGTGCACCATGCTATAGGACATGTGCTCCAACTCGGCTGCCGTTTCGGCCCGGCGCTTCTGTTCCAACGCCAACTCACGCTGACGTTCGACCAACGCTCTTATCCTGGCGTTCCGTTTGCGCACAAACTCGCCGATCTCATTGCTCGGAAGATTTTCTTCAGAGGCGATTGCGCGAGTTTCATCGCCCGCAACCAGGGCAGCCTCGGCCTCGCTGACCATCCCGAGCGGTCGAACAATAGCCCGCGCCCACCTCCCAGCAGCAATCATCGCGCTCAAGCCAAGCAGGATGGTCAATCCAATGAACAGAATTCGGAGCCGTCGAATCGGCGCGAAGGCCTGGCTGAAATCAATCTCCGTCAGCACGACCCAATTCATGTCCCGAAGAAATATTGAAGCCCCGCTCACGCGCATCCCCCGGTAATCCGTGTAATCGCCACTGATTTCGCGCCCTTCTTCCAGCGCCGTGCGCACCGGCAGTGTGTCCACCTTCACTTTCAAGATGGCATCGGGAATGTCTCGCGACTCAGTAATCATCAATCGATCCCGATCGACGATATAGGTTTCTCCTGTCTTCCCAATTCGGAACGATTGAGTGTCGGCGCCTTCCTCAATAATCCTGCGACCAGTGGTTAGCGCGCTCAGCGCACCCGGATCAATCCGAATTACCGCGACTCCCAACACCCGTTGATCGGCTGCGTCCTTAATCGGCGCCGCCATGAACCAGGTGATTTGTCCATTCGCGCTGCGACGAATATCACCGGGAAAGAAAGATTGTCGCCCTCGCGCAAAGCACTCTGCCGAAGAATAATCCTTGCCGTTATTCTCACGCTGTGAAGAGGCGGCCACACGCCCATCCGCTGCCAGAATAAATATTTCCCGGGCCTCGGGAATACTCCTTTGTTGCCATTTTAAAATCTCCGGAATATCGGCCGGCGAGCCGCTCGCGGTTTGGAGAGCTTCGCGAATTTGTGCGTCTTCGGTGAGAGACAGCGTTTCCTGTTTCAGATGCAAAAGGAATTCGCGCAACTCTGCTTCCGCCCCGCTGGATGCGGTTCGGAGCACCGAGTGTGTTTGTCGTTCAATTGCCGAGGTCACGCTTCGCAGCCCCAGCCACCCCGCCGCCACGACCGGCAACAAGAAGACAAAAAAAATCATCAAAAAACGCCGCCCGACTTTTGTGGTCAGAAAACCCTTCATTTTCGGAGTAATTATTAAAACCCGCGATCGCCGGATTGGTGGGCTAAATCCGTGTGGCCATAACCAGGTTAGCTCACCAGCAACCTTGTGCCGCAGCGGCATTCACGGCTCATTTGTCGTCCGCGACCGGGGCAGCCCGGCTTCAACGTCGCCTGTCTTCGTTTGGGAATTTACCCTCGTCCGCAAACGATCCGATTTCTCGATTCCGTCGATGGGGACGCGCAGACAGACACTTTGCGTCGGCAAAACCTCGCGCCAGCCATCAATGAGTTGTTTGTATGCCTTGCCGACTGCGCGAATTTTTCGACTCAGGTCGTATAGGCCAAGCGGATTTACGTTTCCATTGTTCTCGCGCAATGCGGAATCCCAGTCCATTTGGTCGGTTAACGAATACCAGGTGAACCCGACGATCGGTGTGCCGCTGTTGCGCACGCGAAGCACATTGGCCCATTCCTTCCAAAGCCAAAAAACTGCCTCATCGCCACGAGGTCCTTCGTAAAGGTTCGTTTCCGTGTGCATGACCGGCAAAAGATACCGTTCATAGTATTGACGCGTAATTTCGTTATAGCCGAAAACCTCACCGGAAGGAAATGTTTCGCCCTCGGGCGTGACCCGGTGTTCGTTGGTAATGTAGTAATCGTTCCCCATGATGCAGTGGCGCTTGAGATGCTGGTGGAGAAAGAAATGGTATTCCTCGCGCGTCATTCCGTTATCCATCAAAAATTCATACATCTCCGAATCCACCCGCCGGCCATAATTCAAATCCAATGAGAGGAATCGCTTCGCATTCATGATTTCGGCCGGTTTGATCGCGTCTGGATTTTCGGCATGAAAGTACTCGGATGATTCGCTCTGAATAAAGATCGCGTCCGGACGCACCTTCAGTATGGCATGCATTGCCAAAACGTTCGCTTTGACAAGGTGCTTCAGCGCCGTGACGAAAGCTCGATCACTTTTAAGCTGCTCATTCCACCAGCCGAAGACAGCCGAAAAAACCGCGCACACAAACATCTCATTCACCGGGGTGTATAGCTGTATCCAGGGAAACCGGCGCGCAAACGCCTCGGCATACTGAGCGAACAATTCCGGAAAGTCAGGATTCTGAAAATTGCCGATCCAATCCGGAACCCCAAAATGACACAAATCAGCAATCGGAAAAATACCGCGTTGACGCAACTCCGCGAATGCCACGTCGGCGAAGGACCAGTCGTATCTGCCGGGCCCCACGAACACCCGATGCAACGGGATGCCGTAACGCAAAAAGCAAACGCCAATCTCTTGCACACAATCGAAATCCGCCGACCACAGCTTGTAATGGCCGCACTTTTCCATTTCGTCGACACGCTCGCGGCCGTTCTGTATGGTGGGACTGCTGTTCTCAATCCCGGTCGCAAAAATGAATGTCGGCGTCACGTCTTAACCTCTCATTGAATCCGTTGACCGCAACTGGGTCTTCCGGGAATCATCTCTGGATTTCCCGATTCAGCAGTTGCCACTTTGAAGTCGCTGTTCATCAGAACTTCACCGCAACCACCTCGCACAATTTCCACGAATAAGCGCAGTCGCTTCGTAACTGATGCCAGCCCGGCCGCCTGCGATCATATTCAACGCTGATTTCATTTTTCAATCGGGGCTCCCACGATGCTGCCGTATTCAGTCCAACTGCCGTCGTAACTTTTCACGTTGGGAAGACCAAGCAGATACTTCAGCACAAACCAGGTGTGGCTCGCCCGTTCGCCGATGCGGCAATAGGCAATGGAATCCTGTTTGGGATCGACACCTTTTTGATCCACATAAATCGCGCGCAACTCCTCCGCCGATTTGAAAGTTCCGTCCGGGCCGACCGCGGTGTTCCACGGAACACTCTTGGCCCCGGGGATATGGCCGCCGCGTTGCGCCGTTTCGGTCATACCTGGAGGGGCAATGACTTTGCCGGTGAATTCGTCGTGGCTCCGCACATCCACCAGGTTGCAATTCCTCGCGGACTGGGCCTGCAAGACTTCCGGCAACATGGCGCGCAATCCCAAATCCGGCGCGGCGGCCTGATACCGCGTTGGAACAATTCTCGGTTTCTCCGTCGTCAACGGTTTGTCATTTTCATTCAACCACTTCAAGCGGCCGCCATTCATCAAACGAACGTCTTTGTGGCCGTATATTTTGAAAAGCCAAAAGCCGTAAGCGGAAAACCAATTGTTATTGTCGCCGTAGAGAATCACCGTGTCATTTGGTGAAATGCCCGCGTCGCCGAGCAGCTTTTCAAATGCCTCTTTGCTGATGATGTCCCGCCGCACCTGGTCTTGTAGCTGGGTCTGCCAGTTGAAACCCACGGCGCCGGGCAGGTGTCCGGCCTCGTAAGCTTTTGTATCCACATCTATCTCGACCAATTTAATCCCCTGGTTGCCGAGGTTTTGTTTGACCCAATCAGTTTCGACCAGCACTTCGGGATTTGAATAGTTTGTCATTGTTTTATTATGGTTGTGTCCCCTAAGAAAGCCCGGGAATGTGTTTCATCATGTTTGAGGTGTACTTGAAAATATTGTCCGGAAAAATCATCACGCCATACCCGCTTTTATCGCGCCCGACAATTTCTAACGCGCCTTCAACAATCAAGCCTGAGCTCGGGCCGGCCAGGAGGCCTTCATTTTGGCAAAGTTCCAAAGCCCGCGTGTAAGCGAGATGAAAATCAACTTCCACGATCTCGTCCACGAGCGATGAATCAAACAGCTTGGATACGCCGAGCTGCGAAACATTTCGTAGGCCCGGCACGTCATGGCCTTCCGTCGGCTGCACGGCGATAACTTTTATCTTGGGATTTTTGCCGCGGAGAAATCTACTGATGCCGGTCACTGTGCCGCAGGTGCCGAGCGAGGCAAACAGGTGGGTGATTTTCCCTTCGGTCTGCTTCCAAATCTCGGGACCGGTCGTCTTGATATGAGCTTCCACATTCTTCAAGTTTTCATACTGGTTAGGCATGACATACCTATGGGCGGAAGCTTTTGCGTGGGTTTTGGCCAGGTTGATCGAGCCGTCGCCAAGTCCCGGCGCCGGGCACAGTTCATCGGAAATGACTTCAACGTCGGCGCCAACGATTTTCAAAAGCACCTTTTTTTCCAGTGGCACTTTGTTCGGCACAATCGCCAGCAGGCGATGGCCGCGCGCACGCGCCATTGCCGCCATGCTGATGCCGGTGTTGCCGGAAGTCGGCTCGACAATCCCGCGCCCATTGGCAAGCTCGCCCCGTTCTTCAAGATCTCGCAACAATTCCCATGCCGCGCGATCTTTCACCGAGCCGAAGGGATTCATCCATTCGAGCTTCGCGTAAAGTGGAAATTCCGCGCACCGGTTGAGTTTGTTGAGCCGAACGAGCGGGGTTGGATTTTCCTCGCTGGGCAACATCTCGAAAATATTCTCGTAAACCCGCGTCTTGTGATTCATATGTGGTTCAAATCCTCGCTGCCATTTGGCAATTGCTCTGTCGTGCTGATGCTTCCGGTGTGAATCAAATCTGCCATTGGACCTGCTGCCGAACGTGCCAGTGGGGATTTCTTTAATTTTCCCGGCGGCATCTCGGCCGGATAGGTGATGGTGGTTCCCCGTGCTTTCGCGAAGGGTGTGAGAATGTGCACGGTGCGCCGGATTGGACTCATGATGTCCTCGGTGCGAATTCCCCGAACCAGCAAGGCATCCGCAATGAGCGAGCGATGGCAGCGCCAGGGCACCGCTTCCGCGCACATTAATGCCACTCGCTCGTGCTTCGCCAATTGTATCAACTCTTCGATGTTCAGCTTAAATTCGGGCGTCTGCATGTAATCTGCAAAGCCCCGAAAGGAGGCATTTCTCCAACCCATGTTGACCGAATTGCGCTTCGCATGACGCAATCCGCCCAGGCCCGGCATATGAACGTAGCTCAAACCAGCCTTCTTCAACGCCCCGGGCAATGAAGCCTTATTGAACTGTGGATTATGCCGGGAGCGCGGCACCGTCCGCACATCGACCACGCAAGACACCTCGTGTGAGCGCAGCAAACGAATGAATTCCGCGAGCGTGCGCGTGGAATGGCCGACGGTCAGCACCAGAGGCAAATCGCTTGTGCCAGGTTTTATTTTACGCGATTGCATTGGACTTTAGCTCGGCTGTCCCGTTTCCCATGATCGGATCGTTCGGTCCGCCGTGACTTTTCCGAAAGCGGTGGACTGCGAGGAATTCTCTTGGAGCGCGGTCATCTATGGTTTCAAATCCGACGCGTGGGTAAATTCCATTAATCGTTGCTGCGTGGCATTGAGATTACGCACCACCACTTCCGCGACTCGTTTCATGAGTTGATAGCCCAGTTCGTGGTTGGCTTCACATTTCTCTCGCAGGCGAGTCCCATAGAAGAATATCGCCCGGGTCGGCTCAATGGCGCGGGCACTGAAATGCATTCGGTAGGGAGGAAACAGCCAGGCCCACGCCAGGTCATCGCCTGGCCCCAGCGTTCGAATGGGCACCATGCCGAGTTCCTTCACTTCCGATTCGATCCTGACCCTGCCCTCCAGGATCAGGTAAAAACGATTGGCCTGCTCTCCTTGCTGAAAGAGCCAATGCCCGGGCTTAAATCGCATTTCCATAATCGAATCAGCAAGAAGTTGAATAAGATGCTCGTTCATCCCCTTAAAGAAGGGCTGTTGCGCGACCACGGCAAGAAGTTGGTCTAAGGTCGGATTTGCGATTTCGCTAACTGCTAAAGCATCCTGCTCATCGGTTTCGGGAGATCGATCTTTGCTTTGAAGTTTATCTTGTTTCATATTTGTTCTGGCTTCCCATGAGGCGCTGCCGCATTTGATCGTGCTCGGCGCCTTTGGTGACGGGAGCATCGGATGCTTCTTTCTCGGGTTTCTTAAGCGTGCCGATGAAAGACGATCGATAGCGCTTTGCCGCCTCGTTTTTTAAACGTTCGTCGTCGTCAAACTTCACGACCTCATTTCTCAATAAAAGCGAGACGAGAAAGAGTCCCGTAAAAATCGCGCCTAACGGCATGACCACTTCCAAGGCCAGGGGCGGATTGCTTTGGCTCGAGGCAACCAACACGCCACCGACCAGTCCAACCAGCGCCAACGTCAGGAGCAATTTCAGGGAGGCGCTCATAAGTCATCAGAAATTACTTTTTCCATGTCGGTACCATAACGTTTCCACGCGGGGTGAAAATTGGTTGCCGCGATGATTCTTTATCGGGCAAAGGATTACGTTCGTTAGGCAAAGTGCGTAACGCGACTTTGAACGATCGAAAGAAATCGCCAACCTGAACCCATATCAAAGGTTCTCCGGCGAGCGAAATACGGACGAAGGGATTCTTTAGAGGCCTGTATCAAAATGCCAATATGCCTCCGGTTGGTAGGGCGCGGCAGTCCCCTGCGCGCCGTTGTGGTGTGGGGAGAGCGGCGCGCAGGGGACTGACGCGCCCTACTTTGCACATTTTGTTATACGCTCTTGGCCTGGAGATCTGGCCAATGAGACAAACTGGACTTTCCGGATCTGAACGAGTCCTGGAATCAGCTTTGAGACTCAACCCAGCGGATGGCAAACCGCGTCAAACCGCGTCCATTGGGCAAATTCAACTTCTGGCGGATATGATCGCGATGAGCTTGGACGGTCTTTTCGCTCAGGTGGAGCGTGCCGGCAATCTCTTTAGTTCCAAGCCCCTGGCCGGTCAATTCGAACACTTCAAATTCGCGATCGCTCAATTCGCGAAACGGCGAGGTTTTCCTGTCCGCTCGGTCCGCCCCGACCGCATGGAGGATTTGCCGGGTCATCGCCGCGCTAAGAAAAATCTCTCCTTGCAAAACCTCCCGAATCGCCTGCAACAACTTTTGGGGCGACTCCTGTTTGCTGATGTATCCCTTTGCTCCAGCTCGGAGTGAGCGTTCCGCATACACCGACTCATCGTGCATGGAATGCACCAACACAGGCAATTGGGGATAGCGCACCTTGATGTCCTTGATAAGCTCGATGCCGTTCTCACCTCCAAGCGAAATATCCACCACGGCAATATCCGGGGTTGAAAACTCGATCATTTCCAACGCCTGCCGGATACAAGCTGCCTGGCTGCACACCGTCAAATCGCTCTCGCGTTCGATAACGCGAATAAGACCTTCTCTCATGGTGGGGTGATCATCCACCAGAAGCACTTTGGTTTTCTTTGCCTTTGCCGCCTGAACGGGTTTTGGCCCCCTGCTCTTCTGGATCTGTTTGCCTGTGCTCATTTCGATGACTTTGAAAATTTATCACGCTTCCCGCGAAGCGAGCAGGCGACCAGTGTGCCGCCGGCAGCCAACCGTTGAACTTGTAGTTCAGCGCCAATCATGCTCGCCCGGTGATCCATGATCTTCAATCCCATTCCCTGCCGCTTCTGAAAATGTTTGGGCAGGCCTTTGCCGTTGTCTTTTACGGCCAGTTCAATCGTTTCGCTTTTTTTGATCAGACGGATCACCACCCGCGTCGCCTTGCCGTGCTTGATCGCATTTTGAATGGCTTCCTGGGCAATTCGAAACAGATTCATCGCCGTGGAACTGTCTTCAATCAATACGGGTTTGGAACATACCAGGCGGCAGGAGATTTTATAAATATTTTGAACGTTTGTGGCCAGCTCCGCCAAAGCCGACCTGAGGCCGTCGGCTTCCAGGCTGATGGGAAAAAGCCCCCTCGCCAGACCGCGCGTTTCCACGAGAGCCTCATTCAGGAGTTGCGTGATTCGGCTTGCGTCCTTCGCTTCCGGCAAGGATTTTTGCGTTAAATCCTCGGCGAGCACGTGGCTGAGGTACGCGACCCCGCGAAGGCGCTGGCTCAATCCGTCGTGAAGATCCTGTCCAATTCTGCGTTGCTCGCGTTCGCTGATTTCCAGAATTTCAGATTCCAAATATTTACGATCCAGGTAAACTTTTAAATTTTCGGCGACGGCGTCGATCAAATTTCGCTCTTCAACGGAGAACGGACCTTCCACAGCGGGCGGACGCGCCGTCAGATAAACGACCTCTACAATACCCTTGCGCCCATTGATCGTAGTAAACGACGCCTGCTGGCTCCAACGGGATGGAAGAAAATTGGGTGTTTTGAATTCCATCTCTCCCAACTGCACCCGGGCGGCGGCAACTTCGGGATACTGCCAGGTCGGCGGCAATAACGATGTGATTTCCTCCAATAGCGAACTCGTCGATTTGCCCTCCATCTGCAGCAGGTGCGCCACCTCATACATGGCGGAGAGTTCCTTGATCCGTTCACCTAATTGACGCACGAGACGGCTGCGTTCAGCCTCTCCACGTTTCCGCGTCGCAATATCGCGTCCGACCGTGGAAAAGCCAAGGAGAGCGCCCTGCGCGTCCCGGATGGGTGAAACCGTGAGCGAGATGTCCACCAACTTGCCACGCTTGGCGAGGCGCACCGATTCATAATGCTCCACCCGTTCCCCTCGGGTGAGTTTTTCCCGAATTTCCTCCAATTCATTCAACCGCTCCTTCGGGACGAGGAATGAGTATAGCCGCCCGATGGCTTCCCTGGTTTTATAGCCAAAAATCCGCTCGGCACCCACGTTCCAGCTTATGATTGTGCCATCCAACTTTCTCCCGATGATCGCGTCTTCGGATGACTCCACGATCGTCGCGAGCAAAGATCGCTCGTCTTCGGCGCGTTTATGTTCCGTGATATTCTCAGTCAGAGCAATGAAGTTGACCGTTTTGCCGTCGGCGCAATGAATGCCAGAGACCGTGTTCTGAACCCAAACAATTGCGCCGCCCTTTTTGATGTATCGCTGCTGAATAACGAAGCTGTCGATTTCACCGCGGCGAAGTTTCGCGGTGGATTGCTTCACCTTCAACAGATCAGTCGGGTGGGTAATGAAAAATAAATCCCGGGAGCAGAGTTCTCTCTCCGTATAGCCGGTCAGCGCGCTGTACGCCTTATTCGCGCGCACAAAGTGGCCCTTAAGATCGGTGATCGCCATTCCCACCGTGGCTTGCGTAAATGCCATATGAAAGAGTTCTTCGCTCAGCGATGGCGCCTTATTCGGTTTTTCTCGCGTCATGGACACTGCCGGCATATCCAAACAGTAAGGGGCTCGTTCAATCGACGCAAGGAAGCTGCTGTATGGATCAATTCCGCTGCCGCCGTTCTTGCACGCTTGTTTGAAATTCTTGCAGAGTTCGGGAAGTAACGAAGCCACCGGCATTCTTTCCCTCGTCCCTGTCTGGTTTGCCCAGGTACCTTCTGCAAATCCATTCCGCTCTTTCGTTCTTCTGTCAGTCGTCGCAATATAACGACGAACATTACGTATGCCTAAATTAACCATCCACGACCTGTTCGCCGCGAAAAAAAGCGGACGAACTTTCACGGAAATCCGGACCAGCAATTTGAACGAAGCGTTGGCCTGCGCCGAAGCGGGCGTGGATATGATTATGTGCATGGAGGAGGATCTGCCGATCATCCGGCCAGCGGTTCCGAACGTGTTCATCATCGCCGCCCACAACGTCAACGATCCCCGAGCCGCCAGTCCGGAGCAGGCCGTGTCCGCCGGGTTCCGGCTGATGAATTCCGGCGCGGATGCGGTGTATTCGGCTTTGAGCATGAAATGCGTTGAAGCCATGGCGCGCGAATATATCCCGGTGATCGGGCACATCGGATTTGTCCCCTACCGCTCGACGTGGGTCGGCGGCGTGCGCGCCATCGGCAAAACCGCGGACGAAGCCCGCCACGTTTATGACGCCGCCAAGGCGTATCAGGACGCGGGCGCCATTGGAGTGGAAATCGAAATCGTTCCCGCGCGGGTGGCGGAGGAAATCAATCGGCGGCTGGAAAAACTGATTCTGATTTCCATGGGCAGCGGCGGCGGCACGGTTCAATATCTGTTTGCCACCGACGTTCTGGGCACCAATACCGGCCACGTTCCGCGCCACGCAAAAGTTTACGGCAACATCGGCAAGGAGGAAGCGCGCGTCCAACAACTCCGAATCGAAGCCTTCAAGGCATTACAGGAGGAAGTCAAAAACCGCGTGTATCCCGAAGAGAAACACATGCTGAAAATTAAAGACCAGGAATTCTCCGCCTTTCTCAAAAGCCTGGAGTGACCTGATATTGATAATCTTTCGTCCGATCCGCTAAAAACTCACGCTAAACCCGCCGCTGCCGCTTTGCGACGTGTACCCCTGGCGCAGGTAATCTCCGTGATACGAAACGAAGGTGGAAACGCAGCGCGTCCAGCGCACTGTCAGGCCGGCATCCACCGAAAGACTGTCGCGCCCCAACGACGGGCTGTGCACCTGGAAAATGTTCCCCGCTCCACTGGCAAGCCGCGAGTCGATGGCCCGATCGTCGTCCAACGATTCATGCTGCCACGCCAGCGCCACTTCGGGGCGCACCAGGACGCGTCGCACTTGCCACTCATAAGCCGCGTGCCCGCCAATTTGCGTCAGCAACGACGAACTGTCGTTATTCTCCAGGTGCAGCGGAGCCATCGAACCTTTTTCCGTGAATCCGTTCACGCGCACGTAGGTGTAGTGCACGTTGCCTTGCGGTCCAAAAATGAAATTGTGGCACCGCAAATCATAACCGCCGCCAATGAGCGCGTCGGCATTCATGCCATCAGTCTGGCCGGTGGCTGAACCGCCGAGCCCGGCGCGTTTAGTGGAATAATGATTGAAACCGCCGCCGAACGACGTTTCCACGTAGCTGTTTGTGTTGAACCACGTCGCATACATTCCCGCGCGGCCGCCGTCCACATTCACGAAGCCATTGTCGACCAGGCTTGCCTTGGTCCCCGCATAATCAAGCGTGAAGCCTAGTCCCAGATTATCCTTCACCATCGTGTCCAGGCCAAGGGTCATGCCGCCGCTTTCGAAATGATACCCCGAGCTGTTGCCTGAACTGTTCACATCCACGTATTGGCCGTTGCCCGCCGCGAACACGCCCCAGCCCTTTTCATCTTTCGTCGGGTCGGACATCTGCGGCAACTCGTGGCCGGCGGACGCGATTTGCACATACCCGCCGCCATGCGAATCAAACGAAGACAAACTGCCGCTGCCCCAGCGATTGCCCGCCCTGATTTCCGACATGCGCTGATGGAGATTTTGCGACTGCAAGTTGATCGCGGCGAAATCCAGGTCAAACATCGAGCCCAATTCATCCGGCGACATCAGGTCGAGGTCATGCGGCAATTCCGCGGCATTCTGCGTGTCGAGGAACGCCACCAAACCCGCTGCGCGCGGGTCGCCGCCCGTCGTGCCCACGCCGGAAATCGCGTTCAAATTTTTCGTCAGCGACTTCTGGTTGGCGGTCTGCGCAAATTGCATAAAGCTGTCCTGCACCACTTGCAGCGTGACATTCGTCGGCGTGTACAATGTTTCCAACCGCAGCGCGTAGTTGCCCTTGTAGGGATCCAGCAGCGTCGCGAACTGCCCGCTGATATTCGTCGCGCTGAAAACGGTAAACGTGTCTCCTTTGAGCGGCAGGTAAAAATTATACGGAACGGCGGCAAGCGTCCCATCCAGCGTGGCCGAACCATTGACGTTCAGCACATCATACATGGTCGTGGAGCCGAGCTTCGTCTGCAAAAATCCATTGGTGCTCTGCACAAAATTTCCGTTGATGCTTGTGGTTTGAAAATTGTTCGCGTCGCCCAGAGAAATATTGCCGGAATTAACCAGCGTATTTCCCGCGCCGAGATCCAATGTGCTGCCCGTGAACAAAAATGCGCCGGCCATATTATTAAGGGCATTGCCGCCGCCGCCAAGATTCACGGAGCCGATGATATTGCCATAGTTGTCGATTCGGTCATTGCCGCCCGTGCCGGAAACCGCCGTGCCCGAAAGGCTGCCGACGGTGGTCACCGAGCCGTAATTGACGAGCGTATTATTCACGCCATCCAGGAAGCGCACCCCCACGCCGCTTCCGGTGCCGCCTTGCACCACACTATTCGTGCCGACGGTCACCAGCACATCGCCATTGGCGCTTATACCGCGTGGCAACGCGTTGGGCCCAATGGGAATTGGCGGAGTCACCACGGTAAAACCGCCGCCGCTTTGCGCAAAAACACCGTCCGCATCCGCGCCATACGCGCGCGCGCCGCCGTTGAGCGTGACCGAAATGTTTCCGCCATAACCATTCGTTCCGCCGGCGCTCTGCGCAAAAATGGCGGTGGAATTGGTTCCGTAAGTCCAAACATTTCCCGTCTCGGAGACCGTCACGTCGCCGCCCGACCCGGAATGCCCCACGCTCCCGGCAAAATCTGTCAGCGTGGAGATGACCGGAAAATCATTCCCCAAATCGCCGACCACACCACCGCCGCCACCGACGCTCTGCGCAAAAATACCATCCGCGCCCGAACCGCCAGTGACGATGTCGCCAATATTGACAACATTCACCGCGCTTCCGTTGCCTGCCGATCCGCCGTCACGGCCGAACGCAAAACCTTTGCCTACATTGATGCCCAAATCCTGAAAGGCGCGATTGACATTACCCGCCACGCCACCGCCGCCGCCGACGCTCTGCGCAAAAACGCCCGCCGACCCGGCGCCAGCGGTGAGAATATTACCGCTATGAATCACATCCACCTGGCCGCCATCGCCGCTCGCGCCACCTCCGCCGCCAATAGCGAGCTGGCCGTCGTCGCTAATGGTGCCGTTGCCGCCCACACCGCCACCGCCGCCAACGCTTTGAGCAAAAATGCCGTACGAACCGTCTCCAAAAGTGCTGATGTTGCCAGTATCGTTAACAATGACGTGACTGCCGAAACCGTTGCTGCCGCCATTGCCGCCGACCGAGATTTGCAATCCCTTGGCATCCACGAGCAGGGCTTTGGTAATCAGTCCCTCAACGCCCGGG
>Ga0134128_10006709_pt1 | contig 13948 bp, 11 predicted proteins | sample KB31754_FD_96462 | JGI IMG/M metagenome (GOLD analysis project Ga0134128, IMG submission 96462) | Terrestrial soil microbial communities with excess Nitrogen fertilizer from Kellogg Biological Station, Michigan, USA - KB3-175-4 | ecosystem: Environmental > Terrestrial > Soil > Unclassified ... | reverse complement strand
GGCGTCATCATCGCCAACGAAGAAGCCGCAGCGGCCATCAAGCCCGGCATGCACGGATCCACTTACGGTGGAGGACCACTGGCCTGCCGTGTCGCACTGGAGTTCTTCGATATTCTCGATGAGCTTCTGCCTTCCATCAATGCAGTCGGCGGCTACTTCCGCATGCGACTTACGGAACTGATGCGCACGTTCTCATTCATTCGGGAAGTGCGCGGACCGGGGCTGATGATAGGAGTTGAGATCGCGTTTCCCGGTAAGCAGCTCGTGCTCGACGGAATCAAGGAAGGCATCCTTTTCAACTGCACGCATGATACGGTTCTGCGCTTCTTGCCACCCTACATTCTGACGGAGCGGGATGTGGACCGCGCCATCTCGGCCCTAAAGAAGATTTTCAAGAACGCCAAGCCGCCCGAATAACTGCTCGAGTTGCTCCTACAGCAACTCCTCCCGGCCCTTCGCCTCTAGCGTTTTCACCAGCTTACTGACGTCCTGCGCCTTGCTGCGGGTTGTTATCAACAGAGCATCCGGCGTCTCGACGACAATCAAATTTTCCACTCCGACAAGCGCCACGGTCTTTGCCGCATCGATGAAATTTCCGCGGCTCTCCTGGGCGATCAAATCCCCCCGTGAAACGTTCGCGTCCGGATCTTTATCGCCAAGTTCGTATACGGCATCCCAGCTTCCCACATCGTTCCAGCCAATGTCATCCATTGCTATGCCGGCGACGTTGCCGGCTTTCTCAGCAATCGCATAATCGATCGAGATGTTTTCGCATAGCGGATACACTTCGGCCAGTTTGCGCTTGAAGTGCCGGCTCCCGAACCCCGGTAGACCGGCTAACAGGGTGGCCGTCTTTGGCTGGTGATGGCGCATCAATTCCAGAACGGTTGCTGCTCGCCAGAAGAACATTCCTGCGTTCCAGTAGAAGTGGCCGCGCTCTATGAACCGCTTCGCAGTTCGGGCGTCCGGCTTTTCACGAAAGCTTGTAACCGGCCGCGCCTCCATTCTTCCCGCCAGGGTATTCTTCGGAAATTCAACGTATCCATAGCCGGTTTCGGCCCACCGCGGTTGTACGCCCAGCACTACGATGTCATTCGCCTCGGCCGCCCGAAAGGCCGCTTTCACGAAAGTCCGGAATCGCGCCTCTTTCAAAATCAGATGGTCTGCCGGAAAGACCCCCATCACTGCTTCGGGGTCGAGCCCATAGAAAACCTGTGCCGCCAGTGCAATGCACGGAGCCGTGTTTCGCTGAGCCGGTTCCGCAATCACCTGTTCCTTCGGAATCTCCGGAAGTTGATTCCGTATTTCATCCTGCAGCAGCTCGTTCGTAATAACCCAAAAGTTCTCCGCCGGAATCACCGGGCTCAAACGGTCTCCGGTCTGCTGAATCAGCGTCCGGTCTCCGAAAAATCGCAGCACCTGCTTTGAGTTGCGCTTGCGGCTGCGCGGCCAGAAACGCGTGCCGCGGCCTCCGGCCATAATCAGGCCGTACCGGTGATTCGCCATAGATAATTAGTGAGCGCTCCCGCGAACTTCTCAGCGTTTTAGGATTGTTTAAGGGTTCGGAGATCCGGGATTCAGCGGCAGAGGCTCTTTCGGCAGCTTCGAATCCGGAAACCTTCGGATAATTCGGAGCGTTCGGTCCCAGCGCGTCCGCGTGAAGAAATGCTCTCCCAGATCTATTATGTGGTCGCCCCAGGAATGCATGGAAGTTCCTGCCAGATCCTCCGTCGATGCTCTATACGACCAATAAATCAGCAGCGGTTTCCCGATGATGTTGTCTCGCGGAACGAAGCCCCAATAGCGGCTGTCGAGTGAATTGTCGCGATTGTCGCCCATCGCGAAATAAGAATCCGGCGGCACCACCACTTCGCCATTCACAACATGGTGTTCCAGCATGTCACGCTGCAGTTGCGCCTGCAGTCCCTCCGCAAACGGATACGGCTCCCCCGGAAAATTGTCGCGCGCGGGGTCATACGGGAACTTGTGATAGACATAAGGCTCGTTTAGACGGATGCCGTTTCTGTAGACAATTCGGTTCACCATCTTGATGTGATCGCCCGGTACGCCGATTACCCGTTTTACAAAAGTCTGGGTGATATCGCCCGGGTATCGGAACACAATAATGTCGCCGTGCTTCGGCTCCTCATACGGAAGAATGTACCGGCTGATCGGTCCGGCAGGCGCATACGCCAGTTTATCCACTAGCAGATGATCGCCGATCAGCAGCGTGTCTTCCATTGAGCCTGTCGGAATGACAAATGCCTGCACCAGCGTTGTGGTGCCGAACAACAGGAGTAGAATCGTGACAGTCCACTCTGCGATGCTGTTGCGCGCTTGTTCTTTTTTGTTCGGTTTTTTCTGTTCCGTCTTGGGGTGGTTGACGGTAGCGGTATGGTTAGACATCAGTCGATGCGCAGCTTAAGTCTCCATTGTAACTTCCATCGAAAGTGCCCCTCGGTGCTTAGCTACAAACTCTTCTGATTCACTCTGCCGGTTATCTGCGCCCCGGAACCCTGGCTTCAAAATACCGAATATCAGAACCGCGGCGGTTCCGGTCCTCCAAAACTCCCGGCGCGCCAGATCATTCACCCAAATCGGGCCGTCAATTCGGGCTTAATACAACCTTTATGCACTCGTCCTGTTTGTTTTTGAAGGTTTGATACGCCGTTGGCGCGTCCTCCAGCCGCAGCCGGTGTGTGATGACAAACGTCGGATCAATCTCGCCCTTCTGTATCCTTTCAAGCAGTGGCCGCATGTACCGCTGCACGTGCGTTTGGCCGGTCTTTATTGTCAGCGCGCGATTCATGATAGAACCGAGGGGCATCTTATCCGCCATCCCGCCATATACCCCAGGCACTGACACCGTCCCTCCGTTGCGGCACGCCATAATAGCTTCCCGCAGCGCGATCGGCCTCCCTGTCTCGAACATGAGCGCCTGCTTTACCCGGTCATACGCGTACAGGGCGCCTGGCATGTGCGCCTCCATACCTACTGCATCAATGCAGGAATCGGGTCCGCGTCCGCCCGTCATCTCCATCAGCGTGTCGTGAACGTTCGCGTGTTCATAATTGACGGTTTCCGCTCCCGCCTTCTCGTGCGCCATGCGAAGCCGCTCCGGCACACGGTCGATCGCGATCACACGCTCGGCTCCCAGCAGGTACGCGCTCTTAATCGCAAACTGACCCACCGGACCGCAGCCCCATACCGCAATCGTATCCCCCGGATGGATATTGCAATTCTCCGCGGCCATGTAGCCGGTCGGCAGAATATCGGAGAGAAACAATACCTGCTCGTCAGTTAATCCGTCGGGAACCTTGATCGGGCCAACGTCGGCAAACGGCACTCGCGCGTACTGTGCCTGTCCCCCAGCGTATCCGCCCACCAAGTGTGAATAGCCGAAAATTCCCGTAGGCGAATGGCCCCACAGCTTCTCTGCCATCCAGGCATTCGGATTTGAGTTCTCGCACAAAGAGTACAACTGCATCTCACAAAAGAAGCAGTTGCCGCATGAGATTGTGAACGGAACCACCACGCGATCGCCAACCTTCAGATTAGTGACCCGGCTGCCCAGCTCCACCACTTCACCCATGAACTCGTGACCAAGTATGTCGCCGTGTTGCATGGTTGGAATGTATCCGTCATAAAGGTGCAGGTCTGAGCCGCAGATCGCCGTCAGCGTGACCTTCACAATGGCATCCCTGGGATTCAAAATCGCCGGATCGGGAACCTCCTTCACTCGCACGTCATGCTTGCCATACCAGCAATTTGCTTTCATACGTCCTCACTTCTGAAAATCAGGCATGCGCCGCCGCAACCCGCGACGCAGGCCGGTTGGCTTCTGCGCGGCCCGAAGTTTGCCCTTCAATAGTTGACACTTCACCGGTTTCCATGATTTGCTTGAAGCGCCGTAAATCCGTCTTTGCCTGGATCGACGGCTCTTCTCCGAAAAGCTTCGCTGCCATCGATCCAATTTTTCCCGCAGGCGGCCTGTACTGAATGTGAGCTTTTACGATCGTGCCATGGCCGGTCGGAGCCGGCTCGAATCGCACCGAACCGGTGTTCTCCACGTCGCTTCCTTCAAGCGATCGCCAGCTAATGCGGCCCGGCGAATCCTCCGTAGTCTCAGCGTCCCATTCCACCCGCATTCCGGCTGGCGCTTTGGCTATCCAGTGCGTGTGGCCTCTCCCGGTCACCCGAACCGATTCTACGTGTTTCATGAAGCTTGGCAAATTTTCGAGATCGCGCCAGAATTGATAGCACTCTTCGGGCGAGCGATTGATCGCCACCGTCTGTACCGTTTGCGCCACCGCCGATGGCTCTCTCTCGGCCAGTCGCTTTGTGCAGAGCAGGTCCAGTGCTGTCACGCCCGCGACGGCCGCGGCAGCTCCCGCTATTCTGCCGCGCCGGGCGCCGCGTGAGCCCAGACCGGCGCTCAGTAATCCCAGGTCCAGAACATCGCCGCTCACCCGGGCCGCCATCGAACGTGTGGGAGTACGTTCTGATAGCACTGCGATCCCCGCTGCGATTTCCCTGGCTCCCATTGCGCGGATTAAGCCTTGATGATCACGCACGCCGATCATCCGTCCCAGCCGGCGCGGCATCAAAAGCTCCGTCAATCCCAAGCCAATGCTGAACCAGCCTAATGCGCGCGCAAAACCCTGCTGGGAATCGTTGTTGTATGTTGCTTGTGCTGTCATTTCCTCGCTCCGCACTCACGGCCGGAAATCTTTCCCGGCTTTTTATAGGACGCTTGCGGGGACGCGGCATTTCGCTGGTAGCTTGCCCAGCGGCTTCGATTTGTAGAGCCGCAAGTTGCGTCCGAAGCCAGTCCCCTGACCGGCTCGGCTGTCACCCGCTAGACCTGCTCGGGCACGATGAATGGAGCACGATACGTGCCCTTCAGAAGTTCCGTCGCTTCGGGATCGTTGACTACTGCTTCATTTTCCGGATCGAAGTTGATCGTACGCCCTAGACGGTATGACGCATTGGCTAGATGGACCAGCGTTGTCGAAAGGTATCCTTCCAGTATCGGAGCGTGCAAATTTTCTGCCTTCCGGCTGCGCACGCACTCGATAAAGTTCACGAAGTGCTCATTGCCCACCGGCGCAACCCGTTCCGGCCCCGGCTCACTCTGCGGGCCTAGAAATGACTTGTACGCGTTGTAATTGGCGATTGCCAGATAGCCCTTCGGGCCGTAAAAGAGATTCCCAATCGTCGATGGTTTGCCCGAAGCTGGGCCGAGGCCGGCGTGCGATCGCTTCGCTGTCGGCTCCGCTGCCTTTATGCCTGCTACCGGCACTCCGCCGCCTTCCTCGCCTGAAAATTCACGGGTTCCGATTTCCGCTTCGTGATTGGTCGACCAGCCGCGGACTTCGAAGTTCATAAACTTAGTCTTGGCAGTCGGAGACTTAAACTCGTACGCCACTGTCAGTACGTTCGGAGTCTGCTGATCGTCATCAAATAAAAAGTGCCCGCCCAGCGCCGTTATCTTTGTCGGTAACTTTACTCCCAGGCCCCAGCGGGCAAGGTCCAGCTCATGGATGCCCTGATTGCCCAGGTCGCCATTGCCGGTATCCCAAATCCAGTGCCAGTTGTAGTGGAAGCGATTCTTGGTAAACGGCTTCAGCGGCGCAGGGCCCGTCCACAGGTCGTAGTGGACGCCCGGAGGAACCGGCTCAACCGGCGCATGCCCAATTGTGTCGCGCCATTTGTAGCACAGCCCGCGCGACATGTAGATATCGCCCAGCAGCCCCGACTGCATATGATCCATCGCTTCCACAATGGCCGCGCTCGAGCGGCACTGGCTTCCGTGTTCGCAGATCACTTTGTACTTATCGATTGCCTTCACCAGTTGCCGGCCCTCCCACCAGTTGTGAGAGCAAGGCTTTTCGATATAGATATCTTTTCCGGCCTGCGCGGCCCAGATCCCAATCAGCGAGTGCCAGTGGTTTGGAGTCGCGATTGAGACCGCATCGACATTTTTGTCTTCTAAAAGCTTGCGCACGTCAACATAGGTCTGCGGCTTAGGAAGCCCAAGCTTCTCGGCATCGGCCAGCCTCTTGCGAAGAATATTCTCGTCCACATCGCAAAAATACGAAATGTCAACGCCTTCAATCGGCTTATATCCCCGCACATGATCCCACCCGCGGCCGCGCAACCCGATCACGGCAATCCGGATACGGTCGTTTGCACCCAAAACGCGCTTCGCCGAAGCCGCGGTCGCAAGCCCCGTTACCGCCATTGCGCCTGCCTTCAGGAAATTACGCCGCCCCGGTTTCTCTACCATCTCGTCCGTCATAATTCCTCCTTTCATACTCTTTTGAGAACTCTCACTAGCCCGTTCATCGATTCGACACTTGAAGTATAGGGATTTCTCTGCGCGTTTCTGTAATGTGTTTCGAGCGACATCGTTCCTTCATACTTCATCTTCTTCAGCGCTTGGAACTGACCGACAAAGTCGATATCGCCGCCCCCGATCGGCATCCACTTCTTGCCGCGGGCATCCTTCAGGTGCATGTGGGCAATCCTACTGTGGTCCAGTTGGTCCCAGGCTTTCGGAAAGGGCTGCTCGCCCGCTTCGTAACAGTTCCCCGGGTCCCAGTTGTGCATCAGATGCCGGTCCGGAATCGCTTTGAACAGCCGCGCACTTTCGGCGCCCGTTCCCACGTTGCAATCGAACTCGTTCTCAACCAGTAGCGTTAAGTCGTGCTCCTTAGCAACCTCAATCGCCTTGTTCAGGTCTGCCACCACGCGATCAAAAACTGCATTGGGATCGGCAACCCGCTTGAATGTAAAAATTCGAACGTTATTTGTGCCCAGAGCGTGAGCCGCATCGGCCGCCCGCTTCAGATCGTCCAATTGCTGGTTGTATTCGCCCTTTTCCGGATTCAGATCCGCGGCGTTTTCACCCACCGGTTTCGTTCCGGGCAAAGCAATTTTGTAAACGCCCGTATCAAGAACGGAGAGCTGTACGCCTGAGTCATCCAGTTGTTTCTTGATCTGCTTCAATTCATCCGCCGTGGCGCTCTTATATACGTACCGGCTCTTCCCGCGCAGTTTCACGTTGCGGATCTCTGCCCAGCGCAAGCTGTACTGTGGATAGAAGCTGCTCAGTACCATGCCGAGATCAGGATTCACCTCGTCGGTAATGACGCCGAGCTTCCAGGGATAATCAAAAGTGTCGCCAAAGGCGAGTGGCGAAGCAATGCCAAGCGCGGCAAGCGTGCTCAGCCGGGTAAATTCTCTGCGGTTCATGGCGCTTCCTTAACTATATTGCGCCCATGATATCGGAACCGCGCGGAGTCGAGCGGTTATCGCAAACCGGGGACTGGCTTCGAATTTCCGGACCGCGCTGCCCAGAAGCGAACGAGACTCCGGTTGCCTGTCCCCGGTTGTCTACGATCCCGATTTCAGAATCTCAATCGCCCCATTGTTGTTGGTCAACTTCATCTCGCAGCGGCCCCCGCCGATCACGCCGTCCAGTGAATCATTCGAAAGTGCTCCCGAAACGGTGAGTGGAAAATCAGTGCGGATCTTTCCGAATGACGTGCGCGCCGTAACCCGATAGCTGGCGTCGGGCATCAGGTGGACGCGAATTGAAGAGAACGATGTCCGGATGCTCACCGGTTCGCAAGCGCCTTGTGCCACGCTGGTGGCCTCCACCATGCCGTTTTGGTTTTCAACCTGAACGGGCCCGGAGATCCCGTCTAGAACTACAGGAGCGAAACTGGTCTTTATCAGCGCTCCGCGAGCTCGTGAGGCTCTCACCGCGCCGTTGTTGTTCTCAACCTCAAGTGTCCCGGCCACGTCCGTCGCCTGCACCAGTGCAAAGCTGGTCCTTACGTTCGCCGCGCCGTGTACATCGGCAAGAGACACTGCGCCATTGCCGGATTGAACGTGGATGCCGCCCTGAATCGCGCTGATCGTCACCGGACCGAACGAGTTCTGTACCACTACCGGACCGCCCACTCGCTCACCCTCTATTTTGGAGTTGTTTGCTCTCACCGACAGCTGCCGCTTAATATCCGCGAAATGAACGCCGCCGAAAGTGGTGTTCAACTCGGCCGATCCCTGTACTTGAGTTGCTTCCACCTTTCCGTTTGAGTTGTTCACTGTCAAATCGCCGCGAAAGTTGCGTACCGTGACGTTTCCGAAAGAATTTCTGATATTTCCAAGCCCGCCCGAATCGGCCACGTCCACCGCTCCGTTGCTGTTCGTGATTGTCAAGCCTTTTGTAACCCGCGCGGCCGTTACATTGGCAAACCGGTCTCGAATGCTCAGCGCGCCCAAAATATCGGCCGCATCCACTGCCCCGTTGCTGTTTTCTACCGTGATATCGCCCATGTTACGGGCTACCCGGATCGCGGAAAACGAGTTCTGCAGCCGCTGTGTCCCGCGTCCATCCTGAAATTGCAGTTCCCCGTGCGAAGTGATTATGTCGCCGTCAGCCTTCAGGCCCGTCACCGATACGCCTCCGAACGAGTTGCGCACATCGAGCGGCGCAGTCTCCGGGATCGTCACGTCATAGCGCACGAAATAGGAAACGTTGTGAAGCCCCAAAAACGAACTTGGGCGCTCCGGGTAGCGCGTTCGTATCGAAAGCTGGGATGAGGAGGGCTCAATCAGAATTTCGATCCGGTCGGCGAATGTCTTCGCGTCGCCTGAATCGGGAGCCGAGACCCGGATCTCAGCATGAACAATCGTGCTCGCCTGCGGATGCGTTCGCACCACAATGTCGCCCAGCCTGTGTTCCAGGAATACCCGCTCGCCAGCCTGCATCGCAACAGTTTTGTCGAAAGTTCGGGTATATTCCTCGCGTGCGAAAGCGCTCAACGCAAATGCGAATGTGAGAATGCTAATTCTTCTGATCACGAGTCAGTAACTCCTGAAGGGTTTGTTGTTTTTCCCGGTAAAGGTCGGCCAATTCCGTCTGCAGCCGCACGTTGAACCGGTTATGATCCAGGTTGCTCCGCGTGTCCGAAATCGCGGAATCAAGCAGCAGCAGTTTCTCTTTGTAATTCGCCGCTAGGGCTGACCCACGGTCGGCCAGCTTGGGTTCCGCTAGTTGCGATAGTTTGTCAATCGAACGGCGATAGGCTGCTTCCGTTCGCTGCACATCCTCAAGCGCCTGCTCGGTCAGGAAATCGCGATCCGTTTTGCCGCCTGTATGCGCAATCCTCTCTTCCGGCGTTTGGATTGCCTGCTGCAACCGAGGCAACAGCAGCAGCCCGATCCCAATCAACACGGCCGCCGCTACCGCCCAAATCGTCCATTCGCTCCACCAGGCGGAACCGCTCTTTGGCTTTGGTTCCGCTTCCAGCAGTTTCCGGATGTTGGGCCATAGATCCGGGCTGTCCCAACCTTCATGCAATTGACGGCCGGTCGCTGAGATCTCGTTCCACAACCGGTATTCTCGCCGGCAGTTCGCGCATTGCTTCAGATGTTCGCGCGCTTCCGGCATCAGCTCGGAAACCGCCAGCGCGCGTTCCAGATCGCCGCATTCGAACTTCATGTGCCTGACTCCGTAAGCATCCGCTTCAGTTCCCGTTTTGCCTCAAACAGCCAACTGCGCGATGTGCCCTCCGGTACTTCCAGAATGGCCGCGATCTCGGAGTGCTTCAGCCCCTCAACCTCGAACATCAGAAACACCAGGCGCTGCCGCTCGTTCAGCATGGCTAGCGCTCGCTCCAGCGCCAGTTTCAGCGGAAGTTTCGTGTCGCTCCGCAATTCGCGCGGCGCGGGCCTCTCTGCTCGCCGCTGCTGCTTCCGCAAGCTGTCGTAACAGCAGTTGATAAGGATTCTATAAATCCAGGTTGATAACGATGATCCGCCCGCGAAACCGCCCACCGCACGATAAACCTTCAGGAAAGTCTCTTGAACCGTATCCTCCGCATCCGCGCGATTACCCACTAAATGGAAGGCGAGGCTCTTCATTCGCGCTGAATGTAGCTCATACAATCGCTCGTACGCGCGAAGATTGCCTTTTTTACACTCCTCAGCCAGTTCCGAGTCAGTCGGATGTTCAGGTAGGTTAACGGCGAATCGCAGCGGCAATCCGATCTCCCACACCATAATTCCTTATTTCGGGCTTTAGACGAAGCGAAAAGCCCGATTGTTGGATCGTGGGGCAGTTTTTCTATTGTCTTGCCGCGCTCAGTCCAGGTGCAGCCGTGATTTCGGATCCGGCTCGGCCGCGCGCGGTCTCCTGTGCCTCGACCTGCGGCTAACCTGCCGCAAAACCAGCAGAAGGATCGCTGCGGCAACTGCGGCCCACATAAAGAATCGCGGCGGAGCGGAGTTGCTGATCCCAACAATCAAAAGAACAACTACAATCAGGGCCAGAGCCGCGGTGCCCATTGTCATTGATGAACGCAAGGTTTTCTGCCGTTCCTTCTGGGCGCGCTCTTCGTAGCGGTTCATCCGATTTCAGCTTATATCAGAAAAAGCGCGCTCGGCTGTTTTCGCAAGCTAGAATAAGTGAACTCCATGAGATCTGCCTGTTTATTGCTTGGATACGCCATTCTCGCCCTTTCCGCCGCTGCCCAAATTCGGCCGATGCGCGGCTTCCAAACAAAGGCTATCCTCAGCGAACAGAAACTTGAAGAGCAGGCGCAAGCCATTCCCGATACGGCGCGTATGCATCAATACGTGAATTTCATGGCCGCGGAGCCACACCACGCGGGCTCTCCGCGCTCAAAGGCCGTTGCCGAATACCTCCTCGGCATGCTCAAAGAGTGGGGCCTTGATGCGCGTATCGAAGAGTTCGAAGCCTTGATGCCGTATCCCACGGTTCGCCACGTAGAAGTCCTCGGACCCAAACCTTTTGAAGCGAAGCTGAAAGAGCCGGCGATTCCGCAGGATCCAGACAGTGGTGACGCCAACCAGCTCCCCACCTTCAACGCATACGGCGCAACCGGCGACGTGACCGGCGAAGTCGTGTATGTCAATTTCGGAATTCCCGCTGACTATGAGTGGCTCGCTAAGCAGGGCATTGATGTCAAAGGAAAAATCGTTATCGCCCGCTACGGCCAGAGTTGGCGTGGCATCAAGGTCAAGGTCGCGGCCCAGCACGGCGCAATCGCCTGCTTGATCTATTCGGATCCTCACGAGGACGGCTACTTCGAAGGCGACACATATCCTACGGGCCCCATGCGTCCGTGGGAAGGCGTGCAGCGCGGCAGTGTTCTGGACATGCCGCTTTATCCGGGTGATCCGCTCTCCCCAGGGTGGGCCTCTGAAAAGGGCTCCAGGCGACTGCCGATGTCGGAAGCGAAATCGCTGATGAAGATCCCGGTTCTGCCGCTCTCGTACGCCGATGCGCAGCCCATTCTCGAACAACTAACCGGGCCGCTGGTTCCACGTGACTGGCGCGGCGCTCTGCCCTTCACTTATCACGCTGGGCCGGGGAGCACACGCGTGCATATCAAGACCGACTACGATTGGTCAACCCGGCCGCTCTACGATGTCATCGCTACCATTCCCGGGTCCGAATCGCCAAACGAATGGGTGATCGCAGGCAATCATCACGATGCCTGGGTAAACGGCGCGGATGATCCAGTTTCCGGCGCAGTGGCATTGATGGAAACGGCGCGCTCGCTTGCCGCGCTTCAGAAGCAGGGTTGGAAACCGAAGCGCAGCATCAAAATTGCGTTTTGGGATGGCGAAGAATTCGGCCTGCTCGGCTCGACGGAGTGGGCCGAAAAGCACCAGGACGAACTGAAGCAGAAGGCCGTGGCCTACTTTAATTCTGACGACACCGCCAAAGGCTGGATACATCTGAGCGGTTCCCATACCCTGGAGGAATTTGCCACCGAAGTGGCGAGTTCCGTTCGGCAGCCTGGCCTCAACGCCAATCTGGTGGATGCCGCGCTTCTGCACAACAAGAATGAACAAGACGATGAGCCCGGTCCGGCGCATCCGGAAAAGCTATTTACGATTGGGGCCCTGGGGGCCGGTTCGGACTACGTCGCCTTTCTCGACTATCTCGGCGTCGCCAGCATGAACGAGGGCTTTAGCGGCGATACCAAGAGCGGCATCTATCATTCCATTTACGATTCCATCTATTGGTACACGCATTTCTCCGATACTACTTACGCAGATGGCCGCGCGCTTTCGCAATTCACCAGCACGGCGCTCCTGCGTCTCGCCGATGGCGCAGTCCTGCCGTTCGAATTCGATCACTTCGCCAAGACCGTAACCGGCTACGTTGACGACATTGAAAAACAGGCCAGAAAAAGTGGCCACGATATGACCTTTCCTTCAATAAGGCAACAGCTCGCGACTCTCAAGCAGAGCGGGCGAAAGTACAATGCGCTGCTGCGCACTGCGATGTCGAAAGATACTCTGGATAGTTCGCGCGCCAAAGCGCTGAACGAATCGCTAATCCGTACGGAACGCGCGCTAACCCGCACCGCGGGCCTGCCCAATCGCGAATGGTACAAGCACCAGATCTACGCGCCGGGCTTTTACACGGGCTACGGCGTGAAGACCATTCCCGGTGTGCGCGAGGCGGTCGACAGTAAGAACTGGCCCCTGGCTCAACAGGAGGCCGGTGTCGTCAGTCAATGCCTCGCTCAAATGAACCAGGTTGTAGATCAAGCCATCTCGGATGCTTCCGGCCTTTAGCCTCATCGCACCCTTTAGCTTTATCGCAGCATGAACCGCGGAAATTCTTTGATGCTTTCTTCTCGCTCCTCCACGCTGCGCACGTCCGCCATGCGCGGACCAATGTGGAGGGCGGCCGCCAAATCGCTCAACTTCGCTTCCGGGCCCGTCGCGTAGACTTCCACGCGCCCGTCTTCCAGGTTTCGGACAAACCCCTTCAGCTTGAAAGCCGTCGCTTTCTCCTGCACGAACATCCGAAATCCTACGCCTTGTACCCTGCCGCTCACAATCCACCTCCTTGCGGAAACGTGGTCCATCGGTCGCCCCATACCGTCATTTTGCGGTACAGGGTTTGCCAAACTAAAAGGTACAACTCCACATGGCCTTCCCTCTACAGCGCCTCCGCCGACTGCGCGCCTCGGAACCGCTCAGGCGTCTTGTTCGCGAAACGCATCTTGCGCCCTCCCAGTTCATCCTTCCGTTATTTGTGTGCCCGGGTGAAGGCGTGCGCAGAGAAATCGCTTCCATGCCGGGAAACGCGCAGCTTTCAATCGACAATCTTGTCCGCGAAGCGGAGATTTGCAAAAAGTTGGGGCTCGGCGGCGTAATTTTGTTCGGAATACCGGAACAAAAAGATCAAATGGCTTCCGGAGCTTACAATCCCGATGGAATCACCCAGCAAGCGATTCGCGCCCTGAAGAGCGAAGTTCCCGGCCTGCTCGTGGTTACCGACGTGTGCAACTGCGAGTACACCAGCCACGGCCACTGCGGATTCGTCAAAAATGGCGATGTGGACAACGATGCCACCCTTGAATGGCTGTCCATGGCGGCAGTCTCACACGCTCGTGCTGGCGCGGATATTGTTGCTCCAAGCGACATGATGGACGGCCGCGTCGGAGCAATCCGCCGCGCGCTCGATGCATCGGGATTCACAAACACGCCCATTCTGTCTTATGCGGCGAAATATGCGTCCGTGTTCTACGGTCCCTTTCGCGAAGCCGCGGAATCTACCCCGCAGTTCGGTGACCGGCGTAGCTACCAGATGGACCCGGCGAATGCTCGCGAAGCCATTCGCGAGATTGCCCTTGATCTGGAGGAAGGCGCGGACATGATCATGGTGAAACCCGCGTTGCCGTATCTGGATGTAATCCGCGAAGCCCGTAATTGCTTCGATGCCCCCCTCGGCGCATATCAAGTAAGTGGAGAATTCAGCATGATTATGGCCGCTGCCGCCAACGGCTGGCTCGATCTCGATCGGACGATTCTGGAATCGCTTACAAGCATCCGCCGCGCCGGTGCGGATTTCATCCTGACTTATTTCGCGAAGCGTGCGGCGGAACTC
>Ga0134128_10006708_pt1 | contig 13948 bp, 16 predicted proteins | sample KB31754_FD_96462 | JGI IMG/M metagenome (GOLD analysis project Ga0134128, IMG submission 96462) | Terrestrial soil microbial communities with excess Nitrogen fertilizer from Kellogg Biological Station, Michigan, USA - KB3-175-4 | ecosystem: Environmental > Terrestrial > Soil > Unclassified ... | reverse complement strand
GGAATGGACAATTGCCGATATGCTGAAGCGCATAGTCCGCGCCGCAAAGTTTAGGGAGCGCTCAGTCCGGTTGTAACTTCCGAATAGGCGGTGATACGCCCGGAACCAAGAAATGACCACGTCAAATCAGACATCTTCACGGTCAGGTCGAGTCATTTCGGATCGTCTACTGGGCCTCGGACGGTTCGGTTTATTCGCCGTCACACCTGATCCGTTCTCGTCGGAAGAGCCGTCAATTCGCACAGCTTCGTAGCCCGTGAACTCCATCGGAAACTCAGCAAGCAACCTAGAACCTGAGGCGAGAATTTCTGACAACGGAACAACAGCCTTGAACTCACTCCAGCCCCCCTTGGTCTCTTCGCGTTCAACGCGTCCACGGTGCGCGGCGATTTCGGTGCGGATTGCAGCGGCCAATCGCTCTGGCACCTCGATTATTTCAATTGCCATCATGGGTTCCAGGAGCACAGGATTTGCTTTCTTGGCCGCCTCGTTGAATGCGATAGAAGCGGCGCATTTGAACGCCATTTCGTTTGAGTCGGCTTCGTGGTAGCTCCCGTCGTAGAGGGTCACTTTCACGTCTACAACCGGGAAGCCCGCCAGAATGCCCAGTTCCATCGCGTCCTGAACACCCTGATTGATTGGATTGATGTATTCGTTGGGTACAACGTCACCTCTGATGTCGTTGATGAACTCATAGCCTTCACCCGGTTCACTAGGTTCAATGCGGAGCTTGCAGTGTCCATAGTTGCCTGAACTGCCAGTTTGACGGATGTACTTGCCCTCGGCTTCAGCTTGACCGCGAACCGTCTCGAGAAAGATGGCCTTTGATGGGCTGACGTTGATAGCAAGGTGGTATTCATCTCGGAGGCGATCACAAATAGATTTAAGGTCTGATTCGCAGCTTCCCTCAAGGTTGTGGAGTGTCCCTTCGCGTTGCGTGTTGATGCTCACGCTCGGGTCTTGAGCGGCAAGTTCACCGAGGGCCGTCTTAAGGCGGTCGTCATCAGCACCGTCCGCTGTACTAATCACCAAATACAGAATCGAGCGCCCTTTGCTTGATCTATTCATGACCCAACTCTAATGCGTCCGATGTTTACTAGGAACTTCACTGCAGTTCCGGGTGGTTTGTCGGCTACTCGGAAGTAACGCCTGGTTGCGAACCTCAACGAACAACTGCGGATCCCTCCGCTGCCGCTTCATTGCGTTCACCGTCCGCGTCGGGATGACATCACGGCTGCGGCTATTCTCGGCAGAATCTCGATTCGCAGTTCGCGCAAAACGGCAACCCTCGCCAGCAACACAAACGCCCCTCGCCGAAGCGAGAGGCGTCAGGATGCAGCTTCCGTTATGGTGTCGTGGCGCCGCAGGCGCGGTCCGCCGCACCGCAGGTGCCTTACTCGGCTACGGCTTCCGCAGCTTTCTCTGCTGGTGCTTCTTCTTCCGCGACAGCCTCGCCAATCACCTTCACCTTGACGTGGGCGGTGACTTCGCGATGCAGCCGGATGGCCACTTCGTGGTTGCCCAGCGCCTTGATGGGCTCGTTGAGCGAGATCTTGCGGCGATCGATCTCGAACCCGCGGGTGGCCAGCTCGGCGGCGATATCGGCCGAGGTGACGGACCCGAACAACTGTCCGCTCTCGCCCGACTTGCGCGTGAACGCCAGCACAACCGGCTCCAGCTTGGTCAGCAGCTCTTCCGCCTGCACCTTTTCCGTGGCCGAGCGGCGCGCCGCCGAGGCCTTCATCTGCTCGATCACGGCCTTGTTGGCCGTGGTGGCCTGCAGCGCCAGCTTGCGCGGCAGCAGGAAGTTGCGTCCGTAGCCGTCCGCCACCTTCACGACATCGCCGCGGTGGCCCAGATTGACTACGTCTTCTTTCAGAATCACTTCCATCTCAAATCTCCATGTTTCTTTGGCGCGGCGTGCTGGCCTGAGGTTCGCTCTCGTTCTTCCCGGATCATTAGACCCCCAGGCAGACATTTCGTTGCGCCGCGCAGGATTCTACAACTCTGTCCATGCATTGGAAACAAGTTTCCGGGCTGCGGTGAACTTCGGCCTTGCGGCGTCCTGTTCCCTGAACCCTACCCCCTGTCTCTCTAGTGCCTTGTGGCAAACGGCAGCAGGGCGATATTCCGGGCCTGCTTGATGGCGCGCGTCAAACGGCGCTGGTGCGTGGTGCACACGCCGGTCAGGCGGCGGGGCACAATCTTGCCGCGCTCGGCCACAAAGCCCTGCAGCAGACGCACATCCCGGTAGGGAATCGCGTCAATCTTCTCGGTGCAGAACTTGCACACCTTCTTGCGGCGGAAAAACTTGCCGCGGCCTCCGGGGCCTCCCCCGGGACGCGGTCCGCGCGAAGGTGCGCCTGATCCCGATCCGCCGGCAGGAGCTCCCTGCGGCGCTGCGCCCGACTCGGGCGCCTTTGCTTGTGTCTCTTCAGCCATGATTTCCTCTTTACTCTCTCTCGTGTCCGGCCGCGCCGGAGGTCTCTTTGAGGGATTAGGGATTAGGCATTAGAAAGCCGCCTCGTCTTGATCGCCCCTAATGCCTGTTGCCTAATGCCTGCTCTACGCGCTCGCCTGGGCCGCCGTCTCCGCCGGCTCTGCCGCAGGAGCAGCCTGGGCCTGTGGCGGAACCGGAGCCGGAGCCTGCTGCTGCGCCTGCTGCTGCTGCGGTTCCGCGCTCAGCTTGCGCCGCGACGCGCGAAGCGCCCTGACCTTCGCCAGCCGCTTCTCTTCCTCGTCCATGCGCACGGTGATGAATTTGATCACCGGCTCTGACACGCGCAGCCTGCGTTCCAGCTCCGCAATCACCACTCCGTTGGCCTCAACGGTCAGCAGAATGTAGTTTCCATCGTTAAACTTGCGCACCATGTACGCCAGCTTGCGCCGACCCATCTTTTCCGTCGTCTTCACATTTCCGCCGCCGTTGGTCACGGTGGTGGTGAAGCCGGCGATCAGCTTGTCGACATCCTCATCGGCCGCGTCGGGCCGAACAATGAACATTACCTCGTATAAACGGGACATCCGGTTTCTCTTTCCGCCGCTCCCTGCGGCCATGCGCCGCACCGCGGCAGTTCTCAGTTCTCAATTCGCAGTTCACAGTCCAAAGTCAGCAGGGAACAGCATCCATACCGGTTCTTAACTGTTGCCTGTTCCCTGTTCGCTGTTGCCTGTCTCCCTGCGATTAAACTCGTTCATCGCGACCCCTACGCCGTCCTGGAGAATGCGCTGCGTGGCCGTCGCCACCCTGTCCAGCACCTCGTCCATCACGGTCAGATCGCGCTTGCTCATCGGCGAAAGAAGGTAATCCTCGCCGCCTCGCCTGCTTGCTCCGGCTGCGATTGCTTCGGGCGGCAGGTTCGCGCCAACCCCGATGCGCAGCCGCAGCCATTCCTGGCTGCCCAGAGCCCCGGTCACGCTGCGGGCTCCGTTGTGCCCCGCAGGCGAACCGCGCTCCCTGATCTTGAACGTTCCCAGCGCCAGGTCCAGCTCGTCATAAATCACCAGCAGGTCCTGCTGTGGGTCCGCTTCGTACTCCCTCACCAGCGCCGATACCGCGGCGCCGCTCAGGTTCATATACGTCTCCGGCTTGGCCAGGATGACCTCGCGACCCCCGATGCGGCAGGTCCCTGTCATTGCCCGGCAGCGCCGGTTCTGCACCGCCACGCCTTCCTGCATGGCAATGCGATCAATCGCCATGAACCCCGCGTTGTGCGGTGTCCACAGATACTCCAGGCCCGGGTTGCCGAGGCCCACCACAAGGTATGGGCCCCGCCTTTTCTCTCCCGGCTGCTGGCTTGCCTCGTCCAAGGCTTACTTTTTCGCCTCGCCCTTCTTGGCGGCAGCGGGTTCGGCCTCGGTCTTGCCCTTCTTGGCAACTTCCGGCTCGGCCGGCGTTCCCGCCGTCGCAACCGTCGCTGCATCCACGCCCTCGACTACCGCCGGAGCTTCCTCGCGGATCGATACCACGTGAGCCACGGTCGCGTCCTCTGCCTCGAGGAACTTGATCTTGTCCGAGTGCGGCAGATCGCTCACGCGCAGCACTTGGTGCAGGGCAAGGTTCGAGACGTCCACGTCAATATGGCTGGGAATGTCCGCGGGCAGGCACTCGATTTCCGCTTCGCGCAACACCAGGTCGAGAATGCCGCCTTCGGCCTTGACGCCTATCGCCACGCCCACCAGCCGGATCGGCACGCTCACGCGCAGCGCCTTGTCCAGCGCGATCCGTTTCAAGTCGATATGGATGAGTTGGTCCTTGATCGGCTCCCGTTGCCAGTCCACGATCATGGCCTTGGCCGCTTTGGATTTCTCTCCGACATGCACGTCGAAAATCGTGTTGTGCCCCGACTCGGAAAACAGAATCCGCGAAGTCTGCTTGGGATCCACTTCCACCGCCACCGGCTCGTGACCCGCGCCATACAACACCGCGGGAATCTTTCCCGCCCGGCGCACCCGCCGCGCGGCATTCTTGTTGAACTTCCCCGTCCGGGGCGTCGCATTCACTACTTCAGGCATTCGTCTCTCATTTCTATGTCGGGCACGGACCGCACCGGGAGCCGCTCCCTTTGTTGGGCCAGTTGTCAGTTTTCAGTTGTCAGTTTTCAGCAATAACGCGGCGCACTGACAACGCTCTGAAACCGGCTGTTTGTTGAACTGCTACTTCCACCTGGCAATACTTCGAACTACTGACAACTGAAAACTGACAACTGAAAACTAGGAGAACAACGTACTCACGCTGGTCTCCAAATGAATGTTCTCGATCGCCGCGCCCAGCAGGCCCGCAATCGATAGCACTTTGATCTTCGGCAACTTCTGCGCCGCTTCCCGCAGCGGAATGGTGTCGGTTACCACCACCTGCTCCAGCCGCGAAGCCGCAATCCGCTCAATCGCCGGGCCCGACAGCACGGCATGGCTCGCGCATGCGTGCACGCTCGCCGCCCCGTTTTCATACAACGCATCCACGGTCTTCACCAGCGTGCCGGCCGTGTCGATAATGTCATCGATGATCAGGCACGTCTGGCCCTTCACATCGCCGACCACATGCATCACTTCCGCCACGTTGATGTCGGTACGCCGCTTGTCCACAATGGCCAGCGGAGCGCCCATCTTCTGCGCAAAATGCCTTGCCCGCTCCACGCCGCCTGCATCGGGAGAAACCACCGTCAGGTTCGGCAGGTTGGCTTCCTTGAAATAACTCACCAGCACCGGGCTCGAAAACATATGGTCCACCGGAATGTTGAAGAACCCCTGGATCTGCGCCGCGTGCAGATCGACGAACAGTGCCCGGTTCGCGCCGGCCGTCGTCAGCAGATCGGCAATCAGCTTCGCGCTGATAGCCACCCGCGGACGATCCTTGCGATCCTGCCTGGCGTACCCGTAATACGGCACCACCGCCGTGATCCTCGCCGCCGACGCCCGCTTCAGCGCGTCAATCATGATCAGCAACTCCATCAGGTGCTGGTCCACCGGATAGCACGTCGGCTGCACCACAAACACATCCACGCCGCGCACATTGTCGAGAAGCTGGAAGTACACCTCGCCGTCGGCAAACCGCTGCAGCTTGGCCTCGCCCACCTTCACGCCGATATGCTTGGCGATCTCCTCGGCGAGAGCCCGGTTCGCCGTGCCGCTGAAAAGCTTGAAGCGTTTGTCCTCGCTCAGGTTGCGCGCGCGCTTGCGCTCCGCGGCCGGCTTGGCTTCCTTCGCCTTGGCGTCCGGCGCGGTGGTATCCCGGCCCATGGCTTCCTTCGCCGACTCCGCCTGCTTCTCTTCCAGTGTTGCCGTCAACGATCCTGCTTCCATCTCTCCGAGTTCCTCCAAGCTGGTTTGCTTTGGCTGCTTTCCCGGTACCTCAAAAAACTGGCTGGGCGATCAGGATTCGAACCTGAATAAATGCCTCCAAAGGGCATTGTCCTACCATTGAACGATCGCCCAACATCACGACCTTTTAGCGGTCGCTCACTGCTTGTCCCGGCAGCCGTCCGCGAGTCTACCCGCGCCCGGCTTATCCCTGTCAACCACCCAAAACACGGGGTGCCCCAGGTCTCGATTTTGAGACCTGGGAGTCACTCCACAACTTCCCGGCCAAGCCTCGTAACAGGGCACGACTTTAGTCGTGCCGATCAGCCCGCCCTTGAACTTTGGGCTTTAGCCCCTGGGGGAATGTCTTTCACTCCCTCACCGCTCGACCCGCCTGAAGCATTTCGCTCCAGTAGCGGTTCCGCGGCAACGTCCTGGTCAACGTCCCACCCACTCCCACCGCCTGCAGTCGTCCGCAGGCCGCTTCCGCCGCCTCCCGGGTCTGATACAACCCGAAAAGCGCCGAACCGGACCCCGAAAGCGAAGCATGCAAAGCTGCCTCCGGCGTGCCGCTGCCCGAAAGAATGCGCTTGATTTCTGCAAGGGAAGGATGCTGGCGGAACACGACCCGTTCAAAGTCGTTCGCAATCCAGCTCGTAATCCCGGTGCGGACAAGCGCGGACTCCAACGGTCCGGCCAGGTCCCCGCCAACAGGGGGGACACCGGAGGAGCCTGCCCGCTGTCCCTGATCGGACGGTCTCCCCTCAGGGAACCCACCCGCAAAGGCGCTCGCATAGGCGCGGCTCAACTCGTTTAGTTTATCGGTACTTGCCCCGGGGGTCAAACCCTCCTCAACGCACAGCGCGTCCCAGTCGCGAAACGCCTGCGGCGTCGACACCCCTACCGCCGGCGTCGCCACCACGCACCACACTGGCTCCAGGTCCGGCAGGGGATACACCTGCTGCCCCCGATCCACCCCCAGCACCGTTCCCCCAATCAGAAACAGCGGCACATCCGACCCTACCCGCGCCGCAATGTCCAGCCTCCGTGCCCCCCACAGAAGCTTGTCATCCTGAGCGGAGCGCAGTGAAGTCGAAGGACCCGCATTTTCCGCACCACCCGAATGCCCCGTGCCCCATCCTTCGGGCGTCTTTTGCCCGAAGGGTGGGATACCACCATCCCCGGATCTATGATCCCTAATCCCTAGTTCCGCCTCCAGCCCCACCAGCGCCGCCACCGCATTCGCCGACCCCGCCCCAAGCCCTCCCTGCACCGGCAGCCGCTTCTCTATATGGATGGAAACCTCCGCCGCGACCCCCATCGCGCGCAGTCCCAGCTCCACCATCTTCCACGCCGTATTCCGCTCGTCCGTCGGCACACGCCGGTCATTCGACGAGATCCGGATCGCCGTCTCCGCCGCCCGCCGCGCCTCCACGGTCACCACATCGTGCATCTCCAGCGTCTGGTAGACGGTCACCAGCGCGTGGAACCCATCCGCCCGGGGCGCGCCTATCCCCAGCCCCAGGTTGATTTTGGCGTGCGAGCGAACCGCTGTCGGCATACCGCTTCATTGTAGAAGCAAGCCGCTCCGCGCCCCTCCAATCCGCAACAAATCTACCCAACTATGCGTACCTCATTGCGGCATACAATTGCGTCGTCCTGGAGTCAAATCCAGCAGGCAGCAAGCACCAGTCTCCACCAGTCCGCCAGGCGCCCCACTCCCCCTGCCTCGGCGACGCGGAAAGGAGGGCCCATGAACCGTCCCATCCTCTCGGCAATCTCCGCAGCCCTTTTCGCCCTCACCCCGCTCGCCGCGCAGCCCCCGGCCGCTCTCCACTCCGCTCCCCACTCCGCGCCCATGGTCGAGCGCTACGGCAAGCCCTACGTCATGGTCATGGTCAACGGCCGTGGCCCCTACCGTTTCGTCATCGACACCGGCACCGGCGGCGACGCCCTCATCACTCCGGAACTGGCCACCGAGCTCGCTCTCCCCGCCGTCGGCCAGGCCACCCTTTCTGACCCATCGGGACAAGGCGCCCGCAAGGTCCCCATCGTCCAGATCGACACCCTCTCCCTCGCCGGCGTCGAATTCTCCAATATCCGCGCCATCCAGCACACCTTCCCCGCCGAGGCCGGATCGGCCCACGGCCTCCTCGGCTTCACGCTATTCCGCGACTACCTGCTCACCCTCGACTTCCCCAACCGCCGCGTCCTGCTCGACACCGGCGCCCTCGATCCCGACGGCAACAAGTCCGTCTTCCCCTTCCGCATGCCCGCCGGAACCCCCATCGCCCGCATCAACATCGGCGGCCAGCCCACTGACGCCCAGCTCGATTCCGGCGGCGGCGGCCTAGTCCTGCCCGCATCCCTCGCCGCGCGGCTCAAGTACGATGTCGATCCCATCCCGTTCGCCGCGGGCCAGTCCATCTGCACCCGCTTCGAAATCAAAATGGGCCGTCTCGCCTCCGACGTGAAACTGGGCCGCTACACGTTCAACCATCCCGTCGTCGAAGTCCACCCCGCCTTCCCCCTGGTCAACTTCGGCTCGCCCCCCATGCAGATGTTCGCCATCACCTTCGACCAGAAAAACCTTCTCGTCCGCTTCCAGTCCCCGCAGCGCCGCTTCACGCTCCTGGCGCCCCCCTCGCCGCCGCGCCTCACCAACTCCGTCAACCAGCACCCCACCCCACCCGACCTCGTCCCCGTGGGATGAGCCGGCCGCTTGCGCCAAAGGTCTACACTGTCTGCATGGCCGCGCCTTATTCGGAACTTCCCCGCTGGCTCCTGGTCCTGCTCGTCGCCCCGGCATGCTTTTTCGGCGGAGCCCTCATGTTCGGCTTTTATCCGAAAAACCCCCGCCAATGGCGTCTTCTCGGACTGGGGACCGCGGCATTCACGATCGTCTGCGTAGTCGTGATCGGCGTCTTTCATTACGCATGAACCCGCGCCTCAGCGCCCTCCCCCACCCCAAAAACACAAACGGCACATTCCGCAAAGGAATGCGCCGCTGCATGAAAACTGCGAACAGAAAACTGTGAACTAAGAACTATGAACTCTGAACTAAGAACTGTGAACGACGAACAACGAACTCACTGACTGATCTGCACCAACCCCGCCCCCGGACTCACCTCGCTCGTCTGCGGCGCCCGCCAGTGGTCGATATAGCTGATCCGGTGCACGCATCCGATAGTGCAATTCGGCGCGCAGCTCTTGGCCGTCTTGAACTCCTTCTTCACCATGTCCTTCGTATACTCAGCCACGGGAATCCCCGGATACCCCCGCTGCTGCGAGCAATAGTGCACCAGCCCGTCTTCGCAAATGTAGAGGTAGCGCGACCCCGCGCGGCACCGCCAGTCGTTTGGCCTGCCCTGCGCAATCGCCTCCTGAAACTTGTCGAACTGCGCATAATTGGTCTTCTTGCGGTTCTGCATTTCGAAGTAGACCCGCGCATCCTCGGCGGCCAGCGGCTTCAGTTGCCCGTCTCCGTCGTGAATGATCCCGATCGTCGACTCGAATCCCAGCTCCAGCGCCCGCCGCCCAATCGTCAGCGCGTCTTCGGGATTCTTGAACCCGCCCCCCACCACCGAATTGATATTCACGTGGAACTCGGCAAACTCGGCCAGCATCTGCAGCTTCTTGTCCAGCACCTTGAGCGACTTCTTCGAGATCTCGTCCGGCTCCACGTTATCGATCGAGATCTGCATGTGGTCGAGCCCGGCCCGGTTCAGCCGCTCGATCCGTTCCTGGTTCAGCAGATACCCGTTCGTGATCATCCCGGCAATGGCGCCCGTGCGCCTCATGCGGCGGATAATGTCGTCGAGGTCGGGATGCGTCAGCGGCTCGCCGCCTGAGATGCCGATCATGGCCGTCCCCAGCCGCCCCAGCGCGTCGATCCGGCGGTACATCTCGTTGAGATCAACGGGTTTTGAGACCTTGTCGTACTCGTTGCAGTAGGCGCAGGACAGGTTGCAGAACCGCGCCGGCACAATCTGCGCCAGCACCGGATGCGAGGTCGAGGCCAGCGCCCGCGCCACCATCGCATACTCCCGCGCCTTGCGTTTAGCCGCAACCAGCCGACCCCGAACCGTCTCCCGCTTTTTCAACATATCTGCATTCTCATTCTAACCCCACTATCGAGGCCGGGTGGGACCTCGTCCGCACTTCTGTGTTGCACAGAAATGAATCGCTGAGTTACATTTATTGCCTCCTACCTTCAAAGAAGAATGCAACGGGATATTTGAAATCCGGGATGGGGGTCCAAAGTTGCGCCTACCCAGGATCCTTCGAGAAAGCGGCTTGGAACTCACCTGGATTCTGCTGACGGCACTACTCATGTCGCGATTTCTTTGGTTGATCCTTGAAAGCTTGGGGTTGACCATCCAGTTTGCTCGGTTCGGACGGATTTATGTTGTCGCTCTGGCGTTTGTAGTGACAACTCTCGTTCTTCTCATAGCGCTATGGAACCGTTCCGTCAGCCTAAGTGCTTCGTGGTACCTGCTTTGGATATACCTGATTTTTACCTGGGTTATCAATATGCAGGGACACTTGGTTGCAGATGTCTTGCTGATCATCTTTGCCCTTGTTGTTTATTTCGTCCTTGAAGGTTGGGAACTTGCGGTCACGGAACTCTTGGATAAAGATGTTGATCAATTCGGAGACAAGAGTCTCGGTAACATAATTAAGGAAATCACTGGGAGAAAATCCGTCTTTTACGATTGCAGAGAATGGATCGTGATTGTTCTCGCGCTGACCGTAACGCTTAGAAGCGACTTCCCGAAGATACGGCTGCCCCTCTTCACCAGTGCGACCTCTTACCCCTATGCTCACGTGATTTTCAGCATCTTCTTCGCTACGTTCTCGATCATCTGGGTCTCTCAGATTCCGCCCAAGCAATTTGCGTTGAATAACTCTCAGGCGTTCCTCAAAACTACCGGCTTCACCTTCTTCTGGCCGTTTCTGCGGGCGTGTGGCGGCATCATGGAGAGGCTTCGCCTGCACGCACCGGCCGAGCTGGTAAAGTGGCTCTTCAAAAGGTCGGCAATGGCTTCCCCCATTCGGCTACGGCCAAGCGACGTCGGCTTCTTTGAATACGGGCTCTCCATTTACGGTTACGGATATCACAAATTAAGAGATCAGATTACCGTCTCGAGCGATGGGGGCGGGAAGCTGACGCAGCGAGGTGTCTACTACATTGTTGATCCTAGCCAGAGAAAAATCGCGAAGACCGTTCAGTTTGATAGCGATGCGAAGATGATCAAGTTCACCGAGTGGGCCTATGTATGTCCCCACAGTCGATCTGCGATCTGCGGACGACCTGCGAATTGGCCTCGACATGGTCTTTGCTGACAGCGGGGCTGATTTAATGGCAAGGGGCTACAGTAAGTACGAGGACTCCATTCTGTTCTCAAAAGTTGCCGCCTCCTTCACCCCACGGAGCCAGTCCTATGAAATCGCTTTTCCTGGAATTCGACGAGACCCGGATGGCAAATTGGTGGCGTTAGCAATAGGATTCGAGATTGAATTCAGGATTGATGCAAACTGCTTCAAAAGGCCGACAAACCAGGGTACCCAAGGTGTGGTCACCGATTATTGGCGACAGAGAATCGGTTTTCCGTGGAGGTTGTACGAACTCCATCTGAGCCTGGAGGATGATGGAATTGGGCGCTTGGTCGATACTACGAATAGTGTCAAGGTGCAAGACATTGAAAACACACATGAAAGACAGAAAATCTCGTGCACCGTGCAAGGGCCGCTCCGCCTCTACAAACAGGTAAAATACCCAATTTTAGGAGCAGTCTACAATCTGAACTGGCAGATTTGGCCCAATTCTTAACAGTATCGTGGTACACTGCGAGCGGCACAAAGATGTCGAAATGCATCTACCACTAGTCAGGAGAATTTTATGAAGAGCATTGAAGGCGGGGGCGGTAACTAGCCCATCTCCGATTAGGCGCATCGAGATCGAGCGAGATTTGAATCTGAAATGGAGGTGATCGACGCATGAAGAGCGTTTATGGTGGTGGCACAACTTTCGTTTAAGTCGATTGCGCTCGGGATGACAAAAGCGGCTGGTAGCAATACACCATCCTATGCTGGTCCCAACACGCCCACGGCGCCAAGACGCTGCCGGAGGCTATTCATGCGTGCAGCCGGTCCAAGGTCCTCCGCTCGTCCGCTGGCTCCCGCGTCGTGCCACTCACGCGCCAGATCCACCCAGGCCGGATTCATGGCTAGAATCAGGGCCAGCTTCTTCTCCCGGCGCCAGCCCTTCAGTTCCTTTTGGCGCAGGATAGCGTCGCCGACCTCGTGGAAGGCCTCGTACCAGACGAGCCGGTCGCAGTTGTAGCGAGCGGTGAATCCGCCGCACTCCCTCCATTTGTGCTGGAACACGCGCTTGTGCAGATCGCGCGTCATGCCGATGTACAAGGTGCGGCTGCGGCTCGCCATGATGTAGGTGTAGTAGTTCTCAACGTGCATGATGGGAGACGGTACCTGGGCGCTGGGCGCGTGCGCTGCGGCGGGCGTCACAGGCGTGTGCGGCTGGTTGGCGGCCCGAACTGCGGATCCCTCCGTCCGCTGGAGGAAGCGCGCGGCCCTGTCGGGATGACACCGCCTGGGGAACATTGCCAATTCTGCAGTCCCGTGACCTCCTCGCTTTCCTGACGTCAAAGGAGTCAAAGGTTGGCATTGCGCCGCCCATGAGACCTCACGATCCATCCATCGCGCCGGACCGGCTCCGCCCAGCATCCTCGTCGTTTGTGGAGCGGACCCGAACTGCCCAGGCCTGCTCTGCCCAGTCCGGCTCCGTCCAGACCGCGGCAGCGCCTGGCAGCAGCCCGTTTACGGCGGTGTGCGTCGGGATGGCGCTGGCAGTCTTCCTCTGGATGTTCGGGGCGGGACTTTCGTCCTCAAACCCTCATCCCGGCGCGAGTTCGCGCACCACCATCGCCAAGGTCTGGGACAATCGCCAGGACCTGACGCGAGCTTCAGTTGTGGTGATGGCGCCCACCGCTTCGCGCCGGCCGCACAACTCGCCCACGCGCATCGCGGTTTCCTGCACGGCCGTTCCGCTGCCCGGCGCGGGATACCGTCTTGCCGAGCAACGTCGGCCCCTCGCCCTTTCTCCGAACCGTTCGCAGGTTCGTCTCCGCGCTCCTCCTGTGCTGGCTTAACCCAACCGCGCTTCCTCACGGAAGCAAGACGTATTGCGTTCAGCCAACCGTAACTGGAGGAAAATCCGTGCCTTCGATGATCATTTCCAATTCCACCATTCCCAGTGGATCGGGCCAGCAGCTCGCCGATCCCTGCAATTTCCATCCGCAACCCCTTTCTCCGAACCGGTTTGCGACCCCCTGCGCCTTCCGCGTTCTCTCGGTCGGCCGCAAGGAAGAGGCCGGTCTCGTCCGGGAGGCGCTCAAGGGTTCGCCCCGCGTTTCCTTCGCGCATGCCAACAATTACCGCGAGTTGTGGAAGCTCTCCAAGGGCTGCACCTACGACGCCGTGGTCTTTCACAGCACGGTTTCCCGCTTCGAGCTCGAGGAAGCGGCGCACCTGGTACGGCACGGTTGGCCCTCGGCGAAGATTCTGCTCATCCGCTCGGGTGAAATCACGCTGCAGGATCCGCTGTACGATCTTCGCCTGAGACCGCCAGTTGATCCCAACACGTTGCTCAACGTCCTTTTGGGAAAGACACGCCCCGCCAACCAGAAGCCTAGGCCGCACTTGCGGGTGGCGCATGCCATGGGAGGTTAGCCCCTCACACACCGGCGCCCCGGGTCTTCGGCTTCTTCGAAGGCCCGGGGGCGGTCTTCCCCGGACACCTGGCCCGACACGGTCTGAAACAAATCGCGAAATCCGATCGCGTTTTTGCTGATCCAGCTCACGCATCCAACCCCTGTGAGGTGCGAAAACGCGTTGATTCACCTCCGTCAGTGGGAGAAATACCGGGTCCATCCCGGGGCGAAGATCCGCCTCTCTCATCTGCCCGCCGATGCCACCGACTACTGCGCCGACAAGGCTTCCGCCCGCCGCGCGCTCAAGAATTATGTCAGCGAGATCAATGACTTGGCCGAAGCGCTTGCCGCCGAGAATGAGCGCGCGCTGCTCGTAATCCTGCAGGGAATGGACGCCAGCGGCAAGGACGGCACCG
>Ga0134128_10006706_pt1 | contig 13950 bp, 8 predicted proteins | sample KB31754_FD_96462 | JGI IMG/M metagenome (GOLD analysis project Ga0134128, IMG submission 96462) | Terrestrial soil microbial communities with excess Nitrogen fertilizer from Kellogg Biological Station, Michigan, USA - KB3-175-4 | ecosystem: Environmental > Terrestrial > Soil > Unclassified ... | reverse complement strand
TGCCGTCCTGAACCAGCGCTACGATTGCCGCCTGCAGATGGGCGGCTCCGACCAATGGGGCAACATCGTCAACGGCATCGATCTTGGCCGCCGTTTGGGCACACCGCAGCTGCATGCACTGACGACGCCGCTGATCACGACCTCTTCGGGCGAGAAGATGGGCAAGACCGCGAGCGGCGCGGTGTGGCTCAACGCCGACATGAAGAGCCCGTATGAATATTGGCAGTTCTGGCGCAACACCGAGGACGCCGACGTGGAGCGGTTCCTCAAGCTGTTCACGACGCTGCCGCTGAGCGAAATCGACAAACTCGCTGCGCTCAAGGGCGCCGAGATCAACGAGGCCAAGAAAGCATTGGCAGACGCCGCGACCACCCTGCTCCACGGCCCCGAAGCCGCTCGGCAAGCGGCGGAGACCGCGCGGCGCACCTTTGAGGAAGGCGCGATCGCGGAAAATCTGCCGACGGTGGAAATACCGCCGAGCGAACTTCAAGTGGGATTTGGCGTCTTGGCCGCCTTCGTAAAGGCCGGCCTCGTCGCCTCCAATGGTGAAGCGCGGCGGCAGATCAAGGGCGGCGGCTTGCGTGTCAACGACGCACCGGTGACCGACGAACGCATGGTGCTCACGCTCGCGGCGCTCACGCCGGAAGGCGTCATAAAACTCTCGCTCGGCAAAAAGCGCCACGTTCTGCTCAAGCCTGCATAGGCGTATTCGCCAAACGCGCTTGCTCAAGCGCGCCAAAGCGCGCTCCCTGTCGGCGATGGATCAGAATACGCCGCGGGAAGAGATTGTTGCTGCGTCGGTCAAGTCGGCGCGCGTCGCGCTTGTCGTGCTGGCGCTGTGTTTTGCGCTCTCCGTGCTCGGCCGCGGCTTGAGCGAAAGCTTTACCGTTTTCCTCAAACCGATTTCGCAAAGCTTTGGCTGGGATCGGGCCGAGGTGGTCTCGGTCTATTCATTATGCGCGCTGGCCGGCGGCCTCGCCGCCCCCCTGATCGGACGCTTGTTCGATTTGTCGGGACCGCGCATGGTCTATGCGCTTGGAGTCGCCCTGCTCGGCGGCGCGTACCTCTTTGCCGCCTTTGCGAATCATCTCTGGCAGTTCCAGCTCAGCGTGGGGCTGTGCGTCGGGATCGGAATTGCCTTCATAGGCAATGTTCCCAATTCGATCCTGCTCGGCCGCTGGTTCGGTCCCAAATTTCCGACCGCCATGGCCGTGGTCTATTCCGCGACAGGCGCCGGCGTGCTGATCCTGTTGCCCGCCTCGCAGCTCCTGATCGACCACTTCGGCTGGCGCAGCGCTTATGAGATTTTCGGAGCGCTCGCGCTCGTTCTGCTCGTTCCGCTGCTGCTGTTACCCTGGCGGCGGTTCTCCGGCGGCTCGCCGCATGTGGTCAAAAAAGCCGCCGAGAGCTTTGAGGGCGACGGTTGGACGCTCGCTAGCGCGATGCGCCATCACGCCTTCTGGGCGCTGTTTGGGACCTTCTTCTTCACTGCCATCGGCATGTATGCAATCGCCCCGCAGATCGTCGCCTATCTGGTCGATGCTGGCTTCCCACCCTTGCAGGCTGCCACGGCCTGGGGCTTTTCCGGCGTCGTATTGCTGTTCGGGATGTTGGGGGTGTCGTCACTGGACGGGCTAATCGGTCGCAGGCCATCAGTGCTGTTCAGCTATGCGCTCTCCATCACCGGCATCCTGATGCTTTGGGCGCTGCAATGGTACCCGAACTTTTGGCTGCTGACAGGCTTCGTCATCTGCTTCGGCAGCATGATCGGCTCACGTGGCCCGCTGCTCGCTGCGACCGCCATGAAGCTCTTTCGCGGCAACCGGATCGGTACGATCTATGGCAGCATTTCCATCGGCAGCGGCCTCGGCTCGGCAGTCGGCTCCTGGTGCGGCGGCCTGATCCACGACCTCACCCATAGCTACAATCCGCTGATTGTCTTTGCCCTCATCGCCGTCGTGCTCGGAATGATTCCGTTCCTGGTTGTGCCTGCCCTGCGGGACTGAGCCCACGAATGCAATCGCATGGCCTCATGCCGATTTGCGCTGCCCGCGTTCACGATTGGTAAGGCTGTCGCTGGTAGCGAGTTGGCGACAACGCGCAAGAAGAGGCCGCGATGAAGCTGCTCAGCCGACTCAAGATCCGCACCAAACTCACATGCATGGTCATCTTTGCGGCCGTCACGGTCTTCGCGATCGTCGTGGTGTCGGCCTGGCTCAGCCAGAACCGCATGCTGCAAGACCGCGTGGCACAGATGCGCACCGCGGTCGATCTGATGGTCGGCATGGCGCAGACGCTGCAGGACGAGGTTGCCGCCGGCAAAATGACGCTGGCAGAAGCGAAGAACCAGTTCCGCCTGCGCGGCCGGCGCATGACCTTCAACCACGGACAGGGTTATGCGGTCGTCTACAACGCCGACGGCACCAGCCTTCTGAATATCGCCAATCCGCAGGTCGAAGGTCGGGCCTCGGGCGCGAAGGACGCCAATGGCCTTGTCATCGCCGATATCCAGATGGCAGCCGCGCGCGAACGCCCCGAAGGCGGCGTCGCTACCTATACGTTCCCGCGTCGGGGCCAGACCGTCGCGGTCCGCAAGATGGCTTACGCGCGCCGCTTTGAGCCGTGGGACATTTATGTGACTTATGGTCTCTATGTCGACGACATCGATGCTGACGTGAACTCGCTGCTGCTGCACCTTGGCACGATTGGCGGCGGCCTCACGCTGCTGCTCGGCCTGCTCTCCTGGCTGATTTCGAACGATGTCGCGGGCGCGCTGGGCCGCCTGAAGGACAGAATGCAGGCAATCGCGGGCGGCGCTCTGGATCAGTCGGTCGAGGAGATCGACCGCGGCGACGAGATCGGACGCATGGCCGAAACGCTGGAGGTGTTGCGCCAAACCGCGATGACGGCACGCACCCTGGAGGCGGAGCAGGTCGCGACGAAGCAGCGCGGCGAGAAGGAAAAGCGCGATGCCTTGATTGCGCTGGCCGATCGGTTCGACGCCTCGGTGGGTCAGTTCGTCGAACTGATGGCCTCAGGCTCACACGAATTGGAATCGACGGCGCAATCCATGACATCAACGGCTGAGCGCACCAATCATCGCGCCTCGGTGGTGGGTTCAGCAGCGACCGAAGCCAGCACGCGGGTGCAGACGGTTGCTGCGGCTGCTGAAGAACTGTCCTCGTCCATCATCGAGATCAGCCGACAGGTGGCCCAATCCGCCGATATCACCAACCGTGCGGTGGAAAGCGCGCGCCGCACCGACGCGATCGTGCGGGCGCTCGCCGACGGCGCCCAGCAGATCGAACATGTCGCCGAGCTGATTTCGAGCATTGCCGCGCAGACCAACCTGCTGGCACTCAACGCCACCATTGAAGCCGCGCGCGCTGGCGAGGCCGGCAGAGGCTTTGCCGTGGTGGCGGCCGAGGTCAAAAGCCTGGCGAGCCAAACCGCGGAAGCCACCAAGGAGATCGGCACCCGCATCAGTCAGATCCAGGGCGCCACCAAGGAAGCGGTCGACGCGATTGGCGGGATCACCGCAACCATCGAGGAAGTCAGCGTCATCGCAACCACGATTGGCTCCGCTATCGAGGAACAGGGCGCGGCAACTTCCGAGATCGCGCGCAACGTCGCGCAGACGGCACAAGCGACCAAGGACGTGACGAATAATATCGGCGGCGTCAGCACCGCCGCCAATGAAACCGGCAATGCCGCCGGCCTCGTGCTCGCCGCTGCCTCCAACCTTTCCAAGCAGGCCGAGCAACTCTCCGACGAGGTCGGCACCTTCCTCGCCGGCGTGCGGGCTGCGTAGGAGGAACGGGCCTATCGCGCAGCCGTTCTCGGCTCGAGCCGCTCCGCAAAAGCCATCCACTCCGGAGGCGGCGCGCCATCACGGCGCCCGCCGCCGGCAACTGCTGCGGCCCAGGCGCTCACCGCACCGAGCAAGGTCGCGGCCGCCACCGAAAACGCCAGGATGATGGTGCTGCGGCGCGCATGATTAATCGCCGTTTTCGAATCCGAAATCGCCCGATCGACGCGGCGCTCGGCATCGGCCGCCGAGAGCCCTGTCATCGCCTGCACCTGTTGAATCAAATAGGTCCGGTCGTCATGGTTCACGCCACTATGGCTCGACGACATCATCAAAATCCGTCCGGCCTCGGCGCGCTCGGCACTCATGTCGACACTTTGAGGTCGACGCGGCGCACGCAGCAGCCGGTCGAGCTCGTAGCTCAGCAGTGGTTCGGCCGAGGTGGTGTTTGCGATCGTAGGCGATGAGGACGCCCGATTGACCGTGGTCGCCCCCACAATGACCGCCAGCGTGCCGCCGAGGAGAACCGCAAGCGCCCAGGCCGCAAGGCCGTGAAGGCCGTCCCGCGTTTCCGTCTCCGAATTGCGGGCGGCATCAACGCGAGCACGTATCCGGCCCGCGACGTATCCGCCAAGCCCGAAGCTGACAATCGCCTGCAGGATCAGGTAAATCCCTGACAACAGCGATAGTGCGGCCGATGAATCGCGCCACGTCGGCGAGGTCGAGCTGACGCCGAGGCCGATGGTAATGCCAAAGGTCACCAGGATGAAAGAAAACGCGGCCGCAGCAAAGGCGCCCGCAACAACGGGCGTCCATCGCAAATATTCGCCATCGTCAGGCAGTGTCAGCGCCTCGTCTTCGATGAGCGTCGGGGCTTCGATCGTCATGGCGAAACCTCTAGCGCAGGCCAAAAAACGATAGAATCGCCAGAATCACGACGATCAGGCCGATCAGATAGATCAGCTGGTTCATTTCAATCCTCCTCCAGTTCCTCTCCCGGCTGACAATCGCAGCTAGTTCGGAAGGTTCCTGTCGGAAGACGATGATGCAGCGCGTCAAGCCCGATTCAATCCGAAGCCGGCTTCGAACCCATGGCATCTTGGGAGCTGGTGCCCCTCACTCACTCACTCGGCACCAGCCTCTGTCGTTACGTCCCTTGCGGCGGTCATGCGGCGCGAACGCTGGCGAGGCATTCGGCGATGTGATCCTGTAGTGCCTGCACGCGCGCAGCGAGCCGTCCGGCGGACCCGAGCATCGGCCGCGTCGCCGGTTTCACTGCATGCTAAAAAACATCGGCTGCCCTGTAAGATGCATCGGGAGCAACGCGAAATTTTCAGGACCACGCCCGCAGAGCTTTAAGGAAGGCAGACTCGCGCTCGAGCTAGTTCTCGGGGGACATGCTCAATTGGCCGACTGCGGCAGCTCGATCTGGTTCTGCTGCTTGCCGGTGTTGAACTCGAAAATCTTGCGCAACACGCCGGGCGCCATCGCCGAGATCGGATTGATACGCACGACCGGCGCTCCCGGCGTCCCGACGACCTCATAGGTGACGCCGAACAGCCCTTCATCGCTGCCGCCGCCGAGGAAGAAGCCGAGAACCGGAATCTGGCCGAACATGTTGTTGAGCCCATAGAGCGGCACGAAGGTGCCGCTCATGCGCACCTGATTGGCGACATAGTCGATGCTGCCCTCGATGGTGGCGCCGACCATCGGCCCCTTCACCACGCCATCGCGCACAGTCAGCTGCCCGTTCTGGCGGCTGAACTCCGCGCGCAGCCGCGTGAAGGACACCGTGCTCTTTGCGCCCTTCGGACCGCCGGCCACCACGCGGTCGAGCGCAGTCTCGCCCTTCACGGTGAAATCGCGCACGTTCATCAACCCTTCTCGGGCGGAGGGTTCGACCGTGGGCGGATCCATCGCAAGCATGAGCTGGCCGCCAATCATCTTGGAATAGATGTCGCTGAAGCGAAAGAAGGCACCTGCATCGTTGGTCTGAACGTAGATGAGGTCGCGTCCAACCCCATGGCCGCGCGTCTTCAATTCGGCGCTCAGAGGGGTGTCGCGGCCGATCTTGCCGGTGAGCGCAAGGCTCTTGATCGCGCCGTTGCGGCGAGAGAATTTCATATCCAGGCTGCGTACCGCCTCGCCGTTGAAGCCCGCGACTGCGCCGAGCCTGAAATCGACATCGAGGTCGATGTTCTTGAGCTTGCTCTTGCTCTTGCCCTCGTCCTTGGTCGTGCCGGAAATCGCCGATTTGAGCAAGCCGCGGCCGTCGAACACGTCGCCGCGCATGGTGATCTTGATGACGCCATCCGGACCGCGCTCAGCGCGCAGCGACGCCTTGTCTCCTTCAGACGGCGAATAGGTCGGGAAATTCGCATTCATGAGATCGCCGTTCTGATCGAGTTCCAGCGATCCCTTGATCGACGTGCCGCCGCCTTCGATGACGATGTCCTCGAAACGAGTCGATACCTCCTTCGGTATCACGTTGAAAGTCGCCTTGCCGGCTTTGCCTGCCAGCTTGACCCAGCCCGGCAGGACGTTGTCGAGCTTGAGCGCGGTGAGATCGGCCTCGACGCTCAGCTTGGTATCCTGGTCGGGACCGCCGATCTTGCCCGTCAGCTTGATCGGGACCGCGCCGGTTACGGCAGGACCGAGGTCCAGCCCGAGCCGGGCGCGGCTCGCATCATCCAAAGTCGCCTGCAATTTGATGTCGGCATCACCATCCGCGGGCTTGCGATAATCCAGACTCGCCGGCTGACCGTTGATCTTGACGTCGCCCTTGACTTGGTAACCTTGGTTGCTCGCGACGATCTTGAGGGCGTTGGCCTCCAACTTCTGCCCCATCACCAACTTGTCGGCTGCAAAGCCGCTCAAATCAGCCGTCACGGCGTAGGTTGTGTCGGCGGCAGTCAGTTCGCCCTTTACCGGCATGCCCAGATTGATGGACGCAGAAAACGTCCCCTTGCTGGCATTCGGATCAATTGGCGTCGCAGACAGACCGCTGAGACGGTCCGAGGAAAGAATCTCGGCCGCCGCGGGCACCGGACCGTCGATTTTCAACTTGACCTGAGCAAGCGGCGGCTTTGCGTGCGTGTCCGGGACCTCGAAGGCAAAATCGGAAATGTTGAGCTTGCGGCCGCCCGGCGTATCGGCGGTCGCCTGTCCGATCGTCACGGTCGCGGTCCGGCCGGTTACGTGCGCTTTCAGATCGGCATCGTGGACCGGCGGCAATCCGTCCACCGGGTGCACGGTCACGCCGCTGGCCGCGATGTTGATGGAGAGGCCGTCGTCGGGAATCGGCGGCCCCTTGCGCGGCAGATTCTTGATCAGCGTGTTCACGCCGACCTCGATTCGCTGAAGCGAGCCGCCCTCGATGCGCTCGATCACCCATTGGCGCACTTCCGGCACGATCAGGGTCGGCCAGAGCCGTTTCAATGCGGAAGCCGACATCGGCGTGCCGGCAAGGCCGAGCTTCAAGAGCGGCTCGCCCGAATAATCGATGCTCCCACTGCCGGCGACACCGACCTCGCCGTTGCTGATATCGGCCTGGGTGAGCAGCACCTGCTTCCTCTGGGTATCGAAGCGAAGGCCGATCGAGATGCGGTTGAAGATCAGAGGCGGATCATTATCGATGCCGCCGAGCACAATGGTGCCGCCGGAGAACCCGAGCCGCCAGTCTTTATCGCGGCCGTTGGGCGGCTCCATGTGCGCCAGAAGCGTCAGCCGGTTCTCGCCGGAGACGATCTTGAAGGGTGCGACCAATACGCGCCGCTCGGCATCCCACTCGACATTCATTTCCGCCGAGTCGATCCCCATCGGGTAGTCGGGGGTGTCGGTATCAATGATGCTGCCGCTGCCCACGACGATCCTGCCGCGGAGAGAGGTCGGGACGCCATCCCGTCCCAATTCGCCCCGCAGTTCCCCGCTCAGGGGCAGGTTGGCGGTGTAGGTCATATCCTTCAGTCGCAGTGCCAGAAGGATGTCGCTGGCGGAGACTTTATCGGCGTGGATATCGACGCTGCGCACACCGTTTTCGGCGGGACCGATGGCGACGTGCAGCGACCATGGATGCGCGCCCCCTTCTCCCAGGCTCAACGCCACGCCGCCGCCGCTCGGCCGACGAAAGCTCAGGCTGATATTTTCAAAATTCCATTTGTTGCCGCGCTGTTGATCGTCGACCACCAGCCTGCCGTTCTTCAGGCCGATCTCATTGAGATTTTGACCATGCAGCCCGGTCAAGCTGAGGCTGTCGAGCCAGTCGAGCCCGGTCAGCAATCCGCCGTTGCCACCCGATCGCGCCGCAGGCGTCGGAACGGATGGTGCAGCAGACGTCGAAGGCGTCGCGGGCGGCGGCAGACCAGGCGCAGGTGATTGCGCTGAGGTCCCAGCGATTTTTTTCGGTGGCGCCGCAACGCCGGTCGCAAGCGGCTTTGCGGTGTCGCCGGCGGAAACCGTGACCCGTCCATCCGGAGCGATGCGTACCGCGAGGACGGCATCGACAAGGTTGAGGCTCTCGGCGCGGAGCCGTCCCATCAAGAGCGCCGCGCCCGACAGTTTGACCTCGGCCTTCGGCGCGCTCGCGACGATCGCATGGTCGCGGTCGCGCACAACGATATCGCGAATACGAACGGCGATCCGGATTCGTCCCGCCCGCTCGATCTGCGTGCCGCCGACTTCGACCGTATTGCCGTTGCCGATATTTTCCTCGATTGCCGCGGCAAGCCAGGGCGTCACTATATCGAGATTGATGGGCCCAGCTCCCAAGCGCCACCACAGACCACCGAAGCAGACGGTGAATATGACGGTCAGCGCCGCCGTGATAATCGCGAGCCGCCGTACCCAGCGCGCATCGGCGAGCCACCTCCGCACCGAGGGCAGTCGGTCGCCAAGCGGATGGAATCCCAGGTTCGAGCGAGACAAAAGCCGCCGCGCATGATTGCAGGCCACCTCTTCGTGCTCCTGATCCCAATCCTGCTCGTCCCAATGCTCCCGCTCGCGGGCAGCGGGAGGCAGGCGGGAGCTTTGATGAGGCTCCTGGGGCGACGTGTTCCTTGCCATTGCCTCTCGGTAGCGGCGGTCGTTGGAGGATTGACCGGCATCGCGACACCGGTCAACAGGTAACGAGTGCTCCTGTGCCGGCATGGCCGCCAATCCTCGATTAATCCGGTTGCTCGTCATCAGGCCCCAAGAGTCATCAGGCCCAAAGTGACTCAGCAACGACCGGACGGTGGATGCCTCGAATTCCTTGTCACCATACTCCGGGGCGAGCAGACTTGCCCAACCAAAGCCGCGATTCCGGGTCGCCGGGCAAGACCGGCGTTTGATCTATGATTGATCCGCCGAAAGCGACGAAAGGAAGGCGTATGTCTAAGAAATCGCGCAAGAAATCCTCCAAAACATCGACCCGGAGTACAACGGGTCGGAAGATTTCGGCCCCGGCGAGAAAGAAGCCCGCAAAAACCCGGAGCCTGCGGTTGCGCAAATCAGCGAAAGACGAAGTCTCCTCGGACCCGCACAAGGCCGCCGCATCCAAACCGTTAAGCGCGTCAACGACGAAGCCACCGGCATTGACCGGCGCCGAATCGGCGGCAGGCCAATCGCCGTCACTTACCGAGGGCGCCAAGGCTCCGCCATTCCGGCTGCCGCGCGATGGCGGCGGGACGGTTTCGCTAGCCGATTTCTCCGGAAAGAAGCTGGTGCTGTTCTTCTATCCACGAGCGAACACGCCGGGCTGTACCAAGGAGGCCATCGATTTCACGCGCCTGTCGCAGCGCTTTGCGGAGAATGGAACGTCCGTGCTTGGCATCTCGGCCGACCCGCCTAAGGCGCAAGAGGCGTTCCGGGACAAGCACAAGCTGAACATGCCTCTCATTTCCGATGAAAAGCACGAGATGCTGGAAGCTTATGGCGCCTGGGGCGAAAAATCATTGTATGGCAGGACGTTCATGGGGATCATTCGCACGACCGTTCTGATCGGCGCCGATGCACGGATCAAGCGGATCTGGCGCCGTGTGAAGGTCGACGGCCACGCCGATGCGGTACTCGCGGCGGCGCAGGCGGCCTGATTGTCTCGTTTTCCGAAAATTAACCATGACCGGGTCAAATCGCTTCCACGAGTTTGGCCGTAAGGAATCCTGTTCCGATCGGCGCGGGAGTGCCGATGACGTACCGGTCAGGTCAATATTCCGAACTTCCCCAACACCATCCGCATGATCATGGCCGCGCCTTCACACGCCGCTCCGCGCCGCCGCGCGCGCAGCCGCCCGTTGCGAAGCCCGGCAGCGAAAACGGCTACACCCTCGTTCATGCCGGCAAGCAGGTGCGATTCGGCCCTGTTGTATTCTGGATCGTGGTCGGCACCGTCACTCTGCTCGGCCTGTGGTCCGCCGCGACTGCCACCTATTTCACCTTCCGCGACGACGTCCTCACTCGGCTGATCTCACGTCAGACCGAGATGCAAAACGCCTATGAGGACCGCATCGCGGAGCTGCGCGCCAAGATCGACCGTACCACCAGCCGGCAATTGCTGGATCAGGAGCAGTTCGGCCAGAAGCTCACGCAGATCATGCGCCGCCAAGCGGCGCTGGAGGGGCGCGCGACCGCGCTCAGCGCGATTCCCGACATCACCGGTTCGATCAAGCCGACGGCGTCGCCGCGCGCCGGCATGCAGTCCGGAGCCAGCACCAGCACGCCCAAACCATCGCCGATCAGTGACACCGTCATCTTCGTTGCGCCACTGGATCGCGAGGCGCGGCTCGAATCGCGCGCGCCTGTCGTTGCAAACCAACCTCCCAGCCGGTTCGCGACGGCCCAAGGCGTCGACAACGTCCTGGCACGGCTGGACCAATCGCTCGATCGGGTGGAGAGCCGGCAGATGGCTGAGCTCAATTCCTATGACGACAGCATCGAAGCCCGCCTTCGCCGCATGCGCGGCGTCGTCAGCGACCTCGGGCTCAGCATGGCGCATCTTGAGGCCGCAGCCCCGCGCGCGCCGATGGGCGGGCCGTTCATTCCCGTGAGGCTCTCGCCTCACGCCGGCGCTTTCGAACGTGAACTCTACCGCGTCAACATTAACCGCGCGCAGCTGGCAAAGCTGACCCAAACGCTGGCATACGTTCCCTATCGAAAACCGGTCGTCGGCGAGGTCGAATTTACGTCCGGCTTCGGCGTACGCATCGATCCGTTCCTCGGCCGACCGGCGATGCATCCGGGGCTGGATTTCCGCGCCCAAGTCGGCGACCCCGTGCGCGCCACCGCCGACGGCAAGGTGGTGACGGCCGGCTGGACCGGCGGCTATGGCCGCATGGTCGAGATCAACCACGGCAACGGGCTTTCCACGCGCTATGGCCACATGTCGAAGATCAACGTCGCGGTGGGCCAATACGTCAAGATCGGACAGGTGATCGGCGAAGTCGGTTCGACGGGCCGCTCGACCGGCCCGCATTTGCACTATGAGACCCGCATCAACGGCGAAGCGGTCGATCCGCAGAAGTTCCTGCGCGCCGGTGTACGACTGGCCGCCGGCTGATTGTTCGCATGAATGCGCAGAGTTCGGTGAGCATAAAGCTGCGCTCGCAAACGCCAAGCGTTTGCGCGGAGACTATGCTCCAACCAAAAACCTAGTGAGTCGCCTGGTGACCGACCTCGCCGGTGATGACGTCACCGAACAGATGCCAGGTCGCGCCGTCGAATTTCATCAGCTGCATCTGTTCGATCGGAAAGAAATCATCCGGAGAGGTATTGATCTTGATGCCCGGGAGCAGCACGTCGACCGACAAATCCTTGAGATTGGCAGCCTGTCGCATGACGTTTTCGCGCGTCAGATCATCACCGCATTGCTTGAGCACCTGCACCAGCGTCTGTGCCACGGCGTAGCCGTACACGTTGTTCTGGTCCGATTGGTTGCCGGTCGGATAGTACTTGTCCATAAAGGCCCTCCAAGCCTTCACGCCCGGATCATCCTTCCATGTCGGATCAGTCGGGTCTTTCAGATAGGCCGTCGAGATGATGCCTTTTGCATTTTGAAGTCCTGCCGGCTTCAGCACGCCGGCCACCGATGCCGACACGTTGGCCAGGAAAAACCGCGGCTTCCAGCCGAGCTCCCCCACTTTCCTGATCGCTTGCGCTGATCCCTTGGGTGCGGCCCAGGAAAAGAAGGTGTCGGCGCCGGAATCATGCAAGGCAACGATCTGGGAATCGACCGACGGATCGCTCACCTCGTAGGACTTGTCGGCGATGATCATGTTGGCCTTGCCGCCGAGACCATCGCGCAGTCCCTTGACCTGATCCTTGCCAGCGTCATCGTTTTGCCAGAACACCGCGATCTTGGCATTTGGAAGGTGGTCCAGAATGTATCTGGCGTAGATGCGTCCCTCGCTCTGATAGTTGGGCTGCCAGCCCATGGTCCATGGAAAGTGTTTGGGGTCCCCCCATTTGGTTGCGCCGGTCGCCACGAAGAGCTGGGGTACCTTCTTGACGTTCATGTATTTGTGGATCGCCGAATTGGATGGCGTTCCGAGGGGTTGAAAGATCAACAGCACGCCGTCGTCTTCGACGAGTTTGCGCGCCTGCTCGATCGCCTTGGGCGGACTATAGGCGTCGTCATAGGTGATGAACTTGATCTTGCGGCCGTTGATGCCGCCTTCCGCGTTGATCTTGTCGAAATAGGCGGCTTCCGTCTTTCCGATCACGGCATAGGCGGAGGCGGGCCCGCTGTAGGGCATGATGTTGCCGATTTTGATTTCGGTATCGCTGGCGCCGGGATCGTATTTCTTTTCGGCGTGGGCGGCATTCGCGCATACGGCCAACAGGCCAAGCGCAGCTACGGCCACAAGATTGCCGGCGTACCCCCGCATCGCGACCTCCCGCTTCGATCTTTATTTTGACCGCAGTCTGGCAAGAGACGTTCCGACTGGCAAGCCTCGCCTATCCCGCGCCGCGAGAGGACATTGTCGGCCGGCGATGTTTGTTAGTGCAAACCGAGGGATGTAGCCTTGACTGGCAAATGAAGTGACGACTGAGGCCGGCACATCCGTCGCTTGAACCGGCAGTCAGCCAGATTAGTGCAACGCGTCTTTTAGCCGCGACACCAGCTCGATCATCCTGGCTTCGTCGTCGTCGGGCGCTACCGCCTTGGCACGCGCGTAAGCTTCCACCGCGGCGCGGCCCATCAGCGGCTTTTCCGCCAACAGGCTCTCCGCCAACTCCACCGCATAGGCTGCATCCTTGTGCCGCAACGCCGCCGTGAACGTTGCACCGGCGAAATTGCGCGTGGCCATGCGCTTGGAGTGACGAATCACCTGGGGACTCGCGGCAACGCCGGTTTGTATGGCCTCGAGCACGAGCTTCATGTCGAGACCCGCTTGTTCGGCAACGGCAAGGCCTTCCGCTATGCCGGCGATCTGGATTGCGCCCATCAGGTTATTGATCAGCTTGTACACGGTGCCGGAGCCGACGGCACCAAAGTGGAGAATTCTGCTGCCGATCGGTTCGAGAAACGGCCGCGCCTGTTCCAGGTCGGTTGCATCGGCCCCGACCAAGAGCGTCAGCTTTCCGCTCGCCGCCGCATCGGGCAAACCGGTCACCGGGCAATCGATATAGATCAGTCCGCGGCCGTTGAGTTCGCGCGACATGTCGCACGCGTGGCGATGGGATACGGTGGAGCACTCGATCGCGAGTGTGCCGGCCTTCATGGTCGTCGCCGCGCCGTCCTCACCGAGCCAAACCGCCCGCGAGGCCTCGTCGTCGGCGACCATGGCCACGACCGCATCGGCATCGATTGCCGCATCCGCAGGCGAGGTGGCCCAGCGCGCGCCGCGCGCGATCAGGTCTTCGGCTTTCGCCCTGCTGCGATTCCACACCGCCACCGCAAAGCCCGCGTCGAGATAGCGGCCGGCCATGCCGTGCCCCATACGTCCGAGACCGATGAATGCAACCAGCGGCATTCGATTACTCCACGTCCTCGACCTCGCCCGGCGCGGTGCCGAAGGCGCGTTGCGCCAGCGCTGCGCCCATGAAGTCGTCGAGGTCGCCGTCGAGCACGCCCGAGGTGTCGGAGGTCTGAATGCCGGTGCGCAGGTCCTTCACCATCTGGTAGGGCTGCAACACATAGGAGCGGATCTGGTGACCCCAGCCGATAT
>Ga0134128_10006705_pt1 | contig 13954 bp, 12 predicted proteins | sample KB31754_FD_96462 | JGI IMG/M metagenome (GOLD analysis project Ga0134128, IMG submission 96462) | Terrestrial soil microbial communities with excess Nitrogen fertilizer from Kellogg Biological Station, Michigan, USA - KB3-175-4 | ecosystem: Environmental > Terrestrial > Soil > Unclassified ... | reverse complement strand
TTCCCGCACAGATTTGCTATGACCGTATGGCCTGATGCAACTGGTCAAAAAGCCGTGAATCCCTGTCGAGGCCAGGCGAATCTAACTGTGGAGAACCGATCAAGATTCTTTTAAAGCACGAGGACTCAATTTTTCATGGCAAAGCGACGTGGAAATCCAAACTGGGGCAAACCCGAACCGATTGGTCCGGTCATTCCCACGGTTACTGAATTCGAACAGGTTGTGCGCGAGTACAAGCTGACTCCTGACCAATACCTGCGCTCTACGCGCTTGCGCGAGTGGGCCCGCCGCAACAAGAATTCCAAGTACATTCCTGAGCCGCTGCTCGAAGCATGGGGTTTTGAGATCGAATCCACACTCTAGCTCTCCCCCAGAAATAAAAGCCGCCAACGCTGGCGGCTTTTTTGTTTTCCTAAAATGACCGCCGCTTGAGTTCCTTTTACATCGCGGCGACCGTGCAGAATAGAAACAACCTGTAAAGGCTTGATTTTCCGGACGATAAACAATCGAATAAGAATACACGGGAAAGAACTTGACGTTGTAGCCGGTCAGTTCATGGCGCTGGGTGACCCGCGCCTGGATTCTCTGACAGAAACTCAATTTTTCCCCGAATAGCAGCTTCTACATGTTCCGCCATTAAGACTTGGCTTTCAAATCCCTCAGGTAAGTGTTCAAGCGGTCCTCAGGGATGCCTTCGCCCCGGTCAAGTTGTGCAATCCCTCGTTGAATCTTGTGATTAATCTCATCGCGATTTTCCTGAAGCCACCGGTCCTGCTCTTCCTGAGTTTCCAGCGGACGTTGCAAGAGCTCCTCTATGCTTTTAGAGCCGGTCGCTTCGAGTTGTTTGCGGATGCGCAACTGCGTGGCCGCATCATGGATTTCGATATTCATTACGACAATCGTAGTCCAGGGCAAAAGAATGTCAAGATATGCATATGGCTGGAAATGCCATTTTCCGGGAGCTTTTCATTTGATGCCTTCAAATCTTTCAAATTAGAAATCTGCCCAATCTGGTTGAATGTTCTGCCCAAAATTAAGGACACGTTTGACGCTCCTGCACACGCATGAGATATTTCTTGCGAAAGCTTTTACAGAAACTGTGCTCCGTTTGGAGCTGCCAGGAGCCCCCGATTCATGGTCCGTTTCATCCCGCGGGAGACGAAATTCTTCCGCATGTTCACGGATGTGTCTAACAATCTGATTGCAGGCGCAAAGTTATTGCAGGACATTCTGAAGAACCCGGCCAATATGGCGGAACGGATCAATCGTCTGCAGGACATTGAACACCACGGCGACGAAATGACCCACACCATATACACCACCCTTAATCAGACGTTTATCACTCCTTTCGACCGGGAAGATATTCATGCGCTTACCTCGTCCATTGATGACGTGCTTGATTTCGTAAATGCCGCCGCCACCCGCCTGATGATGTACAAAATCGCCAATCCTCCAGCAGCCTCGGCAGAATTGGCGGCGCTGATCGTACAGCAGGCGGAACAGCTTTCTAAAGCCGTCGCCGTTTTGGAAAAACCCGAACAAGTCATCAGCTACTGTGTGGAAATCAACCGGCTGGAAAACGAGGCCGACCGGGTGAGCCGCAGCGCGATTGCCGCTCTCTTCGATCATGAGACAGACCCGATTCATCTCATCAAAATTAAAGAGCTTTATGAAGTACTGGAAAGCGCGACCGACAAGGCGGAAGATGCCGCCAACGTTCTAGAAACCGTCTCACTCAAGAGCGCCTGATGTCTCCGCGCTCGGATACACACTCCTATCGAGGTGGCGCCCGAGGGTGAATACCGGACTACTGCTGCTCATCATCACCGTTCTTACAGCCCTGGTTTTTGATTTTTTGAACGGATTTCACGATGCCGCCAACAGCATCGCCACGGTGGTTTCCACACGCGTGCTTACGCCCAAACTCGCGGTAGCTTGGGCGGCATTCTTCAATTTTGTGGCTGCTTTTCTGTTGGGAACTGCGGTCGCGCACACCATTGGCCGCGGTATGATTCGTCTGGAAGATGTAACCCAGTATGTTGTTTTGGCCGCGCTCGCCGGAGCTATTGTGTGGGATTTGCTGACCTGGTGGTGGGGCTTGCCCACCTCATCTTCCCACGCTTTGATCGGCGGACTGGCTGGAGCAGCCATGGCGCGCGCCACTCTGAATCATGGAGCGCACTCGGCATTTTCTGTAATTCTTCCCCACGGCTGGACATTGACCCTGGTTTTTATCGTCATTGCGCCGGTCATGGGGCTAGTGCTGGCCCTGGCGCTCACCATCATTCTCTACTGGGTGCTGCGTCGTAAAGCGCCGCTTCAAGTGGACCACTGGTTCCGTAAATTGCAATTGCTTTCCGCTGCCGCTTACAGCCTGGGGCATGGGGGAAATGACGCGCAAAAAACTATGGGCATTGTGGCGGGCGCTCTTTATGCCGCCGGTTTTATGAGCGCCCACGATATGGCGGCAAATTGGGGACGATTCCATTGGCCGATCATTATTGGAGCAAACGCGGCCATCGCTCTTGGAACTTACCTTGGCGGCTGGCGCATCGTGCGCACCATGGGTTCAAAAATCACCAAGCTCAAACCCTTTGGCGGATTCTGCGCGGAAACCGCGGGCGCCGTTACACTCTTTACGACCGCGCTGGCAGGCATCCCCGTCAGCACCACGCATACCATCACCGGCGCAATTGTGGGAGTCGGCGCGGTGCATCGCCTTTCAGCCGTGCGTTGGGGAGTGGCCCGGCGCATTGTCTGGGCATGGATTCTTACCATCCCCGCGGCCTCTGCGGTTTCAGGACTGGTGTTCTGGGTGATTTGGTTGTTCCATAGGGCCGCGTAACTGCATCCGTAAAGCATTTCTGAACTATCCCGCCCAAGAGCAATTCCGCCTTTTGCTACAATCGGGCCAACATGTCTCTGAGTCCGCCATTTACGGATGTGGCCTCGGCCATTGAGGAAATTCGCGCCGGGCGCATGATTGTCGTGGTGGATGATGAAGACCGCGAAAATGAGGGCGACCTGACTCTGGCTGCGGAGAAAGTCACGCCGGAAGCCATTAACTTCATGGCCAAATATGGCCGGGGTCTGATTTGCCTCGCCATGACAGAGGAACGGTTGGAGCATCTCCGCATCGGGCCGATGTCGTCAGAAAACACGTCGAATTATGGGACCGCGTTTTGCGAAGCCATTGACGCCCGCGAAGGCGTCACGACCGGCATTTCCGCTTACGACCGCGCCCGCACGATTAAAGTCGCAATTGATCCCGCGACCCGGCCCTCAGATTTGGCGCGGCCGGGGCATGTCTTTCCTTTGCAGGCGCGCAAGGGCGGAGTACTCGTCCGCGCCGGGCAAACAGAAGCTGCCGTTGATTTGGCCCGCATGGCCGGGCTCGTTCCTGCGGGAATCATCTGCGAAATCATGAAAGACGATGGTTCCATGGCGCGCATCCCCGATCTCATCGAGTTCTGCAAAATACATGAGCTCAAGATGCTCACCGTTGCGGAAATCATCCGCTACCGAATGCAGAATGAGCGCTATGTACGCCGCGTGGGAGAAGCTCTGGTGCAAACCCAATTCGGGGAGTTCCGATTGATCGCGTATGAAAGCGAAGTCGGTGGAGATGAATCGCACATAGCATTGGTTCGCGGCGAAATCGGAAACAGCGATGATCCGGTACTGGTGCGCATGCACTCTCACTGCCTAGTTGGAGATATTTTCGGCTCGATCAACTGCGATTGCCGCACCAGCCTTGAAGGTTCCATGGAAATGATTGAGCGCGAAGGGCGCGGAGCGCTGATTTATCTACACCAGAACTCAAAAGGGTTTTCGGTAGAACCAATTGGCGAGCGATCAGCCCTGGCATTTCATCGCGAGCGGCGCGCCGAAAGCCCGGAGAATGAGCGCGTCACGCAGCGAAACATTGGTATTGGCGCGCAAATCCTTTCTGATCTGAATCTTCGGCGTATTCGCCTGCTCACGAACCATCCGCGAAGGGTTGCCGCGCTCGAAGGCTTCGGCGTTGAGATCATGGAGCAGGTTCCCATTACAGAGGCGGCGAAGCTGCGTTCCTGACGCAATAGCACATTGAAAGTTCTTCGCACGCCAGCTTCTAAATCGAAATAAAACCTTAAACATCTGTGACTTGCGCTCACAGGAACCACCTATTTCCCGCGGCAAGCAGTATTTCTTGCCATCGTACTTACCTGCCACCTAAACTCAATTCTATATAGAGTAGAATTTTAGTTTCCTGGGTTTCATTACAGCACTAGCAAGATCAATGCGAAAAACAGTTCCATGGACGAGTGTCTGTCTCGCGATTGCGGGCGGAATTCTGAGCATTGTGGGCTGGGAACTGAATATTTCTGTTCTGAAAGATCCCTTCCACACCAATTTCATCGCTCCGAATACGGCGTTATGCCTGATTGTTGCCGGAGTCGCGCTGCTGCTTCAGCAATTTGATTTCAAGCACTGGGCAGGGAAGATACCAGCAGCAATTTGCAGCATTTTCGTGTCGTTGGCGGGGCTGCTCACCACGCTGGAATATTTAACGCACCTGGATTTCGGCATTGACCGCCTGTTTCTTGCGGACAAACTTGACCAATGGACCTTGCCGAATGTATTGCCCGGGCGCTTCGCCCCGAATACCGCGGTAGCGTTCGCTTTTTTAGGATTGGCCTTGCTGTTTCCCGCGATCCGGGTTGGGCGTTCACGCTTATCGGAATTGTTTTCCCTGCCCGTGCTGCTGATTTCATTCCTCAGCATTGTCGGCCATGCCTATAAAGCGGAGCCGCTTTACGGACTAGGCTCATACAGTTCCATGTCGCTACAGGCCGCAATTTTTCTCGCGGTCCTGTCCCTTGGCGTTTTGTGGTCGCGCAGCAATTACGGAATCATGTCGCTGGTCCTCAGCGAGGACGCCGGGGGGATTGTCGCCCGGCGGCTTTTGCTGGCGACGATCATTACGCTGCCCCTGCTCGGCTGGCTTCACATTCAGGCTGAAGCCCATGGCGTGCTGCCAATTCATTTCGGCACCGCGCTGCTGGTGATTGTAAGCGTGCTGGTGTTCGCCTTCATGATCGTGCAAACGGCGTACATTCTTCGCGATCTGGATATCAAGCGAAAGCAGGCGGAAGATTCCCTGCTGCGGTCGCACGCAGAGCTGGAGTCACTGGTGAGTCTGCGTACCATTTCGCTGCGGCATCTTTCCATGCGCCTGATGCGCTTGCAGGATGAAGAACGCCGGAAAATTGCCCGCGAACTGCACGACGGCCTCGGCCAATATCTCGCCAGCCTGGCCATCAACCTCGATAGGATCGGCATGCAGTCGCCTTCGAGCGCGCTTCTCGTCGGTGAAACGCGCGCCGTGCTCGACCAGGCAATTTCCGAGATGCGGACCCTTTCCCACCTGCTGCATCCGCCGCTGCTCGATGAGGTAGGATTTGCTTCTGCGGCGACCTGGTATGTGGAAGGATTTTCCAAGCGCAGCGGCATACAGATGAAGCTCGATTTGCCCTCTACGCTGCCGCGCCTGCCACAGTCGCTTGAGCTGGGTTTGTTCCGCGTGTTGCAGGAGTCTCTTACCAACCTGCACCGCCATTCCGGCAGCCCTCGCGGCGATGTCTGCATGCAAATCACAAAAGAAATTTTGTGCCTCGATATTCGCGACTACGGAAAGGGCATTCCCGCAACGGTATTGGAACGCTGGCGTGATTCCGGCATTGCCGGCGTGGGGCTGGCGGGAATGAAAGAGCGTGTGAGCGAGTTCGGGGGCAAGCTGGAAATTAAAAATCCAGGAGACGGCACGCTCGTGCAAGTCACCGTTCCCATCTCTGAAATTATGGAATCCCTCACCAGGGAGATGCCGGCGTCGGCATAAACTGTCGCGGATGCTCTCCACGGTTTTTTCAACATACATTCATGCATTCAGCGGACCGGGGCACAGCCTTGGGCTGGGCCTGCTTCTTACGCTTTTGTTTGCGGGGCTTGCGCGTTGGCTGCATGGGGTCACGAATGGCGGAGCATTTGCCGGCGTAGTGGTTTGCTTCTTGCTCTACCTGGGCGGAGAACTGGGAGCATTCGCCGCGCTCATTGCCGTCTTCCTGCTTGCCTGGAGTTCCACCCGGATTGGTTACCAGCGAAAAAGAAAATTGGGAATTGCGGAAGAGAAGCAAGGCCGAAAAGCTTCGCAGGTATTCGCCAATCTGGGAGTAGCCGCTGTTTGCGCCGCGCTCTACCGCTGGCATGGGAACAATTTTCTGCTGCTGGCTTCGGCGGCCTCAATGTCAGAAGCGGCAGGCGACACATTTTCCAGCGAAATCGGCAAACTGCTAACACTCTCTCCGCGATTGATCACAACCTGGGAACCCGTTCCCGCAGGAACAGATGGAGCAATCAGTCTGGCAGGCACCCTGGCGGGATTACTGGCGGCATTTCTCGTAAGCTTTATTTGCGTCGTAATGAAATTTTTGCCGGCCCAATGGATGGTCATGTCCGTGGCATCGGCCTTTTGTGGAATGATGGCGGACAGCCTTTTAGGCGCGAAGTTTCAGCGCCAGAGCGCGGGGAACCACAAACTCCTCAACAATGACGCGGTTAATTTTCTTAGCACGCTGGTCTCCGCAGTGATCGCGGGACTCTATGGGTTGGTCTGAATACCAGTGAAGCGTTTCCCAAAAAGCAGGGTTACGGAGTTGGTCAGCGGCTCTAAACAACATTTCCTATCAAAATAATACTGCTTGTTCTTCCGGCTGAGTTCTCTAAAGCACAGGGCACTCACGAATTGACATAGCATAGACATCTATGTACCATGACGTCTGAGTATGAAAAAACCAGATAACCTGCAAGGCTCCCTTGATTTATTGGTGCTGAATATTCTTTTCCGGCGGCCTCGTTTGCATGGATACGGAATTATGTCGGCGATTAAGGACATATCAAACGAAATCCTTGCTGTCGAGGAAGGGTCTCTTTATCCAGCTCTGCACAGAATGGAAGAGGCGGGCTGGATACGCTCCGAATGGGTCACGAAAGATACGGGGCGGCGAGCGCGATTGTATGAAATTACCGCGAAAGGCAAACAACGGCTTGTGACTGAGGAAGAACGCTGGCGCACTGTTACTGCTGCTGTAAACCGGGTTTTAAGGATGGCTTGAAATGTCCTATTGGTCCCGCATTGCAAATGTATTCCGTGGCGATCGCCTCGTAAATGAGATTGACGAAGAGATGGAATCGCACATCGCGGAAGCGATAGAGCAAGGCCGCGATCCTGAAGAAGCACGGCGCGCCTTTGGCTCGCGTTCGACAATTCGTCAACAAAGCCAGGAAATTCAACTCGCTATGGGATTGGATTCTTTGTACGCCGATACGATTTTTGGATATCGCCAGCTTCGTAAGAGTAAGGTCACGAGCGCCGTCGCGATTTTATCTCTCGCGTTGGCCATGGGAGCATGTCTCACTGTATTTCGGTTGCTTGACGCGATGATCCTGCGGCCACTGCCCGTTGTGAATTCCAACCAGCTATATGTGCTTACATTTCCATACATGGATGCGAAAGGTGAACTCCAGACGGCCGAATCGTTTGACTATCCGCAGTTCCAACACCTTCGGGCCGCCATGGGACCTAAAGACGGGGACTTGCTTGCGATTTCACCTCCACTGCTTGGGGATATTGCATTTGGTAGCAATGACCAGCCAGAACGCATGCGCATCCAGTTTGTCTCTGGCTCGACGTTCAACTCATTCGGATTGAATCCGGCACTTGGCAGGCTTATTAAGCCGAACGACGATGCAACGCCCGGAAGCAGTGCGGTCGCCGTACTCTCTTGGGAAACCTGGAATCGGCGCTTCGGGCAAGATCCTAACGTAATCGGCCACAAGTTCCGTTTCGGAGATGAATCCTATGAAATCGTCGGCGTCTCCCAGAAAGGATTCACTGGGACAGAGACGGGCCTGATTACTGACATCTTTGTTCCTACAATGATGAATGCAAAGGCCATCTCTCAGACTGGTCTCGCATGGCTTCGTATATGGGCCCACCTTGCCCCAGGCTCTTCACCGGAGATTGTTCATCAAAAACTCAAGGCAGCCGAGCGCACAGAGAGACTGGAACGCGCGAAATCCCGGCACGGTGACTCTCCAGCGCGGCTTCAGCAGTACCTATCCTCTGAATTATTTCTCGAACCGGCTGGATCTGGGTTTTCTGGGGCACAGCAGCTCTATCGCCGCCCGCTGACCATTCTTGGATTTGTTGTCTTATTGGTTCTTTTGATTGCTTGCGTCAATGTTACGAATTTAATGGTAGGACGAACTCAGGCGCGTTCGAAAGAACTTGCCCTTAGAGTTTCTATTGGCGCTGGCCGGCGGCGGCTGATTCAGCTCGTGTTCATTGAGAGCACACTCATCAGCATCGTTGCCTGTATTCTTGGCTCTCTTTTCGCGGCCTGGGCTGCGCCATTTATCGTGAACCAAATTAGTTCTGCCTCTGCTCCCATCGCAATTGTTCTTGCGTACGACTGGCGGATCAGCATTTTTTCGGCAGCATTGGTATTTTTCGCGGCTCTCTCATTCGGTGGCATTCCCACATGGCGGCTATGGAGCATTGATCCTGCAGGCGCCCTTCGCGGTGCTGCAACGCCATTCCGGCAGCGGTCCATGAATTTCTTAGTGGGAGTGCAGGTTGCATTTTGTGTACTTGTAGTTTTCGTAACTGGGCTGTTTGCCGTCAGTTTTCATCGCCTAAGCGACCAGCCGCTTGGGTTTGATCCGAACCACCTCATTAACCTTAGCGTCATCACTCCTCAGCAGGCGCCGTTGTCTCATTGGGAGCACGTGCGCAATGAACTTCAGAACGTGACCGGTGTGACTTCTGTGGCAATTTCCACATGGCCGCTGCTCAATGGCGCATGGTGGAGCGAACATATTTCGTTTGAAGGTATGCCCTCCTCGAGCCAGGAAGCATATTTCCTGGCTATCTCGCCAAATTGGCCAGACATTATGCGCGTACCGCTAATGAGTGGGCGAGAGCTACGCGAGGGAGAGCCATATCCAGGCTCCGTACTGGTAAATCGAGAGTTCGTGCGTCAGTATCTTGATGGTCAAGATCCGCTCGGCCTTTCTTTTCAAACCGCCATCATGGGCAAAACAGTGACTTGTATTATTGTTGGCGTTACGGGTGATGCACGCTATGTTGACGTCCGGGAGCCGATGCACTCAACCGTGTATTTGCCATTCACTTCGCCGCAGCCGATCTTGAACGGCTCGGCAACCTTCGTGGTTCGAACCGCCGAGGGTGATCCAATGTCGCTGGCTTCCGTCTTGAGACAACGTATAACCGTGGCCGATTCCGCATTCCGAGTAACTGAGATCCGCACGCAGACTGAGCTTGTTGACCAGGATACGATCCGCGAGCGTTTGCTTACCATGATGTCGCTTTTCTTCGCTGGCATTGCACTTGCGCTCTCGATTATCGGATTGTATGGCGTGCTCAGTTATTCTGTGTTGCAACGGCAGCGCGAAATCGGAATCCGGATTGCGATTGGCGCGCCCGCCCGCCGTGTTGCCTGGTCGGTGGTATCGGGCGTAGTTGCTATGCTGGTGCCAGGAGCAATCGTTGGAATTGGACTGGGGTTGTTGTGCCGACAATATTTCGGCACGATCCTCTTCTCCATGGAGTCCATCAATTTACAACTTGTTGGATTTACCCTCGCTATAACGGCGGCAGTTATGTTCACGGCAGCGTTTCCGGCAGTCCGGCGGGCGCTGCGTATTGAGCCTTCAAGGATTTTGAAAACCGAATGAATCCATTTTGCGTAATCCATTCTTACAATAGATAGTAATGGCCGTTCCTGCGGCTGATTTCGACGGGGATGCCGAACAGCTTTGACAGCCGCTCCGCTGTCAGCACTTCTTCTTTGGGGCCATCGGCGATGAGGCGGCCTTTTGCCATCAGGACCACGCGGTCAATTTCCGGAATGATGTCGTGGAGTTCGTGCGTAACCAGAATAATTCCGATTCCTGAATTGGCCAGCGAACGCATGGTTTGCCGCAGATCCTGCTGTGCGGCGATGTCAAGCGAGTTGCTCGGCTCATCGAACAACAATGCTTTGGGCTGATGAACCAAAGCGCGGGCGATCAGCACCCGCTTGGCCTCTCCGGAAGACATTTCAGCAACGGGTCGGTCTGCGAGGTGTGCGACCCCGAGCCGGGCGAGCGTAGCCGCAGCCAATGCTTTTTGCTGGGGAGTGACATGGTGGTTGGGAAAAATATCCGTACTGCTGAAAAATCCTGAGAGAACAATGTCCTGGCCGACGGCTTCTCCCACGCACATAGCCAGCAGATCATTGGAGACAATGCCGAGCATCGAGCGCAGCTCGAAAATATTCCAGCGGTCGCGGCCCAAAATGCTTATTTTCGAATGCTCGTGAATCATCGGATAGCATTCGCGGGTAATGGTTTTGATCAGCGTGGATTTCCCGCATCCATTCGGGCCAAGAATGGCTACATGCTCATTGTGTTGAATGAGCAAGGTGAAATCGTCGAGCGCAATGGTCTCACCGCGCATTACGCGGATATGCTGCAGATCAAGAAGCGGAACATGCGCGGGCATGTGAAAGTTTAGAAATATCCTCGGAATTAATTCTTCAACTTAAAATCGGCGTCCGTGCGGGCAGAATTACGTTTTCGCCCGGGATCTGCCGCGGCCCCAGACGATGCTGTCCAAGCTAATAGGGCCCGCTCCGTAAAAAATGAGGGCGAAGGCGATAGCGGCCAGTGCCAGGGGAAATTGGTAGCCGCCATTGCCCACCAAGCCATTTTTCCAGTGCACTCCTGCGATGGCAACGCACATGTTGATGCAAACTGCCAGCGAGGCAAGCCGGGTAATCAGGCCCACGAGAACAAGAATGCCGCCGAAAAATTCGGCCCCCGCAGATAGATATGCCATCCAGCCCGGCAAGCCGAGATGAATTACGCTTTGCACATGGTGCTCCATTCCGCCAAAAACTTTTTGTTTTCCGTGGGCGATCATGATGACGCCCAATGCAACCCGCAGAACCAGCAGGGCAAGCGGTTGAAGCCGGTCAAGAAAGCGCACGCTCGTCTCCTCCCTGAGTGAACAGATTAACATTTTTGTGCGGCAGCATAGGCTGTGAGGTGGCGCGCGCGAACGAACAAGTTTCAACTGTTGCTGAGCGCTTCTGCGAGTGACGCTTGCAATCTTTTCTGCTCTTCCATGCCGAGCTTCGCGCCTGCCGAGGTGAGATAGAAGACGTCAATGGCCATTTGGCCTTCGGTATCAATCAGCGCGAGATCAATATTGCATTGGCTGTTCGCGAAGCACGAACAAATGCGATGCAACAGCCCGGGACGGTCCTGCGCGACAATCTGTAGAAGTGTGCTATGTGAGGAGCATTCGTTATCAAACTCAAGTTTGGTTTCTACTTTCACCTTTGCTGGACCGCCACGGTCAGAGCGAACACGGTCGCGCAGCATTTTGTTCACATCAGCTTCGCCCATCAATACATCGCTGATGCTGCGCTTGAAGCGCTCCCATTCCGGCAGGTTCAGTTCGAGCGTGCGAAAGCGGTCCGTAAAGTAAAAGGTGTCGAGCACGACGCCCGCGGCATTGGAGAAGGCGTTAGCCTTAACGATGTTCATTCCCCAAGCCGCGAGCGTTCCTGCGATAGTGGCGAAGAGAAACGGTCGGTCGGCGACAACAATCGAAAGCTCATACCAGTTCCGTCCCCGTGTTAAACCAAGCTGCACAGGATTTTCCGCCAGCTTTTCCGCCATTTCGATTTGCTGCAAAACACCCTCGGCGGAATGAACGCGCAGGTAGCGCGCCGGCAGCCCTTCCAAAAAGGTTTTTAATTTTTTGCTGGGCAACGACGCGGAATTCTGCAAGCGCGTAAGCGTCTCATTTCCGTCATGTAAGGGTTGGTCGGCGCTGCGGCTCAGGTAATTCGCCGTACTGATGTAAAGCTGGTACACGTTTTCAGCTTTCCATGGAGTGAGCGCCTCGGGGTTGACGGCCTTAATATCCGCGTAGGTAAGGAGGCAGAGCATTTTGAGCCGCTCCGGCGTGCCCATCTTTTCCGCAAAGAGCTTGATGGTTTCCGGATCGAAGATGTCGCGGCGCAAAGTAGTGGAGATATCAAGATGGCTCCCGATAAGGAACAAAACTGTCTCCCGGTCGGCGGGGTCGAGATCGAGCTGCTCCAAACATCGCGTGGCGATTTCGAGACTTGCAGTCACATGATTTTCTGATGGCGTCCCCTTGCCCACATCGTGCAAGAGCAGCGCGAGATAGAGCAAATCGGGCTGCTCCAGCTCCTGCAGAATGTCTCCGTAACGGCGGTCCCATTCCGATTGCGACCGCTTGGCGCGATGCAGGCATTCAATGGCCAGGAATGAATGCTCGTCTACGGTAAAGCGATGATAAAAATCGCGGACGACCAAAGAGTCAATGATCTTCAACTCAGGGAGAAGAAGCGTGAGCAAGCGGAGCGAGTGCATGGCCCGCAAAGCATCGGCCGCATGCGGCTCCATGAGAATCGCCTGCAGATACGACCATAGCTCAGCGCCTTTGGGAGGCGCGGCGGCAAGAGAAGGCAGCACATGCTCAATGCGATATTCAGTAGTTGTGCTTAGTTTCAGGCCATGGTGGGCCATGAATTCGAAAAGCCGCAGCAGCAATTGCGGGTCGTGCAGGGCCGAAGGCTGCTGTAGAAAGATGAAACCATCCACTACCGAGAAATCGGAATTCGAGACCCGGGACCGCAGGTTCTGAAAGTGTCGATACAGTGAAGACTTCGCCGCCGGGACTTCTTCCAGCAATTGAACGGAGGCGCGATGCACGGCGCGGGCGTGGCGAAAATAAATTCTCATCCAATCCGCGGCGTTGTTCAGGGAAAATTCTGCCGCGCCGATTTTTAAGATGGTGGCCTCATCCTGCGCCTCCCAGCTCAGCGTATTGTCGTCGCGGCCATGGCGGAAATGGAGGAAGCACCGCGTCGCCATCAGGAAATCCAGCGCCGGGCCGAATTGCCTCTGCACTGAAGCGGGAAGCGATGATTCCGCGCCCGGCCAGCCTTGCAGCTTGTCCATGGCGGAAATCAATGAGAGCCAGCAGGCAACGTTGTAGTCGCGCAGGCCGCCGGGAGTTTCCTTGACGTTAGGCTCAAGATGAAAGACGGTGTTGCCGTATTTCGCATGCCGGTGGCCAGTCACTTCCGTCAGGCTTTGCACCAGGCTTTGCGATTCTCGCATGACGAGCTTGGGGATTAACTTGTCACGTAGACGATCAAAGAGGCCGCGATCTCCCGCAAGGTAGCGGCAATCCAGCAAGGAAATCGTAAATTCCACGTTCTCGGAATCAAAGCGGTCGCATTCCGCAAGAGTGCGCGTCGTTGGACTGAGCTTTAACCGCAGGTCCCAGAGTTCCTGGGAAAATCTGCGGATGCGGTCCTTGTACGATTCTTCGGTTCCCCGGCCCGCATGCAGGAACAGCAGATCAATATCGGAGTGAGGAAAAAGCCAGGCCCGTCCAAAACCACCGAGCGCCACCATCGCAAAGCCTTCCGGGCCGCGTTCCTCGGGAGAAATCAGCTCCTTCCAAAGCCGCTGGGCAATCGTTTCCACCAGCACCGTCCGCTGAAGTACCGCTTGACGGCCATCCCCGGTTTCCGCAAATTGGCGCTGAATGCGGGTAATTTCCGACGTATAAAAGTCCCGCAACTCGTGCGCAATGGGAGCTGCCGTGCTCATTTACCCCTGCCAGTTGACGAGCGCATTCGAAGAATCCCCCCGCGAATAAATGGCTGGCGCAACTCTTCCCTTCCGCAGACGGAATCGCTAATGACCATCTCAATGTACTCGCAGGGAAGACCTGGCGGAAATTGAACCTATTAATCTGGCTAATCACCGGTAATATTGAAACAAAAATTTGCAAGAATGT
>Ga0134128_10006703_pt1 | contig 13955 bp, 7 predicted proteins | sample KB31754_FD_96462 | JGI IMG/M metagenome (GOLD analysis project Ga0134128, IMG submission 96462) | Terrestrial soil microbial communities with excess Nitrogen fertilizer from Kellogg Biological Station, Michigan, USA - KB3-175-4 | ecosystem: Environmental > Terrestrial > Soil > Unclassified ... | reverse complement strand
GCTCGCGATGATCGGTGGCCCGGAGAGACAGTCCTGGATTGACCTCGGCATACCCGAGCAGCGCCGCCAGACGCGACGACAAGAAGATCTCGCCCGTGGCGAGATCCACGTCGAAGGCCCCGACGTCGCCGCCCGCCAGCGCCAGCTGGAGGCGTCGCTCGCTCTGCCGCAGGTCCTCCTCGGCGCGCTTGCGCTCGCTGATGTCCTTGACCGTCGCCAGATAGAAAAGCGCCTTGCCGTCGAGGCCGGTGAGCTCGGAGGGGTGGACCAGCGCCGGGAAGCGCTCGCCGTTCTTTCGCCGGAACAGAAGCTCGAAGTCCTCGTAGTCGCCGCGCAGCGTGCGCGCGAAGGCGGCGCGGATGGCGTCCATTCCTTCGGGCGACCAATAGGGAAACGGCGCCATCCCTCCCACCAGCTCGGCCCGCGAAAACCCGGTCATTCGGCAAAGCGCCTCGTTCACCTCGAGGTGGACGCCGCCGGGATCGGTGATGCAAACACCGTCGGAGAAGGCCTCGATCACCGCCCGCCAGAGGTCGAGCCAGTCGCTCGACGCCCGGCGGCCAACTTCACCGACCTGCCCCCGCCGCAGCTCCATGCAGCGCAACATCATAAATGAATTCCCGACCTCCTGCACCGCCGGGGCTCACCCTCGGGACGGCCTCAGAAGCCTTGCTACCCGTTCGACGCAGAGGCGCCGCCGATCAGACGGTCGCGATGGCGATACGCCGCGGCCAGGCTATCACCCCGCTGCCTCTTGCTCATCCTTGAGTCTGCGCGCGACGTCCGGCGATTGGGGCCGGGACGGCCGGGGCGCCCGACGTTGCGCGGCCGTCGCTCGCGCGTCGCCGCTGAACGCGAGATCGTTCGACAGATCGACGAACGGACCTTCGGAGAGGGCAGCGTCTCGTGGTCCTGCGGGCCTTGGAACTTTGAGTGGGTCGACGCCGAGACGCGAGAAGGCTGACTATAGTGGTGCGCGGTCGCCGAGCGCGAGATCGTCGAAACTGCTTGTCCTCGACTTCCCGTTTGAGGAACGCGACCACCGTACGATGCCCCACCATCAAAGGCCGAAGCCGTCCGACCGTGAGCTGTCGACGCAGATCGTGAGCGCGATCGACGCAGGATGGGAGCCGAGGTCGAGAGGGCGACCGTTCGTGTTCGCGGTGAGTCGCGACGGCGCTGCGCGCCGCCGCTGAGCGCGTGATCGTTAGGTGACCATCGGGTTCGTTCGAGGCGTCGCCAGAATCGGGCGCCCGTCGTGCGACGCCACATGCCGTTTGCACGCCAATCGGGGGACCATGGATCGCGTCGGGAGCTCCTCACCCACTCACATCGGACAGGCCCAAACGGGCCCGGTCGAAGCTCCGCCAGAGTCAGAGCAGTAGCAGGGCTGGGCGCCGCTCTGCGGATAGTACGGGCTCGCGAAGGGAAGGGCGACCTCGCATCCAACGGGATAGCGTCGACCGTCGGGGACGCCGCCTCCATCCCAGCCCCAGAGCGGGGGTAGCGGCCCACCGCAACCACCATCCGCACCTGGAGGCAGCGGATCACAGGAAAAGCAGGGGGTCGTGGGAATCGGAAGCGTCGATGAACACAAGCGAGCTGACCCCTCGGAGGCATCAGGCACTGCCCCGTCCACTTTGTTCCCCGCATCGCTGACCGCGGTCTCAGCGCCCATTCCCGGTGAAAGCGCCTCGGGGCCACCGCAACCGCTGTTGACGATGATCGCCAAGAGAGTTGGCGCGATGCCGACCAGGAAGGCCGGATTCTGGGCTCTGCTGATCACGGTCCATCCTGGTGCAATCGACTGGCCAGCTAGCCGCCGAAGTCACTCGCGGGTAGGTGCGACCAATTTCGCTAGCCGGCATGGATCTTCGAGGCCTGGTTCAAGTCCCGATGTGGTCACAGAGAAGGGCGGAATCTCCCCTTCGTGGTCGGATCAACCGTTCGAGCCGTCGAGGTAAGGAAGCGGACGGATTGCGCTTCCCAGAAGAGGGCAGGTCGTCTTGCCGGCGGCCGGTCTCGATCAGTTCGTCGTCACCACACCCGTCGCCAGATTGATGGACCACTGGGCGGCGTAGGTGAGGTGCCACGTCGTGCCGTCGAACGTTAGCGGGAGCCAGAGGTAGGTCGAGAGGCTCAGGTTGCTCGGGTTCCAGATGTCGCCCGCGTAGATGTAGGTCGTCGTCTGGCTGCCCACGATCGGAATCACGTAAGTCGGCTGGGAGCTCCAGGTCGAGCCGTTCGTGCCGAGGCCGACGAAGCTGTTGTTCCACGGTCCGTCGATCGTGCCCGTGGACGTCAAGTAGGCCGCCTGGTTGGGGGCCCACCCGGTCTGCCCGGAGCTGACGCCGTAGTACTTCCCGCCGACCTGCCAGAAGGCGTACGCTTCGCGGGTATCCGAGGCCCAGATCTTGGTGGTGCTCTGCACGCTGAGATAGTCGCTGGTCAGCTGGTAGACCTCGGTGTCGTGGAAGTCTCCCGCGGCGTTCCCGCCGGGCCCGCCCGTCGAGACAAAGTAGGCGGTGCCGTCGGGGTCCTGATAGAGCGCGCAGTCGCGTGAGCCGTCGCCATTGGGCTGGAAGTGCTTCACGTAGGTGTAGTTGCCGTCCACGGTGGGGCTGGTGAAAACGACGGCCCCCGAGTCGCAATAGCTGCCGCTCGCGCCAGAGCAGGACTCCATGTCCCAGTGGGCCCACATCACGTAGAGCTTCGTCGAAGCGTTGTAGACGACCTTGGGCCGCTCGATGATCAGGCTGGAGTTGTTCAACACGGAAGCCGTGCTGGTGGTGACCACGGAGTTGCGGTGCTCCCAGTTGACCAGGTCCTTGGACGCGTAACAGCTGATGGCGTGGAAGTTCCCCGTCCCGTTGGTGTTCAGCGTCTTGTCCTCGCCGAACCAGTACCAGGTGTCGCAGACCTTGATGAAGCCGCCGCCGTGAGCCTGGATGTGCTTGCCGGTCGTGTCGTTCCAGGGACCGGTGTTGTCGATGGTGAAGCTCATGTCCGCGGGGCCCTCCGACGGGCAACTGTTGCCCGCCGCGCCTCCGCCGCCGCCCTGCGAGCCGCCTTTTCCTGGCGCGCCACCGGCTGCTCCGCCTGTTCCGCTGGCCCCGCCGGAGCCGGTCACGCCGCCCGCACCGGCCTTACCGCCGCCGCCCTGCGAACCGCCGGTGGCCGTGGCGCCACCTGTTCCGGTCACGCCTCCGGACCCCACCGCGCCACCCGCCGACGCCGCGCCGCCCGTGGAGGTCGCACCCCCGTTGCCGGGAGAGCCCCCGCTGTTCACGCCGCCAGACCCGGTCGTCCCACCGCTTCCGGACGCGCCGCCACTCGCCGAGCCGCCGCCACTCGCCGAGCCGCCGCCGCTTGCCGAGCTGCCGCCGCTTGCGGACGTGCCGCCGCTTCCACCGTTGCTCGACGAAGCGGGTCCTGTCGAACAGCCGGGGCCGGCCGCGAGCAGGACCGCGAAAACAGACGAAAGGGTGACGGAGATCGGCGAATTCAAAGACCCGCAACGCACACCTGGAACTGTCCGAGCCTGGCAGCTTGTGGCCAAAATTCGTCGCTATCCGGCCCCCGCCGAGTAAGTCTGCGGCAGGTCGAACCCGGCCGAGCGTTGAAGTAGAGTCAGAAGATGCGACGTGCGCCAATTGACTCGACCCGCCCGCCGACGGGGCACCAGGCGGCTCTGCTTCTGGCGACGGCTCTGACACTGGTCTCGATGGCCTGCTCGAATGGCGGATCCGAAAGCACGCCGCTGGGCGCGGCGGGCGTGAGGTGGGTGCCGGGCACCGGCAACGTCGCCGGTGGGCTCGGCGCGGGCGGCGCGGGCGGCGCCGGCGGCGCGCGCGTCTTCCCGACGCAGGCGTGCCTCACGCAAGCGACCGCCCTCGCCGCCACAATGACGGGCGACGAGAAGATCGCGCAGCTCCATCAGGTCGAGCGTGCCGACACCAACGCCGCCGACATCACCAAGTACGGCGTGGGGTCCGTCTACAGCCAGGGCGGCTCGGGGCCCGCGACCAACACGCCCACCGGCTGGGCCGACATGATCGACGGGTTCCGCCAGGCCTCCTTCGCCAGCCGGCTCAAGATCCCGATCATCTACGGGCTGGACGTCGTTCACGGGGTGGGCCCGGTCATTGGTGCCACGGTGTTTCCCCACAACATCGGTCTCGGCGCCACGCGCGATCCGGCGCTGGTCGAGCAGGTGGCCGAGGCCGTCGCCCAGGAGGCGGCCGGCGTGGGCGCCGACTTCCCGTTCGCGCCGGTGGTCGCGGTGGCGCGCGATGAACGGTGGGGCCGCACCTACGAGGCGTTCGGGGAGACCACCGAGCTGGCGACGGCGATGGGCGTCGCCTACACGGCCGGCTTCCAGAAGGGCAGCGGCCCGTTCACCGTGCTGGCCAACGCCAAGCACTACCTGGGCGACGGCGGCACCCTCAACGGGGTGAACAACGGCGACACCTCCGGTGACGAGGCGGCGCTGCGCGCTCTCTATCTCCCGCCGTACCAGGCGGTGGTCGGCGCCGGCGTCGGCTCCATCATGGCCTCCTACAGCAGCTGGCAGGGCGTGCGCATGCACGCCAACGCGTCGATGATCACCGGCGTCCTCAAGGGCGATCTCGGTTTCGCCGGTTTCGTCGGCTCCGACTACAACGGTTGCTACCAGGATGGCGTGACCCCGGCCGACTGTCTCACCGCCGGCGTCGACATGTTCATGACCTTCGGGAAGACCGCGGCTCAATTCCTCGGCGACGTCCAGCCTCTCGTTCCGAGCACGGTGCCGCAGTCGCGCATCGACGACGCGGTGAACCGCATCCTGACGGTGAAATGCGAGATGGGGCTGCTCGACGGCAGCCAGAAGCTGGTCGACCGGTCGCTGACCGCGCAGGTCGGCTCGGATGCGCATCGCGCGCTCGCCCGGCAGGCCGTGGCGGCTTCGCTCGTCGTGCTGAAGAACGAGGGCGGCACGCTACCGCTGGCGAAGGACGTTCCAGGCATCGCCCTCGGCGGCAAGACCGCCGACAACGTCGGCAATCAGTGCGGCGGCTGGACCGTCCTCTGGCAAGGCATGAGCGGCGCCGTCACCCCCGGTACCACCGTGCGCCAGGCGCTGGAGGCGGTCGTGCCGGGCCGGGTGTCGTACGCGCTGGACGGCTCGGCGACCAGCGGCGCCACGGTGGGCATCGCCGTCATCGGAGAGACGCCCTACGCCGAAGGGTGCGGCGACATCCCCACCCCGAACGGCGGCGGGCTGTGCGTGAACCGGCCGAGCACGCTCGACCTCGACAACAGCGACCTCCAGGTTGTCGCGCGGATGAAGCAGGCCGGCCTGAAGATCATCGTGGTGCTGGTGGCGGGGCGCCCGATGATCCTCGACCCGATCCTCGACTGGGCGGACGCCATCGTGGTCGCCTGGCTGCCCGGCACGGAGGCCGCAGGCATCACCGACGTCCTGTTCGGCGACGTCCACCCCACCGGCAAGCTGCCTCACTCCTGGCCGCGCAGCATGGCGCAGATCCCGATCAATCAAGGCGACGTCAACTACGACCCGCTGTTCCCTTACGCCTACGGATTGACGTACTAGCCTCGTTCGAAGGCGACCTGCGATCTTTTCCTGACGGCCGCAACATCTCGACCTACGGCCAGCCGGGGTGCGGCCCTGGGTGCAAGGCCGCGCCCCGCTGCGGCGACGGCCGGGTCGACGGCCTCTACGGCGAGGCCTGCGATGACGGCAACACCGAGTCCAACGACGGGTGCAGCTCGACCTGTCAGCTCGAGATCGGCGTCAACTGATCGCTCCCTTTCTCGCCACAGTCGGGGGGAACGGGAGCGGCGGGACGGTCGAGTCGTAGATCAACTCCTGCGGTCCACGGAGCTGCGCCACCGTTTCTTGGACACGTTTGCCGGCCTCGAGTCAGTAGTGGATATGCGAGGTGCTTTCTCGGGTCGGTGTGCTGGAGTCTTCATCGGAGCGCTGCTGGCGTCGTCCTGCCAATCTTCTCAGGGCGGTGGTCAGGGCGGTGGCGGAACCGGCGGGAGCGGTCTCGCCGGGCTTGGGGGGATGAAGGGCACCGGTGGTTCCAGCGGCGTTGGCGGGGGCTCGGTCGGCGGGACTGCAGGGTTCGCCGGCGCCGTCGGAAGCGGCGGCAGTGGCGGGAATGGCGCCGGCGATACGGGGGGCAGCGCGGGCAGCGGCGGCAGCGCGGGGAGCGCTGGCGCGACCGGAGGCACCGGACAGACAGGCGGAAGCGGCGGGGCGGGGGCGGGGGGACAGCCGGGAACCGGCGGGTCCGGCGCGGGTGGCCAAGCCGGTGCGGGAGGAGCGGGCGGCCTGACCTGCCCGGCGCCGAACGCGTCGGGCTCCTCCTTCGCGGTCGATTCGGGCGGCGTGACGTTTTCGTTGAGCGCGGGGAAGGAGAGGGTGGCCGTCTGTCAGGCGGACATCATTCGCGTCGCGTACACGAGCGCGAGCGCTCTGCCGACGAAGACCGAGCTCTCCGTGAGCAACACCTGGAGCACGCCGGCGCCGTTCTGCGTCGCCGAGGCGTCCGGCACGGTGACCATCACGACGAGCCGGCTCAAAGTGAAGGTGAACGAGTCGACGGGCATCGTCACCTACACCGACCTCGGCGACGCGGTGGTGCTCTCGGAGGCCAGCAAGAGCCTCGCGGCCGCCACGGTCGAGGGGGTCGGCACGCACACCGTGAAGGCGGCGTTCAATTCTCCCAGCAGTGAAGCATTGTTCGGTCTCGGCCAGCACCAGGACGGCGTCATCAATCGCAAGGGCTCGACGCTGCACATGCTGAACGCGAACACGCAGATTCAGATCCCCGTCCTGGTCTCGAACAAGGGCTACGGCGTCTTCTGGGACAACTATTCGACGACCGACTTCGCCGGGAACGCCAGCGGCAACACCCAGTACAGCTTCAGCTCCGAAGCCGGCGACTTGGTCGACTACTACTTCTTCTACGGTCCGACCATCGACCAGGTCATCGCCGGATACCGGACCGCCACCGGCGCGGCGCCCCTGTTCCCCAAGTGGGCTTACGGTCTCTTCCAGTCGAAGGACCACTACCAGAGCTCGGCCGAGCTCCTGTCCGTCGAGCAGGGATACCGGAGCAACAACATTCCGGTCGACGTGATCGTGCAGGACTGGCAGTACTGGAGCCCCTCCGTCTGGGGCTCGCAGCTGATGGATCCGAGCCGCTATCCGGATCCCGCCGGCCTCGTGAACCAGCTCCACGCGGCGAACGTCCACACCATGATCTCGATCTGGCCGCTCTATCAAACGCGCAACCCCGCGACGCCGATGGTCGCGGGCGAGCTCGATCCCTACAACGCGCTCCACGCCATCGGCGCGCTCTACCCCGACACGAGCGGCGGCCTCTACAGCTTCTACGACACGTTCAACGCCACGGCCCGGACGCTCAGCTACCAGTACGACCACGATCGCCTGATCGCCAAGTACGGCTGGGACGCCATCTGGGCGGACAACACCGAGCCTCAGGGCTATCCGGACGGCGTGAACGTCCATGCAGCCACCACCGCGCTCGGAAAGGGCGCCTTCTACATCAACGCTTACCCGCTGGAGCACAACCGCGGCATCTACGAGGGGTGGCGCAGCACCGGGCCGAGCAACAAGCGCGTGTACATCCTCACCCGCAGCGCGTTCGCCGGCCAGCAGCGGTATGCAGCGGGGTGCTGGTCAGGGGACATCAACGCCACCGCGAGCGTCTACGCGGCACAGATCCCCGGCGGTCTCAGCTTCGCCATCTCCGGCATGCCGTACTGGACCACCGACATCGGCGGCTACTTCGGAACGCCGAGCGAGGAGCTCTTCACCCGCTGGTTTCAGTTCGGGGCCTTCTCTCCCACCTTCCGCATCCACGGGCAGGCGCCCAAGGAGCTGTACGGGTCGCAGTGGAGCGCGCAGGGCAAGGCCAACATGCTCGCCGTGGACACCTTGCGCTACCGGCTGATGCCGTACATCTATTCCCTCGCCTGGATGGTCACCAGCCAGGGCTACACGATCATGCGGCCCCTGGTGTTCGACTTTCAGAACGACACCAAGGTCTACGGCCTCACGGACCAGTTCATGTTCGGTCCGTCGCTGCTGGTCAATCCCGTGACCACGATGGGTGCGACCAGCCGATCGGTCTATCTCCCGGCGGGGACCTGGTATGACTTCTGGACCGGAGCGACGACCGCCGGGGGAAGCACGGCCACCGCCAACGCGCCCCTGAGCCAGATCCCGATCTACGTCCGGGCCGGATCGATCGTCCCCCTGGGTCCCAACATCCAGTACGCGACCCAGAGCGCCGACCCGCTGGAGATCCGCGTCTACAAGGGAAGGGACGCGTCCTTCACGCTCTACGAGGACGAGGGCGACACCTACGACTACGAGAGCGGGCAATACGCGCAGATCCAGCTCTCCTGGGACGACAGCGCCCAGCAGCTGACGATCGGCGCTCGCACCGGCAGCTACACCGGGATGCCGACCAGCCGGACCTTCAACATCGTGTGGGTCGGGGCCAACCACGGCGCGGGCGCCGCCGTGACGGCCACCGCCGACAAAACAGTGACCTACACCGGCGCATCCGTGGTGGTGAGCGCCAAGTAGCGTGCCTTCCGGATATCGGGAACCGCCGGCTCGCGACAGGTTCCTTTCAACAGATGCCGGTCTCTGGACAGTACGTGTGGATGACCGATGCTCTTTGGTCCGTTCGGCGTCGCGCTCGTGTGGTCGTGTGGTTCGGCGCCGGGATCCTCATGACCGCAGTCTTGGGGTGTGGTTCGACCGGCAGCGGAGACGACACCGGTCCGACTGGGGGTGCCGGCGCGCCTGCCAGCGGTGGCCGAGGAGGAGTGGGGGGACAATCGGAAGGCGGTAGCGGCGGCACGTCGGGACGCGGCGGCGCTGGCCCGGGGACGGGGGGCTCTGGCGCCGGTGGAACGAATGCGGCGGGTGGCAGCTCGGGAACCGGCGGCACCCCTGCCAGCGGGGGCAGCTCGGGAACCGGCGGCGCGACCGGGACCGGCGGTACGATCGGGATGGGCGGCTCGGGAGGGCATCCGGCGACCGGTGGCGCGATCGGGACCGGCGGCGCGACCGCCACGGGCGGAATGAGCGGCGCTGGCGGTAGTCAGGGCCACGGCGGAACGACCGGGACGGGCGGCAGGGCGGCGACCGGGGGCAGCGGCGGGTCCGGACCGCTCACGGCGCAGCAAGCGGCCAAGCTCATGTCCCCGGGGTGGAACCTGGGCAACTCTTTCGATGCCGCTCCCAACGAGACCAGTTATGGCAATCCCACGCCGACGCAAACTCTGATCAACGCCGTGCACGCCGCGGGGTTCCAGACGCTGAGGCTCCCGGTGACCTGGACCAATCACATCGGCGCCGGCCCGTCGTACACGATCGATTCGGCGTGGATGGCGAAAGTGCAGCAGACGGCCCAATGGGCGGTCGACGCCGGCATGTATGTCTTCGTCAACACCCACCACGAGGCGGACGGCAACGGCGGGTGGGTCAGCTTCCCGTCCACGACCTCGGCCGCGCAGAGCGTCGCCACCGAGGTGACCGCGGTCTGGACGCAGATCGCGACGGCGTTCCAGTCGTTCGACAGCCACCTGATGTTCGAATGCTTCAACGAACCGAACGAGGCGGGCGGCGGCAACACGACGCAGGCACAAACGGATCTCAACATGTACCTGGAAGCGTGCTTCAAGGCCATCCGAAGCACGGGGGGCGCCAACGCCACCCGGATCGTCATGATCCAGCCGGTGGGGGCCAGCCCGATCCAGTCGGGCATCCAGAGCATGCAGAAGGTGAGCTTCATCGACGATCCCAACCTCATCATCTCGCTCCACACCTACTACCCCACGAACTTCGGCCTGAGCACGACGCCCTACGCCTGGGGAAGCGCGTCGGACTACACCAACATGCAGAATTCGATCGCCCAGCAGATTCGGGTCTGGCTGCCGACCCAGGTGGTCATCATCGGCGAATGGGGCTCGATGGCGGCCCAGGCGACGGCGAACCGGGCGGCGCACGCGCTGGCCTATTCCCAGGACACCACCACCGCGAACCTCGTTCCCGTCTGGTGGGACAACGGCGGCTCGGGCAGCCAGTCTTTCGCGATCTTCGATCGGACGAGCGGCTCCCAGACCCAACCGACGATCGTCAGCGGCATCATGACCGGCGTGAAGAACGGTCTGGCGGCGCCCAACGACTGGGCGACGCAGGCCAACCCCTGAGAGGCTGGTCTCGAGCGGCCGAGGCCCGGCCTGTCTCGTTCATTTGGCCGTTATCGTCGCCGTCGTGAAGGTGATGCTGCCAGTGCCACCGCCCCCCGCTTCGACGATGATCTTGGCTTCCTCCATTTTCCCGAGGGTCAGACCCAGGCTGGCCCACTCTTTGTAGTGCTCGGTGATGGATATGTGTCCGCACTGGCGAGCCGTCTGCCGGATACTGTAGAACTGCGGAAACGTCGCGTTGGCGCCCGTGACGGACGGCTGGTCCACCTGCGTGTGCTGATAGACGTCGTACGTGCCTCCGTCGACCGTGAAGCTGCCCATCTTGGTGCCACCATCGGCGGTCGGCGGCGAGCCGAACCAGTCCTCGACGATGTAGTACTCGACGATCGGGTTCACCGACCACCCATAGATCCCGATGAATGAGTAGCCGGCTGCTCCCGTCTTGGCGTGCGCGAATTCGGCCGAGACGGTTCCGAGTTGGTCGAAAGTTTGGGTCGAGCTCCAGGTCAGACCCACACGGGCCAGGAAGTCGTCAGGATTGTTCCAGCTGGCGCTGAACTTGGCGTCGACGCCAGCCACGGTCATGGATCCGGATCCTCTACTGAACCACAGTTGGTAAGCGTAGCCGTTGCCTGAGTTGCCGACGCTGTTCGCGCTGTATTGCTGACCGCCGGTCCAGGGAGCTCCCGGGGTGCAGGCGCTCGAGGTGCCGCCGGTCCCCGGGTTGCCGCCGCTCCCCGCGCCGCTCCCCGCGCCGCCGCCGCCGCCGCCGGCGACGCCGCCTGTTCCGGACTGACCGCCGTTTCCAGACCTCCCCGCGATGCCCGATCCTCCCCGGCCACCGGAGGCACCGGCGGCACCACCGGTACCGGTCGATCCTCCTGGGGCCGTCGATCCACCCGCACCGGAGCCGCCGCGCCCGCCGGCCGATCCGCCGCTGCCGCTGGGGGACGAGCCGCCACTCGAGCCTCCGGTGTTTCCGCCGGAACTTCCGGCCGCACCGCCGGACGCGGGTGCTCCCCTGCCGGCAAGGCCGCCACCGGCGCCGCTATTGTCGGACGTCGGCGAGGCGCAGCTCCAGAGCAGCGCGGCGGCCGCGACAGCCCCAATCCATCTCGATCGAGAGGGCCTCGGCGCCGGAGATCTTTCGTAGCCCGTCATCACTTGCAGATGACCTATAGCCTTCGAGCGTCAGAGGTGTCTTCGCACTTTGTGGCCGGCCTCGATCTCAGTGCCCGTAACCCGCCGCGACGATGTTGGCCTGCACGGCGTCGTCGGTCGCATCGGGCGGCGCGCCCATCGTCATGGCACCCTCGAACCAGATTCCGGTGCCGGTGTTCGAACCGTCGCCTCCCGTGGCCAGGATGATGGCGCCTTCCTTCTTCTGGGGGCTGTAGCCCGGGGGACGCGCGCCGTAGGTCATGGTGTCGGCGTTGAACTTGAAGGCGAGCTTGCCGGAGGTCGCGTTGCCCGCCTTGAGCGCGAAGCAGCCCGAGCTGGTCAGCCCCGTCGGGCAGTCCTTCGCCGAGAGGCCCTTCAGCATGGCCGTGACGTAGGGGAAGCCGGTCACCGACGTGTTGCTGGCGACCTTTGCCGATCCGTTTTCGTAGCCTTCGTACATCCCGTTCTCCAGGTCGGCGCCGACCCATGGTCCGCTGCCGCCGCCGGACTGGCCGAACTGGGTGTCGGCTGCCCAGGAGATGGCCTCCATCGTGGCGTTGCCTTCATCGATCCCGGACAGCTCCGAGTTCCCGTAGTCGAAGCAGCACCACTGGCCGTAGGACTTTCCGTCGAGCACCGAGTACATCGCCTCCGCGGCGTCGCCGGTGGCGATGCCTTTGGTGCCCTGGTTCCAGACCGCGGTCGACGAGCTGCTGGTACCCGTGTAGCTGGTCGTGAGCGTCACCGTCGTCGCGGCGCTGATCGCCGCGGCGGTGAAGTAGGCGCGGAAGTTACAGTTGTTCGGCCAGGAGTTCGCCGGGCAGTCCTTGCTGTTCGCGGCAAAAAGCAGCGGCGTGTTCGCCGGGAGCGTCTGCGGGCTCGAGAAGCTGACGGTCGCCGAGCCCTTGTTGACGGCGGCTGTCCCCGCCAGCGCGACGCCCGTTCGATAGGCGACGTTCGTACCGGACTTGATCCCGTAGACGGGGTGGCCCCCGACGGTGATCTTGGCCGCGTTGGCCGCCGCCGGATTGCCTCCGCTCTGCAACCAGTACGCGAACCACGTGACGCGGAGGTGGTTCCCGTTCGGCGATTGATCGTAGATGAGGGGGATGGTGCAGGTCGTGCCGGAGCAGAACGAGTCCTGGACGGACGTGTCGGCGTAGCCCCCGGGGCCGACCAAAATGTCCCTGGTGGATTTGTCCGAGGCGCGCTGGACCTGATAAAGGGGCCCCGTGTACGAGGCGTAGAGCGCGCGGACGGTGCTGTGGGCGGCTCCGCAGGGCGTGTTCGCGGCCTGATAGATGTCGCAAGGTCCCGTCGCGCCGGAGCCCGCGCTCCCGCCGGTGGCCGAGCTGCCGCCGGATCCGACCGTCCCGCCCGAGGACGAGCCGCCGCTCGAGCCGCTCGCTCCGCCGGAGCCGGTCGCGCCGCCTGTGGTCGTCATGCCGCCCGTTCCGGTCGTCCCTGCGGTCCCCGCGGCTCCACCCGAAGCCGGCGACCCTCCGCCGCCCATCATCCCGCCAGGGGCAGGGCCGCCGCCGGTCCCCTGGTCCGTGGTCGAGCTGCCGGCCGGCCCCGCCGCGCACCCGCTCAGAATGATCGCGGCGGCTATGCAGGCGCACAGCGTCAGTCGAGGTTCGCTTGAGCGCATACCTTTAACTGCCGGCGACGGACCGCGTGTGCTCTCAGAATTGCAAGCGTCTCCATACTCTCACGAGAGCGCACCTGCGCATGACGCCGTGCGAATGTTGGCCACAAGCGTGGGCTTTCCGACAGGTCTACGTATGTCCTCCAGGTCTGCCGTCCGTGTCGGATTTGCCTCGGCCCTCCTTTTCGCCTGGTCGGGCGTCGCTCATGCGCAGACGACGACCAAGACGTTCATCGACTATTTTCAACCAACCCCCGTCACCTGCGCGCTCACCACGAACGCGTGGGGGTGCACCGCCACGGGGTCGACGCCCCCCAACTGCGTCTCGGGCCAGGGCGTCGTCCCGCGGGACACCTGCAACGGCATCGAGAGCTCGACGAACCCGCCCGGGTATTACTACTGGGACGGCACCGTCATCCTCGCGCCCGACGGGACCTTTCATATGTTCGCCGATCGGTGGGTCGGCTCGCAGGGGTTCAACCCGGGCTGGCAGGGCTCCGACCCCATCCACGCGGTGGGCGGCAAGAGCGCGCTTGGCCCCTACACCGACAAAGGCTTCGCCTACAGCGACTCGAGCTTCGGCAGCGATCCGCACCACGGCCACAACAGCCAGGTGGTCGTTCTGCTGAACGGGACGTACGCCATGGTCGTCAGCGAGGTCGTGCCGTTCACGATCTTCACCGCGAGCTCGCTGGACGGTCCGTGGACACCCTGCTCCGGCTCGCCCGGCTCCGGGCTCAGCGTCCCGTCGGCGTTCGGTGGGAACACCAACTACGCCTCGAACGTCAGCCTGGTGGTCCGCCCGGACGGCAACTTCGAGATCACCCAGCGCCACGGCCTCCTCGCCCTCAGCACCAGCGGGATCTGCGGTCCGTACAAGGCG
>Ga0134128_10006701_pt1 | contig 13957 bp, 11 predicted proteins | sample KB31754_FD_96462 | JGI IMG/M metagenome (GOLD analysis project Ga0134128, IMG submission 96462) | Terrestrial soil microbial communities with excess Nitrogen fertilizer from Kellogg Biological Station, Michigan, USA - KB3-175-4 | ecosystem: Environmental > Terrestrial > Soil > Unclassified ... | reverse complement strand
GTGCGAATTGCCTCAGCGGTACAACCGCGACGACGAATTCCAGAGATGGTAGGCATGCGCGGATCGTCCCAGCCGCGCACGCGGCCTTCGCGGACCAGTTGCAGCAGTTTGCGCTTACTCAGCAGCGTATAGGTGAGGTTCAGCCGATCAAACTCAAACTGCTGCGAGGGAAAAATATCCAGCTCTTTGATGAACCAGTTGTAGAGCGGACGATGGTCCTCAAACTCCAGCGTGCACATGGAGTGGGTGATCTTTTCCAGCGAATCTGACTGGCCGTGCGCGTAATCGTAGAGCGGATAGATGCACCACTTATCCCCGGTGCGATGGTGCGGTCTACGCAGGATGCGGTAGATGACTGGGTCACGCATGTTGAGATTGGGCGACGCCATATCAATCTTTGCCCGCAGGCAACGTGAACCGTCAGGAAACTCAGCCGCCTTCATGCGTTGAAATAAGTCCAGGTTTTCTTCCACAGTGCGACTGCGATGGGGACTTTCCTTACCCGGCTCGGTAAGCGTGCCACGATATTGCCTGATTTCATCAGCGCTCAAATCGTCGACATAAGCTTTGCCCGCTTTGATCAATTGCGCAGCCCATTCATAGAGCTGATCGAAATAATCGGAAGCATAGAGCAGATTTTCCCATTGGAAGCCGAGCCAGCGGACATCTTCCTGGATGGATTCAACGTACTCGGTCTCTTCCTTCTCCGGGTTGGTGTCGTCGAAGCGCAGGTTGGTATGTCCGCCAAACTCATCGGCCAGTCCGAAATCCAGGCAGATGGCCTTGGCGTGGCCAATATGCAGGTAGCCGTTGGGCTCGGGAGGGAAGCGGGTCTGCACCCGGCCGCCGAACTTATCACTCTTCAGGTCCTCGCGAATGATGTCGCGCAGAAAATTGGGCGCCCTCGCCGTGGCGAGAGCGCTTGCCTCGCCGCCTGCGGCGTTTTCTTTAACGGCTTCTGCGGCCGGATTACGATTGCTCATAAGATGTTGGCCTTCTTCACCCACCAGCGGGTACCTGGGCGTCAACTGCCGGTTGGCTGATGGTTATTCCCGATTGCCTGCTCGATACGTGCCAGTGTCGTATCCTTTCCCAGCACCTCCAGCGTCTCGAACAGCGGCGGCGAATTCTTGCGTCCAGTGACCGCCACACGAATAGGCTGGAACATCTGCCCCGCCTTCACGCCCAGCTCCTGGGCTGCACCGCGCAGCGCCTGCTCCAGTCCCTGGTGTGTGAACTCGGCGTTCCGCAGCACTTCGCGCGCCTGCTGCAATACCCGGCGCGCCATCTCGGCATCGCCCTTTTGCGGAATCAGCTCCGCCGCATCGTAGGGCGGCAGCTGCGCGTGGAAGAAAAAGTCGGCCACCGTCAGCACTTCGTTCAGCAGGCGGATGCGCTCGCGCACCAGGCGCGTGATCTCCAGCATCTTCTCCGGCGAGACTTCGCATCCGGCCTGGCGCACCACCGGCAGCAGCCGCCGGCAAAGCTCCTCGACGGGCAACGCGCGGATGTGTTCGGCGTTCAGCCACAGCGCCTTGGGATCAAAGGTGTCATCGGGCTGGGTGGGCGGCTCCTTGAAATTGATTACCGCGTTGGCGCGGTTGATGCCCTCCAGCGAAAATGCCTCCACCAGTTGCTGCTTGGAGAGCATCTCGCGGTTGTCTTTCGGCGACCAGCCCAGCAGACACAGAAAATTGATAAAGGCTTCCGGCAAAAAGCCGGCGTCGCGGTAGGTGGTAACGCTCACCACCGGTCCATGCCGCCGTTTCGAAAGCTTGCTGCCATCCGGCGCCACCAGCAGCGGCAAATGAGCAAATTTTGGCGCCGCCGCTCCCGCCGCCTCGAAAATCAGCAGGTGCTTAAAGGTGTTGGTCAGGTGGTCCTGGCCGCGAATGATGTGACTGATGCGCAAATCGGCGTCGTCGGCGCACGACGCCATGTGGTACGTCGGCATGCCATCGCTGCGCAGCAGGGCAAAATCTTCGATGTCGGCGGTGGACTTGGCCTGCTCGCCGTAAACAATGTCGGTGAAGCGGATTTCGCGTTCCGTCTCTCGCGGCACGCGAAAGCGCAGCGCGAACGGCTCGCCCGCGGCCGCCCGCCGGTCGCTCTCCTCCCGCGAAAGCTCCCGCATGCCGGTATTGAACAGCCACGGGCCTTGCGCGCTGGACTTCTCGCCCGTCTGTACCGGCGTGAAATCGCGGTACGCCAGCCCCTTCTGAAAGATCGCTTCCGCCATCTCGCGATGCAGGCGCAGCCGCTCCGACTGCTTGTATTCCTCGTCCCAGGCCAACCCCAGCCAGCGCAGGCCCTCGAAAATAGAGTTGAGCGAAGCTTCGGTGTTGCGCTCCACGTCGGTGTCGTCCACGCGCAGCACCATGGTGCCTCCCTGACGGCGCGCAAACAGCCAGTTGAACAGGAAGGTGCGCGCGCTCCCGACATGCAGGAAGCCGGTGGGGGAAGGCGCAAATCGTACTCGTACCATGTGATTTGAGTATAACAATCGCACCCGATAGCCTGCAGTGGGCGCTTGCCACTACCGCGACTGTCATCCCGAGCGAGCGCGACCGAGCTTGCGAAGGAGAGCGAGTCGAGGGACCTTGCGCCTTCGTGGGTGCCCCACATTTGGCCGCGCACAGGGCTGTGCTCTCTTTTCAATCTGTGGCGGCCAAATGTGGGAATCTACATTCGGCTCACCCTCCGGCGCTCCCACATCTTGATAGTTTATTCTTTCCTTTGTGACCACCCTGAACCAGGTTTACTCCTCGCTGTCTATGCGCCGCCGCTACGAGGTGTGGTTCGTGCGCCTCGGCTTGGCCGATGGCAGCGGCGCCTGGTGGTTTCGCTATCTGCTGATGAACCCAGGGCGGGGTGGTTGCGCTGCCGACACTCACGGCCTGCCCGTCCAGGTGTGGGCCATCTGGTTCCCGGCCGCAGGTATGCCGCAGAGCTTCATTCAGGGGTTCCCGCTACCGGGTCTGAACCTCAGTTCCCGCGGGCAAACCCCGTTTCGCTTTGCCTTTGTCGAGAACGCCATCACCGAGGACTCCTGCGGGGGCCGCTTGCAGGTGGACGGGCACGAAATCGCCTGGGAGCTGCGTTATCGCTCCAGCTTTCACACCACGCTCAGCCACAAGGGCTGGATTGGTTTCTCCCGCACACCCCATTCGGACGCGGTCTTCGCCGGCCAGATCACACTGGATGGACGCAAATTCCATGGCGACCCGCTAGGCTTTGGCGTTCAGGGACACAACTGCGGCTACCGCCACCGCAACTTCTGGAAATGGACGCATGCATTCTTTGCGCCTCCCGGCGCACTCCCCAGCACCCTCGAGGCCCTGGTTTACGAGATGCCGCTAGGACTCATTTTTCGCAAATGTGTGTTGTGGCACGAAGGCAGGGAATACGTCTTCCGCAAGTTGCAGGAGACTGCCCGCGAACCCGGTGCGCTTGAGTGGAATTTCCGTTGTTCCGGGAAAAATGGCTTGCAGCTCGAAGCGAGCGTTGACGGCCGCGGAGCCGGCATTCACCGCTTGCCCTACTTGAAGACTGACTGCTCCGGAACTTTTGACGTTCTGAACAACAGCCTGGCGGGTGCGGCACTGCGCCTGCAGCATCCCGGTGGCCACGTCGAAGAGCTACAGACGCAGCAGGGCGCGGTGCTGGAGTTTGCCGGGAAAGCCGCTCTCATTTAGTTAGCGGGGAAGTGGCTGGCATCTAAACCGCATTGATTCGCCAGCCAAGGCTGGAATTTTGGTCAATCTTGTGGCGCAGGCGCCCTCGCCCGCGACTCGCCTTGCGAAGTACGCCTTATGCGGGGGCGCAGCAGGCGTCAAGGAACCGCTCAGACCTTCCGCATCGTTATCCGCTCCACTCCCATATACGGCCGCAGTGCCTCAGGGACGACAACACTGCCGTCTGCCTGCTGGTAGTTTTCGATAATCGCCAGCCAGGTGCGCCCAATGGCCAGCCCGCTGCCGTTCAGCGTGTGCACAAACTCCGTCTTGTTCTTGCCTTCCGGCCGGTAGCGGATGTTGGCCCGGCGCGCCTGGAACGCCTCAAAATTCGAGCAGGAAGAAATTTCCCGGAACAGCTGTTGCCCGGGCAGCCACACTTCCAGGTCATAGGTTTTCGCCGAACTGAATCCCAAGTCGCCGGTGCACAGTGCCATCACGCGGTAGTGCAGCCCCAGCTTCTGCAGCACTTCTTCCGCGTCACGGGTCAGCTTTTCCAGTTCGTCGTAGGAATGTTCCGGGCGGCTGAACTTGACCAGCTCCACCTTCTGGAACTGGTGCTGGCGGATAATGCCGCGCACATCCTTGCCGTAGGACCCAGCCTCGCTGCGAAAACACGGCGTGTAGGCGGTCAGCAACACGGGCAGGCGCGCCGCCTCCAGAATCTCATCACGATACAAATTGGTGACCGGTACTTCGGCGGTGGGAATCAGCCACAAGTCCTTGTCGCCATGGGGTACGCGGAATGAGTCCTGGGCAAACTTGGGCAGCTGCCCGGTGCCGTACATGGATTCGGAGTTGACCAGGTTGGGCGGCAGCACCTCGGTGTACCCGTGCTCGCGGGTGTGCAGGTCGAGCATGAAGCTGGCCAGCGCCCGCTCCAGCCGCGCTCCCAATCCCCAATACACCGCGAAGCGAGCCCCGCTCAGCTTGGCGGCCCGCTCCAGGTCGAGGATGCCCAACTGTTCGCCCAATTCCCAGTGCGGCTTGGGCGTGAAGTTAAACTGCGGTGGCGTGCCCCAGCGCCGCACCTCCACGTTGTCTTCGGAAGTCTTGCCCACTGGCACGCCGGCGTTGGGCATGTTGGGAATGCCCGCCAGCAGCTCGCGCAGCCGTGCATCTTCTTCCTGAACCTTGCCCTCCAGGGCCTGAATCTTCTCCCGCAGCTCCTTGGTCTCGGCGATCTGCGTGCTGGCCTCCTGCTTCGCTTTTTTCAGCCGGGCAATCTCCTCCGACGCCCGGTTGCGCCGCGCCTGCAGCGTTTCCAGTTCCGTGATGTGCTGGCGTCGCACCCCGTCCAGCTCGCGGAACTGTCCCAGCACCTCGGCGGCGTTCATGCCCCGCTGTGCCAGTTTCTCCTCCACCAGCGGCAGCTGGTCGCGTACAAAATTCAGGTCCAGCATGGGAAACAGCTAATGTACCGGAAAGCTGCGCAGGGTGTCACCCCATCCAGAAAACATGTGGGCGCAGGCGTCGGGCGTGCGTAGTTTGCCAGTCGCCCGCACCGGGCTGTTACACTACCGTCCGATGAACTCCCGCATCGGCCGTGTCTGTGTTGTACTCATCTGCTTCTGTCTTCTATCCACGTTGGCCCTGGCTTCCGCCTACAACGCCCGGCCCAAGCTGGTAGTGGTCATCATTATTGACCAGTTTCGCGGCGACTACCTGCAGCGCTTTTACGACGATTTCGGCCCTTCCGGCTTTCGCCTGCTCATGGACCACGGGGCCGACTTCACCAACTGCAGCTTCGATTACGCCAACACGCGCACCGCTCCCGGGCATGCCGCCCTGCTCACCGGCGCCTACAGCGATGCCAACGGCATCTTCAGCAACGAGTGGTGGGACTCCCAGAAGAAGCGGGAGGTTACCTCGGTGGAGGACGATTCCACGCAACTGGTAGGCGCCACAGGTACCGGCGCTTCGCCTCATTATCTGCTGGCCAGCACCTTGGGCGACCAGTTGAAGCTCGCCACCCAGGGCAAGGCGCGCGTTTTCGGCCTCGCGCTCAAGGACCGTGCCGCCATCCTGCCCGCGGGCTGGGCCGCCAACGGCGCTTACTGGATTGACGACCATAGCGGCGCCTGGATTACCTCCAGCTATTACCGCCGGGACTTGCCCGCCTGGGTTCAGCAATTCAACCACAGCCAGGCGGACAAATTCTGGAATCGCGAATGGAAGGACAGCGGGGGCAACGTCCAGTTCACTACCGCCCGTAAGCCGGGCGCCGGATTTTTTGACGTGGTCGGCCCCACCCCCTTTGCCAATGACTACGAACTGGACTTTGCCCGCGCCCTTATCGCCAACGAAAAGCTGGGAACTGGCCCGGCAACCGATCTGCTCGTTATTGGCCTTTCCGCCAATGACCTTCTCGGCCACGAGTTTGGCCCCGATTCTCCCAAAATGCGCGCCATGGCTCTGGCCTTGGACCAACAACTGGCCGGCTTTTTCGACTTCCTGGGCAAGCAGTTTGGCTTGGCCAACGTTTGGATTGCCCTCTCCGCCGATCACGGCGTGGCTCCGCTGCCCACGGTGGCCAAAGCCATGCGCATTCCCGCTGCCGGCTTAAGCAACGCTCAGTTGCAGAAGCAGCTTAACGCCGACCTCACTGCCCGGCTTTCCCCTGGCCATCCCCGTGACTTTGTGCCCGACCTCTCTTATCCAATTGCTTTTGTTTCGCAAGCGGCATTTACCGCGGTGCGCCTGAAGGAAGCTGCCGCCGAGCAAGCGGTCGGTGAAGCCCTGGAACGCATTGGCCTGCGCGGCTTCTATACCAAGGCTCAATTGGCGCGCGGAGAAGTGCCCGCTACCGCTCTTGGCCTTCAGTATCTGCACAGCTATTCGCCTTATGGTGGCTGGTACGTGCTGGGTGTTCCCCCGCCCTTCACCATCGGCTCTACACAGGGCACCGACCACGGCTCTCCTTACAGCTATGACACGCATGTGCCTCTAGCCTTCTTTGGCATGCCTTTTCAGCCCGGCACATACCATCAGCACACTGAACCGGTGGACCTGGCGCCCACGCTGGCCTCCTTGCTGGGCCTCAATGCACCCAGCAGCGCCGTCGGCCACGTTCTCACCGAGGCTCTCGCCCATCGTCACATTGAAGAGCCAAGTGGAGGGATGCCATGAGCAGCAGCCCCCCTCTGCCTCCCAAGCCGGAGATGAGTGTCAGCTTTGCCGGCATGCAACTGCGCAATCCGGTGCTGGCTGCCAGCGGCACTTTTGGTTATGGCATCGAGTTTGAGGATGTGGTCGCCCTCGACAAGATTGGCGGCTTCGTTACCAAAGGATTGTCAAAGGACCCGATGGCCGGCAATCCTACTCCGCGGCTTTATGAAACATCCGCCGGCATGCTTAATGCCATTGGCTTGCAGAACATCGGTGCGCGCGCTTTTGTGCTGGAGAAATTGCCGGAATTGCGCAAGCTCAACACCGTGGTCATTGCCAACGTCTTCGGCCATACCCGCGAAGATTACGAAGATACGATTCAGATCCTTAATGAAGGCGAAGGCATTGCCGCCTATGAGCTGAACGTTTCCTGCCCCAATACCGCGGCTGGCGGCATGGTGTTCGGCTGCGATATCCACCTGCTTGATGACGTGGTTTCCACTGCCAAGCGCGCCACCTGGCGGCCGGTGATTGTGAAGCTCTCGCCTAACGTGACCAGTATCGGCACCATGGCCCAGGTTGCCGAAGCCGCCGGCGCCGACGCCATCTCCCTGGTCAACACCTTTCTGGCCATGTCCATTGATGTGGAGACGCGCCGCCCCCGCATTGCCAACGTGACCGCCGGTTTATCCGGCCCCGCCATCAAGCCCATTGCCGTGCGTATGGTGTATGAAGCCGCTCACGCTGTGGATATTCCCGTGATCGGCATTGGCGGCATCAGCACTGCCGCAGATGTGGCGGAGTTCCTGCTGGCCGGAGCTGTGGCGGTGGAGATCGGCACCGCCAGCTACTGGGACCCCTGCGCCACCGAAAACATTGCCCGCGAACTGGAGCAGTGGTGCGCCGTCCACCGCGTGCAAAAGGTTACGGAGCTGATAGGAGCGATGAAAGCAGAGTAAGAGCTTTCAAGGTTTCAAAGTTGCACAGGTTTCAAGGTTTTGGAAACCGTAGTTTCGGGTTTCCAGTTTCAAGTTTCAAAGTCAACTTGCCTTTGAAACCCGAAACTTGAAACTTTGAAACTTGTGAAACCTTCGAAACCTGAATTGGATTCTATTGTGCTGGGATCTCCAGACCTCCGCCATCCTATTGTCCGGAAATCTTCAGCTTGATCTGTTCCGGGATGCGCTCGCGGATTTCCTCGGGCAGGCGATCGTGAATCTGGCGCGCGCCCAGGCGGGCGGCGTCAGCCACCACCAGCGGCGCGGGCGTAGCCACCGCTACCGCCAGCCAAATCAGCGCTGAGAGTGCAAACCCGGCGGCGGCTGCCAGTTCCAGAATCAATGCGTGATGGGGCTCAAAATGGTGGATTACTCCGAAGGCCAGCAGAAAAACCACCGCTGAGGCGCTGGCCAGCACCATCAGCGCAATATCAATGGTCCGGTGCAGTCGCTGCCGCCTGCGGCAGCAGGAGCAGGCAGCGAAGTGGCCCTCATAGTCGTGGCGCATTTCCGGAGCGATCCCGGAAATGTCGTAGCGCCAGCCGGCTAAAATGCTGCCCACGATAGGGTCAACGCACTGTGTTCTCATGACTGACGAACTACAGCCGGAGCGGTTCCAGAGGAGCCGATTGGCTTGCCAGCAGCACCCGGTTGTGCAGCAGGGTACGCCGGCCACTCAGCGCGCGTTCCGCGGTTCCTCTGGCTAGCTCGGGATGATTGTTCTGCTCTGATAGATGCGCCAGCACCACAAACGCTGCATTTCCATCATAGTCGCTGGCGAAAAATTCCGCGAGCGCGTCATTGGAGAGGTGCCCCACCCGGCTCATTACCCGCTGCTTCACCGACCAGGGATACGGGCCGCCGCGCAGCATTTCCAGGTCATGGTTGGATTCCAGCATCAGCACATCGCAGTTCCGCACGTGGTGGCGCACGCTGGCTGGCATGTACCCCAGATCGGTCGCAATGGCCAGCTTCACCCCTTCCGTGCGGAAGGTGAACGCCACCGGGTCGGCGGCATCGTGAGGAATGGTGAACGGAGTTACCGAGATGTCGCCTACCGTGAAGCTGCAGCCGGAATTGAACGTTTCCACCCGCTCTGGCTTCCACGCCAGCCCTGTTTTGTCGCGCAGCAGCTTGCGACAGGCCTGGTAAGTCGCGCCCGTCAGGTAAACCGGCACGCCCAGTTTCTTAGCCAGCGTGGCCAGACCGCAGATGTGGTCAGAGTGTTCGTGGGAGATCAGGATGGCGGAGAGCGCGTGCGGATCCTCTCCGCTGGATTTGATGCGTTTGAACGTTTCGCGTCCGGAAAGCCCCGCATCCACCAGGATGCGCGTGCGCCCGCTGGCCACGACGCTGCAGTTGCCCCGGCTGCCGCTGGCCAGCACGGTTAATGTAACCGCCATGTAGGGAGCATAGCGGTTGTGCCCTCCAGCCGGGAGTAACTTCTTGATTAACGTGGCCCCTTAGTGTGGATTTTTGGGCTTACAACGGTATGGGGTGGAAGCAATAGGCCGGTTCTTCCGCTGCCCCGGAAGCTCAGCGCTTAGCAGCGCAATTAGCATTTAGCCCGTTATGATTTTCATTCAAATGAGCAACAGAGGTTCAGGGGCCAAACATTCGTAGCGGGCGAACAACCAACCACTGCGCCTGACCACCAACTACCGTTTCCCCGATTTGATCATCTTCCACAAATCATCCGTCCGGCGCCGTCCCAGCGACCCCACATAAGCGCCCGCATTGCCGGTGATGAATGAGGCGAAGGCTTCATAGATTTGCGCCCGCTCCGTATAGACGTGCAGCACATTGGCGGCAAACAGGCGCGAAAGCGGGATGCAGCCGCACACCACCAGCACCCACCGCCACGGCCTGCCTGGACGTAACGCGCCCATTACCATGCAGAAAAACAGGGCCAGAAATCCGGTCATCATCAGGTCGCCCAGTGTCACCTCCACGAACCCGCTGATACATCCCAACAGCAGCGCCAGCGCGTACCAGGGCGCTTCGCTGCTTGCTGGCTGTGCCGGAACGGCAGTCGGTGACGTCCTTTCCGGCGTGTGGCTGGCAGTTTGTTGTGTTTTGGTGGCAGCGGCGGCTGGTTGCGGCGCAGGCACTTCCGGCATTAAGGGGCCCTCAGCTGGAATAAGTATAGAACCCCCGGCCTGATTTGCGTCCCAGCCAGCCCGCGTCCACCATTTTGACCAGCAGCGGGCAAGGCCGGTACTTGGGGTCGCCTAAGCCACTGTGTAGTACCCGCATGATGTCCAGGCATACATCCAAGCCGATGAAATCGGCCAGGGTCAGCGGGCCCATGGGATGATTCATGCCCAGCTTAAAGACCTCATCCACTGCCTGCGGTGTAGCTACTCCTTCCATTACCGCATACATGGCTTCATTGAGCAGAGGCATGAGCACGCGGTTGGAAACGAACCCGGGAGCGTCGTTCACCTCTACCGGGGTTTTGTCCAGTTTCACCCCCAGCGCTCGCACCGCCTCATAAGTTTCCTGCGAGGTGGCCAGGCCGCGAATCACCTCCAACAGCTTCATCACCGGCACCGGATTGAAAAAGTGCATGCCGATCACCTGCTGCGGCCGCCTGGTCAGCGCGCCCAGCTTGGTGATCGAAATGGAAGAGGTGTTTGAAGCCAGAATCACTTCCGGGCGGCATATCTGGTCCAGCTCGCGGAAAAGCTGCGCCTTCACTTCGAACTGCTCGGTGGCCGCTTCCACCACAAAATCGCAGCTCGCCAGCCGTTGCCGCTCGATTACCGGCTGGATGCGCGCCAGAGCGGCGCTGCGGTCCTCGGCGGTAATTTTGTTCTTGGCAACTTCGCGTTCCAGGTTCTTGCTGATGGTGCCCAGAGCGCGCTCCAGAAAGCGCTGTTCCACGTCGCAGAGCACTACCTGGTAGCCATGGCCGGCAAACACGTGGGCGATGCCATTGCCCATGGTGCCTGCCCCCACCACTCCAACAGTTTTGATCTCCATGCTGGCCTCGCGCCTACAGACGAAACCTAAAAGTGTAGCAGGGAAGCCGAGGCGGGATCAGGCACGAAGGGTTTTAATAAGGTCTGTGGAAGCTTTTGAGGCTGAGGATCTAAGGCTCAATTAAGGGGCGTGCTCGGGCGACCGGTGACTCAACCGACTAGAAATCTATCTCACAAATCGGTTTTGAAAGGGTGCGGCTTCAGCCGCACCGCCCAGGGCGCAAAGAAATTAGGGCTTTAGCCCCTGAGGGTGCGGAAAATTTGATGCTCGTACAGCTGGAATGACGCGTCAAAGAGGAGAAGTAGGTCCTTCAGTCGTGCTCTTTCGCAAGACTCGGTCGCACTTTCTCCAGGATCACAAATATAGGAACTTGGCACGCTTAGAGCCGTGAACCTCGGACAAGAAAGTGGCGCAAGGATGCCGGTCCGGGGCTAGATGCTGGTGCTAATTGCGAAGTGCAGACGCTCGGTGCTCGCTACTTGGTACTATCCCCGCTTCCCCGCCACGTCCAGCCTGACTTCCGCGTGTTTGAGCGCTTCCAGCGCGCGGGCGAAATCAGTATTGGGATCGTTGCTGTGCAGCATCTGTTCGGCCTTTTCTTTGGCCCGCCGGGCGCGCTCCACGTCAATATCCTCGGCGCGTTCCGCGGTTTCCGCCAGAATGGTCACCCGCGTGGGCAGCACCTCCGCAAAGCCCCAGGCCATCGCCAGGTAATGACTAAGCCCGTTGATGCGATAGCTGAGCTCGCCCACGCTTAGCTCGGTAATCAGAGGCGCATGTCCCGGCAATATTCCCAGGTACCCGTTCTTGCCGGGAATTTGCACCTCGGTCACCGCGTCCTGCACCACCAGTCGCTCCGGGGTCACAATTTCGAGTTGGATAGTATCTGGCAAAACCCAGTTCTCAGTACTCAGTACTTAGTAAAACCAACTGCCTACTGACCGATATTCCTCGCTCACCGAAGCCAGTTCCCAGCTCCACGAAACCAACTGGCCACTGGCCACTGACAACTGCCTTTATGCTGCTGCCGCCTTCAGCTTGCCGGCGTGCTCCAGCACTTCGTCAATGTCGCCTTTCATGTAGAAAGCCTGTTCGGGGATGTCGTCGTGCTTGCCCTCCAGGATTTCCTTGAAGCTGCGCACCGTGTCCTGGATTTTTACGTACCGTCCCTGCAGGCCGGTAAACTGCTCGGCCACATGGAAGGGCTGCGACAGGAACTTCTGGATCTTGCGTGCCCGCGCCACCATCACCTTCTGGTCTTCGCTGAGCTCGTCAATCCCCAGAATGGCGATGATGTCCTGTAGATCCTTGTAGGTCTGCAGCACCTTCTTCACGCCCTGCGCCACGTCATAGTGCTCCTGGCCGACAATGCGCGGGTCAAGAATGCGCGAAGTGGAGCCCAGGGGGTCCACCGCCGGGTAAATGCCGATTTCAGTCAGCGGCCGCGACAGCACCGTGGTGGCATCCAGGTGAGCGAAGGTGGTGGCCGGCGCCGGATCCGTCAAATCGTCCGCCGGCACATAAATCGCCTGCACTGAGGTGACCGAGCCTTTCTTGGTGGAAGTAATCCGTTCCTGCAGTTCGCCCATCTCCGTGGCCAGGTTGGGCTGGTAGCCTACCGCGCTGGGCATGCGGCCCAGCAGCGCCGAAACCTCCGAGCCTGCCTGGGTGAAGCGAAAAATGTTGTCAATAAACAGCAGCGTGTCCGCCCCTTCCACGTCCCGGAAGTATTCCGCCACGGTCAGCCCGGTCAGCGCCACCCGCAGCCGCGCGCCCGGCGGCTCCGTCATCTGCCCATAAATCAGCGCCGCTTTCGATTCCTCGGGTTTGCCTGGTTTAATGACGCCTGACTCGCTCATTTCCAGCCACAGGTCGTTGCCTTCGCGGGTGCGCTCTCCCACACCGGCAAATACGGAGAAGCCGCCATGCTGCTTGGCTACGTTGTTGATCAGTTCCATGATCACAACTGTCTTGCCCACGCCCGCGCCCCCGAACAGCCCGATCTTGCCGCCCTTCAAAAACGGCTGGATCAGGTCAATCACTTTGACGCCGGTTTCAAACATCTCCGCCGTGGTGGACTGCTCGTCGAAGGCCGGGGCCGGGCGGTGAATGGGAAGCCGCTGCTTGGCCTGGATGGGGCCCAGTTTGTCCACCGGTTCGCCAATCACGTTCATGACCCGCCCTAGCGTGCCCGCGCCCACCGGCACGGTGATGGGCTCGCCCAGGTCAATGGCTTTCATCCCCCGCACCATGCCGTCGGTGGGCTCCATGGCCACGCAGCGCGCCCGGCCTTCGCCCAGGTGCTGTTCGATTTCCAAAATGACGTTGATTTCCATCGGTGTGTTGAAGCCGTCGCCCACCACCCGCACCGCCTGGTAGATGGGTGGCAGTTTGGCTTCCGCGAATTGCACGTCCACTACCGGTCCGGCGATTTGAATTACGTGTCCAATATTTTCAGGCATGTATTAGTTCCCAGTTGCTGGTTGTCAGTTGCCAGTAGCACTTAGCACTTCGCCTTTAGCCAGCCACGATTGTGCTGGATTCAGCAATGCCGTTCACGGGCTAAATGCTAACTGCCAGGTGCCAATAGCTGCTTTTCACAGCGCCGCGGCGCCGCTCACAATTTCGATAATTTCCTTCGTAATCTTGGCCTGCCGCGCCCGGTTCATAGCCAGGGTCAGCGCGTCAATCATCTCGCTGGCATTGTTGGTGGCCGCATCCATGGCGGTCATACGCGCCGCGTGTTCCGCCGCCACCGACTCCAGCAATGTATGAAACACGCGCAGTTCCACGTAGCGCGGCAGCATGCTGTTGAACAGTTCTTGCGGCGGCTGTTCGTAAATGTAGTCCACGGGCGCGGCGGCGAAGGCGACAGCGCGCTCGTCAATGGCCTTGGTGTCAGCCTCGCTGATTGTGACGCCCGCCGATTTTGCGGCTTCTGCCATGCGCACCTTTTCTTGCTCTGCCAGTTCTTCCGCCTGGCGCACTCCGGAAGCGCCGATCTGTGCGATGGGCAGCACTTCATCCACCACCACCCGCTGCGACACTACCGATTTGAACTCGTTGTAGAGCACATATACGGCGTCAATTTCGCAGCGCTTGTAGCGCTCGATCACACTTTGGCCCAGGGCC
>Ga0134128_10006699_pt1 | contig 13959 bp, 10 predicted proteins | sample KB31754_FD_96462 | JGI IMG/M metagenome (GOLD analysis project Ga0134128, IMG submission 96462) | Terrestrial soil microbial communities with excess Nitrogen fertilizer from Kellogg Biological Station, Michigan, USA - KB3-175-4 | ecosystem: Environmental > Terrestrial > Soil > Unclassified ... | reverse complement strand
GCAGTCTACGTGACACGCTTTGTTTCAGCGCCTGAATTGTTTTTGACGGATTGCCTTTCTTCGGCTCGCCGATCAATAAATGCACGTGCTCGGGCATCACCACGTAGCCCGCGAGAGAAAACTGGTGGCGGCGCCTGCACAAAAAGATTTCGTGCGCGGGCTGTGCCCAGCAGTTTCTGTCTCCGATAGCAACTAAACGCAATGAAATGCAAATGCCCGTGGCCATAAATCCGGAGCAATTTATTTCGCATGTTTCGAGCTTGAAGAACCGAAGAAACCCCGCACCCTTAAACAGCAAAGGGTGCGGCACCCACAGCAGGCCGAGCAAGTCACTGTTCGGTGAACTGGCGCGGTGGTATCATCGGCCCGTTGTTGCTATGTCACAAGAGGAAAACATGCCGCCAAGCATGGCCACCCGCCGTACAACCGAAGGCATTGAATCTGACAGGCGAGACAACGAAATCTATCGCGGCATAGTGGACCAGGAAGTTCGCGGTGAGGATGGCCGGTTGGCGATCCTCAGGGGCTCGCCCGTCGAGCTAATCGTCAGAACTGAACCGGACAATGATCTGATTATTGATTTGGAGTCCGTGACATCGAATGGCGAACGATACGCAATAAGAACGGAGCCAAACCGCGCAGAAGCGCGGCGGGACGACAGTTTGGTGGGCGCCATTGTCGGAGCGGTTCGGGGGGAAGAAGTTCAGGGCCACCGAGTGCACATTCCCCGCGGTTCTATCCTAACGTTTCGTCTCGACCGGCCCCTTTACATGGGCGTCGCAGACCGCGGTATTGACCGTGACGGAAGGCACTATCACGACTGGTATCCGCACCAGGATAAGCGCTAAGCCATGACCAGTGCTAACTCTTGTTCGAGTTTCTTTACCACAGCCCGCTAGAGTTAGATCTCCCCGCCCCTGCGCGATGCACTACGGTCGCGCGGGAACTGCCAGCGAGCCTGGACCGGGCTCCGGCACGGGCTTGGGCATGTCCGCCGCTTTGTAACGAGGGACGATTTGATCGGCCATCGCGACTGCGTACACGGCCGACGCGATTTCCACCGCGCCTTCACGCACGTCTTCCTCGTAAATCCGTTCATAAGTGTCCAGATTCGTGTGGTGCGTGAAGCTTCCGTAGTCAAACGGGTCCTGCGCCAAGCCGATGCCCGGCAGTCCAGCATTGTTGAATGAAGTGCTGTCGGTCCCTCCCGTCGCTCGACTCGCGCTTGCGCTCACGCCCGTGAATCCCCAATTTTGAAACGGCATCAGCGCATCGCGAACCATGGTAACCGCATCTTCGGGACCGAAAACGCTCGCTCCGCGCGGTTTGCCCGTGCCCGAATCAATATTGAAGTACGCGTCCAATTTTGCGTACTCCGGCTTGGGGTCTTCAAAGCTGCCAAAGTGCTGTTTCACGTATGCGAGCGACCCGAGCAACCCCTCTTCTTCGCCGCTCCACAGCGCCACACGAATCGTTCTTCGCGGTTTCACGTGAAGCGTCGCCAGTATCCGCACCGCCTCCAACATCATTGAAGCACCGATGCCGTTGTCGGTGGCGCCTGTCGCGTCATGCCAGGAATCGTAGTGGCCTCCCAACATCACAATTTCGTCTTTCTTGTCCGTGCCGGGAATCTCGCCAATCGCGTTATAGACGGTCGTGCCCTCGGGGTATTCTTTGTTTTGAATGTTGATGCGCAACGTCACCGGCGTGCCGTCGGCGAGGATGCGCGAGATGCGGCCGTAGTCTTCATTGCGCATCACCAGTGTGGGCACGGCCCGGGACCAATCGTATGTATTGTTCTGCTGCGCCACGATCACTCCGTGCGCTCGCCCCGCATCGTTAATGCGCACCAGCGCTCCATTGTCGACCAGGAACTGATCGACTGCCCTCGCAACTTCCTGCCGCGACAATTGTCCCGGCCCCAGCGGTGGCGGCTGGCGGCGATTCCCGAATGGGTTGCGTTGCGGATTGTTAGGATCGAAGCGCGCTTTCCATTCGTCATCGGTGCGGCGAAGCGGCGCTGGATTCATGTCTTCCGCCACATCGACATGATTGCCAACCAGTACAATCGCCCCGCGGACTTTGTCCTTCATGGAATTCAGGTAGGCATCGAGCTCCGCTTGTGTGGGCTGTTGCGGACGCTCTTCCTTCTGCGGTTGCGGCATCGGCGGAGGCGCCCAAGCTGGCGCGGCTGGCGCTGCACCACCGGGTCTGCCGCCAAATCCGCCACCGCCAGGCGCAGTCAGCCCGGGTGGCAGCAGGATCACGACTTTCGAAGTGACCGTGCCATGTGTACTCGGGGTCCATGCAAGCGGCTCGACCATCAATGGCCCGTGGAACGGCGCAACAGCCTCCGCCGAGAGCTCCATGTTTTCCCATCCGGGGACAGGTGTCGCCGCGGTCGGAGGCTGAAAGGTCCACGGCTCCAGATGCGCGTTCTTCAGTCCCCACGACGTCATGGTTCGCACGGCCCAATCGTCCGCCGCTTTCAAATTCGGCGTGCCCGTCACGCGCGGACCGTACACGTCGGCGACTTCGTGGATGATCCACATGACCTTCGAATTATTCGTCTCTTCACCGCGAATCTGCGCGTACATCTCCGAAACGGCCGGAGCTTGCGCCAGCAGCGGCAACGCCGCAAGCAAAAAAAAGCACACCACGTAACCGTAGCGTTTCGCCAAGGAATCCTCCTAAATGTCGCCGGAAATTTCTATTTTGATGCCTTGTGTCCTCGACAATATACGCTTGGCTGCCTCGCCCGGCAATGCATCAGTCGCGTCCTTATCGCAAGCGTTGCCCTCAGTCACGGCAAGCCACGCATCTCTGGCAAAACTTGGCGGACCTCCACCAACGCTTATTTCGAACAGTATGAGGTTACGGGTTGAAGTTCTTACTTCTGAGTTTTAATGAATACGCAGACGTCTTTCACGGCATTGCTCAGTATGTGCGTCGTCGTCGCAAACACCGCCTGCCCTCCCGGCTTGAACATCGTGAACTTGTAATTGCCGGGCCAGCCGCCTGCTTCGAGCATGTAGTCCGATTTCGTCGAATCCAGCGTTATCGAGACGTTGGGACATTTCACGCGGAGGTTCTTCAAGATATCGGCGGTCGGGATCGTTGACGCGGGAGACAGCACAAGTTTCACAGGCTTTGGCTGGTCCTTTGAGGGATTCTTCGCAATTCCGCCAGGCGCGGATAGCAACAAGAACAGTGTCGAAATTCCAAGCAGCATTTTTCTCATGATCGGATTCTCCCGCGGGCAAGTGCGTCGCAACTTCATAGTTCTTGGGACGAATTCCCACCTCGAATGGTTGCATGCTCCCGCTCGACCTGTGCCTCGAATCGGACCGCTATGGCCGAATTCCACCTATTTACACCTCGCGGCAATTCGGAGAAGATGCGTGGGCGCGATTTCGCGTTATGCCAGGCTAAGGAGACCACTTATGCGCAGAGCATTCGTTCGCACGTTTGCGGTAGCTGCGTTATTGCTGGGCACGGTTACGCTGCTCGCGCAGCAGGCCCCATCCGGCGTCGCCGCCGCACGATCGGCGACACAGCAAACTGAAACCGACGCCTACACGCGTTACGAATTGCTCGCGCCAGATTCCGCGAGTTTCAAAATCTATTACGAAATCACCGCCACCACCGCTGGCGCGAAGTATTTCTTCAATCCCATCCGCAAGGGCAGCGTCGCCAGCGACGAATCTGTCTACGATGCCATGTCGGGTCAGCCGCTTCACTTCGAAGTGGTCAGTGGTGCTGACGCCCGCCGGGATCCCTTGATGACTGATGCTGATGCATCGATGGACTACATCAAAGTCACTCTGGCTCGTCCCGTGCCGTCCGAAGGCCAGGGCCGCATGATCATCATAAAGACCTACAAAGACGCGAAGAGCTATTACCGCGATGGCGACTCAATCGTCTTCAATCGCCCGCTCGGAATCAAGCGCAACAAAGTCGTGCTGCCCGCGGGATACGAATTGATTAGTTGCAACGTGCCGTCGCAGGTTTTGACGGAGCCAGACGGCCGCATTTCAATCAGCTTCATGAATGGCAGCGCCGGCGAAGCTCCATTGATCGTTAAGGCAAAACTTGGCGCGCAAACAGGACCCGGAGCGGCGCCGCACGCGGTGACTTCGGCACGCAGTTGGGAAGCGCCGTTCGAAGGTGAAACGGAACGTGAGCGCCTCTCCGAACGCGCTCATCAGGATCGCGACATCGTTTACTTCCTCAACCAGCCGGATACGCATTCCTTCAGCCTTTACCACGACTACACAGAATCCGATCCCGGCGCGGACAAATATCTCAACGTCGTCCGCGAAGGCAGCACGGTTTCGAATCCCTCGGCGTACATTCTCGACACGGGCGATAAACTGCAAAGCCGCATCATGACCGGCGCAGAACTTGCCGCGGCGAAAATCGATACAGGAAGTGAGAAAGTTAGCGACACGACGCAAGTAGTCGTGATTCCGTTTCCTCCGGTGAAAAAAGGACAGTCGACTCGTTTGCGGATTTCGGAGACGTACGCCGCGCCCGTCAGCTACCGTCTCGATGGCGACGAATTGGTTTTTGACCGCAGCTTTGGCCGGGCGCGCAATGCCGTCGTTTTGCCAGTAGGATGGTATTTAACCGCTAGCGCTATTCCCGCGACGGTGAGGCAGCTTCCCGACGGTCGCATCCGGCTCGATTTCTGGAACGGGCGCCCCGATTCAGTCGACGTGTTGATTAAAGCGAAGCGTCGTGCGGCGCCGTCAGCTCGGTAATAGAACATTCTTGTTGTTTGGTTTTTAGAGATAATTTGCCAGTAAAACAGACTCGCGAATCCTCGCAGTGGGGTGGACACAAATGAAAACTTCATTCGGCACCGCGGGTCTTATTCGACGCGCAATCCCACCTGCCGCCTTACTTATCGCTGCACTCATTGCGCTGTGCTGCCTCCAAGGAGTTGCCACGGCCCAAACCAAGACATCTCCCGCTCGCGCACAGGCAAGCGCAAAACACTCGCAGAAGACAGATCTGAAGCATCAGCCAACGCTTTACCTGGTTGGCTACGCTCACCTGGATACGCAGTGGCGCTGGGAATATCCGCAGGTCATTTCGGAATATCTTCCCGACACGATGCACAAGAACTTCGCTCTCTTCCAAAAGTATCCTCACTACATTTTCAATTGGACGGGAGCGAATCGCTACATGATGATGAAGGAATATTATCCCGCCGATTTCGCAAAGCTGAAACACTACGTGGCAACGGGCCAATGGTTCCCAGCGGGCTCGTCAATGGAAGAGAACGACGTCAACTCGCCTTCGCCAGAATCCATCATTCGCCAAGTGCTCTACGGCAACGAATATTTCCGCCACGAATTCGGCAAGGCTAGCGAAGAATACATGCTCCCGGATTGTTTCGGTTTTCCCGCGGATTTGCCCAGCATACTCGCCGCTGCTGGAATCAAGGGGTTCTCCACGCAAAAATTGACGTGGGGCTCTTCCGCGCCCGTCGGCGGTCCCGATTCTGCGGAACAAACGCCCGCTGGCACGCCGTTCAATGTCGGCGTTTGGACAGGCCCTGACGGCCGCAGCGTCATCGCCGCTCTAAATCCTGAAAGCTATTCCGGCGGCGTCAGCTATGACCTGAGCAAAAGCGCTGCGCCGCCTGGCCTCCGCGGTTTCATCGACTGGCCCAAACGCGTTGACTTGGACGGCAAAGTCAGCGGTGTTTTTGCCGACTATCACTACTACGGCACTGGCGACATTGGCGGCTCGCCGGATGAAAACTCAGTCAGGCTCGTCGAGGAGATGGTGGCGAAAAGCATGGGCGCGCTGCCCTCGCGAAATCCGAACCAGGATGACGACAACGAAAATGCATCCACGCCGCCCACGGGCCCGCAAATCCGCATGGGAACCGGCCCTCTCCACATTATTTCTTCCGACGCCGATCAGATGTTCAAGGACATTCTCGCGCAACACTTGACCGCCGGTTTGCCGCGCTATCAAGGCGATTTGGAGTTGACCAACCACTCGGCGGGCTCTCTAACCTCCGAAGCGGTTCACAAACGCTGGAATCGCGAAAATGAGAATCTTGCTCGCGCTGCGGAAGCCACTTCTCTCGGCGCAGCATGGCTCGGCGCGCGCGAGTATCCATTGGAACGCCTCAATCACGCGTGGCGCCTTGTGCTCGGCGGCCAGTTTCACGACATCATGGCTGGCACCGCGACGCCCAAGTCATACGAGTATTCCTGGAACGACGACGTGATCGCCATGAACCAATTCTCAGAAGTGCTTTCGAGCGCCACAGGGGCGATTGCCTCTGAGCTGAACACGCAAGCCAAAGGGACGGCCATTGTCATTTACAATCCGCTCTCCATCGCGCGTGAAGACGTTGTTGAAGCGAATGTGAATTTTCCTGGCGGTGTGCCGCGCGCTGTTCGCGTGATTGCGCCCGATGGTAGGGAAGTCCCTGCACAAATTGGCGGTACAGAAAATGGGAACACGAGAGTTTTGTTTCTCGCAAAAGCGCCTTCGACCGGGTTCGCTGTCTACGATGTTGAATCGGCGGACACATCCGGTGCTCACAGCTCTTCTGAACTCAAGGTTACCGATTCTTCGCTCGAAAACGCGCGCTACCGCATTCAATTAAATCAGGACGGCGACATATCGGGCATTTTCGACAAGAAGCTCAATCGCGAACTGCTCTCCGCCCCGGCGCGCCTCGCCTTCCAAACCGAAAAACCGTCACAATGGCCTGCGTGGAACATGGACTGGTCAGATCAGAGTAAGCCACCGCGAGGCTACGTCGGAGGTCCTGCAAAAATCACAATCGCCGAACATGGTCCAGTGCGTGTGGCGCTGCGAATCGAACGCGAAGCCGAAGGCTCAAAATTCGTGCAGACGATTCGCCTGTCTTCGGGCGATGCCGGTAATCGCATCGAGTTCGCGAATTCCATCGATTGGAAAACTCGCGAAGCCGCCCTGAAAGCCACTTTCCCGCTGACCGCCTCGAATCAAAACGCGACTTACAATTGGGGCGCCGGAACCATCGAACGTCCTGCCGACAACAAGAAAATGTTTGAGATGCCTTCGCATCGCTGGTTCGATCTCACGGATCAAAGCGGCAAATTCGGCGTCACAATTCTCTCCGGCGCGAAGACCGGCTCCGATCGGCCGAGCGACAATACGTTGCGCCTCACGCTCCTTTACACTCCGGGAGTCAGCGATGCAGGCCAGTCCTATCGCGACCAGGGCTCGCAGGATTTTGGCCACCACGAATTTCTCTACGGCCTTTCGAGCCATGCTGGCGGCTGGCGTGATGGCGATACGACTTGGCAGGCCTATCGTCTGGAGGCTCCGATGATCGCATTCGAGAGTGCAAAACATCGCGGAGCGCTCGGCAAAACTTTGTCTTTGCTAAAAGTCAGTGAAAGCGGTGTTCGCGTCATGGCTTTCAAGAAGGCCGAAGATGGCACCGACGAAGTTGTGCGCCTTGTCGAAATGAACGGCAAGCCTCAGCGCGACGTTCGCGTTTCGTTTGCCGCTCCGGTGATAGCCGCGCACGAAATTAACGGGCAGGAATTGTCGGTTGGTCCGGCCTCGATCGCCAAAGGCGATTTGCTCGCAAATTTTGCCCCGTACGAAATCAAGAGCTACGAAGTAAGGTTGGGGCCGCCGCGAGTTCGGCCAATTCCTCCGCGCTGGCAGGCAATTCCGCTTCACTACGACCTCGCTGTTGCCAGTAACGATGGCGCAAAATCCGTCGGCGGTTTCGACGCCGCCGGCAACGCTCTGCCGGCCGAGTTGTCGCCCTCGGAAATCGCGTACTCCGGAATTCATTTCAAGCTCGCTCCTCCGGCAACGGGAAAACCAGACGCCGTCATCGCACGTGGTCAAACCATCCAACTGCCCGCTGGAAAATTCAATCGCGTTTACTTTCTCGCCGCATCCGCTGACGGTGACCAACAGGCAACATTCAAAGCCGGCGATCAGACCGCCGATCTCACCGTCCAGAATTGGGGCGGCTATGTTGGCCAGTGGTTCGACCGCTCGTTCACGATGGAGCCCAGGCCAGTTCCGCCAGAGCCCGATGCAAGCGACACCAGCGAGCGCGCTCAACGAATTCGACGGCGAATCGCGTACTTGCAGAAAAATCCGGAAACGCTGCCGCATTTCGCGGGCATCACTCCGGGCTTCATCAAGCGCGCGCCAATTGCCTGGTTCGCTTCGCATCACCACACGTCCGATGGCGCCAATGTTCCGTACGGCTATTCCTATTTATTCGCCTACGCACTCGATTTACCAGCGAGTGCCAGGACCCTCACCTTGCCGGACAATGACAAAATCCGCATCTTGGCGATCACCGTGTCCAACGAGCCTGCTCAGACGCATCCGGCACAGCCGCTTTACGACACAACCGAGCAGGTCACCGGCCGGCAATAGGCGCTCTACGGCCATAAAATCGCAGCCATCCCCGCTGGGCATAAGTCTTTTATATTTCGTACGCAAGAAATTTTGCCGAAACTTGATATACTTTTAATGGAGCGGTCATCCAGTATTTACACGAGTCGCCCACGCTAGTAGAGTCTGTCCTCACAAATGGCAACGTCAAGCACCACTCTTGAGTCAGTCGCGCGTCCCGAGGAAAAGCGCCCCAAGCCGCCGGCGCGCCCATATTCGGGCGCCCTGGTCGTAGTGGAAGGCATTGACGGCTCAGGGAAGAGCACGCAGCTTCATCTTCTCAAGCGCTGGCTCGAGGTCGGTGGCTACCGCACCTATTTCACCGAGTGGAATTCGTCGCCGCTGGTGAAAGCGGCGACCCGGCGCGGCAAGAAGCGTCGTTTGCTGACTCCCATGACGTTCTCGCTCATTCACGCTGCTGATTTCGCCGACCGTTACGAACGCCAAATTCTCCCGTTGCTTCGCAGCGGCCATCTGGTTCTCGCCGATCGCTATATCTACACCGCTTTCGCGCGCGACGGTGCGCGCGGCTGTCCCATCGAGTGGCTCAGGAATCTCTATCGATTCGCTGTTATTCCCGACGTGACATTTTATTTCCGTGCACCGCTTGAAATTGCGATTCGCCGCATTCTCAGCGGTCGGCCGCGAATTAAGTATTACGAGGCAGGAATGGATCTGGGCCTCTCGCTCGATCCCATTGAGAGCTTTGCAAAATTTCAAGGTCTTACGCTCGCGCGTTACGACCAGATGCTCCCCACGGACAATTTCGTTCTGATGGACGGTACCCTGCCTGTGCACCAGTTGCAGCAGAAAATGCGCGATGTGGTTGCCGGGCAAATTGAATTGAAGCGCTACAAAACTTTATGACCGAGCCCGTGAAACCCGACGGCAATCCGGAAGTCGTCACTCAGGAATTCGTCGCGATGGCGGATTCTGGCATGCAAACATGGTTTGGCGAGAGTGTGCCGCTTCGCCCTTCCGCCGGTTTGCCCACGAAAAATCGCAGCGAACTCAGCGGCCACCTGATCGTTCTCGAAGGCACGGACGGCTCGGGTCGCTCCACGCAGATCGCGTTGCTCACCGAATGGCTCGAGTCACAGGGTTTCGCCGTCCAGACCATGGGCCTTCGCCGTTCTTTTCTGATCGCAAAAGATATCGACAGCCTGCTCGCCAGAAATTCCGTCACCCGCTACACGCTCGCGCTCATGTATGCCACCGATTTTTTCGACCAGCTCGAAAATCGCATCCTTCCCGCGCTGCGCTCCGGCATGATTGTTCTTGCGGACCGTTACTATTACACGTTGATCGCTCGCGCCGTGGTTCGCGGTCTCGACCACGAATATCTCCATCGCATCTACGAACTGGCGTTGCCTCCGGACCTCACCTTTTTCCTGAATGTCCGCCCGCAAATCGCCTTCGAGCGTGAGTTTCAGAAATCGCCGGCCATCAGTTTTTGGGAGGCGGGCCGTGACTTGCATCTTTCCGACGATCTCTACGATTCTTTCATCAGCTATCAGACGATGCTCCGCAAGGAATTCGTCAACCTTGCCAAGCATCACGGGTTCGCTGCTTTGAACGGCGAGAATCCGATTCGCACGGTCAACGCGGACCTGCGCAAGCGAATCGCCTCCTACTTGGGCATCCGGAATATCCGTTACCGGCCCTCGCACGCGCTTGTCCATCTCTGGCAATAACCTTGGCCGCCCCTGTCCGAATCGCAGCCATCGATGCGGGTTCCAACGCGATTCGGCTTGTCATTGCCGAAGCAAAATCGTCCGCCGAAATTCAAATTCTCGACGTCGAGCGCGCGTCGGTTCGATTGGGCCATCGCGCATTCACCAAACGCCGCTTCAGCCGCTTGACAATCGACAATGCGGTGCACGTTTTTCGTCGCTTTAAACAAGTGCTGGACCGCTATGGCGTGCAGCATTGCCGCGCGGTGGCCACCAGCGCCGCCCGTGAAGCGCGCAATCGCGACGATCTGATTCGCCGCATTCGCCGCACGACAGGTATCGAGCTCGAAGTGATCGATTCGTCCGAGGAAGCGCGTCTCGTGCGCTCCGCGATTCTCGGTGCATTGAGTCACAAATTAGTCCCGCGGCTCATTGTCGATCTCGGCGGCGGCAGCCTTGAAATCAGTTTGCTTCGCAAGCGCACACCGGAGAGAATTTTCGCGTTACCGTTGGGCAGTGTCCGCCTCATAGAAACGCTGGGAATTTACGGCGCCCTCAGCGAAGACGAGTTCGAGCGCGTACAGCATCGCGTTTTTTCGCTGTTCCGAAGCGTTTGGGCTGCTCCGCCTAACCTCTCCGGCGCCATCGCAGTCGCGTCGGGAGGGAATGCCGAGGCACTGGCCCGAATCGCTCCTGGCCCGCGCGTCGCTGGAATGGCGAGCATCAATTTCCGTCTCCTTCGTGAACGTCTGTGGGGAATTTTGGGGCTGGATGTCGCCGAGCGCATGGACGCTCTGCACCTCCGCCGCGATCGCGCCGAGGTTATCGGCGTCGCTGCTGTGGTTTTCGCCTCGCTCGCGCAATGGCTTCGTTTGCGGTCCCTCTTGGTGCCGGGAGTTGGCGTCAAAGAGGGAATCCTTTGGGATCTGGCGTCCTCGCAGTTCTCCGGAGCATTTGTCAGCGCCTACGCCGCCCGTTTTCAGCCGCTGCTCCGCGAAGCGCGCCGCGTGGCCGCGCGTTTTCATTATGAGCCGTCGCACGCGGAGCAGGTACGTCGTTTTGCCGGTTATCTTTTTGACCAACTCGCTCCCGTTCACCGTCTTCCGTACGAACTTCGCTTGCCCCTCGAACTGGCGACGATATTGCACGACGTAGGCTACGCAATCGATTCGAGCTCGCATCACAAGCACGGCGAATATATCGTTCGTCACGCGCACATTCCCGGACTCGCGGAGTCAGACCGTCTCCTCGTTGCTTGCTTGATCCGCTATCACGGCAAGGCGAATCCTGATGCGCAGCACAAATTGTATTCGTCACTTGGTCCGCGCCGCCGCGCCCAAGTTTGCGCGCTCGCGTCTATGCTCCGCATTGCTATCGCCCTCGACAAAGAGCGCCGCCGCGCCATTCAGAATGTCGACGTGATTCTGGGGAAGAAGGGAATTCTCCTTCGCTTGCATTCGAGTGATTCCAAACCGCTGCCGATTGGCCACTATCATCGCGCCGCGAGATTATTCGAAGAGGTATTTGGAAGGAAAATCCGTTTTGGCCGCGCTCGCACTGCACGCACCGCGTCCTCTGTTCCAAAACCACTGGTGCGTACGCATCGCGCTGCGTGACTTCGACATGACGAACGGAATCTTCTATTTTGCATTCGGCAGTCGTAATCGTGTTGGGACAGCGAATTCACCTGGACCTGATTAATAGACCGGCAGAAAAAGGGAATCGCACATGAACGTTCATCTCTTTCGTCACGGAATCGCGATCGATCGCGAAGATCCTGCTTCACCTCCAGACGCAGACCGTTTCCTCACGCCCAAGGGAATCGCTAAAACGGAAGCTGCCGCTCGCGGGCTACACGCGCTCGGCATCAGACCCGGTATTATTTTAACGAGTCCTCTTCTGCGCGCGGTACAAACCGCGGAGATCGCGTGCAATGCATTGGGTTATCCGGTAAAAAAACTGCGTTACACGGATGCGCTGAAGCCCGAAGCAAAACCTGCGGATTTGTTCAAGGAGTTGGCGGGAATAAAAATCGACGAAGTGATCTGCGTGGGACACGCGCCGAACTTGGACGAGGTGATCGCTTATGCCATCGGCAGCCGCACTGCGGTTACATCGCTGAAGAAGGCGGGTTTGGCGTCGTTGGAAGTGGAATCTTTTTCGCCGCCACACGGCGCGATCGTCGCCATTTATACGCCGAGGGCTCTCAGATTTCTGGCCGAGTAACGCGCAAATTCATGGCGAACAAGCAGCGGAATCATCAAGCGGGCTCCTATGCTGCATGCGTCTTTGCCTTGAGCTCTACCGGCCGAACTGCCGCGCCCGCCGCTCCCGGCAAAATGACGATTGGCTTGCGGCACGCGATTTCAAGCAAGTGCTTGGCGTTGGCCAGTTTCGAGAGGAGCGGTTCTTCACCATCGTAGCCATAGGCTCGAAGCGTGAGGCCCTCTAGAGTCACATCCAGATCGAGTTTTCGTATCGGTTTTGCCGCTTGCTCGAAGCAATTTGCCAGTCGCAGAATGCCGGCAAGAAAAATCGTGGCGTGCTGCATGGCTGCCGGCAGCGCGCTGAATTCCTTGTGTTTCAGTTGTGGCAGCGCCTTCCGGTGATAACGCGCCACAAGCGCTGCCAATTGCAATTCCGCTTGTTTCCATCCAATCGGCGCGGGCTGCTGGCGAATCAACCGGTAGGATTCCTTGTGGTGCCCTTTGTTGCCTTCGCTCAGGCCGACGTCCTGCATCAGCGCCGCCGCTTGCACAATCCAACGAGCGCGTGGCGTCGGCAGACCAACTGCAAATCCTCGCGCTGCCAGCACGTCGTACAATTCGACAGCTCTTGCCGCGATGCGCTGCACGGGCGCGAACTCCGGCGTTCGGAAAGACGCCCACGCGCCGAACTTGGCTACGACGGCCTCTTCGAGCTTCTGATCTTGAGGCAATGCCTCGCGCCACGCTTGCCACACGGAATCCTTGCCCGTCGCGCTCGAGCGGTATTGCGCCAGACATTGCTTTTTTTCCTCTTCGATGGCCGTTTTCCAAGTTGCCAGTGTTGCGCGCTCGCTCTCGGGCCTTACGCGGATGACCCTGGACCACAGCACGTCCAAATCGTGTGCGTCGCCTAGAAGATTCTGGAAGTGCTTCATATCTTTGCCCCACTGTTCGTGCAATCCGGGAAGGAAATTCTCCACAATGTAGCGGAAATTCTTAAGGCCCACTCGCAAGCGGTGATGCCCGATTCTGGACAGGTTATGCAGCGCGAACCGATGCCGCCGGTGGCCCTCTGCCCATCTTTCCAGCGCGATGTACTGCGCTGCCGGACTATCGAGCGCGACCAACGCGGCACGCGGAGCCAGAGTCTCCTCCCACGCTTTCCATTTTTGCTGATCGAAATCGGCGAGGGCTTTCAATGCTGCCGCTTTCAGGTGTTTTTGCTCCTGCTCAACCGACATCTTAAGCGCTTCGCCCAATCCATCCTTCGCGACTTCCAGCTTTCCCAGCCATTCGAGCAGCACTTGTGAGTCGCGCAGCTCGCCCAAATTCTTCAGGAGCTTCTTAGCCGCGCGCTTCATCTTTTTCCAGTCAGGATGCGGATCGCATTCGCTCAGAGCGCTCTCGATGGCCAGGCATCGGCGCAGCGCGGTTCGCAAGTCATGAATATTGTCGGCGCTCGGCTCGTTGCTGGCCTTCTTGCACATCTTCCGGGCGCGGTCCATCCAACGCGCCAAGCCGAGCTCCGCCGACCGGACATTTTGTGTTTCGCCTTTCACGATCCGCGTTTCTCCCATCTCCGTTGGGAAGCTATCAGGGCCTCGGGGGAGAACGATTCTACTCTTGGCGGGAGG
>Ga0134128_10006698_pt1 | contig 13960 bp, 11 predicted proteins | sample KB31754_FD_96462 | JGI IMG/M metagenome (GOLD analysis project Ga0134128, IMG submission 96462) | Terrestrial soil microbial communities with excess Nitrogen fertilizer from Kellogg Biological Station, Michigan, USA - KB3-175-4 | ecosystem: Environmental > Terrestrial > Soil > Unclassified ... | reverse complement strand
CCGGATTTCAACGGCGCGCGTCAGGCCGGCGTCGGGCCGATGCCGCACACGATCGGGCGGGGCCGGCGCTGCCATGCCGTCGGCGCCTTTCTCGCCCAGATCCGGCGCGACCGCCGCTTCGCTCTGGCGACGCAGGCGACGGCGTCGCGCCTGCTGATCGAGAACGGCCGCGCCATCGGCGTCGAATACCAGCAGGGCGGCGTCCTGCGCCGCGCCTACGCGGGCGCGGAAGTGCTGGTGGCGTGCGGAACTTACAACACGGCGAAATTGCTGATGCTGTCGGGGCTGGGGCCGGCCGATGCTCTGGCGGCGCTCGGCCTGCCGGTGGTGTGCGATCTGCCCGGCGTCGGGCAGAATTTGCAGGACCACCACGAGGCGCCGATCATCAGTTCGCTGCGCGCGCCCGGCGGCTATTTCGGTCAGGATCGCGGCTGGCGCATGCTGCGCAACGGCATGCAATATTTGCTGTTCCAAACCGGGCCGGTCGCCACCACCGGCGTCGAGGCCTGCGCCTTCGTCGACCCGGATGGCGGCGAGCGCCCGACCATCCAGCTCTATTGCGTGCCGACGGTTTATCTGGACCGCGACGTCAAGAACGTCCAACCGACGCATGGCGTCACGCTGACGCCATGCTTGCTGCGCCCGAAGGCGCGGGGATCGGTGAAGTTGCGCTCGGCCGACCCCGCAGATAAGCCGGTCGTCGACAGCAACTTTTTTGGCGATCCCGAGGATCTTCGGTTGACGCTGGCGGCGATGCGCTACGCTCGCCGCATTCTCGCCCAGGCGCCGCTGGCCTCGCTGGTGCGCGAGGAAATGCTGCCCGGCGCGCAGGTGACGAGCGACGCCGACCTCGCGCCCTACGCTAAGCGCATGGTCAAGACCAACTATCACCCCGTCGGCACGGCGCGCATGGGGCGCGACGACGATCGCCTCGCCGTGCTCGATCCGCGCTTGCGCGTGCGCGGCGTCGAGGCGCTGCGCGTGATCGACTGCGCGGCGATGCCGTTCATCGTCTCCGGCAACACCAACGCCGCCGCGCTGATGCTGGGAAGCCGGGCCGCGGCGTTTATTTTGAACGGGACTTGACGGCGAGGGCGGCGATGTCAAGGAAATCGGAAGCGCCGGGCGAACCCACGTGCGAGATCCTCGCCATCGCCGGCCTGAAAGGCGGACGCCGAAATCCTCGTCGATCCCTGGGGCATCGCGCATCTGCGCGCCGCCGATGAGGACGATCTGGTCTTCGTGCAGGGCTTCAACGCCGCGCGCGACCGTCTCTGGCAAATCGACCTTTGGCGCAAGCGCGGGCTCGGGCGGCTGGCGGCTGCCGCCGCGCTCGCCGCGCAGACCGAGGTGTTCTCACAGCCAGCGGCGCGATTGGAAAGTCTTCTGCGGTTGATCGAGCCCGACGCGGGCCAAGACTTCGCTGCTGCGGGCCAAGACTTCGCCGCCGCGCGCGACATGCTGCTGGATTGGGACCGCCGGCTCGGCGCCGAGTCCGGGCCGGATGCGGTTTTCGAACTGTGGTTCACCCGGCATCTGAAGCCGGCGCTGTTGGCGGCCTTCGTTCCCGATCCGGCGACGCGCGCGCTGCTGGCGCCGGGCGATGTCGAGGGCGTGCTGACAGCGCTCGAACGGCCGGATACGCGCTTCGGCGACGATCCCGTTGCGGCGCGCGACGGGTTGCTGGCGGGCACGCTTGGACGCCGGCGCCGGGATCGTCGAGGGCGAGCTTTTGCTGCGCGCGGCGTAGGCGGCGCCCCACAGGCGAGAGGGTCGACGCCTGCGCCGCTGCCGGCTTGGCGAAGATCGCCGAGTGGCCCGGGCGCGCCGAGCGGCGCGGCATTGACGCGCGGCTTCGGCATGCCTCTCAATTTGACGCCGAGGGAATTCGGTTCAACAATGGGATAGCTACAACATACCGCGAGGGAATGCCTTGGACGCGATCGGTCGCTCGCTTGTAATCGGGGGGGTCTTGTTCGTCGCAAGCCTCGTCGGCATGGGATTGCACGGTCTCGTCCCCTCCGACATGTTGAACGCGTCAAGGAGCGGCGTCGGCGCGATGACTGGCGTGATAGCGCTGCTGTTGGCCCTGGTGCTCGGCCTGCTGATCTGGACTGCATTCGCCGTGTTCATGGGCCAGCAGTTGGAAGCGTTTTCGCTCGGGCCTCTTATCGCGGAGGTCGATTTGTTGCTGGAGCAGTGCGGGGCGGAGGCGGCGGGCGGACGCCGGGGACTGCGCGCCTCGCTACAACGATCGCGCGACCGCTTCTTCGGCGACGGTGGCCCACGCATGCTGACGATAGCCGAGATCAAAAAGACCCGATCCAACCTCAGCCACTATTTCGACAACACGCGACTCTCTGACGAGAAGCGCCAGCGCGTGTTCGAGGCGGCAGGCGCACTGGCGCGCAAGTATCACGAAACTCAAGCGGCGATGCTGATCCGGCTCGAAAGCCCATTCCCCTCGCGTGTGCTCGACATCGTCGTGTTCTGGGCGGCGCTTCTGTTCTTCGGGGACGGTTTCCTGGCGCCGCCGAACGTAGTGACCGTGTGCGCGCATCTCGCGGGAGCCACAGGCATTGCAACGGCCGCCTTTCTTATTCTTGAACTCAGCCACCCCTACCGCGGCTACATCAGACTGAAGCCCGATAGCCTCGACCGCATCCTTCAATCGCTGGGGGCTGTGGAGGTTGCTCAGCCTGCGACGGAGGCGCGCTGACGCACGCTGGAACCTCTGCGCCCCGATGAGGATCTGGTGGGCCGCTGACCATCTCGGCAGCTATTGGGCTGCAAAAGGCTGCCTTTTTAGAGAGTGTGGGCTGCTCACAACGAAGCGCTCGTTCATCGGGCGCCTGTCGAAAGCTATTCGCAAACATGTGCTTGCGAAGGTTGGTCTCAATGCCAGCGCGGACCAGACCGGGGTCCGGGCTGCCTATAGATTTCCATAGGGTGGCGGTCGCGAGGGCAAGTGCTAGCTTGCGGGATGAACGGGGCGAGCCAGAGCGTGGGGGAAAGTGCTAAGCTAAGCGACGAAGCCGCGGGTTGAGCGCCTCGCGGGAGGAGCAGCCTATGATCTCGCTTTGGTCATCCCGCCCCAAACTGATCCAACTTGGACTTTTCTTCGTTGCGTACTTTCTCGGCTGCGCGCTCGCCGACGTATTGGGAATAGTGCCTGGCACGAACATATCGATCTGGCCGCCAGGGGGCATGTTCATGGCGACGCTGATAAGCACGCCGAAGCGTACCTGGCCTTGGTGGGCGTTTGCCGGATGCCTTGCCGAAATGCTTGGACAACTTTGCTTCTTCCAAAGCCCACCGCTTCCCAGTTTCATTATGTATTTGGGCAATGCGCTGGAAGCGGCGGTTGGAGCGTGCCTGGTGAACCGTGCCTCCGGTCGATCGCTTCGTCTGGATACGCCACGGGACGTGCTGGCGTTTCTTGTGTTCGGGGCCGGTGTCGCACCGGCTCTTAGCGCGACTGTGGGCGCCGCGACGCTTGCGGCATTTCACATAAGGAATCAATCATTCGGGGCGGCCTGGCTGCTGTGGTGGATCGGCGACGCCACCGGCATTCTAATCGTCACGCCTTTGGTGATCGGCGTGCTTCGCACATGGCGCGACAATTCCCGGCTGTCAAAAGCGCGTTGGGTCGAGGCTTCCGCTCTCGGACTTGTCTTTTTGGCTGTCGCGATCATTTCGCAGAGCGGGCGCCTGCCGTTCGCCTACCTCATCCTGCCACCCTTGCTGTGGGCAGCCGTGCGTTTCGAACTTAGGGGGGCCGTCGTCGCGCTGATCACTCTCGTGCTCGTCACAACGGCTTTCACGATATCCGGAACCGGGCAATTCGCAGGCGATGCCGCCTCGCAGCGGGAAAAGCTGATCGAGCTACAGCTCTTCTTGGCGATCTCCGCGCTCTCGGCGTTAATGGTTGCGGCCATATCCAGACAACATCATCTGGCCACAACCACGCTGCGCCAAAGCATGGAGGCCCTGCAGGCGCGGGAACGCGAGCTTTCGCATCTCGTAAACATGACGCCTAGCCATGTTTGGCGCCTTACTCCGGAGGGCGAGCCGACATTCTTCAACCAACGCATGATAGACTATCTCGGGCCGGACGTGATGAACGCGAAACATTCGGGGCCGAGAGGGTTCGGGAAATTAATGCAGGCTGTCGTTCATCCGGACGATCTCGCATCATTCAATGAAGCGCTTGCCCGCAGCTTAGAAACCGGGGAGGCCTTCGCGGCACGATACCGACTGCGCCGCGCCGACGGGGTCTATAGTTGGATGTCCAGCTCGGCGGAGCCATCGCGCGACCAATGCGGACGAATTCTTCAGTGGCACGGCCTCTGTCATGATATTGATGATCAGATGCGCCTTTATAGGGATGTTGAAGAACGCGAGGCCAAGATTCGCCGCCTCGTCGATTCCGACATTATCGGCATCGTCATTTGGGACTTATCCGGCACGCTTATCGACGCCAATGACGCATTTCTCCGCATGGTCCAATACGACCGTGAAGACCTGAAGGCCGGGCTTGATTGGCTTGCGATGACGCCGCCAGAATGGCAGGAGATTCACGCCCGTGAAGAGGCTGCGGAGCTGGCGCGCACAGGCAAGATGCAGGCCCGTGAGAAGGAGTATTTCAGAAAAGACGGCAGCCGCGTGCCGATCTTGATCGGCGGCGCCTGCTTCGAGGGGATTTCGACACAAGGGGTCGCCTTCATCCTCGATCTGACCGAACGAAAGCGCACCGAGCAGGCGCTACGCGAAAGTGAGCGAAAGCTTTGGCAGCTCGTAGAAACGCTGCCGGTCATGATCGATTGCGCCGCGCCGGACGGAGAACCGATGTATCGCAGCCGGCAACTGCGCGAGTTTCTCGGTTTTGAGCCTGACAAATTGGATGGCGCGGAAAAGGCGCGCCTGAACGGCCCGCTGAACGACAGCGTCCATCCCGACGACGAGGCGGCCGTGAAGAAGCTTTACGCCCATTCGCTGGCCACGGGTGAGACCTACGCGCGGCGTCATCGCTTGCGGCGTTTTGACGGTGAGTATCTCTGGGTCGACACGCGCGCGGCGCCAATGCGCGACGCCCAGGGAGCAATCGTTCAGTGGAACGTGACCTGTCTTGATATTGACGCCGAAGTGCGAGCGCAAGAGGAACTGCGTTTAGCGCACGAACGCCTCGCGCGCGCGAGCGAGGCCGCAAGTCTCGCAGAGCTTGCTGCGTCAATTGCACATGAAGTGAATCAGCCTCTGGCTGCCGTCGTTGCACATTCGCATGCGTGTCAGCGTTGGCTTAGGGCCGCTCCGCCGAATCTTGAGCGTGCTCAGACAACCGTCGAACGCATCATCCGCGATGCGAACGGCGCCGCCGATGTCGTAAGTCGCATACGCGCTCTGTTCAGACAGAAAGTGCGGGTGCGTGGCGGGTCGTCGCTGACGTCGATTATTTCGGACGCGGAGCGTTCGATCCTGGATCTGGCGCTGCGTCATCGCGTGCTGCTTGACGTGCAAGTTGAGCAAGACGTACCGCCTCTGGCCATAGATCGCGTTCAAATTCAGCAGGTTCTCATCAACCTCATGCGCAACGCCGTGGAGGCTATGGCGGCAGATTCGAGGGAGCGACTGTTAGCTGTGCGTGCCTCCAGAGATGGCGACGCCGTTCGGATCGAGGTGCGTGATACCGGGCCAGGTTTTGAGGACGCCGACAAGATCTTCGATCCCTTCTTTACGACTAAGGAGAACGGTATGGGGATGGGCCTGGCCATCTCGCGCTCCATTGTGGAGTCGCATCGCGGCCGGCTTTGGGTGGAGAGCAACGATGCCCATGGCGCGAGCTTCATCTTTGTCCTGCCCATTGAGGGTCCGGTTGCCGTATGAACGCCAACGATCCGATGATGTTGATTGTCGATGACGGCGCGCGCATTCGCGAGGCGTCGTGCGATCTCCTGGACTGGGGAGCCACTTCCTCACCAAGCCTTTCAGCGACAATGACCAGAGTCGCGCGGCGAAGCAACGATCGGCGAGGCCGACCTATACGCGGGGATGGTATCGAAGGCGTCGCTGAAGGCGCACCTTTGGCGCGGTTATCGTTGAATCCATCAACAGAGGACGGAGCAACCATGAAGATCGTCGTCATCGGAGGCAGCGGCCTTATCGGCTCGAAGACCGTCGCGATCCTGCGCAGGCGCGGACACGAGGTCGTCGCCGCTGCTCCAAACACCGGCGTCAACACCATTACCGGCGAAGGGCTCGCGCATGCCTTGGCCGGAGCGCATTTGGTGGTCGATCTCGCCAATTCGCCTTCATTCGAAGACAAGGCCGTGCTGGAGTTCTTCCGGACTTCCGAGCGCAACCTCCTTGCCGCGGAAACCTCGGCGGGCGTTCGGCGTCACGTCGCGCTGTCCATCGTCGCAATCGACCGGACCGACAACGGCTATTTCCGCGCCAAGCTCGCCCAAGAGAAACTGATCGAAGCCTCCGGCATCCCTTGCACGATCGTTCGCTCGACCCAGTTCATGGAGTTTTTGGGCGGCATCGCCGACTCGAGCATGGTGGAAGGCAAGGTCAGGGTTCCACCGGTCCTGTTCCAGCCCATCGCCGCGGACGACGTGGCCTCCTTCGTCGCTGCCGCGGCGCTAGACAAGTCCCAGGACGGGCTTGTCGAGATCGCCGGCCCGGAGCGGGCGCCGCTCAACGAGTTCGTCGCCCGCTATCTGAAGGCGATTGGCGACCCTCGCCAAGTGGTCGGCGATCCGCAGGCCCCGTATTGGGGCGCGCAGGTCGGGGAGCGTTCGCTCGTTCCGCTGGGCGAAGCCCGTCTCGGCCGCATCGGCCTCGACGAATGGCTCCTCGCTCACAAGAAGGCGCCGCAAGCCGCCTCCGCCGAAGCAAGGACGGCTTCTTGAAAAGGAGTCCTGGCGCTTAAGGCGGCCAGGAGAAGACGGAGATGAAGACGATCACGGCGAATGACGGTGCGTGGTTTTATTTCAAGGACTGGGGTCCACACGGAATGTGCGCGACGCACGCCGTCGATTCCGATCTGCGCGCCGTCATCAAGGAATAAGCGAGAGAGCCAGGTTCGTCTTCGCCTCGCTTCCCGCGGAGTCGACTCTTCACACCCATGGAGTGAGTCGTGTCAGACCTTCGGCTTCTTGCGTCAACGGTCTTTCTCGCATACGGCGCGCCCCTCACGCTGCACGCGGCGCCACAGCCAGTTGTGACTCGCCTCATGCACAAAGACCTCGCCGATCAGCCTGGCAAAAAGATGGTGATGCTCACCGTCGAATATCCGCCCGGCGCCGTGGAATCCATCCATCGGCACAATGCGTACGCCTTTATCTACGTACTGGAAGGGATGATCGTCGAGCAGGTCCAGGGCGGTAAGGAAGTTACCCTGACCCGGGGACAGACGTTCTACGAGGGCCCCAATGACGTGCACACAGTCGGACGCAACGCGAGTTCGACAAAGCCTGCAAAATTCCTCGTCGTCATGGTGAAGAAGAAAGGCGTCAACGCCGTGTTGCCGGCCAAGTGATCGGCGCACGTTTCGGGACCAGCGGCCGCGAGCCGGGCGCAGGATCCGCTTGGAGCCAAGGGGTCGCCGGCCGCGGACGGGCTTGGCCATATCGTGCGGACGCGACTGTTGCATCGCGTCGCAATGATTTCTGAACGCAGCCATGGCCTTGGCGCGGCGACCGCTCCCGTTTCGCGTCGGGGAATCGCGGGTCGCCGTCACTTGTCGCGTCGGCCGGCGAGGTCGCCGGCGCCTTTATGCGCGAGCGGCGAGACGATGGCGATACAAACTAACATCACGGCATTCAGTGAGGAGTTGAACTGATGGAGCGCGCAGTCCGCATCTACGGGTACGGCCCGCCCGAGGTCCTCACCGTCGAGCAAACCGAGACCCCAGTTCCGGGGCCAGGAGAGGCGCTGATCCAGCACACGGCGATTGGGCTCAATTTCGTCGACGTCTATTTCCGCCGTGGCACGTTCCAGGCCCCGGAGCTTCCGGCGATCCTCGGCAACGAAGGAGCGGGCGTTGTCGAGGCGGTTGGGCCAAGCGTGAGCGGCGTTTCCGTGGGCGACCGCGTGGTCTATGCCGACGGCCCCCTGGGCGCGTACGCTACCGTTCGCGTTTATCCCGCCGATCGGCTTGTACGCATTCCCGATGGCGTGAGCGACACGCAGGCTGCGGCGTCGTTCCTGCGCGGCGTAACGGCGCGTATGCTCCTGAAGGAAGTAGCGCCTTTGCAGCGCGGCGATACGGTTCTGTTCCATGCCGCAGCGGGAGGGGTCGGACTCCTGTTCGCGCAATGGGCGCGCGCGCTCGGCTTGCGCGTCATTGGCACGGTGTCGAGCGAGGCGAAGGCTGCGGCGGCAAGGCGCGCCGGTTGCTTCGAGGTCATAAATTACGGGAAAGAGAACTTCGTTACCCGCGTACAGGATCTAACCGGCGGCGAAGGTGTGGCCGCGGTGTTCGATTCTATTGGTCGCGACACTTTCCTGAAATCGCTTGAGGTGCTGCGGCCGCGAGGCGTGCTTGCGGCGTTCGGCCAGGCGTCGGGCCCGCCGCCGGTGTTCGATCCCTTCCTTCTGGCGCCGAAGGCATTGCACCTCACGTGGCCGGGCCGACATGTCTATTCGGCGAGCCGGAAGCAGATCGAGACGAGCGCGGCCGACTTGTTCGATGCTATCCGCAAGGGCGTCTTGGACGTCGGCCCGGCGCGCACCTATTCGCTCAACGATATCGTAACGGCGCATCACGACCTCGAAAGCCGGCAGATCGTTGGAGCGGCGGTGATCGAGCTGTGACGCCGAGTCGCCCGTCGATGGCGTACCGGCTTCGCATGCGGCCGTAAGCCCGGACACCGCTCAGGATCGGCTAGCGACTCCTGGTCCGCATCGCGGTGCGGCTCATCGCGTCGGCAAAGGCGCTCAACGATATTGGGCTTATTGCGAGTTCCCCCGCGAGTTGAGGCCGCAAGCGCAGGCGCAGAGTGTCTCGCCGGTGGCCGCCGATGCGGACGCCCACCTATTTAAGAGTATGGAAGCGACGACGCGCTGTGCGGGCGGGCGGCGAGATATGCTGCAAATCTCCTCGTGCCGCGCGATCTCCGCGACACCTCGCCTGGTTCGGAAATCGCCGCCGGCAGCGGCCGCAGCAACGCCTTCTCCTCGGCGAAAGCTTCGCTGACGACGCGATGGTTGGTGGCGTGAACGTTCGGCTGACGACAATGTCCAGCCATTGCCGGTTCAGGTCGCCGAGGTTGCGGAACATGCCGCCAAGGAAGTACCTCGAGTTCGAACCGGGCGAAGTCGACCTGGGTGTCAATCGGCCTCGAATATTCGCCTGATCGGCGTCCTAAATTGGCTCCGACGAGAACGCCATCGGTTCAGCCGTTGCATGGCTCTTTATGGCCTCCGTCCAACTCGTCGCCAGTTGGCCCGCAAGAGCGTGACATTCCGCCAGATAATTTCGAATCGGGACCCTAAGCCGAGCACGAGGCGGCGCCAGCTCAGCCCCTGCACAAGCGGACGGCCGCCACCACTCGCCGCCGCGCGGCCTGTCTGGCATGCGCCGGCAATCGCCCGCAGTTCGCGGGCATCGCCATGCGCACCGCATTAAAAGCTGCCCCGCTGTTAGTGCGCATGGCCAGCCTCAATGACGCGTGGCTTGCGCAGAAGCAACGATGAGACGAGAGCAACGAGCAGCACGATCCCGAGCAGGAAAAATGTGTCGCTAAACGCCATGATGTTCGACTGCCTGCGAATGTCCGCCGCAATGGTTAGGATCGCCTTATGGGTCGCAGCCGCCCGGTCCGAGGTTCCGTGACCCGCAAAGCAGCCGGTGAGCTCCTGGATGCGGAGGCGGGTAGCGGCGGCAAAGTTCGTCACCGAAACGTTCAGGACATTGGAATGAAATTGCTCCCGTTTTGTCTGAAACGTTTGCAGCAATGCAATGCCCATCGCGCCGCCGAGATTGCGCGTCATGTTGAAAAGCGCGGAGGCCGATCCCGCGTTTGCCTTTTCAATCCCCGCGGTTGCGACTGCCGAGAGTGGCGCAAAGCAGAGCGCCTGGCCGATGGCTCGCACAATGTTCGGCCACAGTAACTGCGAGGCGCCATAATCCGCAGTCATGCCAACGTTCAAAAGGTTGCTGCCTGCAAAAAGCGCAAAGCCGAAAGCGATCACCAATCTTGCATCGAATCTCTTCATGAAGCGAGGCACGAGGGGAATCAGGATAAGCTGCGGCAAACCGGTCCAGGCAAGCACATTGCCTATTTGCTCTGAATTGTAACCCTGAATACGGGCCAGATAGACCGGCAGGATATAGACCGAACCATACAGCGCAACGCCCAGCATGAAATTGGCGATGACTCCAAAACCGAAATTTCGGCGAAACAGCAGGCGCAGGTTAAGAAGGGGTCGCTCGACTCTGAGCTCGATCAAAATGAACATCGGGAGCGCGACCGAAGCGACGACGGACAACTTCACGATGAAGGGCGAACCGAACCAATCGTCCTTGTTGCCTTCCTCGAGAACCGTCTGCAACGCTGCGAGCCCGATCGCCATGGTCGAGATCCCGAACCAATCGCCATCGCGAAGCAGCTTCAGGCGTGCCGGCGCCGGCTCCAAAGAGAACCATAACAGGGCGAGCATAATAGCGCCGGGCGCGACGTTGACATAGAAGACGTACTGCCAGCCCCAATTCTCGGTAAGATATCCGCCAATCGTCGGTCCAATAGCGGGGGCGAAGGTCGCAGAGATTGCGAAAAGCGCAAGTCCAACCGGTTGCTGGGCCCTGGGCAGCATGGTCATGATGATGGTAAAGGCAAGCGGGATCAGAACGCCGCCGGAAAACCCCTGCACTGCCCGTAGAACGATCATTTGCTCCAAGTTCTGGGCCAACGCGCAGGCCGCCGAAAAGACAAGGAAGAGCGCCGCATTTGCTAACAAATATCGGCGAAGGGAAAAAATCTGCGCCAACCACCCACTCAGCGGAATGACGATGATCTCTGCGATCAAATAAGAGGTCGAAATCCATCCGCCATCGTCAATCCCCGCGCCAATCCCGCCTTGAATGTCGGCCAACGAAGCATTGACAATCTGGATGTTAAGAACCGCCATGAAGGCGCCCAGGGTGGCGCCAACAACGGCGAGCCAGACTTTGAAGGGGGCTGCTTCCATAGAAATCGCTCCATCTTCCGAGACAATGTCCATCGCGATCCTGGCAAGCGCTCCCCTTAGCCAGCGGAGCGAGGAAAGACCCAAGCCAGCAAGGATGACGGTAGATGCGAACTGAACGCGGACAACCAACCGGTGGGCGACTCCATCGCTTCAGACGTCGCCGTGTCGGGCCGCTTCCGCATTGCGACGGCCGTCGCCTTGGTGTCGACGCTAGCTTCCACCGACATACCCGGACGCAGAAGGTCGCCGCCCCCGTAGTCGTCAAGCATGACTTTCACGGGAATTCGCTGAACAATTTTTGTGAAATTTCCGGTCGCATTGTCTGGGGGCAACAGAGAAAACTCGAGGCCACTGGCTGGCGATAGGCTATCGACCCGGCCCTTGAATGATCGGTCAGGGAAGCTGTCCACGCTGATGTCGACGGGCTGACCTTGCCTGACATCGGTCAGCTGTGTCTCTTTGAAATTGGCGACCACAAAGACCGCCTTGAGCGGCACAATCGCCATCAGCGGCGTTCCCGCGGCGACATAGGCGCCGACCCGCAGCGTTCGCGCTCCAACGGCGCCGCCAACCGGCGCTGCGATCACCGTATAACCTAAGTTGAGCTCCGCCTGCGCCAGAACGGCGCGGGCGTGGTCCAACTGAGCTTTGCCCTTTTCGAGTTCGGTTGACAGCACGGCAATTCTCACCTGCGCCGCCGTGAGGCCAGCGCGATCACGAACCAGGCCCGCTTGGGCCTCCTTGTTCGCCGCTTCGGTCTGCTGCGCTCGTTGAAGCGAACCTGCTCCCGACTTCGCAAGTTGACGATACCTGTCGGCATCGACCTTGGCGAAACCAAGCGTCGCCTTGTCCGCGGTGACAGTCGCTTCGGCCTGCGCCACGACAGAGTGCTGAAGATCAATTTCGGCTTCGATGTTTCGGATGGCAGCCATGGAAGCGCTCACATCCGATTGCGCTTGGTCCCGCGCGGTGCGGAAGTCGCGGTCGTCGATACGTGCGAGGATTTGACCAGCCTTGACCACCTGGTTGTCCTCGACCGACACCCGATCAATATAGCCGGAAATTTTCGGCGCAATCGTTGTATAGTCTGCCTGGACGTAAGCGTCGTTCGTCGAGACAATATATCGGCCGGTCGTCCAATAGCCGTACCCATATTTCGTAGCGCCCACTGTCGCCGCCAAGATCGCTGCTGCGACCGCCACGCGTTTCACGCGGCCCCGTGGACGAGGTTTTGACGACGCCTTCTCAGAAGCGGGGCCAATGAACGGCGGTTCGAGTGTCCTAGCTTCGCTCATCGAATCCTCGTTAAGTTGCCGTCGAGCAGACTGCGTTGTTCGACTATCGGGACCGGAATCGGGCGCGCCGTTAGTCCGCGCCGATCGCTCGTATCCGTTGCGATGCGATACTCGCCGGCTCCGATCTGACCTCATGGACAAGATCGCGCACTCGGCGGGCAGGCGCCCACCGAACCGGGAGGGGGACGATACAGTGAGAGTTACCCGAAAAGTCCTGCCGTGGCCGGTCGTGCGCGATCCTCGCTCTCCGTATTCGCGGTGTGCCGCCTCAATTAGAATTGGCGCCGGGCTGCATTCGGCGCGGTCGGCGAGCGCACTGCCGTCGCGGGCCGGAGGCGACCTACTGCATGAACCATCCGTGGCTCACGACGAGCGATTGACCTGTCAAGGCATTCGACCCGAAGCTTGCAAAGAACAGGGCGGCCTGCGCCACATCATCCGTTGTCGTGAACTCTCCATCGACCGTATCCCTGAGCATCACGTTCTTGACGACCTCGGCTTCGGAAATGCCGAGTTCCTTCGCCTGCTCCGGGATCTGCTTGTCCACCAGGGGGGTCCGCACGAAGCCGGGACAAATGACATTCGCTCGAACGCCGTGGCGCGCGCCCTCCTTGGCGACCACTTTCGCGAGACCAATCAGGCCATGCTTCGCCGTTACGTAGGGCGCTTTGAGGGCGGACGCCTCCTTGGAATGGACAGATCCCATATAGATCACGCTTCCACCACGGCCGCTTCGATACATCTCGCTAAGGGGCCCGCGTCGTCAGGAACGCGCCATCGAGGTGGATGGCGAGAAGGTTCCTCCACTTCGCAAAATCGAATTCCTCCAGAGGCGCAACAGTTTGAATGCCCGCGTTGCTCACAAGCACATCGAGTCGCCCGAAGGTCGCGAGAAGCTGGCCGATGCCGTTCTCAACTTGTTGCTCGTTTGTCACGTCCATGCCGATTCCAATCGCCCGCTTGTTCTGCCCGCCGATTTCGCGGGCGGTGAGTTCCGCTGCGGCCTGGTTGCGGTCGGCGATGGCGACCTTCGCTCCCTCGCGAACAAACAGAGCGGCGATTTCCTTGCCGATGCCGCTTGCGGCGCCCGTTACGACAGCGACCTTATCCGTGAGACGCATAGTAATCGTTCCTTTCGAGAGAAGTCCAAGACCAACGATGGGATTATCAGAGCAGATAATCGTGCACGACCTCGCCCAGACCGAGCGTCAGGTCCGCAACGATGTGGGTCGCCGATACAATCTCCAAGACGGGAAGCTCCGCCATCGGCGCCAGCGCATGCGGAACCAGCGACAACGCTCCCGGCCCGTTCCAAGCGCCCTTCACGTTGATATCCAGCAACGAATATTCCACCAACTCGCAAATGCGGGGGCGGCCATCGACGTGGGGGACAATCTTGAGCAGGAAGTTCGGGGCCGCGAGCCCTCTTTTTACGGCGTCGAGATCCGCCGCGAGGTGCTTATAACCCATGG
>Ga0134128_10006697_pt1 | contig 13960 bp, 11 predicted proteins | sample KB31754_FD_96462 | JGI IMG/M metagenome (GOLD analysis project Ga0134128, IMG submission 96462) | Terrestrial soil microbial communities with excess Nitrogen fertilizer from Kellogg Biological Station, Michigan, USA - KB3-175-4 | ecosystem: Environmental > Terrestrial > Soil > Unclassified ... | reverse complement strand
CGACATGCATGTGCGGGGCGTCACCCCGGTGAAAGACATTGTATCGGGGAAGGTTTGGAATCGAATCTTGGGCGGGTATAACGCGGTGGTGAACGTCGGGCTTGATCGCTACTGGCTGGGACACCCGCTGGCGATGGCCAATCTCTACGGCTATGGGCGCCTGGCGTGGAATCCTAATTTGAGTTCGGAACAGATCGCCGGAGAGTGGATCCGGCTTACCTTTGGAAACGATGAGAAAGTTGTCCACACGATTGCACGCATGTTGCTTTCCTCGTGGCGTACGTACGAGAACTACACCGGGCCGTTGGGACTGCAGACGCTCACCGACATCACCGGCCCACATTACGGACCGAACATTGAGTCGTCTGAGAACAATGGCTGGGGGCAATGGCACCGCGCCGACGCGAAAGGCGTCGGCATGGACCGAACGGTCTCGAGTGGTACCGGATTTATCGGCCAGTATTCGCCGGAGGTGCAGAAGATCTACGAACCACTGGAGAAGTGTCCAGACGATTTGCTTCTCTTCATGCACCACGTGCCTTATACGTTCGTGCTGCACTCAGGGAAGACCGTGATCCAGCACCTTTATGACTCGCACTATGCGGGAGCCGAAGAGGCGTCCACGCTGGTGAACGAGTGGAGGTCTCTTCAAGGCCTTATCGACGATGGGCGCTATCACGAAGTGCTGAATCGGCAGGAATATCAATCCGGGCACGCCCTCGTGTGGAGGGATGCGGTCGTAAACTACTTCCACAAGCTCTCTGGTATCGAAGATGTGCAGGGGCGAGTGGGGCATGACCCGAACCGGATTGAAGCCGAAAGCATGCAGCTGTCCGGTTATTCCCCAGCTGAGGTAACCCCTTGGGAGACGTCTTCCGGGGGCAAGGCCGTGGTCTGCAATGGTGGTGGCGCTTGCGTCGCCAGCTTCCCGTTCAATCGGGAGGCCGGAGTCTACAAGATTGCAGTTCAATATTTCGATCAGAACAATGGGGTCTCGCGCTACCAACTGCTCGTCGATGATCACGCCATCGATTCCTGGGCCGCGGACGATCATCTGCCTTCGGACAGGATGAATGGGCACACCTCAACCCGCCACACCACAACGGGAGTGGAGTTGAAGCCAGGAAGTGTGGTGAAAATTGTGGGCCATCCCGATGCGGACGAACCGGCGCCATTGGACTACCTCGAGGCCACTCGGACGGGCGGGGGCGAACGTCCGTAACCGAAGGAATCCCTCCTGCGATTGACGAACTGTGCCCTACGCTCCACACTGAAACGTCATGAAAAAGTTGCGTGTAGGAATTCTTTTTGGCGGCCGCAGCGGCGAGCACGAAATTTCATTGCTCTCGGCGGCCTCTGTCTTCCAAGCGATTGATAAGGAAAAATTCGAAGTCGTGCCGATCGGCATCACCAAGGAAGGTCGCTGGGTGACTTCCGGCGAAGCGGAGCGTCTGCTCTCCGGTAAACCGCCCCAACAGGAACGTCATCTGCGTGCCGGAGATCCCGGAGCCACGCCTGCTGCGGCGGTATTGCAGAACGGCGAGGCGTTCGTGATGACGCCCGAACCTCATGGCCCGGGCCTAGAACCATTCCAGACCGATGCGCTCGCTCGCCGGGTTTCGGATCGTGCTATCAACGTGGACGTAATCTTTCCGCTATTGCATGGTACTTTTGGCGAAGACGGAACCGTGCAGGGTCTGCTCGAACTCGCCGACATCGCATACGTCGGGGCAGGAGTCCTCGGCTCGGCAGCGGGAATGGACAAGGATGTTATGAAATCCCTTTTCCGCGCTGCCGGTTTGCCGATCGTAAAGCATGTGACCGTGTTGCGCAGCGAGTGGAGGGCCAAGCCAAAGGCTGTACAGAAGTTGGTTGAGAGCAGGCTGAAGTATCCGGTCTTTGTGAAACCGGCCAACCTGGGCTCGTCGGTGGGAATTTCGAAGGCGCGCGATCGCAGCCAACTTGCTCCCGCGATCGACGAAGCGGCCAAGTTCGATCGCAAGCTGGTGATCGAAGAGGGCGTCGGTGGCAAAAAGCATAAAGCGCGCGAGATCGAATGCGCGGTCCTCGGCAATGACAATGCCCGGGCTTCGGTGGCGGGCGAGATCGTTCCCAGCGCGGAGTTCTACGACTATTCCGCGAAATACCTGGACGAAGGGTCGCAGCTCATCATCCCCGCGAAGCTGACGAAATCAGAGATGAAAGAAGTGCAAGCGCTCGCGATTGCTGCTTTTCGAGCCGTAGACTGCTCCGGACTTTCGCGGGTTGACTTTCTGATGGATCCGAAGTCGCGCAAGATTTATCTGAATGAGATCAATACCATGCCAGGATTCACCTCGATCAGCATGTATCCCAAACTTTGGGCTGCTTCCGGAGTGAGCTATCCCGAACTGATCGAACAATTGATACAACTTGGCCTGGAACGCCACGCGGACAAAAAGAAGAATCAATACAGCCGCTAAGCTTGCTTGTTGTGCTCATCTTCTTTCGCTTTTCAGGGTGGCCGGGTCAAGTTTCTGCCCCGGAACATCTCGAGGCGAGGACAGCGGGACTGGCTGCATTCATCCCGTAGAATGAGATGGAGTCTGCTGGCAGTAACTCTGGGCACCAGCACGCGACCAGAGGGGCAGCTAGAGGAGGGACTCGAGTGGCGGCCCGGGGGCCGCCAAATGTCGGGGAATCTCGGAATGGATATGACATGGATCACCGGCCGTCTAGCCCTGGGCGGTGGAATTTGGAATCCGGAAAATATGGCAGCGGTAGCGCGCGCCGGAGTCACGCACATCATCGACATGCAAATTGAGTTCGACGACACGCCGCTGGCTAGGCCGCATGGCATTGAGGTGTTGTGGAATCCAACCGACGACGACTTTCAGCCGAAGCCGCCGGAGCTGTTTCAGCGCGGTGTCGAGTTCGCCGAGAAGGCGATGCAGGATGAAGCCGCCCGCGTCTTCGTGCATTGCGCTGCCGGTGTTCATCGCGCCGCCATGATGACGCTGGCGATTTTGTGTGCGGATGGCTGGGACCTCGAGGACGCGATGCGAACGATCGTCTCGCGGCGGCCGGTGGTGGATTTCGCCGATGTTTACGTCGAGAGCGTGGAAAGGTTCCTGGGAGAAAAAGTGCCGGAATAGGTCCTGAGCCTAGTCTTAAGCGGCATCGAGGGTTTCGAAAGCAGATTTCCCCGAAGGCCCCGCAATCGCGGCTTCGGACCACAAAAACTTCAAACCTGGTCTGAGCACGATGGTCGATAGCGTCAGATCAAATGTGCCTGCGCCCACGTCTGTACCGCCCCTGCAAAACCGTGCCACACCGAGGTGCGTGAGAACAAGATCGCAATCCATTGGGTGGTGATGAGAAATGCTGCAGCGCCAAGCGTCGAACGTTGGCATTTGCGCGTGGACCAAAGATCGTAAGCGATCAGCAGCAGTAGGAAGGCGTAGCCGCACACGATGTCTACGGGTGCCTTCCTGTGCGCGAACTGGAACGGAAGGCGGGCGATGGCAGCGGTCATGAGGGAGACGTTGGCCACGAGAATAATTCGTTTATGGGCTTGCGGATTCCGGCGCTCTCGAAACGCAAAATACATCAAGGCTGCGAACCCAACCACGCTGACCAGCGGGATCGAATAGAACGCCAATGGATCTCGCCCTGGCACCCGGGGAGGCCTAGCCAGTGAATCCGTGGCGGCCCAGACGCCTAAAACAAGCATGAGGGCCGCCATCACCATACCCGCCATGCCGAGCCGCTTATGGATGTCGGTCCTGCCCATCGAAGCCAGCGAGGTCTGCCCGATCAGCAGCAACATCCAACAGGAAAACACCGCTCCGTGAACGTGGATGATGGTGCTCGGTAAGGACGCCCGGAACGTTCCGGCGAAATAGTAACTCGGCCCAAAGCCGCTGATGACCAACCCGAGCATCAGGGCGGCGATGCCAGAAAAGAAATAGTGATCGTAACGGCGTCCGGGGAGCGCGGTCGCTTGCTTCGTATTGATCGGTGCAGTTGCCGTTGCCATCAGATCCCCACGGAGCAGGCGAATCGCGAAAACCGGACAGGATTATACGGTACTTTTTCGCCCGCTCGGGTCTCTAGTTAGGTGCGCAAGGCTTCGAGCACGCGGTCGACTTCTTCTTCGCTGTTGTAATGAACGAAGCCGATGCGGAGGAGGCCGCCGTCCCGCTCGACGCCGAGGCGCTCGGTGAGGCTGAGTGCGTAGTAATTGCCATCCCAAGTAAAAATGCCGCGGTCGCCAAGTTTTCTGGATAGTTCCGCGGGAGGATGACCTTCCATGCGGATGGCGAATGTGGGGCACCGGAAGGCAATGCGCGAGGGATCGGAAATTCCGTAAAGCCGCAGGCTCGGAGTTTCCCCGAGACCGCGCAGCATGCGCAACGAAAGGCCGTGTTCATGGGAGTGAATGACGCGGTAAGCAGAGCGCAGCAAGTCCCTGCGCAGGTTCGCCGCACCTCGCAGGTCTTCCTTCGCCGGCCCGGTGCCACCTGGTTGGGCACCTGTGTCCGGGACCGCTTGTGCCCGGGTGCGCCGTCCAAGTTCCGCGAGGTAGTCGACGCATGCTTTGACCCCCGCCATGCCTTCGTGGTTCAAGGTGCCCATTTCCCAACGGCCCGGAACGGCATCGGTATTGGGTCGCACCTTGTAAGGATGCAGGCTCTCCAAGAGCTCGCGCTTGCCATACAGCGCTCCCACGTGCGGACCGAAGAACTTGTATGTCGAACAAGCGAGGAAATCGCAGTCGAGATCGCGGACATCAATGAGTCGGTGAGGCGCATAGTGTACGGCGTCGATGTAGGCCATGGCTCCTACGTCATGCGCCATCCGGATGATCGTCTTGGCGTCGTTGATTGTGCCGACCGCATTCGAAGCGTATCCGGCAGCGACAACTTTGGTACGCGCTGAGAGCTTGCGCGCGAGGTCGTCCATGTCCAGGGTGCAATCCTGCTCGCGGATGTCCGCGAACTGAATCTTCACACCTCGTTCCTCGAGCGCCTGCCAGGGAGAGACGTTGGCGCTGTGGTCGAGATTCGTGACCAGAATCTCGTCGCCCGGGCCGAGCTCGCGGCCGATCGAGCGGCTGACCGCGAACGTCAGCGTGGTCATGTTGGGGCCGAAGACGATTTCCTCGGGATCGGAACCAAGCAAGTCGGCAATCGCGGAACGGGCGCCGGCGATGAGTTCGTCGGTCTCCGAGCTGGTAGCAAAGGCGCCGTGCGTATTGGCGTTACTCGTTTTCAGGTAGTGAGTGACCGCATCGATCACCGATTGCGTGACCTGCGTTCCCCCGGGACCGTCGAGGAAAGCAGCGGGCTGGCCCTGGATTAGGCGCGAAAGCGATGGGAAGTTCGAGCGGACCCAAGTGAGGTCAAGTTTGGGGTTGAGGTCGGCGCGGGGTAAGGAGTTGAGGATGGTGGTCATAACTGGTAAAGCTCAAGCTCGAACCCCTTCCTTCTGGGGTGTCTTCGCCAAATTCGGGGACAGCGCCACTTGCGAAAGCCGTGCGGGCCGGGGCAAGGCAGAACCACGCGCTAACCCATCATGCTGGTGCGTTCGGGCTGGATCTTCAACATCACGCGCACTTCGTTGGCCTGGCGGTAAGGATATTTGTCCACGCCGAGATATTTCTTAGCCATCTTGTCGATGTGCTCGGCAGCGCCCTGTTCGGTAATCTCGACCACCCGGCCGCGGATTTCGAGGTAACGGTAAGGATTCTCGGGATCGATGATGGCGAGTGCCACCCGCGGATCGCGGCGCATGTTCTTGTCCTTTTGACGGCCCTTGGCGGTGTTGACGACGACGAGGTCGCCTTCAAGATCACACCAAACGGGCGTGACCTGCGGGCTGCCGTCGGGCATCAAGGTGCCGAGACTGGCGAATGCGCGCTTGGTGAAAAGATCGCGATACTTATCGGGGATCACTTGCGACATGAGCTTCTCCTTGCTGGAACCCAACGCCGGACATTATAGAGCCATCAGCCTTCGCTCGTCGGTCCCTTGGGTCCGGCCTCTCCGGGTGGACGGCCCATGCGGAGCGGTCGTAAACATTACGCCCTTGAGTGGGCTGGTTGAGGCCTAGGAATCCGGGCCCTTGGGCTGCCGCGTCGCGGCCTTACTTTGAAACCGCCAGGTAGGGCAGGTTTCTGTTTGTCTGATCGGGAGAGCCGAGCCCGTAACCCATCAGGTAGGTACTGTCGACGAGGAAACCGAAGTAGTCGGGCTGCAATTGCACCCGTCGAGCAGCCTGCCGATCGAGGAGCGCGGCGGTCTTGACCGTCGCCGCGCCCCGCGCGCGCAGGTCATTCAGGAGGAATTCGGTGGTGATGCCGGAGTGCAGAATGCCTTCGACTAGAAGAATGTGCTGGTCCTGAACGGCGATGTCGTGGCTGAAGAAGATCTCAAGCATGTTGCCGAGATCCTCGCGGTATTGGGGTTTGATGAATTGGCAGACGACCGGCAGCTCGATGGCACGAACCAGGTCGGAGAGAAAGATGAAGCCGTTTTCAAGTACACCCAGCGCATGGATGGTTTTTCCGGCGTAGTCGTGTGAAATCTGCCGAGCCATCTCGCGGACGCGCTTTTGGACCTGCTCGGCGGAGATCACAACATTCGAAGTGGACGGTGTGGCCATCGATTCCCCAAGTCCTCCTAATGATCCTTCGTCAGAGCCTGCTCGGTAATAAGAATTCCGGTTCCGTTTAAGGCCCGGCAATCGCGATGCACGCCAAAGCCGCGTACCCAGATCACTTCTTCGCCGCTTGCGATCACCGGCCAGCATTTCTTTTCCGCACCCGTGATGTGGCGGTCCTGCAAGAGCTCTTTAAGCTTTTTTGGCTCTTTCCTGTTGACCGGCCAGAAGCGATCGCCGGCACGCCAGTTTCGCACCTTCAGATTCTCTGCGAATCGTGCGTCCAGCAGGTGAGCGGGATTATAACCCGCGTCGTCGTCGCTGTTTACCGGAGAGAAGCAGGCTCGGATCAGGGCGGCTTGCGGGAGTTCAACCCAGCCGGGGACCGAGAGAGGATATTCGTAGTCGGTGTTACCGGCCGCTCCCCCGGACTCAAAGGAAATAAATTCCTTCTGCCGTCGCGCCACCCACCCGGAAACGAGAGCAGTAGAGGCGCTTTCTTGCGGCAACGCGAGGACTGCCTCGACGTGGCGGAATTCGAGAGCCAGTCCTATTGTCTCCGCCGCGGCTCGAATCAGCCGGCGCCTGAGCGCGAGCGGAAGATCGAGCAGCAGAGAATAGTTGAGAGTCCCGCCGGGTGGTCTTCGGGACCAGACCGAGGGGAGATGGCGCTCAGTCTCGTGTGCCCAGAATTGTTCATCGCCGCGGGCGATCTGGGCGGCGTCAGCAAGTTTGTGCCGAACGTCGGGATTTACGTGCTCGATGAGTTTGGGTAGGACCTCGCGACGAACGCGATTTCGCGTGTGATGCAGTTCGGCGTTGCTGGAGTCTTCACGCCAAGGCTGGCGGATTTCCCTGAGGTAAGCTTCTAACTCGCCCCTCTCGACCGCAAGCAGCGGGCGAACAATTGCGAGCCGCTCACTTCCCCCGGGCTGCTCCACCAGTATCGACGGATAGATACCGGCTAGTCCGCGCGTGCCCGCCCCGCGAGAGATTTTCAGCAGAACAGTTTCGGCCTGGTCATCGAGCGTGTGGGCCGTTGCGAGCTTGTTGAATGAACCTTCCCGAAGGAGATCTTCGAGATAGCGGTAGCGGAGTTGGCGGGCGGCGGTTTCGATACTCAGTTTGTTTTTTTGGGCGTGAGCCCTCACGTCACGCCGGGCACAAAGGAATGGCAGACCGTAGTCCGATGCGAGGTTGCGGACGAATTCCTCGTCGCCATCCGACTCTTCGCCGCGAAGGCTGTGGTTCAGGTGAACTACGGAAAGCACCAAACCCAGCTCATCGCGCATTTCATGCAGGATTCTGAGGAGAGCGACCGAGTCGGCGCCTCCCGACACGGCCACACCGACCCGGTCTCCGGGAGCGAGAAGGGCGTGCGTCTGAGCGTAGCGGACTACGGATCGGCAAAGCGCATGCACAGGGTAATGGTACATCGATGGGGGAGGACGGAAGAGCTTGCTTCGTGGCGCCCGTACCCCCGCCTTACACCCAAATGCGGCTTGAGCAGGCTAGCTGAACCGAACGACGTTTCAGGCGATTTCGACCTCGATTTTCTTGGTCCCGGGGTCGAGTTGGATCACCTTGAAGCTGCGGATTTGGCCTGCCGCCAGATCTGAGGTGGCGGCTTGGGTCACGGATCCGGACTTCCATTTGGCTGCTAGCATCGAACTTAACGATTGCAGGTCGGCGGTTCCGCGGGATTGCTGGTCGCCGGAGTTTGCGTTTCGAGAGGTTGTGCCGGCTCGGCAGACTGCACGGATGCCCTGGCCGAGTTCAACGGTTGCGAAGTTGCCAGAGATTTCGGCCACGCGGCCGCTGACGATGTCTCCCACCTTCCGCTCCGCCAGGTACTCGTCGATGCTGGTGGGTACCATCTGCTTGATTCCCAGCTTGAGTCGACGCTTTTCGACATCCATGGCGAGTACTTGTGCCTTGACTACCTGGCCGATTTTGAAAACATCGGACGGGTGATTCACGCGCTTTTCGGCACTGATGTCGCTCACATGGACCATCCCTTCGATGCCCTCTGCCACCTGCACGAAGGCGCCGAACTTCTGCAGGCTGACCACTGGGCCTTCGACGATCGAGTCCAAGGGAAACTTACGTTGTGCGTCCGCCCAGGGATCTCCGAGCGCCTGCTTCAGGCCAAGAGAGATGCGTTTTTCCCCGGGATTGATCCCCAGAATGATGGCCTCAACGATCTCGCCGACTTTGACCAAGTCACCCGGGGTGCGAACCTTTTTTACCCAGGACATCTCGGAGATGTGAATCAGGCCTTCGACTCCGGGTTCTAGTTCTACAAAGGCACCGAAATCCGCCAGACGGCTCACGGTGCCTCTCACGCGCTCGCCGATTTTGTATTTGCCGGGAACGGCATCCCAGGGGTGAGGTTGGAGCTGTTTCAGACCGAGAGAGACTTTTTGTTTGGCCGTGTCGAGCTTGAGGATCTTGGCCTCGACTTCCTGTCCAACCGAGAGCACATCTGCGGGGGAGTTCACGCGCCCCCAGGAAATGTCGCTGACGTGGAGGAGTGCGTCCATTCCGCCGATGTCAACGAAAGCACCATAGTCGGTGAGGCTGCGGACAGTTCCCGTGACCGTATCGCCTTCCTTCAACTCCGAGTACCGCTGGCGTTTGGCCGTCCGTTCTTCTTCTTCGAGAACCACGCGACGGTCTACCACGATGTCTTCGTCAGCGACATCGAGTTTAATGATGCGGCAGCGGATCTCTTGCTCGACCAGTTTTTCCAAATCGGCCGCATCCTGAACACCGCTTCGTGAAGCCGGCATAAAGGCTCGAACGCCCACATCCACGCTGACGCCGCCTTTTACAACGCCAGTCACGGTTCCAAGAATGGTGGATTTTTCTTTGAAAGCCTTCTCGAAGGCGTCCCAGTCGGTGGGCCGCGAAATCTTGGCGCGCGTGAGCAGGTAGTAGCCCTCGGGATCGCGGCCTTTGATGGCGACCTTCATCTTGTCGCCAGGCTGTACGGCTTCGCCGCGCAATTCACCGATCGAGAGAACACCTTCCGTCTTGAATCCAACATCGAGGACCACCGAGTCTGCGGTCACGGAGATGACGGTGGCTTCGCGCCAGCCCTCTGATTTTTGTGTGGATTGATTGCGTTCGAATTGTTTAAGGATATCGCCGAAAGACTCATTGGAGCGCGTTTCGCGGTGCGGTTCCGGTGTGGTTTGATTGGACATCATTGCCTATGACCCTGAAGGGATGGAGTGAGTCAAGAATACAACAGGAGCGGTTCGTTCGTTTTTGGAGGCAGACTTTCGAAATCGAGGTAAGTGGAGGTGGGATCCTTGCTGCCATTCTGCTTGAGGGAGGCAACGGCGTCCTTCCATTCCTTAGGGAAAAGATCTCACACACGATTTGAGCAGCCCCGTTGGCATGCCATCTGCTTGCTGGTTCCACATATGGCAGGGGACCGGAATATTGAGTCAGCCCTGAGCGCGAGACGTCGCCTAGGCCGCCCTAGACGTCCGCATGGCTTCGATGCCGTCAAGGGCATTCCACAGTGCCTGGGCCGCTTTTTCGGCGGCCGCAAGCGCGTGCTGTTCGGCTACCGGATTGTCTTCGACGATCCGCTCGAGCTGATTGCGCCACACGTTCGAGTGATAAACGTCAGCCGTTGTGTGAACGGTGAAGTAACCGTACGTTCTCTCGTCCGCGCCGTAAATCTCGCGAAGGCCGCGAGCCTTCTCTGCGGCCACGCGCGGAACCTGCGATTCGTAGGCGTAGAAGGCAGCCAGAGCTTCCTCGGGTGCTCCCTCACGAGCAACGTCGTGGAAATGGGAGATCAGATTTTTGACTGCAGCGAGGGGCGGCGCATCGACGTTGCGGCTTCCACCCATGCCCTCGGCGAAATCAAGCCAAAGCTCGGCGTGGGGGCGCGAGCCGTCAGCACCCGACTCTTCGTCACGAGTGGCGAGAACGGCCTGGCGAAGGTGTCCATGAGGGAGGCGTGCGGCAAACTCGTCGAGGTAGGCGGGAAACGCGTCCACCTGATGGTAGTACTGGTGGGCGTATTCGCGGAGATCGCTGGGAGTCAGTTTGCCCTCAGACCAAGCCTTATAAAAAGGATGGCAAAGCAGGTCGTACTTTGCGACGCGCATGTCCAATTGCTGAGCGAATTCCTGCGAAGTCATGTTGTCCTCCGGATGAGTGAGTTCATAGTACGAGGGGTGTAGGTTTCCGTGCAAGACGGGACCCATCGAGGTTTGCAGGACGTGCTTGTGAGTGCAGTGGTAGCCCAGGGCGGAGTTGTTAGAATTACAGGAGCGGGTTGAGGTTTGGAGTCCTCTAGCTCCAGCATCTCGCAAGATCGGCGAGACCAAGCTCATTTGCATGCTATTTACCGAGCAATTCGATGTAGTTGTGGTCGGAGCCGGACATGCCGGCTGCGAGGCATCCGTGGCCTGCGCGCGCATGGGTTTAAAGACTGCACTCTACACGCTCAATGTGGACTTGATTGCACAGATGTCGTGTAATCCCGCGGTCGGAGGAATCGCCAAGGGACACCTGGTGCGCGAAGTTGATGCTTTGGGCGGAATTATGGGCGAGGTGACGGATGCGGTCGGTATCCAGTTCCGGCTGCTGAATACCTCGCGAGGGCCAGCCGTATGGTCGCCACGAGCGCAGTGCGACAAGCAAGCCTACCGCCTTAAGATGCGAGAGGTATTGGAGTCGCAGGCAAATCTCCAAATCAAGCAGGCGGAAGTGGCGGATCTGATTGTGGACGAACTTCGCCCTGTGGATGACCTCAGTGTGTGTTCCCGACAAGTGCTCGGAATCAAGCTGCGCGATGGACGTACGGTCGCCGCGAAAGCCGTGATTATTACCACCGGGACTTTTCTCAATGGACTGATTCATTGCGGAGAACAGCAGTACCCGGCGGGAAGATCCGGTGAGCCGCCGGCGATCCTGCTCGGCGAAGCTCTAAAGAAGCTCGGATTGCGTGGCTGCAGGCTGAAAACCGGCACACCGCCGCGTCTCGATGGGCGCACCATCGACTGGTCGAAGTTCCAAGCTCAGCCCGGCGATCCCGATCCGACACCGTTCAGCTTCCGAACGAAACGGGTGACCCACCATGACTCGCAAGTTCCCTGCTACATCGCGTGGACGACCGAACAGACACACCGGATGATTCGCGAGAACGTTCACCGCTCGCCGATGTACAGCGGACAGATTCAATCGATTGGGCCTAGGTATTGCCCCTCGATTGAAGACAAGATTGTAAAGTTCCCGGATAAGGCCACCCACCAGCTGTTCTTGGAGCCAGAAGGCCTGAACACGCATGAGATTTACGTAAATGGGATGAGTACATCGTTGCCGGTCGAGGTGCAACTGGCAGTCCTCAAGTCGGTGCCCGGCCTGGAGACGGCGGAAATGCTGCGGCCGGGGTATGCGATCGAATACGACGCGATTGATCCCACAGAGTTGGAGAGAACGCTCGAAACAAAGAAGATCGCTGGCATCTTGCTGGCAGGGCAGATCAACGGGACCTCGGGTTATGAGGAAGCCGCATGTCAGGGACTGATGGCTGGGATCAATGCCGGATTAAAAGTCAAAGCTCAAGCGCCGCTGATTCTTGATCGGACAGAAGGGTACACGGCGATTCTTATTGACGATCTGATTTCGAAAGGTACCAACGAGCCCTACCGGATGTTTACTTCCCGGGCGGAGTTCCGGCTGCACTTGCGTATCGACAATGCTGATCGGCGGTTGACGCCACACGGTCGGCGCGTGGGCCTTATTTCCGACGAAGCCTGGACGGATCATCTGGCGAAGCAAGAGCGTCAGGGGCGCATGAAACAAGTGCTAGAAAAGGCGCGACTGACCTCGGAGATGGCGCAAGACATTCAGAACTCGGCGCTCTCCGCTCAACCGCCGTCAACCGCAGGTCCTAGGCCGCACCCAGAAACGGAAGCTGATCAAACGCATGAGGCCTCTCTCCCCCAGGGCTTTGATTTTTCTGGAGCCGTTGGGCAAACGCTCGCACAGCTATTGAAGCGGCCGGAGATCACAATTGAATATTTGGTGCCAGTCTTGGAGAAGCTGGCGGCTGATTTCTTCCACCAGGCTGAGGGCCGGCGACCGATAAGCGTCCTTCCCTCCTCCGTGCGCAACGAACTTAAGGCGGTCGAGACCGAGATCAAATACGAGGGCTACTTGCAGCAACAGCAGCGCGCGATTGAAAGGCTGAAAAAGGCTGAACAGCGGAATATTCCCGACTGGTTCGACTATCGATCAGTGAGCGGGCTCTCGCGGGAGATGCAAGAGAAGCTGATCAAGATCCGGCCGCGGACACTCGGGCATGCGTCGCGGATTCCGGGAGTGACGCCGGCCGCAGTATCGCTGGTCAATGTCTACATCGAAATCCAAGGGAAGCGGCGGGAGCAGGCGACGGCTCATATCTAACTACACAGCCCACTTCCTACCCCCGCAAAGCCTATTCCTTGCCCGCCTCCCCCTTCATGGGGCAATGTTCAAGCGGCGTCTTCCCACTTTTTGTAAGGATGATTCGTGTCGTTCTCGGTTCCCCCTACAGGCGGCGAATCACGGAGGAGATCGTAATCCAGGGAACGAGGGGGACCGCCCATGTCGAGAGACTACGGCCACTCCTCTCGTCCGAACGAGCCTATTGTTTGCCAGCCTCCGCCACATGGAGCAGTATTCAAGGACCTTTTTCCCACTTTTTGTAAGAATGATTCGTAACCTTCTTGGTTACCGCAGCAGGGAACGAATCACACGCTACTTGAGCAAAACATAACGTCCGCGATCGGTGAAAAGGATTGACAGGCACATGACCACAAACAGGAGGTCGTAATGCCAACCGAAGGTTTTTTCGCCCCAGAACCCAGTGTGCCAAACAAAAATCTTCTTCTGGATAGCGCCCAGTATGAGCAGAATCAGTCCGCTTGCCAGCCAGTTGCGGGAGAACGCCAAAGATGACGCCGAGGCTGCCCGCGACCTCGGCCAGCCCGAGAAATACAGTGAAGCCTTTGCTCATGCCGATGCTCTGACTGCGACCGGCCGGGTCTTTCAGATGGCTCCAGCCACTGGTGAAAAAGACGATGCCGACCATCCATCGCAAGAGCAGCAGGCCGAGGTCGGTGAAGCGGGCGAGTTGAGGGAACATGGCGTCTCCGGGGGTACCGATTCGCATCCACGAAAAAGGTTGCATCCGCCTGCTAGACAACGACTCGAATCCCGGCTTGTCGAGGACTGCTCATCGCAACCTTTATAGGCCGCACCCGAGGCTTCCTGAGTTGAGCCTGCCATATCGCTGTGGTAGAGTTTG
>Ga0134128_10006696_pt1 | contig 13961 bp, 8 predicted proteins | sample KB31754_FD_96462 | JGI IMG/M metagenome (GOLD analysis project Ga0134128, IMG submission 96462) | Terrestrial soil microbial communities with excess Nitrogen fertilizer from Kellogg Biological Station, Michigan, USA - KB3-175-4 | ecosystem: Environmental > Terrestrial > Soil > Unclassified ... | reverse complement strand
TGGCCGTAGCGCGCCTCGGCGCGGTGATGGTGCCGGTCGACCCTGGCTACCCGAAGGGCATGCGCCAGGAGATGCTCAGCCTGGCGGCGGCCCAGGTGGTCCTCGACGGCGAGTCGCTTGAGGCCGCGCGAGCGTGGCCCCGACCCACCCGCAGGGCTGTGCCCGCCGGGCCTGATCAGGCTTTGTACCTGATCGTTACCTCGGGCTCGACCGGCCGGCCCCGGACCGTCATCGGCCGTCAGCGGGGGCTGCTCAACCGATGCGGATGGGTGGCCAGGGAGTTGCCGTATCAGCGCGGCGAACGCGTGATCGTTCGGACGCCGGTCGGCTTCGTCGACGTGTTCGCCGAGACATTCGGGCCGTTGCTGGCCGGGGTTACGCTCGTGATCGCGACGACCGCTGTTTGCGCGGACCTTGAGCGGCTGACCAGGCTCGTGCGGGATAGCCGCGCGACAAGGATGCTGCTGACTCCTTCGCTTCTGCGGGCACTGCTCGACAGCCAAGATGACATTGCCAGCCGGCTTGCCGAGTTGCGGGTCTGCGCGATCAGCGGCGAGGCACTCGATGCTGACCTCGCCCATAGGGCCAGGCAGTCGCTGGCTCGCACTCGGCTAATCAACCTTTACGGCTCCTCCGAGGTGGCCGGCGACGTCAGTTGGTTCGACCTCACGACGTTGCCGGCGGGCGCGACCACAGTTCCGATCGGCTCGCCCATCGATAACACCGCGATCCGGATTGTCGACAGCTCGCTTGCCCAGGTGCCGCCCGGCGCGCCGGGTGAGATTGTCGTCTTCGGCGACTCCGTGGCGCTCGGCTATCGGGACGATGACGGCTCAGGTTCCAGTTTCATCGACGCGGATGAGGGCGGGCCCGGATTTCGCACCGGTGATTTGGGCTTGGTCCGTCCGGATGGAGCGCTCATATACCTTGGCCGGGCGGACAGGCAGCTCAAGGTAAGGGGCTGTCGGGTCGAACCTGAGCAAGTGCGCGCGGTGCTCCTGAGTTTGGACGGGGTGCAGGACGCGGCCGTCATTGGCAGGGCGCAGGGCCCCGACACGCGGCTTGAGGCTTACGTGGTGCCAGCGCAGAACGGCGATGCCAAGCCTGACGCGCTGCGCAGGCAACTGGCTGCGCGGTTGCCGGGCTTCATGGTGCCGACCGTGATCGAGGAACTGCCTGCTTTGCCGTTCGGTGACCGAGGCAAGCTCGATCATCGGGCCTTGCTCCTTCACGAGGCCGAGCCGGTGACAGGCCCGGATGGCCCGGTCGAACGGCTCGTGGCGCAAATCTGGGCCGAGGTGCTCGGCCTGGCCGCGGTCGGACGCGATGTGGACTTCTTCGCCCTCGGCGGCGATTCGCTCGCGGCCAACCGAATGATCGCGGTAGTGGGCCGGGCCGTCGGTCGGCGCGTGCCGGTACGGGAGTTTTTGCTGGCGCCGACAGTCGCCGGCCTGGCGCGAACCCTAAGCGGGCACGAGGAGGTCATCGGGACTGGCGCGACCGGCGGAACTGCCGGGCCGGGTGAGCTTGGATCTGAGGTTTTCGTGCTGACGGCAGCGCAGCAGCAGCTCTGGTTTCTCGAGCAATTGGCGCCGTTTGCTACTAGCTACCATGTGCCTCTCGCGGTCTGGGTCGCAGGTGAGCTTGATCACGCCAGGCTTCGCCATGCTTTCGAAGTCGTGGTTGCCAGGCACGACGCGCTCAGGCAAGTGTTCCTTGAGCGGCACGGAGAGCCAGCCGTGGAAATCAGAGACACTGCGGCGGTACCGTTGACCTGCGCGGTCGCAGCTGACGAGAAGGCCGCTCTGGCTCTGGCTCGCGCGTTTGTCGCCCGGCCTTTCATACCTGGTGAAGTCCGGCTCAGGGCGGCTATTTTCGCCACCCAGGGTCCGCAGTTGCTGGTGCTCGTGCTGCATCATCTCATCTGCGATGGCGCCTCGCTCTGGCTGCTTCTCGACGAGCTCGCAGCGTACTGCGACGCTTCCGCCAAACGTCAGATCCCCGGGCCGGCGCCCGGCTTCGTGGCTTTCGCGCGAGCGCAGGCTCGATCGACCTCAGCGCGGCGACGGCAGGCAGCCGCGCTGGCGCGGGAACTGGCTGGGTTTCCGCACGTAGTCAGTATCCTCGGGGCACGCTCGCCGGCCGAGAGCCGGCGTTATGTCGGCGACATAGTGACGGTTGAGGTGCCGTCGCACGTCGCGATGGCAGCCAGGATGTTGGCCGCCAGGTCGGGCGTGAGCGTGGCGGCGGTGACCTTCGCCGCGTATGCGGCCACGCTTGAGGTCGCGACCGGGATGAGCCGCTTCTTGGTGAGCGTGCCGGTAGCGAACCGAGTTGGTGTCGATGAGCTGCGTACCGTCGGATTCATGGTCAATTCCGTGCCGGCCCCGGTCAGCCTGCGGGCGGATGACCGGTTCGTCGATGCCGTGCGGATGGCGGCCAACGGCCTCGGACTGGCCTGGCGGCATCATGATGTGCCGTTCAGTGAGCTGGTTAAGGCAATCGAGCCAGAGCGTGCCATCGGCCGCGATCCGCTCTGCCAGGTCGAGTTCGCATTTCAGGCGGTGCCGCGGCATCTGCCGAAATTCGGAGGTGCCATCGCGCGGCTGGCCACAGTGCCGACCGGAGGCGCCAAGTTTGAGCTGAGCTTGGACCTGGTCAGCCAGGGCGAGAATTTGTCGGCCTACTTCGAATATGACCTAGCATGCCTGAACCAGGTAACGGTGACTGGCCTGGCGCAGGTATTCCTTGCGGTCCTCGCGGCTGGCGTTGCCGAGCCTGAAATGCCGCTCGCCGACATGCCACTGACGGATCCGTCCTCCGGAGCGCAGCCAGCCAGCCTCAGCTGTCCGGCCGGGTCGGCTGAGCCGCTGGCGACGCGGATCGAGCGCCAGATCGCCTGTCTCCCAGACCGGGTCGCGATCGATCCGCTCTGCTTGGGCGCGGAGCAGCTCACCTACCGCGAACTCGGTCGCCGTTCCGGTGAGCTGGTCAGCCGACTGGCCGAAATTGGGGTGCGGCGCGGTGACCGAGTCGCCGTTGCCTTGCCGAGAGGCAGTGCCGCCTGCGTCGCGGTTGTGGCGGTCATCCGGGCGGGAGCATCGCTGGTGTGTGTGCCACCAAGCGCGCCGGCGGCTAGGCGGCAGGCGATGCTGCGAGCGGCTTCCCCCGCCCTGATTATTGCGGCTGACGGGCTGGAGACCACCGAGCACTTGGGCGCGGACGTTAGCGCCGGGCTGGGCGATGAGGCCTACGTCGCATTTACTTCTGGGTCGACCGGGTTGCCGCGCGGAGTGTCGGTCAGCCGCAGCGGCCTAGACGTCATGGTGGCGAGCTGGGGCGCCGACTATGGCCTTGACCGAGATCCAGGCCGCCATCTTCAGGTTGCCCCGATGTCATTCGACGTCTTCATCGGGGACCTGTGCCGGGCGCTCGCCTTCGGCGGCACTCTCGTCACGATTGAAGACGACGATCTGCTCGACCCGCGACTGCTTGTTGATCGGCTGTCGCATGCGGACACGGTCGAGCTGGTACCGGCCGTGGCTCGCCTGGTTACCGACTACGCCAGGAAAGCCGGGCTGAATCTCGCTTCCCTTCGCCGGGTCATAGTCGGGTCCGATACCTGGGACGTAGCTGATTGTCGTGACCTGATGGCCGTGTGCTCGCCGCAAGCGCGGCTCATCTGCTCGTACGGTACGACCGAGACCACCATCGACAGCACCCGATACGATGTTGACGGCGCGACGTTGCCGCAGACCGGTTCGGTTCCGATTGGTACACCGCTGCCAGGAGTCACCGTTTCGGTCCGTGATAGCCGGCGCCGGGTACTGCCAGCCGGTCTCGTCGGCGAATTGTGGATCGGCGGCCCGACGGTCGGCCTCGGCTACCTCGGCAACCTGACCGGGCAGAGCGTCACCGGGTTCGTCGACGAGTCCGGTGAACGCTGGTACCGCACTGGTGATCTGGCGTTATTGCGTCATGGTGTGCTCGTCCATTGTGGGCGCCGTGACCAGCAGGTGAAGTTGCGTGGGATCCGAGTTGAGCTGGCCGAGGTTGAGGCGGTGCTCCGCGGCCACCCGGCAGTGCGCGACGCTGCGGTGATCCACGCTCGCGGCATCCTTGGCGCCGGTGCCTCCGATGGGCTGGCCGCGTTCCTGGTGGCGTCGCCCGGACCGGACGCTGCTGACCTGCGCTCCCACGCGCGCAGGTTCCTGCCGGAGGCCGCCGTCCCTACCCGCTGGTGGCCGATCGGCGAGCTGCCGATGAACGCCAGCGGGAAGCTTGACCGGGCGGTACTGGCCACGCTCGATCGGGAGTGGGCAACACAGGCGGCTGCGCAGGCGACGGTCCCGGATACAGTGCTCCAGTCCACTGTGGCGCTGATCTGGAGCAGTGTGCTCGGGACCGAGGTGGCAAGCCCGGATACCGATTTCTTCCTCGCCGGAGGTCACTCCCTGCTCGCAGCCCGGCTGGCCTGGCGCCTCGGCGAGGCTCTTGGCCATCGGGTGAAGGTTGAGGATGTACTCATCCATCCCACTCCGCTGGCCTTCGTGACCTGGTACGTCGACCGACCGCCCCCGATACGACCATCCGGAGCGACGGCAACGGGAGAGATCTTGCCCAACTGGACCCTGGTGGAAGGCCAGGTCGGTCAGGCCAGCCAACCGCCACGATCTGTACTGCTCACCGGGGCAACCGGGTTCGTCGGCACTGAACTGCTGGCCGCCTCGCTTGAGCGTGGCCTTGAGGTCCTGGCGCTGGTCCGCGGTACCGACGGGCGTGATGGCAGGGCAAAGCTGGCTGCGGCACTAGCTCGCAACGGATTCGATCCGCGCTTGGCGGAGGCGCCGACCCTCCGCGTGGTGGCTGGACAGCTCGATGCGCTGAGGCTGGGCCTGAGCGGATACGACTACGAAGCATCCGCGCGATGCGACGCTGTGCTGAACGCCGCCGCCTGGGTCAATTTCGTGCTGCCGTACGACTGGCTTGCTCCGGCTAACGTGGCCGGGGTTCGTGAGCTCATCGAACTGGCAGGCACGGGCATCAGGAGCCGGATTCACCAATTGTCCACGCGATCAGCCCGAGACGCCCGTGATCAGGTCGGCAGTGGCTATCTCCAGACCAAAGCGGCAGCCGACCGACTGCTTGAGTCAGCGTCCGCGAGCGGACTAGCAACGGCGGTGTACCGGCCAGGCTTCTTGGCCGCTCCCGCCTGGCGTGATGGTCGATGGCCTGTGCATCACCTCGTGTGCGCTTTCCTGACCGAATGCATTTCGCTTGGCATCGCGCCAGAGTTGAGCGGCGCACTCGACGTCGTACCGGTCGATTTCCTCGCCGCCCTGATCATCACACGTCTGCTCGACGGCGCGACCGGAATAGAGGAGATCGGCAGTTCGCAACCAATGCGATGGGACGACGCCTGGCGAGATCTGGCCGACGTTGGCGTCATTACAAAGGTCGTCAGCCCGCGGAAGTGGCTTGAGTTGGTGCGCCAGCGCGCCACCTCGTCATCGGGCGAGTGCCACTTCGAACCTTTTATCGCCTTGGCGGAGATGACAGGGCTCGGCGAACTGCTGAGCGATGATCATTCAGGTTCTGGCGGGAAGGGCGCTGGCCCGCCGGTGCGCGTTTTGTGGCCGCGGTACCGGGATCGGCTGCTCCGCGATCTCGGGCCTAGGCAAGGGACCCCGCCCCGATCCGCGGCGACCTGAGGAGGCGGCATGCCGATCTCACCGGATAGGCCCGCCCGCGGCCAGGTCGCGGTGCCGAGTCCCGGTCGGCTGGCGATGCTGTGGCTGCTGGTGAGGTTCCCGCGCAACCCGGCTGCCATCTATCGCGAGGTCCTGGCTCGCTACGGCGACACCGTATGGTTATATGACCTGCGCGGTGACGGCTGGCTATTCCTCGCTCGCCCGGTCGACGTGCGCCGGATACACCGGACAAACAATCGCAACTATGGCAGGGGCAGCCTCAACGAGTCGTTTGCCGCGTTCCTCGGGAGCGGGCTCCTGACCAGCGAGCACGACACCTGGGCCCGGCATCGTCGGCTGTTGGCGCCCGCGTTTCGCGGTCAGGCCGTTGCTCGCTATATCGGTGCCGTCAGGCCGCACGTTCACGGCCTGCTGGACCGATGGGCACAGCGGTGCGGTGGCAAGCCATTTAATATCTGCCCTGACCTTGAACTGTTCTCCTACCGCGCGGTGGCGGCAGCGATGTTTGGCCTGAATTCAGAGGGCGAGGCCAAAATGCTTGGCGCGCTGGACCGTGCCTTGGAGTACGCCTCACGCGAGTCGTTCCGGCTGATCGGAAGGCCGCGTTGGCTGGGTGCCCGTGCGTGGCGGCGCTTCAAGCGTGATCTCGGCATTCTCGATTCCTTCGTCGGGCCGGCGCTAGCCGCCGTCCGCGCTGCCACTGGTTCGGTCGACGGTGCGGACGGCACGGCGGGCGAGGACAATCTGCTCGGCCGGATGGTGGCCGATCAGCAACTGAGCGATGCGGAGATCAGGGACGAAGTCCTGACCATGCTGCACGCGGGCCAGCATACGGTCGCCTCCGGGCTGAGCTTCGCCCTGTTCTTGATCGCGTCGGATGAGCGAGTGCAGGGTGAACTGGTCGAGGAACTCAGGCCACTGAATCGACCGTTGCCATCCTTCGAAGAGTTGAGCGAACTGCCGAAGCTCGACGCGGTGATCGAGGAGTCGCTCCGGCTCTATCCGCCGGCCTGGGGCGGTGTCCGTGAGGCGCTCGCCGATGACGAACTAGGCGACCTGAAGATCATGGCGGGAACCCCGATCGTGTTTTCCCAGTTCGCCACTCATCGCGCGCCGAGCCTGTGGGAGGCGGCCGACGAATTCTGCCCGTTCCGGGCCGATCGCGGCGGCGGTCAGGATGACTTCAGGTACTTCCCCTTTGGGGGCGGGCCGCACCTGTGCATTGGCAAGGAGATCGCACTGCTTGAGATGAAGCTTGTCATCGCCGGAGTACTGGCACGGTTCAGGCTGACCCCGGCACCTGGCCGACGACTCCGCCCACAAGCGATGCTCGACCTAATCCCGCGCGGTGGTGCCTACCTTGCCCTGGCTGACCGCCGCGGGCAACCTGGTCGCTTTGAATCATAGAGCGCTGAATTCAAGCCTCGGATCGAAGAGTTTCCTCAGCAAGGTCCAGTCGCCCTCGGGCGGTGCGGGCTCGATCGGCCGGTCCTTGATCCGCTGGTAGACCTCAGGGACCGGATGCCAGTCACCCGGCGCTCGCCAGAGTCTTAGCGCGTAGTAACGGCTCTCGACGAACTTGGCCAGCACCTGTTGAGTACTCATCGCCGCGATGGCGGCTTGCTGACCCCGAACAATGCCGGTGAGTTCTCGGCGCAGGGCGTCAAGCGCTGCTGGATCGGTCCAACTCACGCCGTCGCATTCCACGCTGACGGCGACGCAGCTATCTAGCTGAGCCCGAGAATGCAGCAGATGATTGAAAATATCTACCGAATACCGATCGGTCCGATCGTGCAGTGAGCAGATCCTTAGTCGGCGAATCGATGCGCTCGCGGATTGTGGCCAGAGTTCGGTCGCGCTCAGGTCGATGAAATCGCGGATGACTAGCTGCTCGCCGGCATCAGGGATCTCGTAAGGGCCGTGAATAACGAAACCGATGTCGGTCCAGCCATAGAAGTGCTGCGACCAGATCACCGCCTGGGCCGCACCGCTGAGCGCAAAGGCCGAACGCGGGTACGACTCGGAGAGTTGTTCGCGGTGCGGGCATCCATGCGCGACCTGTTCGGCCTCCTGATCGCTGAGCAGACGGTGCGCGCCATCCCGGCAGAGCACATCTCCGGTCTCGACCGCAGCCAGGCCATCGAGGATTCTGCCGACGAACCAGACCCGGTCAGCCATCTCGATCTCAGCCTCCTTGAGGCCAGGGATCAGGTCCATCAGCAAGGACTTGCCAGAACTCGCGCTGAGGAATAGCGATCCGATGTCGAGGTCGGACGCACCCGCTGCGTCCTTGGCGCGGAGCCTGTCATAGATGTCCCTGGCCTCGATGTCGTCGTAATACGGGCCTATCTGAGCGAGATGGAGTGGCCAGGGCACAATCTGGCCAGCGTTGCTCATCGCCGTTCCTAGGGCCGTCAGGTAGTCATTGATGAGCTGGTTAGATAGCGATTCCATATCTGGCATCAAACACCGCTGTCGCGGTCAGCGTCGAGCTGATCGGGGACTGGCAAACCAGGTCGCCCGAGCGGTGGCAGCAGCCCGGCGAGCTCGTCGGCCAGTCGCATCGTGGTGCGGTCTTCCAGATATGGTCCGGTGATGGCCATTCCGAGCGGCAACCCGTTTTGGTCGGTGCCGATCGGAATGACGGTGGCAGGCAGTGAAGCGACGCCAGACAACCCGGCCCACCAGATCTGGTCCCAGTAGGGTCTGGTCACGCCGTCTACGACGATGCGTCGGCTTGCGAGCGGCCGCAAATCGTGCCGGATCGCACCCACTACCGAAACAGGCAGGAGAATGGCGTCGTAGCGAGCGAAGGACTCAGCCCAGGCTGCGCGGATTAACTAGCGGGCCTCGTTGGCGGCCTTCCAGTCGATGTAGCGCTGCGCGACGTACCGGGCTCCTAGTTCGGGCCCGGTCGGCCGCATTCCGGCATCGATCTCGGCGATGTCCTGAGGGCCGTACGTGCCGCCTGCGATGCAGGCGAGCAATCGGCTGAATACGTCAAAACTGTGAGCGGCATCAATGCCGGGCCGGTCTTCTGTCACTGTGAAGCCCGCCGATGCGAAGTCAGCCACCGCAATGGCCATCGCCGCGATCACAGCCGAATCGACCGGGCAGGCCGGATCGGAGTACCAGACAGCGAGCCGGCGACCTGACCGCGGCGGCGGCAACCGGAGCCGCCAGGCCAGCGCCTCAGCTGGTGCAGGGCCGGCCACGACGGACATCAGCAGCTCAAGATCGGCAGCACAGCGGGCCAGTGGTCCGAGCACGGCCAGATCCGGGATGGCTCGCCGGCGCGGATAGGGCGGCACATGGCCGTGAGTCGGCACCAGCCCGTAGCTCGGCTTGTGACCGAACACACCGCAGTTCGCGGCAGGAATCCTGATCGACCCGGCGACGTCAGAGCCGAGTTCGACCGGGCTTAGACCGGTCGCGACCGCTGCCGCCGAACCACCGGACGAGCCGCCTGCGGTGAAGTCGCCGTGCCACGGGTTGCGGGTGATGCCCCATAGCTCGTTGTGGCACTGCACATCGGCCGCGTACTCGGCGAGATTGGTCTTGCCGAATACGATGGCGCCGGCCCGCCGAAGCGAGGTGACCGCGGGCGCGTCGTCGGAAGGCACGTACTCGGCTAGCTCCGCGGCTCCCGACGTAGTGCGCAGGCCGGCGGTTGCGAGGCTGTCCTTCACCGTCATGGCGACGCCATGCAGCGGGCCGAGTGACTCCCCACTGACTACGGCCTGGTCGGCCCGCGTGGCGGCAGCGCGAGCATTGTCGTCAATGGCAACGATCGCGTTGACGCTCGGATTGTGCCGCTCTACCCGGATGAGCAGAGCATCGAGGTACTCTCTGGCGGACAACTCACGGACGGCGATCGCACGAGCCACCCTTGTCGCGGACCACCAGCACAAATCATCATCTGTTCTCATGGATGGCCTCCAAGATTGGCCACATCTGGCCACCAGGTGGGAAGCTAGGCGAGACCGAAAAGGCAGGGAAATTATGCATCCACTATTGTCCGGAACGCCGGCCAGTCCAGGCACCGCCTCCGGGCGGGCCCGGGTATTTGACAAGCCGACCGAGGACCAGGCGCTCGAACCCGGTGACATCCTGGTCACGGTAGTGACCGATCCAATGTCCTTTGTCGACATCATCGAGAACGCTGCCGCGCTCGTTACCGATCTCGGCGGCATCACGTCCCATCCCGCGATTCTCGCCCGTGAGCTTGGCATTCCATGCGTGGTGGGTACCAGGACCGGAACCCAGACGATCAAGGACGGTACGACCATCATGGTGGATGGCTCCGCCGGCCAGATCTACCAGGTATAGCTGGCCGGGCCCGCGGAGCGGGAAGCGCGCGTTAGCTAGGGGCGCGGCGGGCCGGCTTCGGTGATTTTCATGCTGAGCTCGAGCGGATCGAAATGGATTAGCGTCTCCAGCCACCACGTCATCCCGGCGTCAGCCAGCTCCGCGAGGGGCACCGGCCTGGGATCGGGCAGCGCCGGGCTTGCGTTGCCCCGGACGGCGATATCGAACGACCGCTCCGCCGGTCGGCCTGCCTCGCGCACGGCGGCGACGATATTGCTCACGTCGACAGGGGTGAGTTCCCGGTCAGCCGGATTGGGAAAGATGCCGTCCGCCTCTGCCGCTCGCTTGATGGCGGCGGGACCGAGGGCCGAGCTAGCGATCCAGACCGGGATCGAGTGCGTCACCGGCGCGTCTTCCTTAAGCGTAACCTGATAGTGCCTCCCGCAGTGGTCGCCGGCTCGTCCGGCCCACATGGCCCGCACGATCCCGATGGCCTCACCGAACATCTCGGATCGCACGGCGGCCGAGGCAGGCTCACCGTATTGCGAAAGGTCGCCATACTCATCTGTCCCGAGCCCGGCCCCGAAGATGAACCGTCCGCCGGACAGCTCGCTCAGCGTCGCGGTGTGCCTCGCCACCACCCATGGTCGGCGGCGGGGGAGCGGGTTGATCATCGGGCCAAATCTGATCCGCTCGGTGGCTTGAGCGATGGCACCGAAACACGTCCACGGGTCGACGACCGGGCGGGCGCCATCGCTGTTGATGTGATCCCAGAGGAAGAAGCCATCCCACCCGGTGTCCTCGGCCCGACGCGCGAGATCCACTATGGCCTTTGGGTTGCCAAGCGGCCCGAAGGTCGGCATGTAAAGCCCGAATTTCAGCTGACTACCAGGCACTGTCATTCCGTCGTCCCTCGTTCCGATTGCTGATTCGCCGCGTCGCCGCCAGGGCGCGTGCCGCCGGCCGCCGTGATCGGCCGGGTCTGCAGCAACCAGAGCCGATGGGCGTCATAGGCCCATTCGACGTCCTGCGGCCCGCCGAACGTTGCTTCTAGCGCGATCGCCATTTCCGCTACCTGCGTCGCATCACCGATATGTGGACCGGTGTCCGCCGTCACAACCGCACCTCCAGGCGCGCGCTGGAAGCGGCAACTGTCGGCCGCCAGAGCGAGACCGCCCACGACCGCCTCACCGATGCCAGCGGTGTATTCCACCAACACATCGTCGGCGCCGGTGACCGGATCACGCGTGAAGCACACGCCGGCGAGCCTCGCATTGACCTGGCATTGGACGATGACCGCCAGCGCGTTGGGTGCCTGGACGCGCAGGCGTCTGGCGTACCTCAGCGCGGCCGGGTTTCTCACCGAGCCCTGGACATCCATGATCGCGGTCGGCAGGTCGTCCTGCCGGACATTGAGCACTGACTTGAACTGACCCGCGAAACTGGCGCTGGCCGAATCTTCAACCTCCGCCGAACTGCGCACGGCGAAGACCTGGTCCGGCTGGAAGGAGGCGAGTTGCCTGGCGACGGCCACGCCGAGCGCAGTCAGGTCGATCTCGCCGGCCAAGATGCGCAGGTGCGCGTCAATCGTGACAACGCCGCCCGGTGGCACCGGCCAGCCGGCGAGTATGCAACGCCTGAGATTGGCCGCCTTCCCGCCGACCTGGGCGGGGTCGGCCGCCGACGCCAGAGGTATCCAAACTGGAGGCCTGGATGGCTTCTCGTCAGGATGGGTGGACATGCCCGTCGTATCCTTGCTGGAGTTGCGCGAGCGCGCGGGGTCGGTGCACGGCCCAGCGGGTCGCTCCGAGCAGTTCAGTCCCGATCACGTCGTACGCGTCGGTGACACGGGTTATCAATGGTCGAGGGTCGGCCTGCCTGAGCCCGTTGGCCCACTGCTCGCGGCAGCCGCAGTTGGTGCGGCTGAGCTCGGTCACCATCGCGAAGTCCCCATCCTGGTTGAACCGGTCGAGCCCGGCCGTCACCTTCGTCTCGCACGCCAAGCAGGTCGTCGGGCTGGCGCGGAGCGGATCGGACTGACGGAACCGGCGGCGTGATTCGCCCGGGGCCATGGCATACCAGGAGAGCACTACCGAAGCGGCTAGGTCAGGGCCCAGCCGGACCAGCACGTCCACCAGCGACCAAAGCGAAGGCATCGTGAACATATCGCGGTCCGATAGCCATTCGATCAGGGTCCAGCCTTTCACATTGGCCGGGAACAGGACGCACAAATGACTGCCGTGTGAAAGCGCCCACTTGACAGATCCCACTGCCGAATCGATGGCCTCACGCTGGTTCAAGAACGGGGCTCCGAGCAGGACGTTGGCGACCGGGCGGGCGCCGACGCTGCGCAGCAGTGCGGTGGCCCCGTCGAACGCAGTGGCCTCAAGTGATTTGCCCACGCAGTTGGCCTGAACCCACGGATGAGCCGCTTCAAGCCCCAGGTTCAGGTAGAACCTCTTGCCGCGCAGGCGGGCGATGGTGTCGTTGATGGCACTGGCCGTCAGCGTCTCAGGACGGGATTCGCATGAAAAAATTGTGCCTTCCCGCTCCGACGCGAGATCAATGATCGCGCACCTGGCTGCTGCGGGTACCTCCATAGTGTCAAACATATTGCCAAGCGGCGTGATGCCGAGCGCGTCATAGTCGTCGTGCTGGGCTAATGCCGACCGCACATTGGCGATAATCTGGTCGGAACTCTGCCGCTCGGCAGTTCCGTAGTTGCACATCGTGCATTCGCCGGACCGGTCATAACGGCAGCCACTGGTGCGAAAGAAGATATAGGTGAGCAGCCGTGGCGGTGCGGGACGCGGATCCATGACCACCATCTGGCGCCGAATTGTAAATTGCCAGTCAGGAGATTCAAGTGGACGCTTGGCTCGTATGATAGCGTTGCTACGCTTAAGTAGCGTATTCGCCGTAAGCAATGAAACCCCCGGTGCATGGAGTTGAGCGGTATTGCGCCCGGGCCGAACTTGAGGTGAAGTTCGTGCGCTTGCCTGTCGCGCTTGTCGTTCCCAACCTTGCCGAATTCAACCTGAGCCAGCTCAACTCGGAACGGGGATCCCTTTGGGAGGAACTCGGCCCGCTCGTGGCCGAAGATTTCGATCGGATCGGCCAGATGTACGGTGATCAGGGGCTGCTATGGAGTCAGCAGGACCGGGTGCTTGTCCTCAGGCCGGGGCTGGACCGGCAGTGGCTCGATGACGTGTGCTCAGCACTCGGCGAGGCGGTGCCGCCGGTCATCATGCCGGCGCCGGGCGGCGGCGGGCTGATCGGCGACCTGCTCGCAGACTGGCGCGCGGCCGCCGAGTTGCGGGCACTGCTCGGTGCGCCCCGACGGGTGGATCTATTGTGCTGGGGAGCCAGCAGGGATCTGTACACTCTCATCGCCATGGTCAGGAGTTGGGGTCATCAGGTGCTCGTGGAGGCGCCGGAAGAGGAGCATTACTGGACGAGCGGATACCTCGACTCCAAGTTGTGCTGCTTTGACCTGCGGACATCGATGCCGGACGTCCGCGGGCCGCGTAGCTGGATCGCCAGCAGTCCGCGTGAGTTGCGTGGTATCACGGAGAATCTGCTCGCTACGGCCGGTGTCGCCATTGTCAAGTCGCCAATCGGCGTCGGTGGCGAAGGCTTCCATCTTGCCCGCGCTGACAAAGATGGCATGGCCGGGTTGTGGCGCGCAGTCGACCGAAGTTGGTTTCTGCGCAGGTTTCCCTTAATCGTGCAGGAAATGATTGCGACCGTACCCGAAATTGATACGCCGTCCGTCGATCTGATGATCGGGCCGGGCGGCGGCAATGGGTCCGCCATAACGAGCGTGATTGGTGCGGGCGGAAAGCAGTTCCTTACGCTGGGCAGGAACACAGGCCTGCTGCCGGCGGCGTTGGAGGAGCAGGCCCACGACGTTGCCCGGCGGATCGGGGCGGAGGCGGCGCG
>Ga0134128_10006694_pt1 | contig 13964 bp, 10 predicted proteins | sample KB31754_FD_96462 | JGI IMG/M metagenome (GOLD analysis project Ga0134128, IMG submission 96462) | Terrestrial soil microbial communities with excess Nitrogen fertilizer from Kellogg Biological Station, Michigan, USA - KB3-175-4 | ecosystem: Environmental > Terrestrial > Soil > Unclassified ... | reverse complement strand
GCAACCTGGCGGCCAACGATTTCAAGTACTGGGAATTGATGCGCCGCTCTTGCGAGCGCGGGCTCAGGGTATTCGACTATGGCCGCAGCAAGCGGGACACAGGCTCTTACGCTTTCAAGAAGAACTGGGGCTTTGACCCGCGGCCACTGCACTACGAGTACTGCCTTTACAAGCGTGACGCCATCCCGCAAAACAATCCATCCAACGCCAGGTACAAGTTGCTGATTGCCATGTGGCGGCGTTTGCCGATCGGCCTGGCCAACTGGTTGGGCCCCTTTGTCGTCAGGAATCTCGGCTGATCGCCACCATGAGTAACCTGCTTTACCTGGTGCACCGGCTGCCCTACCCTCCCAACAAGGGCGACAAGGTTCGCTCTTACCATCTGCTCAAACACCTGAGCCAACGACACCGTGTTTTTCTGGGTACGTTTGTGGACGATCCTGCGGACGAAGCCTATCTGGACACCGTGCGTGCAATCTGCCCCGACCTGTATGTGGCGCGGCTCAACCCTCGCACAGCCAGGCTGCGCAGCTTGACCGGTTTGTTAACTCATCAGGCGCTCGGTCTGCGTTACTACAGGGATGCCGACCTGCAAGCGTGGGTCAATCAGACGTTGGTAGCCCATAAAATGGATGCGGCCATCGTTTTTTCTTCCGTGATGGCGCAATACGTGTCTTGCGCATCTGGCAACACCATCCTGCCCCTGCTGGTTGATTTTGTGGACGTGGATTCCGCCAAATGGACGCAATATGCGGCTAGCCACAAATGGCCGCTGTCCTGGCTGTACCGGCGTGAGGGCGCGCGCATGCTGGCCTACGAACGCGCGGTCGCGGCCCGCGCGCAGCGCTCGTTTTTTGTCACCGAGAACGAAACCGCCCTGTTTCGTAATATGGCCCCCGAAAGCGCCCATCGGGTTGGCGTCATCAGCAACGGTGTTGATGCCGACTATTTTTCGCCCGACCCGGCCTGTGCCTCGCCCTTTACTGACACGGATGTGCACCCGGAGCAAATGCCGCTGGTGTTCACTGGCGCCATGGACTACTGGCCCAACATCGACGCCGTGACCTGGTTTGTGCAACAGATCCTTCCCCTCCTGCGTCAGACTTGGCCCCAGTTGTGCTTCTACATCGTCGGACGCAGCCCATCGCCTGCCGTTTTGGCACTGGCATCCAGCGTTGTCGTGGTCACCGGAACCGTGCCAGACATCCGGCCATTCCTGCAACACGCTGCCGTTGTTGTTGCACCGTTACGCGTGGCGCGGGGCATACAAAACAAGATTCTTGAAGCGATGGCCATGGCTCGCCCCGTGGTTGCGTCGCAGTCCTGTGTCGAAGCGATAGATGCCCGACCCGGCGAAGAACTAATCTCTGCCGCAGAGGCCACCGACTTTGTCCGCGAAATTGATGCGTTGCTGAAAGCACCTGTCCGGGCAGCCGCGGTGGGTCAGTCTGGCCGGCGGCGCGTGGTCCAAAGCTACAGTTGGGATGCCCATTTGGGGCGTTTGGACGAACATCTGAGCGACCAGTCTCCTGCACAAGGCAACGCATGAATTTAACCGCCAGTCTGCACCCGCCCAAGGACAATGCCCGTCTGGCGCCGCCCTGGCGCCATGCCTTGTCGGCGCTGCTGTTGCTGCTGGCCTGGGTTTTGTTTCTCTACCGCGATACCGGCATCGCCATGGTGACCATCTGGGCCCGGTCTGAAACCTTCACCCATGCTTTTTTGGTGCCCCCGATAACACTGTGGCTGATCTGGCGTCAACGCCAGCGCATGGCAGGACAAGCACCGCAACCGGCCCCAGGCGTTGTACTGCTGGCAGCCTGTGTTGTATTCGGCTGGCTTCTGGGTGACCTGGTAGCCGTCAACGCCGTCACGCAATTGGCGCTTGTATCACTGCTGGTTCTGGCGGTGCCGGCCGTGCTGGGTTGGCCCGTCACGCGGCTCATCCTTTTCCCGCTGGGCTTTCTGTTTTTCGCGGTACCCATCGGTGAGTTTGTCATGCCCCAGCTCATGGTGTGGACCGCTGATTTCACCGTTTCTGCGTTACGTTTGAGCGGCGTTCCGGTTTACCGTGAAGGCCTGCAATTTGTCATACCTTCGGGCTCCTGGTCCGTGATCGAGGCGTGCAGCGGCGTGCGCTACCTGATCGCATCTCTAACGGTAGGCACCCTTTTTGCGTATCTGAACTACTATTCCACCAAGCGCCGGGTCCTGTTTGTGATGGTTTCCATTCTGGTGCCAGTCATTGCCAACTGGATACGTGCTTACATGATCGTCATGCTGGCAAACCTCTCTGGCAACAAACTTGCCGTCGGCGTGGACCATCTGATCTATGGCTGGCTGTTTTTTGGTTTCGTCATCATGACAATGTTCACCATTGGCATACGCTGGGCCGAACCCGACAAATCCGACAAGACGATCGAAGCAGAAAAGGCAAGGCAATCCACCGCACCCCCTTTCAGTCCTGCAAAGCTCTGGACCATCACTGCCTGCTTTGCTCTACTGGCGGCACTGCCGCATATCGCGCTATGGAGCATAGACCGGGCGGAAGGCAACGCGCAGGTATCACTTACCGCGCCCCGGGCACTGGCCGGCGACTGGCACGAAGTGCCTCAAGTTGGAGCAGGCTTCAAACCTGCGTTCCACAACCCGTCCGCCGAGATCAACAGCAGTTATGCCAGCCAGGACCACACCGTTGGGCTATACGTGGGCTACTATCGGCACCAGGACTACGACCGCAAGCTGGTCAGTTCCAGCAACGTCCTGGTCGTCAGCAAGGATCCGCAATGGGCTCAGGTTGCCAGCGGCAGTCGTTCCATTACTGTGGGCGGGCAGACGGTGGACGTGCGGGCTGCCGAACTGCGTGGAACGGACCTTTATTCGCAAGTAAACCCACCACGTCTGGTGGCATGGCAAATATACTGGGTCAACGGCACGCTGACCGCCAGTGATTACCTTGCCAAAGCCTATAGTGCGTTTTATCGTTTGACGGGGCGAGGCGATGACTCTGCAGTCATCATTGTTTACAGCCCTAAAAATCAGGCCGGAGGCGCTGAAGCTGCACTGGCGTCTTTTTTGGCGACGAACTATACGGTCATCAACGAGCTTCTGCTGAAAACCCGGCAGCAATGATTTTTAATAATTTCCTGGAGGTTTTGTGATGTCTGTGGTCGCCGTAATCGGTTTGGGTTATGTGGGTTTGCCTCTGGTGGTGGAGTTTGGCAAACACTTTCGCACCATCGGGTTTGATATTGCCGAGTTCAAAGTTGAGTCATGCCTGAGAGGTGTTGACCCCTCCCGTGAATTGACGGACGATGAAATGCAGGCTTCTCCCCATGCTGTCTACACCGCAGACCCCACTTTGCTGGCCGAGGCCGACATCATCGTCGTGGCTGTTCCTACGCCGGTGGACAATGCTCACATCCCTGATTTTCGCCCGCTCATTGGCGCCAGCACCAGCGTCGGGCGTCATATGAAAAAAGGGGCCATCGTGGTCTATGAATCCACGGTTTACCCTGGCGCCACCGAAGAAGTTTGCATTCCGGTACTGGAGCGCGAGTCTGGCCTGAAGTGGAAGCAGGATTTTTTTGTGGGCTATTCGCCTGAACGCATCAACCCCGGCGACAAAGAGCACACCCTCACCAAAATCCTAAAAATCGTGGCGGGCGACACCCCTGAGACGCTGAATAAAGTTGCTGCGCTGTATGAAACCATCATCCTGCCTGGCGTCCATCGCGCATCGGACATCAAAACCGCGGAGGCCGCCAAGGTGATCGAGAACACGCAGCGTGATTTGAATATTTCGCTGATGAACGAGCTCTCCATCATCTTCGACAAGCTCGGTATCGACACTACCGGGGTGCTCGCGGCGGCCGGTACCAAATGGAATTTTCTTAATTTCAAACCCGGCCTGGTGGGCGGCCATTGCATTGGCGTTGACCCCTACTACCTGACCCACAAGGCCGAAATGCTGGGCTACACCCCGCAAGTCATTTTGGCGGGTCGACGCATCAACGACGGCATGGGCAAGTTCATTGCCGAGCAGACCATCAAGCACATGATCGCAACCGGCAGCTATGTCAAAGGCGCCAAAGTGAACGTACTCGGACTCACCTTCAAGGAAAACTGTGGCGACCTGCGCAACTCGAAGGTGATTGACATCATCAATGAGCTCAAAACCTATGGTGTAGAAGTGTGTGTGACCGACCCGCGCGCCGAGTCGGATGAAGCTGTGCGCGAATATGGTGTCCCGCTGCTGCCATGGAACGATTTGCCCCGGGCCGACGCGATTGTGGCCGCCGTGGCTCACCGCGAATTTATCGCGCTGACTGTTGATGACTTTGGTCGAAAACTCGTCAGGGGGGGCGCATTTATCGACGTCAAGGCCGCTTTCGACCGCCATGCCATCGAAGGCGCCGGCTACAGACTCTGGCGCCTGTAAATGCCAGACCCACGCCCTTTGGTGCTTCACGTGATGTATCGTTTTGACACAGGCGGTCTTGAGAATGGTATCGTCAATCTTATCAATCACATGCCGGCGCACGCATACCGGCATACGGTACTGGCGTTGACTGAGGTCACCGATTTCCGTCAGCGTATTGAGCGTACCGACGTCGATTTCATCTCGCTGCACAAGCCACCGGGTCACGGCTTCTGGCAGTACCCAAGGCTGTTCAACTTATTCCGCCAATTGCGCCCCACCATCGTGCACAGCCGGAACCTCGCCGCGCTGGAAGCGCAGGTGCCCGCCTGGGCGGCTGGCGTGCCGGTTCGCATACACGGCGAACATGGCCGCGACGTGGGGGACCTGGACGGCAGTAATGTTGCCTACCAGCGCATGCGACGGCTCTACAAGCCCTTTGTTCACCACTACACAGCGTTGTCGCGCGATCTGGCGGACTATCTGGTTGATAAGGTACATGTCTCACCAGACGCTATCACGCAGACGTGCAATGGCGTGGATACTGATCGCTTTCGGCCGGCGCAGGATGGCCCGCAACCCATCGCTGGTTGCCCGTTTGACCCGGCGCAGCACTGGCTGGTGGGTACCGTGGGCCGCATGCAAGCCGTCAAGGATCAACTCATGCTGGCACATGCTTTTGTGCACGCCATGGCGCTTGTCCCTGAACTCAGGCAACGCGTACGCCTGATCATGGTAGGGGATGGCCCGTTACGCGCACAGGTACAGAATGTGCTGGACACAGCGGGACTGGGCGCAATGGCCTGGTTACCGGGCCAGCGCACTGATGTAGCCGACATCATGCGTGGCTTGCATGCCTTTGCGCTGCCTTCGCTGGCAGAGGGTATTTCCAACACCATCCTGGAGGCCATGGCCAGTGGCTTGCCCGTAGTCGCCACGGCCGTGGGCGGCAACGCCGACCTGGTGCTACAGGGGCAGACGGGATCCCTTACTTCTCCTTCTGATCCCCGGGCCATGGCCCTGCACCTCGTGGCGCTGGCCTCCAATCCTCAGCGGGCCCGCAACATGGGCCAGGCAGGTCGTCAGCGGGCGCAAACCATCTTCAGCCTGCAGGTGATGGTGTCGACCTACCAGCGGGTGTATGACCGGCAATTGCGCCGCTTGTGCCCTGTACGATCCGCCCGGCAACATCAATAAACCCAATGTGCGGCATTACCGGCATCTTTGACACCCGCGGCAGCAGTGCTATCAGCAGCACTGTGCTCCAGCGCATGAACGACTCGCAATTGCACCGCGGCCCGGACGATGGTCGCTTGCACATTGAGCCCGGCGTGGGTCTCGGCCATCGGCGCCTGTCCATCATCGACATTGCCACCGGGCAGCAACCGCTATTCAACGAAGATGGTTCCGTCGTGGTGGTCTTCAACGGTGAAATCTACAACTACCAGCAACTCATTCCCGAGCTACAGGCCCTGGGCCATGTGTTTCACACCAAGAGCGACACCGAAGTCATTGTTCACGCCTGGGAATCCTGGGGGGCCGACTGTGCCAAGCGTTTCCGCGGCATGTTTGCCTTTGCGCTGTGGGACCGCAACCGGCAGACTTTCTTCATGGCGCGTGACCGGCTGGGCGTCAAACCCCTGTATTACGCGCTGCTCGATAACGGCACCCTGCTGTTCGGCTCCGAACTCAAGTCCCTCCTGGCCCATAGCGGCCTGCGCCGCGACATTGATCCGCTGGCCGTGGAAGAATATTTTGCGCTGGGTTACGTGGCCGAGCCACGCACCATTTTCAAGCAGGCCAAAAAACTTTCACCCGCCCACACCTTGACCATTGTGCGCGGCCAGCCGATGGGCGAGCCCGTAGCTTACTGGGACGTCAGGTTCAGCCTGGACAACCCCATCTCCGGGGCCGATGCCCAAGCCGAGCTGGTGCAGCGCCTGCAAGAGTCCGTGCGACTGCGCATGATTGCCGAAGTGCCGCTCGGCGCCTTCCTCTCGGGCGGGGTGGACAGCAGCGCCGTGGTCGCCGTCATGGCTGGCTTGTCGCCAGAACCCGTTAACACCTGCTCCATCGGCTTTGACGACCCGGCCTTTAACGAGTCTGCGTTTGCGCAAACCGTGGCCGACCGTTACCACACCAACCATCGTCTCGAGATCGTCAAGAGCGATGATTTTGACCTCATCGACACGCTGGCGCGCCTGTACGACGAACCCTATGCCGACAGTTCGGCGATTCCCACCTACCGGGTCTGCCAGCTCGCGCGCAAGCACGTCACCGTGGCCCTGTCGGGGGACGGTGGCGACGAATCCTTCGGCGGCTACCGGCGCTATCGCCTGCATCTGATGGAAGAGCGCATGCGCGCCGCCATACCGCAGAGTGTGCGCGGCCCGGTATTTGGCCTGTTGGGCGAGCTCTACCCCAAGGCCGACTGGGCACCGCGCATGTTTCGCGCCAAAACCACTTTTGAGGGGCTGGCGCGCACCTCGGTGGAGGCCTACTTTCACACCGTTTCCATTCTGCGTGGCCCCATGCGAGAGGCGCTATTCAGCCAAAATTTCAAGTCGGCGTTGGCCGGCTATGACGCGCAAGAGGTGTTCAACCGCCACGCGGCCCAGGCCGGCACCGACGACCCACTGGCCCTGATTCAATACCTGGACCTCAAAACCTATCTGGTCGGTGATATCAACACCAAGGTGGACCGCGCCAGCATGGCGCACTCGCTGGAAGTGCGCGAGCCCTTGATGGACCATGAGCTGGTGGAGTGGCTCGCCACTTTGCCGTCGAGTCACAAAATCAGCGGGCAGGAGGGCAAGTATCTTTTCAAAAAGTCAATGGAGCCGTACTTGCCACAAGATGTGCTGTACCGGCCCAAGATGGGTTTTGCGGTGCCGCTGGCACGCTGGTTCCGAGGTCCCCTGAAGCAGCGCGTGCGCGACGCGGTGCTGGGCGAACGGCTGGCTGCCACCGGCTGGTTCAACCCGGTTTACCTGGAACATCTGGTGGAGGCGCACCAGTCTGGTGCTCGGGACTACAGCGCGCCACTGTGGACGTTACTGATGTTCGAAGCCTTTTTGCGCCAAGTGGTTGACGCTCCTTCTCCTCTCGAGGCCACAGGTTGCAGTGACCCAATGCTCGCGTCGTCATGAGCTTGCGCATCCTCCACGTGCTCGATCACTCCATCCCGCTGCATAGTGGCTACACCTTTCGCACGCTCTCCATCCTGCGCGAGCAGCGCAAGCTGGGCTGGGAAACCTTTCACCTCACCAGCCCCAAGCAAACCAACTGCGATGTGCTTGAAGAAGACGTAGACGGCTGGCACTTCTACCGTTGCCCGGCCGTGCCGGCCGGCCGACTACCCGGTTGGGGTCAAATCGCCCTCATGCGCAAACTGGAGCGCCGCCTGCAACAAGTAGTCGCACAAGTGCGGCCTAACATCATCCACGCCCATTCCCCGGTGCTCAATGCCCTGCCTGCGCTGCGCGTGGGCAAGCGCCTTGGCATACCGGTGATGTATGAAGTGCGTGCCTTTTGGGAAGACGCTGCCGTGGACCACGGCACCACGTCGGATGGCAGCCTGCGCTACCACCTGACCCGCTGGCTGGAGACCCGCGCCCTCAAGCGCGCTCACCATGTTTTCACCATTTGCGAAGGCCTGCGCAGCGATATCGTTGGCCGCGGCATCCCCGCCCCCAAAGTGACTGTTATTCCCAACGCGGTGGACATCGAATCGTTTGAACCCGGTGGCCAGCCCGAGACCGCGCTCAAGGCCCGGCTTGGGTTGAGTGGCGCCAGCGTCATCGGTTTCATTGGTTCGTTCTACGCTTATGAAGGACTCGACCTGCTGCTGGATGCTTTGCCGGGCATTCTGCTGCAGCGCCCCGAGGTGCGTGTGCTGCTGGTGGGCGGTGGCCCGCAAGATACGACACTCAAGGTCCAGGCCCAGCGCCTGGGCGTGGCCGACAAGGTGGTTTTTACCGGTCGCGTGCCGCACGCCGAGGTGCATCGCTACTACGACTTGGTGGACGTACTGGCCTATCCGCGCCATTCCATGCGCCTGACCGAACTGGTTACCCCCCTCAAGCCCCTTGAAGCCATGGCTCAAGGCCGCTTGCTGGTTGCGTCGGACGTGGGTGGCCACAAGGAACTGATTCGCCATGGTGAAACCGGCATGCTGTTCAAGTCGGGCAGCGTTGATGCATTGACGCAAACGATAGTTGATCTGTTGGCCAACCAGATTAGTTGGCCCACCATGCGCGCGGCAGGCAGGTGTTTTGTGGAAGGAGAACGCAACTGGACTCGCAGCGTAGCCAACTACGCCAACGTCTACACCTCGTCGGCAGGCGCGTCATGACGCCTGCCTTGTCTGGACTCTCCGGGCTTCATATAGGTCTCATCGGCCCTCTGCCGCCCCCTTCGGGCGGCATGGCCAATCAGACGCGACAACTAGCCGACTTGTTGGCGGCGGCGGGGGCAACCGTCATCACCATCCAGGTCAACGCGCCTTATCGCCCAAGATGGGCCGGTCGGGTCCCGGTGCTGCGCGCCGGATTCAGACTTGTCCCTTATTTGGTGGGTCTTTGGCGAGCCGCGGGGCAGGTTGATATTTTTCACGTCATGGCCAACTCCGGCTGGTCATGGCATTTGTTTGCTGCCCCGGCCGTTTGGGTGGCACGCATTCGTGGCGTTCCCGTAGTAGTCAATTACCGGGGTGGCGAGGCGGAAGGGTTTCTTCAGCGCGCCGGGTTACTGGTTCGCTTCACGATGCGCCAGACTCGTGCATTGGTTGTGCCATCGGGGTTTTTGCAAGGCGTTTTTGCCCAATTCGGTATGGTGGCCGGTATTGTTCCGAACATTGTTGACCTCAGTCGTTTTCATCCTCGCGCACCGGTTCGCGCGGGTTCACCCCACCTGGTGGTCGCACGAAACCTGGAGCCGCTGTACGACAACCTGACCGCTATTCGGGCTCTCCAAACGATTAGAGCCAGCTTTCCCCAAGTCCGCCTGACCATTGCCGGTAGCGGCCCCGACGAGCACCGCCTGCGCCAGTCGGTTCAAGATATGGGGCTAACCAGTGTAGTGCAGTTCACCGGCCGCCTTGAGCATGACGCCATGGCCGCGCTTTACCGCAGTGCCGACATCATGCTCAACCCAAGCTTGGCCGACAACATGCCCAATTCTGTGCTGGAAGCATGGGCCAGCGGAGTGCCGGTGGTCAGTACAAATGTTGGAGGCATTCCTTATCTCGCACAGGATGGTGTCACCGCCTCGCTGGTGCCGCCTGGGAACCCAGCTGCCATGGCGCAAGCCTGCTTGGCGCTATTGTCAAATAAAACTCTTTGGCAGCAACGTGCGCAGGCTGGCTTGCAAGAGGCGCAACGCTACACTTGGTTGTACGTGCGGCCGGTGCTAAGCGATGTTTATCGGCGAGCCATTGCGCAGCCACCGCACTGGTCAACAGGGAGTACATGAATTTGTATACGTCTTTTGTCTCAACGCTTTTGTTCCCCCTGCATGAGCGCTTGAAGCGCCACGACACGGTAGCGTTAAGACGCCTTATGGAAGAGGCCCAATGGTGGCCGGCGGACCGGCTTGTGGCTCTTCAGTTGCGGCGCTTGCGTGATCTCTTGCGGGATGCGGCGGCCAATGTGCCTTACTACCACGACCTTTTTGCACAGATAGGCTTTGATCCAGCCAGCATTCAAAGCACGGCCGATTTGCAACGCCTGCCGTTGCTCACCAAAACCATCATTCGCGCCAATACCAATGCGCTCAGGCACGCCCATGCCCAAGGCATGACCCGCTTCAACACGGGCGGCTCATCCGGTGAACCGCTGGTTTTTTTCATTGGCAAAAAACGCATCAGCCATGACGTCGCGGCCAAGTGGCGCGCCACCCGCTGGTGGGATGTTGATGTTGGTGACCCTGAAATCGTGGTCTGGGGCTCGCCCATTGAGCTAAGCAAACAGGACCACCTCAAGCACTGGCGCGACAAACTTCTGCGCACCCAGTTATTGCCCGCGTTTGAGATGTCCGAGCCCAAGCTCGACCAGTTCATTGCCACCATTCGCAGCGTCAAGCCCCGCATGCTGTTTGGCTATCCTTCGGCTTTGACCCACATTGCCATGCATGCCCAAAAGCGCGGCGTACTTATGAGTGACCTTGGCATCAAGGTAGCCTTCGTCACCTCAGAGCTCCTGTATGACGAACAACGCGCGACCATCAGCCAGGTGTTTGGTTGTCGGGTTGCCAACGGTTATGGCGGCCGCGACGCCGGTTTCATCGCCCATGAGTGTCCCGCCGGAGGCATGCATCTGACAGCAGACGACATCGTGGTGGAAATCGTCAACGGGGCCGGGCAGGTTCAGCCTCCGGGCGTAGCCGGTGAGATCGTCGTTACCCACCTGTCAACCAATGAATTCCCCTTCATTCGCTATCGCACTGGTGATATTGGCGTATTGGGCACTACACCTTGCAGCTGCGGTCGCGGCCTGCCGCTGTTGGAAGACATCCAGGGCCGCAGCACCGACTTCGTGATCGCCGCAGATGGCACGGTAATGCATGGCCTGTCGCTCATTTACATCTTGCGTGATCTGGCTGGCGTCAAGTCTTTCAAAGTGATACAGGAATCTCGGGCGCTCACCCGTGTGCTACTGGTGACGGATGACAACTTTGCGTCCGGCGCCTTGGACCAGATTGTCAGTGGGTTCAAGCAACGTCTAGGCGCTGATGTGGCCGTGGTGGTGGATCGTGTTGACAACATCCCCGCCGAAAAATCTGGCAAATTCCGGTACGTGATCAGCCATGCGTGACATTCTCGTCGTCGCTATCGTTATGGTGGCCGCATTGGCAGCACTGCGGCGCCCCTGGATCGGCATCATGCTGTGGACTTGGCTCAGCATCATGAATCCGCATCGTTACACGTGGGGTTTTGCTTATAACGCGCCTTTGGCGGCCATCGCTGCGGCCAGCGTGTTGCTGGGTTTGCTGATGACCAAAGACCGCGAGTCACCGTTCAAGGCCAGCCCCGTGACGTGGCTGGTTGTGTTCATGGTCTGGATGACCATCTCGTGGTTGATGGGACTTGATCCAGCCGGTGATTACGCACAGTGGAAGAAGGTCATGAAGATTGACTTCATGGTCATCATTTCGTTGATGCTGCTGCACCGGAAGCAACACATCTTCGCGCTGATGTGGGTCTGCGCCGGCTCGATGGCACTGTTGGGTATCAAAGGCGGGATTTTTACACTCATGTCGGGTGGCGACTTCCATGTGTGGGGCCCGCCCGGCTCCTTTATTGAAGACAACAACGAGTTTGCTGCCGCCTTGGTGATGACCATTCCCTTGCTCAGATTCCTGCAGCTTCAGCTTCACAAAGCATGGGCACGCCACGGCATGACGGCCGCGATGGTTCTGTGCGCCGCATCGGCTTTAGGGTCGCAATCGCGTGGTGCTCTTTTGGCGATTTCAGCCATGGCGTTCTATTTGTGGTGGAACAGCAAGAGCAAGCTTCGCGTCGGCTTGGCACTTCTGGTTGTGTCAGTACCGCTCATCATGTTTATGCCTGATTCCTGGGTGAATCGCATGGCCACCATTGATAATTACCAACAGGATGCCTCCGCAATGGGGCGGATCAGTGCATGGTGGAGTGCATGGAACAGCGCATTTCACTACCCCTTTGGGGTTGGCTTCAATGGCGCTCGGCCGGAGCTATTTGCCCTTTATTCACCTTATCAGACGGGCGCGGGTGTTCGCGCCGCGCACAGCATTTATTTCGAGGTGCTCGGCAATCACGGCTTCGTGGGACTTTTTCTGTTTTTAGGCTTACTCGCGGCCACCTGGCGTGCGGCGGGCTGGCTCAAGCGGCAAAGATTTTCGGCACCAGAGACTCGCTGGTGCAGCGAACTCGGCATGCTTTGCCAGGTATCGCTGGCCGGCTATGCCGTTGGCGGCGCTTTTTTGAGCCTGTCCTATTTCGATTTGCCCTACGACGTCATGGTTATGGTGGTGCTCACACGGGTATGGGTTGAAAAGGAATACTGGCTTACCGAGCCGGTCTATGCCCCGGGCTGGAAGACCGTTCCGGGTTTGGCTGCACCTGCCAAACCCGCTTGATTCATGGTGAAGACACTTTTGCAATGGATGTCGCCCGCTGGTGCCGGTGCGCGTCTGTCAACGCTGATTTTTCATCGCGTCTTGCCCGCACCAGATCCACTCTTCCCTGACGAAATGGACGCTCGCCGGTTTGCCGAGGTTTGCGGCTGGCTCAAGTCGTGGTTTAACATGCTGCCGCTAGACCAGGCAGTGACGAGACTCAAAGCCGGCACGCTGCCCGCACGTGCCGCCTGCATCACCTTCGACGACGGTTATGCCGATAACTTTGAGGTGGCGATGCCCATATTGCAGCAGCATGGGCTCACGGCTACCTTCTTTATCGCCACCGGCTTTCTCAATGGCGGGCGCATGTGGAACGACACCATCATTGAGACGGTTCGTAACGGCACAAGCCCACTGCTGGATTTTTCTTCGCTGAATTTGGGGCGACACCCCGTCACCACCCTCGCCGACAAGCGGGCGGCGATTGCGGCGCTCATTGATCAAGTCAAGTACCAGCCGCTTGCGCAGCGCATCAGCGTCACTGAACAAATCGCCCGGCTGGCCCAAGTGCAACTGCCGCAAGACCTGATGATGACCTCGCTGCAAGTCAAGGCCATGCACCAGGCAGGTATGCAGATTGGTGCGCACACGGTTTCTCATCCCATCCTGGCCAGGCTCAGCGAGGATCAGGCTCGCCAGGAGATAAGCGACAGTCAAATTTTTCTGGAGCGACTGCTGGGCGAGCGCGTGGGGCTATTTGCTTATCCCAACGGCAAGCCGGGTGAAGATTATTCATTGCAAGCGGTGGAGGTGGTGCGCAGCTTGGGCTTTGACGCTGCTTTCAGTACGCAATGGGGCGCATCACGGCAGGGCGATGACCCACTGCAGATCAGGCGCTTCACCCCTTGGGACAGAACCCGCCTGCGGTTTGGTATGCGCATGCTGAGAAATTTGCGCGAAGGCTGAAGGCTGTGGCGGTGCGAGTGGCACCCGCGATGCGTGTGTAATTGCCCCAGCGCCATCCCTTTTCACGCACACCATGCAATCTTCCCAATCCAGGCTCCCCTGGCTGGCTCCCGGCGCTCCGTTCCCGGAACCCGAGCAGGCTTGGGGTGCGTCGGACCCGGCGCCCGGGTTGCTGGCGGGGGGCGGCGCGCTGGACGTCGAGAGCCTGGTTCGGGCCTATTCCCAAGGCATCTTTCCGTGGTTCAGCGATGACCAGCCCATCTTGTGGTGGAGCCCCGATCCGCGCATGGTACTGCGGGTAAACGACTTCAAGCTGCATCGTTCACTGCGCAAGGCGCTTGACCGTTTTCAGCGCGATGCACGCTGTGATATCCGCATTGACAGTGCATTCGCGCAAGTCATTCGTTCTTGCTCAGCCAGCGCGCGCACGGGCCAGTCGGGCACCTGGATCGTGCCTGACATGGTGCTGGCCTACGAGGCG
>Ga0134128_10006692_pt1 | contig 13967 bp, 14 predicted proteins | sample KB31754_FD_96462 | JGI IMG/M metagenome (GOLD analysis project Ga0134128, IMG submission 96462) | Terrestrial soil microbial communities with excess Nitrogen fertilizer from Kellogg Biological Station, Michigan, USA - KB3-175-4 | ecosystem: Environmental > Terrestrial > Soil > Unclassified ... | reverse complement strand
TTGGCGATGCCGCCCTGATAGATCAGGTCGACGATCAGCTTCACTTCGTGCAGGCACTCGAAATACGCCATTTCGGGCGCGTAGCCCGCCTCGACCAGCGTCTCGAAGCCGCCGCGGATGAGCTCGACCAAACCCCCGCAGAGCACCACCTGCTCACCGAAGAGGTCGGTCTCGCACTCTTCGCGGAAATTGGTCTCGATGACGCCCGAACGGCCGCCGCCGATGCCCGAGGCATAGGCCAGCGCGATGTCGTGGGCATTGCCCGAGGCGTCCTGGTGCACCGCGATCAGGCACGGCACGCCGCCACCCTTCTGGAACTCGCCGCGCACAGTGTGGCCCGGGCCCTTCGGCGCGATCATGATGACGTCGACGGTCTTCTTGGGCTCGATCAGGTTGAAGTGGACGTTGAGCCCGTGCGCGAAAGCCAGCGCCGCGCCGTCACGGATGTTCGGCTCGATTTCGGATTTGTAGATATCGGCCTGCAGCTCGTCGGGCGTCAGCATCATGATGACGTCGGCCCATTTGGAGGCATCGGCCACCGACATGACCTTCAGGCCCTCGCCCTCGGCCTTCTTGGCTGAGCCCGAACCCGGACGCAGCGCCACCGCGATATCCTTCACGCCGGAATCGCGCAGGTTCAGCACATGCGCGTGGCCCTGGGAGCCATAGCCGACGATCGCGACCTTCTTGTTCTTGATGATGTTGAGATCGGCATCCCGATCGTAGAAAACGCGCATGGTAATCTCCCTGTTGGCGTTGGGGCCGATTGGCCCGATTTTGAAACTGGCTAGGGCCGTCGGCAACGACCGCCCACGCGTTCGCGGGAATGACTCCGTTATTTTGGCACCCCGTGCTCCCGCTTACCCCATCCCGTAAATCTCGAAAAACTTCTCCGTCGCGGCGGCCGCCTCCCGTTCGATCTCCGGCGGCGACAGCTTGAGTTCCTCCCCGAGCAGCAGCCGTATCTGGAGATCGCGCACCACGAGCCCGAAGAACACGCGATAGGCCTCCTCGGCGCCCTCGAACCGCAGCAGCCGCGCGGCTCGCCCCGCCTCGAGCACCGGCTTGAGGCGCTGCCTTATGGCAAGCGGCCCGTTCTCCAGGACGATGGCGCCAAGGCCACGCTTTTCCGCGCCGGCGTGAGCGATCGCCAGGCGATTCAGCGTCACCGACACCTCGCCCGAGATGGTCGACAGCAGGTCGCGCGCGAACTGCTCGATGCTGTCGTGCAGCGTCGCGCGATCGAGATGGCGCCGGTCGACCAGCGGCATCCGCACCTTCGCCGCCTGCCACTGCACGGTCGCGGTGAGCAGTCCATCGCGGTCGCCGAACCATTTGTAGAGCGTTTCCTTCGAGCAACTCGCCCGCCGCGCTACGGCCGTCATGGTCAGCCGGTCGGCGCCCTCGACCAGCAGCCCGAGCGCTGCCGTCAGCACCGCCTGCTGGCGTGGCGTGAACGCCTCATCGCTGGATTTGATGACAACGGCCAACAGCTAAAACTCCACCGGAATTCGCGGAGGGCACCAGCCTCATCCTGCCGCCTACCCTCTCCCCGCATCCCGTCAGGCCGAACCGTACCGTAACGTACGGTTCGGCGCAAGAGAGACGATGTCGGAAGACGGCGGGCTCTGGCCGGTCTATCAATGACCCGGTGGTTGATGGCACGGCTGAATTGCTGCTGTCACCCCGATACTCGGCATTTCCGGGTGGTCTCCAACTGCCACATCATGACAGTACGCACCCGTAAGGTTAGCTTCGGCTATCGCGCAGGAATATCCAATGGATCGGCAACTCGTGCAGTCTCAGCCCACTATCCGGCGACCTGGGAAAGCCGCCAAGGTTGCCTCGTTCGCCCTCACCCCGGCCGCCGCCCGCGCCATCTGGTTGCGCGCCCAGCGGCTCGACGAGTCGACCCCGTTCGGCGACGGGCCGGAGGCCACGCGCGAGGCGGTGAAGCATCTCGGCTATGTGCAGATCGACACCATCAACGTCATCGAGCGCTGCCACCACCACATCCTCTTCACGCGTATTCCGGCCTATCGGCGTAGCGACCTGACGCAGGCACAGTCGGCCGACAAATCGGTGTTCGAATACTGGACGCATGCGCTGTCCTACGTGCCGACGGACGACTATCGCTTCTACCTGCCGGCCATGAAGCAGCGGACGATCGACCCGCCAAACTGGTTCGACACCGTAGATCCCAGGGAATATCGCCGCCTGTTGCGGCGCATCCGCACCGAGGGTGCGCTGTCGATCCGCGATATCGACGACGAGGTGCTGGTCGAGAAGAACCACCCCTGGGCCAGCCGTAAACCATCCAAGCGCGTGCTGCAGCTCGGCTTCTATACCGGCGATCTGACCATCAGCGCGCGGTCGGGCATGCTCAAGACATATGAGCTGACCGACCGCCATTTCGGCTGGCCGCCCCGCCCGCGTCCGGCGACCGAAAACCAGTACGCCGACTATCTGCTGGCTCGCGCGCTGCGTTCGCAATGGCTCGTGAGCCTCGATTCCATCTGCTACGGCGAACTGCGTTGGAAAAAGCCGGTCGCCGCGTTGATCGAAACGGCTGTCCGCCGCAAAAAGCTCGTGCCGGTGCATCTCGATGGCGCCGAAGAGATGCAGCACTGGGCCGAGCCCGCAACGCTAGAGCGGCCCCCGGAAAAAGCCGAACTCGTCCATATCCTTTCGCCGTTTGATCCGCTGGTGATCCAGCGCAAGCGGCTCAATCTGTTCTTCGGCCACGACCATCGCTTCGAGGCCTATGTGCCGCCCGACAAACGCATCCTCGGCTATTTCGCGCTGCCGGTGCTGATCGGCGACCGCGTCGTCGCCGCGATCGACCTCAAGACCGACCGGCAGGCGAAAAAGCTGCTGATGCAGAAATGGACGTGGCTTGTACCCAAGTCCGCTTCGTTGAAGGCTCAGATAGACGAAGCGTTGCACCGCTTCGAAGCATTCCAGTTGCCGCCCGGACCGGCAGAGGCGGAAGCCGAAAGCGAAATCGGCGTTTGACGGGACGGCCGGGTTGCTGGCACCGTCAAACTCACCTGCTGCCCTTTTGAAACGGCCCCCCATGACCACCCATCGCTTCGCCCCGACGACCTGGTACAACACCATCGGCTCGCATTCGCCGGCGCTCACCATCGCCAGCGGCGACACCGTCGTTACCGAAACGCTCGATGCCGGTGGTTTCGACAAGGATGGCGTATCGCGGATGCACGGCCCAAATCCGATGAACGGCCCGATTTTCGTCGAGGGCGCCGAGCCCGGCGATACGCTGCGCGTCTCGATCGACGCCATGCGGCCGATCCGTCCGACCGGCTGGACGATGAGTGTCGTCGCCGGCAACGTCGTCGATCCGGAATTTGTCCGCACGTTGCCCAAGAGCGAGCGGGTCACCTGGGCCATTGATCGCAATGCGCTGACGACGCAACTGGAGAAGCCCGTTGCTGGATTGGAGCACCTCGTCCTGCCGCTCGAGCCGATGATCGGCTGCTTCGGCGTCGCCCCGAAGCTTGGCCAGGCGATCTCCACCGCCACCAGCGCCGAATTCGGCGGCAATATGGACTATCGCCTGTTCGGCCCCGGCACGACGGTCTGGCTGCCGGTCGCAGCGCGCGGCGCGCTATTTCATCTCGGCGATTGCCATGCGGTACAGGGCGACGGCGAGATCGTCGGCACCGGCATCGAGACCTGCTTCGAGGTCACCGTCACGCTGACCGTCGAAAAGGGCAAAAAAATCACCTGGCCGCGCGGTGAAACCGCTGGCGACATCTTTGCCGTCGGCAACGCTCGCCCGCTCGATCAGGCGCTGCAGCACGCCACCACCGAAATGCTCGATTGGCTCGGCAGCGAGTACGGCCTCGACAAGACCGCCGCGAGCCACCTCCTCGGCCAGGTCGTCCGCTACGACGTCGGCAACGTCTTCGATCCGGCATACACCATGGCCTGCCGCGTCGCGAAGAAATGGCTGCCGAAGCGTTCGGCATAGCGGAAGCAGCATGGACAGCGCGCCACACTTCGGAGCGGAATTTCGCGAGCAGTTGCTCGACCTGTTCCTGTGGCGCCGCGACGTTCGCCGTTTCAGGCGCGACGCCCTGCCCGAAGGTACGCTGGAACGGCTGATCGGCATCGCCGCGCTCTCCCCATCGGTTGGCCTCAGCGAACCCTGGCGGTTCGTGATTGTCGAAACCCCGGCGGTTCGCGCCCAAGTCCGGGCCTGCTTCGAAGCCTGCAATGCCGAAGCCCTCGCGTCGCAGGCGGGTGACCGCGCCACCCTCTATGCACGCCTGAAACTTGCCGGGCTGGATGACGCCCCCTGCCAGTTCGCGCTGTTCGCCGACGGCGGGACGGAACAGGGGCATGGACTCGGCCGGCTCACCATGCCGGCGACGATCGACTACTCAGCGGTCATGGCCGTCCATACGCTCTGGCTGGCCGCCCGTGCCGAAGGCGTCGGGCTGGGCTGGGTCTCGATCCTCGATCCGGTCCGGATCGCCGCCATCCTCGACGTCCCCGCGACGTGGCGGCTGATCGGCCATTTCTGCCTCGGCTGGCCGGCAGCGGACGATGTCGTCCCGGCGCTCCAGCGGTTGGACTGGGAACACCGCCGCCCATCGGCCGCGACCATTTCCCGGCGCTAGCAAACCCAATGCACAATTCTCGCCCAACCACTTGACAGCTTGCTCGTCCCATTGCATAACCAAATCGTTCTGAAACACTTTGGTTATGAAATGACGCCTTCCGAACGCCTCGATGCCACGTTCATCGCTCTTGCCGATCCGACCCGCCGGGCCATCCTGGCGCGGCTGGCGACGGGAGAAGCCTCGGTGAACGATCTCGCCGCCCCGTTCTCCATCAGCCAGCCAGCGATCTCGAAGCATCTGAAGATCCTCGAGCGGGCCGGCCTCATTTCGACCAGCCAAGCGGCAACCCGCCGGCCGCGCAAACTCGAAGCCGCGCCAATGGCCGAGGCCGCGAGCTGGCTCGAAAAGTATCGCGACCTTTGGGAGCAGAATTTCCAGCGGCTCGATGGCCTTCTGGCCGAGCTGCAGACCCCGCCATCCACCCAGAAAAGCTAGGAGAGAGAAAATGCTGAAGATCACCCCGTTCCTGTGGTTCGACACCGAGGCTGAAGAGGCCGCCAATTTCTACGTGTCGCTGTTCCCCAATTCCAGGGTCACTGGTGTCACGCGCTATGGTTCGGCCGGTCCGGGACCTGCCGGCAGCGCAATGACCGTCAGCTTCGAGCTCGATGGCCTGCCCGTGACCGCCCTCAATGGCGGCCCGATGTACAAATTCACCGAGGCGATATCGTTCTCGGTCAGTTGCGACAACCAGGCCGAGGTCGACCGCTACTGGAGCGCCCTCACCGCCGATGGCGGGCAGGAAGGCCCCTGCGCCTGGCTCAAGGACAAGTTCGGCTTCTCCTGGCAGGTCGTGCCCAAAGCCCTGCCCCGCCTGCTCGGCAATGCTGATCCGAAGAAGTCGCAGGCAGCCATGCAGGCCATGCTGAAGATGAAAAAGATCGTCATCGCCGACCTCGAAGCCGCCGCCGCAGCCGCCTGACTTGCCCATAAGGGAGTAACAAAATGCCCGCCACAGCCGAAGTCACTCTGCCGACCGACACGCAGGTCGCCGTCGTCCGCGATTTTGCCGCGCCGCGCAGCCTCGTCTATCTGGCCTTCACCAAGCCCGAACTCGTTTCGCGCTGGCTGCTCGGGCCACCCGGCTGGAGCATGCCGGTCTGCGAGATCGACCTCAAGGTCGGCGGCAAATATCGCTATCGCTGGCGCAACAAGGAGAGCGGCGACGAATTCGGCTTCTCAGGCATCTTCAGCGGCATCGAGCCCGAACGGTCGCTTCACACCATCGAACGCTTCGAAGACGGCCCGACGCCCGCCGAGTCGAAAATCACGACGAGCTTCAGCGACAACGGCGGCGGCACGCGCGTCACCTATCTCATGGATTTCGGCACCAAAGAGGCCCGCGCCGCTGCCGTCGCCACCGGCATGACCGACGGCATGGAGATGAGCTTCAGGCTGCTCGACAAAGTGCTGCTGGAATTGAGCTAGCGGTATCTCCGGTCCTTGTGGCCGGTGCCCCCTCACCTATTGCCAGCTACGGTGTCATACCGGCTGAGGCCGGTATCCATCCTGATGCTTCACCGCAGCCGTTGACGTTGTGGCGCATCCTCAGGATGGACCCCGGCCTTCGCCGGGGTGACGCGGTGTGAGGGGCCTTCGCCGCGAACACCAAATCCCGATCGTGACCTAGTCGACCTGACGCCGCTTGGCCATCACCAGCTCGGGTGATTCCAGCACGTAGAGATCGCGCTCCCGCCCCTGCAGGGAAATGCGGGTCCCGCCGGGCTCCTTCGACACCGACGTTGCGCCGTCGAGGTTCACCCAGACCTTCGTCCTGTCCGTTCTCGACGTGAGTTCAACCCAATCGCTCATAGGGGAATACTCGTATATCCAGCCAGCCAGAGACGCGATGCGACACGTAGCCCGGAAACGTGGCAGTCAGTTGTTCGAAGGGCAGAGTCGGGCGCTGGCTTTGTCGTTATTCCTTGGCCCGCCCCAGCGCATCCTCGGCAACAGCCTCGAACCGCCCACTGAACGGGTCACGGACCAGCAGGCGTCCTGCGGCGACGCCGAAATAGGCGCCATGCAGCTCGAGTTTTCCGGCTTCGACCTTGGCTTTCACCCACGGGAAGCTGATGAGGTTCTGGAGACTCAGCTCGACCGAAGCGAATTCCAGCCGCCGCTGGTAAGCCGCCCGGTCGTAGCGCGCGTCGGGCCCGAGCGCCGCCGCCGCTGGCGCAATCTGCGACATCCACTGGCTGATGAAATCGCCTTTTGAAAGCGGCGCCATCGACTCGGCAAAAAACTTGATGCCGCCGCACTGCGCATGCCCGAGGATCACGATGTGCTTGACCTCGAGCGCCTGCACGCCGAACTCCAGCGCCGCGCTGGTGCCGTGCTGGGTGGCATGGTCCGGCTGATAGGGCGGCACGATATTGGCGACGTTGCGCACCACCAGCAGTTCGCCCGGCGCAGCGTCGAAAATCACTTCCGGCGAAACGCGGGAATCAACGCAGCCCACGACCATGATTTCCGGCCGCTGCCCGCGCTCGGCCAGCATCGCATAGCGCGACCGCTCGCGCGCAAATCGGCCCTCGGCAAAAGAGCGATAGCCTTGAGTTAGCCGATCCGGAAACATGGGCGCCTCCACGCGTATTAAGTGTTCACCACCCTTCCATAACCCCCGGAGTCATTCCCGCGAAAGCGGGAATCTCTGTTTTCTCGGGAATGACGGAAGTGATTGAGCATGGAAGCCACGATGCCGGCACGGTGGTCTGGATGGCCGGGTCAAGCCCGGCCATGACGACCGAGAGGAATGTGACTTGGGACGAGCACCGCGGTCAGTTCTATTCAACCGCTACCTCCCCACGTCATGGCCGGGCTTGACCCGGCCACCCAGCCAGACGCGCCGGCAGCACGCCGCTCGATATATTCACGTTCCTCTTCTCCACCCGGGGGAATGACGGAAGCGAGCGCTATTGCCTGCTGACCCGCCAGATCGTGCCGCTACCGTCCTCCGAGACGAACAGAGAGCCGTCCCTGGCCACCGCGACACCCACCGGCCGGCCCCACACGTCCTGATCCGAAAGCACGAAGCCGGTCATGAAATCGCGATATTCGCCTGTCGGCTTGCCGTCCTTGAACGGCAGCACCACCAGCTTGTAGCCGGTGCGTATGCCGCGGTTCCACGAGCCGTGCATGGTCACGAAGGCATCGCCCTTGTAGTCCGCGCCGAACCCATCGCCGGTGTAGAAAGCAATATTGAGCGGCGCCGAATGGGTCTGGAACAGGACGTCCGGCACCGTCGCCTTGCCGGCGAGGTCCGGCCGTGCACCCTTCAACCGCGGATCTTCGTGGTTGCCGATATAGTACCAGGGCCAGCCGTAATAGGCGCCCTCAGCAACGTGGGTCGCATAGTCGAACGGCACATTGTCGCCGAGCTCGTCGCGCTCGTTGACCACGCACCAAAGGTCGTTCGTCCCCGGCTGCAGCGTCATGCCGGCGCAATTCCTGAGGCCGGTGGCGAAGATGCGCCGATTCTTGCCGTCGGGATCGAAGGCGACCACATCCGCCCTGCCCTCTTCGGCGCCCCACGTCGCGCCGAGCGGCTGGTCTTTCGCCCACTGGGTGACGCCGCCAGCCGGTGCGCCTTTCATGTCCTCGGCGACGTTCGAGTTGGAGCCGACCGAGAGGTACATCGTCTTGCCGTCAGGCGTGAACACGATGTCCCGCGTCCAGTGATAACCGGACGGCACATTCGCCACGATCACCTCGGCCTTGCCCGCCGCTTTGAGATCGCCCGACTTGTAGGGGAAGCGCACGACACTGTCGGTATTGCCGACATAGACCCATTGCGGGTCCGGCCCCGGCGGGTAGAACGCGATGCCATAGGGCTGGTTGAGGCCAGTTGCGAAGACGCTCTCCGCGGTGGGCTTCGCCTGCCCATCGGCAATGCGATAGACCAGCACCGTGTTCGACTGGCTGTCGGCGACAAAGAGATCGCCGTTCGGCGCGAAGCGGATCGCACGGGGGTTGGGAATGCCCGAGGCCACCATCTCAACCTTAAAACCGTCCGGCACTTTTGGCATGGCGCCTTCCGGCATCGGCACCGGCTGCGGCGTGTTCGATACCGTCGGCGTAGCGTTCGGCGGGTCAAGGTCGTCGGCGGTGATGTGGCGGGTGATACCGGGCGCGTCCTTGCTCCAGTCGCCGAACGCCGCCTTGCCAGTCAGCACCTGAGCGTTGGCACCCAAGGGCCAACCGGCCGAGAGAACGGCTAGGGAAAGCCCCGCGATCGCAAAGAATTTCAGCATTTCGCGACTCCTCTTTGGAGGCAGCAACTTACCGCTTCGCACTCCCGTTCCACTGTACACGGAATGGTGAGTGGCCTCACTGCCCCCAACCGGCAACGTCATTCTCCGCCGGGCCGATCGAGGAGGACAAATTCCGTTCATCGGCACTTGCCGATATAGCGCCGGCACGCCATTTTACATCCTTCCTCCAATTGGATTCCCCTATGTCGCAGCTTTTCACGCCCTTCACCCTGCGCGGTGCCACCTTCAAGAACCGCACCGTCGTCGCCCCAATGTGCCAGTATTCCGCCAAGCATGGTTTTGCCAATGACTGGCACCTCGTGCATCTCGGCCGCTTCGCCATCGGCGGCTTTGGCCTCGTCATCGTCGAGGCAACGGGCATCGTGCCCGAGGGGCGTATCTCCTACGGTGATGTCGGGCTCTGGAACGACGAGCAGATCGCTCCCCTGAAGCGCATCGTTGATTTCCTCCACAGCCAGGGGGTCAAGGCCGGCATTCAGCTCGGCCATGCCGGGCGCAAGGCATCGACTCCTGTCTGGTGGCGTGGCGCCTTTAACGAGACGGCAGCCGAAAAGATCGAATACGGCTACGAGGACTGGATACCCGTGGCGCCGAGCGCCGTCCGTCACATGGAGGGCAATCCGGACTTCAAACTGCCCACCGCGCTCGATGAAGCGGGCCTCGCCCGCGTCCGCGACGGTTTTGCCGCCGCCGCCCGCCGCGCCCATGAAGCCGGCTTCGACGTCGTCGAAATCCACGGCGCCCACGGCTACCTCATCGACCAGTTCCTGTCCCCGCTCGCCAACAAGCGCAACGACAACTACGGCGGCAATCGCGAGAACCGCATGCGCTTCCCCCTCGAAGTCGTCGAGGCGGTGCGCGGCGCGTGGCCGGAGGACAAGCCGCTCCTGATCCGTATTTCGACCAGCGACAACCATCCGGAGGGCTGGCAGGTCGAGGACAGCATCGCCTTCGCCAGTGAACTGAAGACGCGCGGCGTCGACCTGATCCACTGCTCGTCCGGCGGCTTCGACGGTGCATCGATCCCGGTCGGGCCGCTCTATCAGGTGCATTTCGCGCGCGCCGTCCGCGAAGGCGCCGATATTCCGACGATGGCCGTGGGCCTCATCACCGAGCCCGCCGAAGCCGAAGCGATCCTCACCGAGGGCGATGCCGACATGGTGGCGTTTGCGCGCGGCGCGCTCGAAGACCCGAACTGGCCGATCCACGCCCGGCATATTCTCGGCGCGGCAGACGCACCCTATGCGCTTTGGCCGAAGCAGGCGGCCAACCGCATCCGCGACAAGGACCGGGCGCTGCACCTCCGCGAATTCGCGACCACCTGACCCCTGTTCAGCACTGGTTCATGCCGCCGGTGGCAAGCGTCCATCGGCGGCCTGAACAGGGCCGGTAATCCATTGTTATCCATGTCGAACGGCATGGCGGCGTGGTTGCCGGATTGTAACTTTTCGAGCCCAAATCGGTCGCAATTCTCACCGCACTCTTGTGGCGTTGCACCGTGCATCCCACGTGCCGATAGATAAAGGGAGTTGAGCTCATGACCTCCAAGGCTGCGTTGTTTGCCCTGCTGACAATGTGGGGCGTGGGCCTTGGCACAGCGCTTCCCGTGCGCGCCGAAGACATGAGCGCCGAGGAGTCGGCGGCCGAGGCGAAAGCCCCGTCGAGCCTCCCCTCCGCCGATTTCACCAATCGCGTCTGGGTCAAGACCGACAGCGGCGAGCTCCCCGGCGTCATCCGCGTCTTCCTGTCCGACGGTACGCTGGTGCAGGACAGTTGCTGGGAAACCCACCGCCTCTCCGCCTGGAAGATGCTGCCCGGCAACAAGCTGACGTGGAACGAGGACGGCATGGATATCGCCGCCCACATAGCCGCGCTCAGCGCCGACAAACTGACCCTCGTCCTCGACCTCAAGGGCGGCCCGGTCACCGAGCACTACGAGGCAGCACCGGTGCCGTCGGTCTGCCCGGATGTGCCGAAGGCTTGACGGCGGCGGGACGGCCGCGAGCGGTTCGATCAATACACCGCGTCATTCCCGCGAAAGCGGGAATCTCTGTTTCTCACGAGCACGGCATTTGCCTCAAACGGAGATTCCCGCTTTCGCGGGAATGACCTGAGATTAAAGGCAAACACCCGGATGGCCGAACAAAAAGGGCGCGAACCGCCGAGGTCCGCGCCCTTTCACATTTGCAGCGCCTACCGTTATTCGGCCGGCACTTCAATTGGCCCATCGATCGACGGCGACTCGCCGCGGATGGTGAGTCGCGTCAACACCAGCGCGATCACCGCACAGGCCGCAAAGCCGATCACCATCGGCATCGCCGTGCCGTTGAAGAAGTTCGCTACGATCCCCATCGCCAGAGCGCCCGCCACGGTCTGCAGCGTCCCCATTAGCGAGGAGGCCGTGCCCGCAAGGTGCCCGTACTCCTCCATCGCCAGCACGCCCGTCGTCGGCAACACCAGCCCGAGGAAGGTGAAAGCGATGAACATCAACGTGGCCAGCACCGCAAAGCTGTCGACGCCGGTGAGGAAGATGCCGAGCAGCAGCACCATCGGGATGGCGAAACCCCAGACCGCTGACCGCACCACCCGGTTGAGCCCGAAGCGCCGCACCAGGAAGCCGGTGAGCTGCGAGGCCCCGAAGAAGCCGACCGCGTTTACCGAGAAGGCCAAGCTGTAAAGCTCCGGCGTCAGCCCGTAATGCTGCTGATAGACGAAGCTCGAGCTGCCGATGAAGGCCATGAAGCTCGAAAGACCGAAGCCGCCGATCAGGCTCAGGCCGAGGAACCGGCCATCGCGCAGCAGCGTCCAATAGCCCTTGAGCGCGGTACCCACCGAACTATCGAGCCGCTCTTCCTTGGGCCGCGTTTCCTTGAGGCCGAACACCGCCAGCAGCAGCGCCAGCAGACCCGCCGCGCTCATGACCCAGAAAATCACCCGCCAGTTGCCGAACTGGATGACGAGACTGCCCACGGATGGCGCCAGGATCGGCGAAATCGAGAACACCAGCATCAGGAGGCTGAAGAGCTGCGCCGCGGCCGCCCCGGTATAGTTGTCGCGAACGATCGCCCGCGGCAGGTTGAACGACGCACAGGCGCCAACCCCCTGCAGGAAGCGGAAGGCGACCAGCCACTCGATGTTTTGGGCCAATGCGCAGCCCAGCGCGCCAACCATATAGAGCGCGATACCGAAATAGAGCGGCGGCTTGCGGCCGACCATGTCGCTCACCGGGCCATAGATCAGGCCGAAGAACGCTGTCGCCAGCATGAAGGCCATGATGCTCGCCTGCACCGAGGCGGTATCCGCCGCCAGCGTCCGGCTGATCGCCGGCAGCGTCGGCAGGTACATGTCGATGGCGAACGGGCCGATCACCGATAGCAGGCCCAGAACGACACCGGCTTTGAAAATCTTGCTGTCCATAGTCAAATCTCTTTCCGGTCGATGCGACCGTTTTTTGCAACTGGTTCAGGCGTTTGCGTTTCCCTGACGCCATTTTCAAAATGCTTTGCGCATTTTCATTTTTTGTCTCAGACGGATCGCCTTTTACCGCGAGGTGCCCATCCATCGCCGCTCGGCTGCCGCTGGTCGATTACTTCGGAGGTAATCCCCGGACCGCATCGCTGGCGGCGCCGAACCGCCGCCGCTTACCGTCTAGCAGCGCGCCCTGCCAATTTCTGGCAGCAGCCGAACCAAGCCCTGGAGATGCATTTCCTTCCGCTAGAATCATCCGTGTCCACAAAATTGGACACCAGCGTCTAAAGCGGAAATTGGACACTCTTGTCCAATTCGTCAAGAGGTATTATCTTTGATTTATGGATTCGAGCTATCAGCCTGAACGCAGCGCTGCCATGCAGCCCCGCGGGAACTACAACAAGCGCTGCCGGATCATCGAGGCTGGCACGACAGTCTTCTGCCGCGACGGTTTCATCGGCGCCTCGATTGACGCCGTGGCCGCCGAGGCCGGCGTCTCCCGCCAGACCATCTACAACCAGATCGGCGATAAGGAAAAGCTGTTCGCCGAGGTGGTGCGCGGCATCAGCGAGCGGTCAAGCGAGGCCATGGTCAAGACGCTCGCGACCTTTCCGAATAAGCCCCACGACATCGAAGCCGAACTCATCGAATTCGCCGTCCGGTTGAGCAGCAACTGCATGTGCGACGCCGATGCATCCGCCTTGCGAAAACTCATCGAGAACGAAGGCGAGCGCTATCCCGAATTGTTCAAGACATGGCGCGAATACGGCCCGCGCAAAAGCTGGCCGGCAATCGCCGCCCGCTTCGCCCGCCTCGCCCGGGACGGCGATATCGACATCGACGATGCCGATCTTGCCGCGCGCCAGTTCATGGCCTTGATCAACGCCGACCTGCCCGACTATTCGCTCGGGGGCCGCGCGCCGACCGAGCCCGAACTCCGCAAGGCCGCGACGAACGCCGTAAAAACCTTCATCCGCGCCTACCCGCCGAAAGCGGCGACGGCGGCTTAGCCGCCTAGATCGTCACCTGCGTGCCGATTTCGACCACACGGCCGGTCGGGATGTGGAAATATTCGGTCGCGTCGGTGGCGTTGCGGGCGAGGGCAATGAAGATGCGGTCGGCCCAGAACGGCATGCCGCCCTTTGGCGAAGCCTTCAGCGAACGCCGCGACAGGAAGAACGAGGTCGACATGATGTCGAACTTCCAGCCGAGCTTTCGCGCCAGACCCAACGCCTTCGGGATGTTCGGCGTCTCGACATAACCGAAGGTCACCACCACCCGATAGAACAGCTCGCTCAGCGACTCGATGCGCACCTTGTCGTCGTCCGGCACCCGCGGCAGGTTCGAGGTCTGCACCGTCAGGATGACGTTCTTTTCGTGCAGCACCTTGTAGTGTTTGAGGCTGTGGAGCAGCGCGGTCGGCGCACCCGTCGCATCGCTGGTCAGGAACACCGCGGTGCCGGGCACGATCGTCGGCCGCTTCTTGGTGAGGTTCTGCACCAGGAATTCGAGCGGCACCTCGTCGCGCCGCGTCTTCTCGATCAGCCGCTGCCGGCCGACCATCCACACGATCATG
>Ga0134128_10006690_pt1 | contig 13967 bp, 11 predicted proteins | sample KB31754_FD_96462 | JGI IMG/M metagenome (GOLD analysis project Ga0134128, IMG submission 96462) | Terrestrial soil microbial communities with excess Nitrogen fertilizer from Kellogg Biological Station, Michigan, USA - KB3-175-4 | ecosystem: Environmental > Terrestrial > Soil > Unclassified ... | reverse complement strand
CCGAGAAAAGCCGCGAGGAGCATTTTGTGTGAAAACCCCTATAGACGCGAGTGTTGGAGAGCGCAATCATTGGTTGAAACGAAATCCGGCTGTTCCTTCCGGGGGTACTTGTCAGATGCACACGGCACGGGTGGTCTGCCGGCGTCTGGTCGGCAGACCAAAACGAATCTTCCGGCAAGATGCCGGAAGCACCTTCCTGGCATCATCGGACACTCCAAGGGAACTCGAAACGCGCAACCCGAACTCGAAATCAATTGGATGATACGACGTACATCGTATGGCATCCTGCGCACTCGCATGATAGCGTTTGGGCCACCCCAGCGGCGAATCCCACGCGGCGCGTTGACGTTGCCACCGCTGGTGAATTGCGTTTGCGACCTGTTAAAGGAGCAAAGCCGTACTGCCTCAAACAAATTTGTTATGAAAACGTGGTGTTCCGCCGTCGTGGTGGCCTTCCTGCCGCTGGCGGGAATCGAAGCGCAGGTCTCGCCGCCGATTCTCTCGACCAACCACAGTCTGAGTTTCCATTACACCGGCAGCCCCGGCCATTACTTCGCCGCGGAATCGGCCAACAGCCTCGGCGCTTCGGCCACGTGGAGCCCGGTCAAGACCAACAACACCGATATGAACGGCGTCGCGACGTTCAAGGATACGTCGACGTCGTCGCAGAAATTTTATCGCGTGCGCTCCGATGCGTTCGTGCCGCCGCTGGTTTATAATGTTGAATTCCGGGGAACCAATTATCCCGCGCCGCCGTTGCCGGCGCTGGCGAATCTCGCGTTCATTCAAAATCTGCCCGACCCGTTCGCCTGGGCCAACGATCCCTTCGGCAGCACGCGGAGCACGGATTTCGATGATTGGAGCCATCATCGCGCGGAGATCATTGCGCAGATTGAAAATTACGAGATTGGAATCAAACCGGCGGTGAGTCCGACGAACATTTTTGCCAGTTATTCGCCCGGCATGCTCACGGTGGTGGTGACGAATTACGTTTCCGGCGTGGCCAAAACGCTCACGCTTACTTGCGCCATCTCTCTGCCGCCGGGGACCGGGCCGTTCCCGGCCATTATCGGGATGAACAGCCCGAATGGCAGCGTGAATCCCGCCATCCTCACGGGCGTGGCCAAAATCACTTACAGTCATGATCAGGTGACCGTTTACGGCAACCCGCAAAACACGGATCCGTTCTTCCAGCTTTACGGTCCCGCGCAAAATATCAGCAACACCGGGCAATACGCGGCGTGGGCCTGGGGCGTGAGCCGCATCATTGATGGCCTTTATAAACTGTCGAATAGCATTCCGATAAAGCTGGATCACATTGCCGTCACCGGCTGCTCGTATGCCGGCAAGATGGCGCTCTTTTCCGGGGCGCTGGACGAGCGCATTGCGCTGACCATCGCCCAGGAATCGGGCGGCGGCGGGGCGAATTCCTGGCGTTATAATCACACCGAAACCGCCGGCAGCGTGGAAGACATCGATAACACCAGCTATCAGTGGTTCAGCACGAGCCGCATGCAGCAATTTTCCGGGAACAATGTTTCCTATTTGCCGGAGGATCATCATGAGTTGGATGCGCTGGTCGCGCCGCGCGCATTGTTTGTGACGGGGAATCCCGGTTATACCTGGCTGGGAAATCCGTCGTGCTACGTGTGCAGCCGCGCGGTGGAGCAAATCTACGGCACGTTCGGCATTCCTGATCGTTTCGGCTACAACATTATCGGCGGACACGCCCACTGCGCCACGACGACGAATGTGGATAGCGAGATGGCTGCGTTCGTGGATAAGTTTCTGCTGGATGAAACCAACGTGAATACGCTCATTCGCGATTACGACAGCACCTACAGCACCATTGATTACGCTTCGTGGTATCAATGGTGGGGCAGCGGCAATTATGTCACCACGCTGGAACCCGAATGCGGCACCGTGGGGACGAATTGGACCGTGTATGGCAATGCCAGCGTATCGCACGGAAAATACGTCGCGGCCAGAGCCGGATTGTCCAGCCCGTCCACTCCGCCGGCCACCAGCGACGGTTGGATCACGATTCCTTTTTCCGTGACGAACAGCACGACTTACAACGTGCTCGGGCGGGTGAATTGTTCCTCCTCCGGCACCGATTCGTTCTGGTTGAAAATGGATGATGGTTCGTGGACGCTCGCGGACGGACTGATCACCAGCGGCTGGCAATGGAAGGTGATGACGAATTTCAACCTGACCGCCGGCTCGCACACGCTATACATCGGTTACGCCAAACCCGCCGCCGCGCTCGATAAACTGAGCATTCAAACCACGGTTCTCATCCCGATAGGACTCGGCCAACCCGCGCAAAATCTTTGCCCATAGCCGGAGTCATTCATTTGAAAAACCGCTGATGAACTCAAATAAACGCGGATGGAGAGCAAAGCGGCATCTCGGCCCATTTTTCCACCTCACCATTTGGTGAGTGTATCCATACTCCGAGAACTTTGATTTTCGCGTCTCGAATCCGCGCCCATTGTGTTCATCCGCGGTTGAACTGTATCGTTGGCTTAAATCAGGGTGATACTTTGGAAGCCATCGTTGGAACAATTTGTTTCATCCCGTTTCCTTCCGTCGTCCCCGCCTTGTCGTAAATCCTCGAAAGTAATCGATTTTCCGAAATATCCGGTGCTTGGCACGGAGCATGCAAATGAGTGGCCCATGAACCAACCCGTTCTGACCAGTTGAATCGCAAACCATCCCGGTAGCCTCAGTAGTTTTGGAAAGCCAGTTCCTCTGCTGATTCATCATCGGACCTCTCTTGGGCCAGATGCTCAAGGAGCGAGTTTAAAAATTCAGCCGTCGATTTGAGCCGAGGAAATTTTCCCCCGGCCTTGAATGTGTCGCAGCGAAAGCCGCGGCAAGGCAGGCCGTTCGTCTTCGGACAACGCGCGAAGTTGGTTGGAAAAAAAGACGAGTTAGCAAATGTCTCGCCGAAAAATTGATGACGGATGCCGCCGCGCGGCGGTTTTGAAAGCAACAGACCAGTTCACCAGCACCCATTCCCCAGCAATCTGACAGAGTAGTCCCCAAAGCAAGTTTGCCGAAAAAAATAACCAAAAACCAAACCTATGAAAAAAATCATAAAACTAAGAGCGTTCACTCTCATTGAACTGCTCGTCGTGATCGCGATTATCGCGATTTTGGCAGCCATGTTGCTGCCGGCGCTGGCCAAAGCCAAGGCTCGTGCGCTCCGCATCCAATGCGTTAACAATCTGAAACAATGCGGTCTGGCGACTCGCGTGTGGGAAGGCGATAATAATGATCGTTTCCCGACGGCGGTTTATTCCGCCCAAGGTGGCGCGTATGAATTCGTGTATCACACCGGGAACAATGGAACTCCTTCCCCTGCGACACCCAATGACGCGCTCACCGTTTCGCCTTACATGGCCAAAGTGTTTCAGGTGATGTCCAATGAATTGAGCACCCCGAAAGTTTGCGTTTGCCCGGCGGATTCGTTCCATACAACTTTCGCAACGAATTTCGGGTCGTTCGGCACACCTCGGGGCACCGGCCCGGCGCCTGATTTCAGCACGAACAAGATCAGCTTTTTCATCGGCAGTGACGCGGTGGAAACGGATCCGCAAATGATTCTGTACGGTGATGACAATATCGGTTCGACGACCTCCGGCCAGACGTCGCCAGCGGCGAGTCGCTTTGGTGTCGCCGAGGCGCTCGGCGGTGCCACGCTCACGACTTTGAAGGCAGCCTGGACGATCGATACGCACAACAAGGTCGGCAATCTCGGATTGGCCGATGGCAGCGTGCAGGAGGTCAGCCAGAGCGGCCTGCGCACCGCGCTGGGCAACGCGACGAACACTGTTGTGTGGCCTGTGTTCCAATTCGCTCCATAGTTGAGGGTTAAACTTAGTTAACCACCAAGAGAAAGGCACCCGAAAGGGTGCCTTTCTGCTATCTGAGCACGGCAATTATTGAAGATTTGGCAGTGTTGAACGGGCGACTGGAAAGTCGTCCCAACCCGCACACAGGAATGTCTGCGCTACGTGCCGCTTGCTTACCAGTTCCGCTATGGCGGGATTCAAAGAACTTTCTAGTTCCCGGTCGAGGACAATGCCAAGATGCCCTCGACGGCAATTCACCACCAGTAGACGGGCGTGTCCAGACTGTCCGTGCGCGGCATCATGGCGGCAAATTGCCGCCAACGGGCGCTGCCATCCATCATGGCGACGTTGTCGCCAGCGGGCATCTTGCGCTTGAGATGCGCGCAGCGATGAGGCAATGGGGCGTATCCGCCCACGATGTCGGTGTACATATAAGTATCGCGCGAGGCCGGATCGTTTTGCTGCGCGGCGGAAATCACGGCGCCGGCAACGATGACTCTCTCTGAAGGATCCGGTGGCGGAAGGGAAACGCCGGTGGCGGTGTCCGTGATGGAGGTTGGGATGATCGTGGGGTTTTGGTTCGTTTGAGTGACGCTGGCGGTTCCCGGAAACGTCATGGCATAACCAATCACGCGGTACGGGCCGGGCGTTCCGTCCGAGTTGATGAAACCGGGCGCAAAATTCCAGAGGCCGTCCTGGTTCATTTCCGGGAAACCGGGGTCGTACATGATGTCCCGGGTCAGGCCGGCTTGCTGCAAGGTATCCGCGACCGAGTAGGGCAAATCCCACGCCCACAGTCCGCCGTTCATGAGCGGCAGACGGTCGTGGTTGTCGTGACCGTACATGATCAGTCCGAGGTTGAATTGGCGCAGGTTATTGAGGCAGTGCACGCGCCGGGCGCGTTCCTTCGCGCTGGCGAGGGCGGGCAACAGCAGCGCGGCCAAAAGGGCGATGATTGCGATGACTACCAGCAGTTCGATCAGCGTGAATGCAGGCGGGGATCCGCAGGGAAAATTCGAGTGGGGAAACTGCCGCAGGCCGCCTGGCCGGCGAGTTTTTTGAAGAGGCGCACAAATACTCCACCTCCGTTTCGCTCGAAGAGCGAGCGGGGCTTTCATATTTCGGATAACACCACACCGGGATTAAAGTTGCAATACAATCCGGGTGTGCACTTCAAACGACAATTGCTTCTGGCCCGGGACGGTGCCGGAACTCGCAGGTGGGACGCCTGCGCTACAGACCGGTCGGGCATTCCCCGATTTACTGTGTAAACTTTGATGCTTTTGCGCTTGCGTTTTTTCGGGTGCGGGTCAAAAAATCAAGCACATTTCCCAGAAAGGACGGCGGCTATGAGCGATTTCATATTCTTTTGTCCGGAGTGCGCACAAAAGATCGTCTGCGACCAAGGTTATGCGGGCCGATCGCTGGCGTGCCCGATTTGCGGGAAATCGGTTGTCGCACCCATTCCAAAACCAACGCCCCCGACTGGGGAGAAACAGGCGTCCCCATCGTCCGTTGCGGCGGAGGCCGGTTCAAGCGGGAAGCTGCAACGCGCTCTGGCCATAGGTTATCCTTGTCTGGCGTTCGCCGGTCTGGTCGCGGCGGTTTGGTTTGGAGTAGGGTTCGTTCCGAAGCTCCTGATCGTTTGGGCCATTCTGGCTTTTGTGCCGATGTTTTTTCTGTGCCTCGGCGTGACTCGTCTGGCAGCAATTGGTTTGAAAATCAGTTGTGCGGGACTCGGACTTTTGCTCCTTTGCCTCGGAACTATCACCCTGGCCAAACTGTATTATGCTCCCAAAATCGTTATTCGGGAATCGCAAGGCGACTTGGATGCTCTGCAGCCGCGCATTGTGGATGAGGTGATTATTGGCGCCAGACAATCCGAACAGGAGCACAATTTGGGTGGCGAACACATGCTGGCGGGGCCGTTCAATGGGAAATACTGGCGCTCTGCCATCACCGGCGGCTCGATCGACTATGTCATGAAAGTGCTTCCTGACCAGCCAATGAGCCTGAATTGCCGGTACTGGGGCAGCGAACAGGCGGGACGCACGTTTGATATTTCCATCGATGACAAAGTCATCGCCACGCAAAATCTTGAATTCAACGTGCCCGGGCACTTTTTCGATGCGGAATACAAAATCCCGCGCGGCCTGACGCGCGGCAAGGACGAGGTGACGGTGAAATTTCAGGCCCATCCGGGACTGGCGGCAAGCGGGTTGTTTGGGTGCCAGATTTTGAAGCGGTGATTGTCTGAACGATGCTCAAGAGGGCGTGTTGCTTAAATCGACAGGAGCGCAGGTCTGCGACCTGCAGCAAGGTGTGGAAGGCAATGCGTGTGAACAAATTCCTCAACCATTGAAAATGGAATGTTGCTGCGGCTCACAGAGCCGCGCTCCGTGCGTTTGGGCAACACACCCGCAAGCCGTGGATGTGTATTCGTTTGGCGAGGAGAGCAGGGAGATGGAAGCGGGCAGGTTAATCGACCCTCGATTCAAATCGTACTCGATGGACGCTGCTTTAAGCCATTTTCCGCAATGCGCTTGCAAATAGCTCTCCACCTCCGTTCAATCGGCTGCTAAACACAGTATGCCGTTGCCTTACAAAATCGCCACGCTGCTCTATTGCTTCAATGAGCGGGATGAAGTGTTGTTGCTCGAGCGCGCGCAGGAGCCGAACCTGGGCTTTTGGAGTCCGTGCGGCGGGAAGTTGCACACGGATATCGGCGAGTCGCCTTATGCCTGCGCCTGTCGCGAGGCGGAGGAGGAATTGGGCGTGAAACTGTCGCCGTCGGATTTGCATCTGGCGGGAATCGTGAGCGAGCACGGGTACCTTGGACAAAGCCATTGGCTCATGTTTTTGTTTGAGGTCAAAAAGAAGCTCAAAACGCTGCCGGCGGCTCATCGCGAAGGGCGCTTTGAGTTTTTTCCCTGTGAGGCGCTTTCCAGAATTAAAATTCCGCAGACGGATCGGGAACAAATCTGGCCGTGGTTTTGGCAGTTTCGCGGCGGGTTTTTTGCGGCGCATTGTCATTGCCATGCGGACGGCACGAATCGTTGGACGTTGGAGGAGTCCCGAGTCCACAGTTCCACAGTTGAAAGCGCTCGACTAAAGACAGAGGACTGAGGACTGTAGACTCAGGACTTTATCTATGGACGAACCGATTATCGATTTGCAGAGCGACCACTATTTCATGGGCGAGGCTTTGCGGCAGGCCGCGAGGGCTTTTGCGGCGGAGGAGGTGCCCGTGGGCGCGGTGGTGGTGCGCAATGGACGCGTCATCGCGCGCGCTTCCAATCAAGTTGAACTGCTCAAGGACGCCACGGCGCACGCGGAGATGCTCGCGATCACGCAGGCGGAGGAGGCGGTCGGCGATTGGCGGCTGAATGATTGCACGTTGTATGTGACGAAGGAGCCGTGCCCGATGTGCGCCGGCGCCATTGTGCACGTGCGATTCGCGCGCGTGGTTTTTGGCGCGAGCGATCCGAAGGCGGGCGCGGCTGGGAGCGCCTTGAATTTGTTGCAATTTCCGTCGTTAAACCATCAATGCACCATTACCGGCGGGGTGCGTGAAGAGGAATGTCGATCGTTGTTGCAGACGTTTTTCGCCAACCAACGCGTCCAAAAAAACAAAGATGCGCGCAGGTCATCCAGCGATGACGTCAATGGGCGGAATTGAGGTTAGCCGGAGGGATTCAGTTGGATAGGAAGGCCGATTAACGCGGAGACGCTGAGAACGCAGAGTTCCGCGAAGGATAAGCCATGTAGAGCGTGGAATAGAATGGCATTTGATGGTACGCGGGGCACTCCGGCGTGCCATTGTTGGCTGGTTTTGCGGCGCGCGCGCAGCGACGCGCCTTGCCGCCGCGCGAAGAAGCCTCGTTTGCTACGGCTGCTTAATCCTGTGTGAAGAAAAAGCCGAGCTTTTGGCCCAGGAACTTGCCATTGAACTGAAGCGTATCGAAGGGGTCCGAGAGCAACATGGTGGCCGAAGAGCCGGTGGCATTCAGAGTGTTGGCAACATTGCCGGCGCCCTTGGCGATGACCTTGAAAAGGCCGCCGCGATTTTTGCCGGACAAATCCAGTCCCCACGCGTCGCTGTTCACGGTGGCGATGCCAGTGCCTCGGAGCGGGGTCGAAGGAACAAGATTCAGGGTCAGGTTCCACGTGCCGTCCGCTCCGGAGGGCAGCGACGTATCAAAATCAGCAGTGCCGCGGATGGAACCTGAATTTGAAAATTTAACGGAAAACTTGCTGGATGTGTTGCCGACCAATTCAGTGGAGCCCGGGGTGGTTTCGGCATCGATTGACAGCGAGCCATTGACTCCAACACCGTTCAAGCTGCCGAGATTTCCGGTGCCGCTGAAGCGGATGCTCATGTGGGCGCGGGCACTTCCGCCGGAGCCGGTCACCTTGCCGCTGATGCGCGATACCACGGCAAAGATGCTGTTCCCATTGATGACGAGGCCCTGGATATCGTTGGACGGGCTGGACAGAGTGCCGTTGGGGGCTTGGACCAAAGTGAAGGAAAACTGCACGGGCACCGGCGTTCCGTTGCGCTCGTTGACGGTCAAATTCAGGCTGTAACCGCCGCTGAGATCCCACAGCGCGGTATCCGGCGCGTTGCTGGAGCCGAGGTCAAAGCTGATGGAGGGCGGCACTTGAGCTTGGGCGCGGCAGACGGGCAACAAAACGAGCAGCGCGGGAAGCAGAAGCCAACGTGGATTCAATCGCATGGTCATAACAATTACAGGGCCTGAAGAATGTCGGCGGGCTGTGAATTCGTCAACGCAAAAGACTCGTTAAAGCGACAAATTGCGCCAGGTTGACTGCTTCGGCCCGCGTTTGCGGCGAAAGGCCGGCGGCTTCGAAGGCGTGGACCAGCGCCGTTTCGGGCCAGTCGGCTTTCAACAGCTTCAACATCATCTTGCGACGCTGGGAAAAGGCGCGTTTTACCAGGGAGTGAAAACGGGCCCGCAATGCTTCCGGCAGGAGGGGATCTGCGCGGCGTTTCAGAATCACGCACGCCGAATCGACATCGGGCTCGGGAAAGAAGCAGCCGGCGGGGATTTTGAACCAATTACATGGTTCGAAATCGAGTTGGACGAGTAACGTCAGCAAGCCGTAATCCTCGTCGCCGGCGTTTGCCATGAGCCGCCGGGCGACTTCGAGTTGGAGGGTGGCGACGACGCGTTTCGGCGAGCGCTCGCCCTGGGCCAATTCGACCAGGATGGGCGAAGCCACGGAATAAGGCAGGTTGGCGACGAGTTTCCAATCGCGCCAGTCGTGCGGCTCACGCTGGAGATATTCCAAGGCGTCGTCGTGGAGCAGCTCCAGCGCCGGCATCTTGCCGGGCTGTGATCGTTCATCTTCGAATTTCGTGTTTCCCCCCTGACCCCTGAGCGCCACCTCACCCCAGCCCAATGACTCACTCGCTCTCGCTCGTTCGGCCCTCGCGGGCCTTTGCTTCGCAAATTCCTTTCGCCGCTTCCCGAGCGGCTCAAGTCCCCCACTTCGCGGCGGAGAGGGAGACGAAATCTCGGGTGGACGTGGATACAAGGGTTCAATGCGCGTATCTGGTTGCGGCGAATTCTCAGGTCGGCGGCCACTGATGGCAAACCGCTTCTTCAATATTTCGACGAGCCTGGCGTCCTTTTCGATCGCGAGGACCTCACCGGCATTTTGCAGCAACAGTTCTGTCAGCGGACCGAGGCCGGGGCCGATTTCGAGGACTTTGTCTGACTGGGATAATTCGGCGGCATCGATGATGCGGCGGAGCTGATTGCCATCGTGAAGAAAATTCTGCCCGAGGGATCTCGTGAGTTGAATGTGCTCGCGCGCGAGCAGGTCCCGCATCTCAGAGAGTTTCATGCAGGATTTTCGTGAGCGCGGCGAGGGTTTCGGTCAATTGCGCCTTGGTGAGGGTCAAGGGCGGAGTGAAACTGATCACGTTGCCGTGCTCGCCTTCTGGCAACAGAATGAAACCCTGTTGCAGCATTGCTTTGATGACGCGCATGGCCGCGGCGCCGTCGGGCGCGCCGGTCGGCAAACGCAGTTCGAGCCCGGCCATCAATCCCATGCCGCGCGCGGAGAGCAGGGATTTGGGGCTGTTGAATTTGGCCAATTCGCCTAGGAGAAATTCGCCGGATTTGGCGGCGCGTTCCGGAAGATCCTTTTCGCGGATTTCTTCGATCTGCGCGAGGGCCATGGCGCAACCGACGGGGTTGCCAAGAAAAGTGCTCGTGTGAATGGCTTCGCCGCGCGAAGCGGGCCAGGCGGCGTCCATGACGTCCGCGCGGCCGACGCAGGCGGAGAGCGGAAAACCGCCGGCGAGCGCTTTGCCGAGGCAAATGATGTCCGGGATCACGCCGCTGTGCTCGCAGGCGAACCATTCTCCGGTGCGGCCGAAGCCGGTATAAACTTCATCGAGCACGAGCAGCGCTTTGTGTTCGTCGCAAAGGCGGCGCAGGAGGGGCAAAAATCCCGGTGGTGGAACGTTGATGCCGCCGCGCGTCTGGATGGGCTCGACGAGCACCGCGCCCACCCAGCCGCGTTGAAAGTGGCGGCGCATGAGGGTTTCGGTGACGGGCAAGTCCGAGGCCTTCGTCGGAAATGGCACGAAGTGGCCGAACTCGCGCAGTTGCAGTCGAAATGGCCCGCGAAATAAATCGCGATGGGTGACATTCAGCGCGCCGTAGCCGAGTCCGTGATAGCCGCCTTGAAAGGCAATGACGCCGTATTTGCCGGCGGTCAGCATGGCGGTTTTGAGGGCGGCTTCCACGGCTTCGAAACCGGAATTGCAAAAAATGGTTTTGGCGGCCTGGAGTTTCGGGTTTTGGGTTTCGAGTTTCGGGTTTTTCGGCTGGCTCGTCGTTTCAAAACCGGCGCCGTGAAACTCACTGCTCCAACGCTCGAACGTGATGCGGCTCAATTCGCGCGCGAGCTCGGCTTTGCGGGCGTGGGGATGGACGTCGCCCATGGCGTGCGTGAGCTTTTCCATCTGGTCCTGGCCGGCCTTGACGACTTTGGGATTGGCATGGCCGGCGGCGGCGACCCCGAACGCGGCGGTGAGGTCGAGATATTTTTTGCCGTCGGCGTCCCAGACGTTTACGCCGCGGGCTTTCTCCCAGACGATGGGCCATGAACCGTCTGGTTCCGTGAACAGGACGTTGCGTGATTCGTATTCGCGGAGGAGGTCGAGGGTTTCGCGCGTGTTCATGGCTGTCCGCTAGACACCGCGTTGCTCGGCTGGCCAGATGATTTTGTGCAATTGCGCCTGGAAACGCACCGGGAGAGCGTCCGTGATGATTTTTTCGGCGAGTTCGCGGCGCGAGATTGGCGTCTGGCCGGGTGGCACGCGCTTGAGCGATTTGTGTTGTTGCTCGGGCGCGAGGGGGTGCACCCAGGAAAGCAAAAGCGGACAAATCGAGTGGAGCTTGCGCCGCGTGATTTGTTCTTTGGCCCAAGCGTAATCCTCGACGGTGCCGATGACGAACTTGATTTCATCCGCGCGTTTCAGGTGAGGAATGTTTTCCCAGCGATTGCGTTCGACTTCGCCGCTGCTGGGGCTTTTCAAATCCATGATGCGGTGGACGCGCGGGTCGACGGCGGAAATATCATGGGCGCCGCTGGTTTCGAGCAGGACGGTGAAGCCCTCGTCGCAGAGTTGCTTCATCAGCGGCAGCGCGCTTTTTTGGAGGAGCGGTTCGCCGCCGGTCAGTTCCACCAAGGGGAGTTTCGAGTCTCCAGTCTCGGGTTTCGAGTTGGAAAATGGTTCGGCCAGTTTATGAATTTCGGAGCGGATTTTTTCGAGGGAAAGTTTGTTGCCTTCGGTGAAGGCGTAAGCGGAATCGCAATAGGAGCAACGCAGGTTGCAGGCGGTCAGCCGGACAAAAATACAGGGCAACCCCGCGAAGGTGCTTTCACCCTGCAGGCTGATGTAGATTTCGTTGACGACCAACGTGTCGGACACAGGGGCAAAATAAGCCGAATTCGGGATAATCATAGATTTTTTAACCACGCCGATCCAAAGCTCCAAGGACCAAGCGTCCAAGCACCAGAGAAACATCAAGCGTCCAAAGATGCGCGCGGGCAAGCCGCTAGATTTGGAGCTTGGCTTTTGGAGCTTCCACCCAGGACATTGCGTTGCCGCAGCCGGCACGCTACTCTCGCGGCATGAAACCCATTTGCGCTGTGCTGCTTTCGCTGTCGCTCTTTGGCTCGAGCCCGCTTCTGGCGGCTGATACGAATTCGTTTCCGGTCACAATCCATGTGCATGCCGCGAAAACGATTGGTGAGCTGAAACCCATTTGGCGGTTTTTCGGAGCGGACGAGCCCAATTACGCCACCATGCCGAACGGCCGAAAGCTGATGGGGGAATTGGGCGCATTGCGGCCGGATGAGGTTTATTTTCGCACGCACAATTTGCTGAACACTGGCGATGGCACGCCGTCGTTGAAATGGGGTTCGACCGGTGTTTATACCGAGGATGCGCAGGGCAAGCCGGTTTACAACTGGACGATCATGGACGGCATTTTTGATACGTATCGCCAGAACCATGTGCGGCCATATGTTGAAATTGGTTTTATGCCCGAGGCGCTCTCCACTCATCCGGAGCCGTATAAACATCATTGGACGCCTAGGGCAAGATACAGCGAAATCTACACCGGTTGGGCTTATCCGCCGAAGGATTACGACAAGTGGGGCGAGCTGGTCTATCAATGGGCGCGACACTCGATCGAACGATACGGCCGGGCCGAAGTGGAACACTGGTATTGGGAAGTCTGGAACGAGGCGAACATCGGTTATTGGCAGGGCAAGCCACAGGAATTTTACCGGCTGCACGATACGGCGGTGGCGGCGGTGCGGCGCGCCTTGCCCGACGCGCGCGTGGGCGGGCCGGATGCGGCGGGCGGCGGCACGTCATTCCTGCGGCGTTTTCTCGAGCATTGCGCGAGCGGCACGAACTTCGCCACCGGCAAAGTCGGCACGCCGCTGGATTTTATTTCATTTCATGCGAAAGGTTCGCCGATCTACACGAACGGCCACGTGCGCATGGGGATATCGAGTTCATTGCGCGATATGGATTCCGCGTTCCGCATGGTGTCTTCCTTTCCGCAATACAAACATACGCCGCTGGTCATCGGTGAATGCGACCCGGAAGGTTGCGCCGCTTGCCAAGGCGCGCAGCTCGGCTACCGGAACGGCACGATGTATTCGAGCTATACCGCGGCGATTTTTGCGCGCGCGTATGATCTCGCGGAGCGGCATGACGTGAATTTGCAGGGCGCGCTGACCTGGGCGTTCGAATTTGAAAACCAGCCGCCGTTCGCCGGTTTTCGAGCGGTCGCATCGGACGGCATTGATTTGCCGGTGCTGAACGTGTTTCGCATGTTCAGCAAAATGCCCGCGACACGGCTGGAGGTGGAAAGCGACGGCGCGGCGGCGCTGGACGATATGCTGAGACATGGCGTGCGCCAGAAACCGGACGTTTCCGCGCTGGCGGCGAGCGGCCCAAACCACGTGTGCGTGATGATGTGGCATTATCATGACGACGACGTCGAAGGGCCGGCGGCGGCGGTGGATTTGGCGCTCGACGGTTTGTCGCAAAATCTGCACGAAACGCGCGTGCAACAGTTCCTCATCGATGCCGACCACAGCAACGCATTTACGCTATGGAAGAAGATGGGTTCGCCGTTGAATCTCACGCCGGAGCAACACGCGCAGCTCGAAAAAGCCGGCCAACTCGCGGAACTGGACACGCCGAAAAAGGCGACCGTGGAAAACGGCGAGATTCATCTGCACGTGAATTTGCCGCGACAGGCGGTGACGTTGTTTGTGTTGGATTACAGCCCGGCGGATTGAGTGGCGGATCCGCGGATCTTGCAGAACCTTTCGCTGGTCGCAAAGCGACACGAGGAGATTAGCCAGCCACAACGTGGCTGACCAATTTCCCGAGTCGCTTCGCGACGAGACATGATTTCCCTAGAGCCTGTACTTAACTTTTCGTAAAAAAAGTCTGTACATGGTAAATACATCCCGGCAATAAGCTGGGGATGGCAAACAAGCGAAAGAATTATCCGAGTGATGTGACCGATGAAGAATGGT
>Ga0134128_10006689_pt1 | contig 13967 bp, 11 predicted proteins | sample KB31754_FD_96462 | JGI IMG/M metagenome (GOLD analysis project Ga0134128, IMG submission 96462) | Terrestrial soil microbial communities with excess Nitrogen fertilizer from Kellogg Biological Station, Michigan, USA - KB3-175-4 | ecosystem: Environmental > Terrestrial > Soil > Unclassified ... | reverse complement strand
CTCGGTCGACGGGAACACGCCGGCCATGCCGGTGGGCTCGTTGAAGCACTTGTCCGTGCCGGTCTTCAGCAGGTCGGCGATGTCCTGCGCCGACCAGTCGCCGATGCCGTCCTTGCTGGGCGTAATGTTCACGGCGAAGCGGCCCTTGGCCTCGAGGTTCGGCGCGCCCGCGTAGAGCTGGTCGGTTTCCAGTCCGCCCAGTGCGTTGCGCGGCGTGTGGCACTCGCTGCAATGGGCCGGGCCCTCGGCGAGATAGGCGCCGCGGTTCCATTGCGCCGACTTCTTCGGATCAGCCTGGAAGTCCTTCGGGTGGAAGTAAAGCAGCTTCCAGACGCCCACGAAGGGCCGGAAGCCGAACGGGAACTTCAGCTCGTGCGGCAGGGAAAGGGCCGGCGAGGCCGGAAGGGTCTTCAGATAGGCGAAGAGGTCGCGCACGTCGCTCACGCGCATCAGGCTGTACGAGGCGTAGGGGAAGGCGGGGTAGAGGTGCTGGCCGTCGTCGTCGACGCCGCGCTTCATGGCGTTGACGAAGTCGAGCTCGCTCCAGGCGCCGATCCCGTGCGCCCGATCGGGCGAGATGTTGGGCGCGTGGAAAGTCCCGAACGGGGACACCAGCTTCAGGCCTCCGCCCAGCACGTGGCGGTCGGCCTGGCCCTGGGTCATGTGACAGGCCGAGCAGTTGCCGGCGATGAACATCACCTCGCCGTTGGCCAGATCGGGCTTGTAGCCGGCGGCTAGGACGCTCGCGGAAAGCTTCCGCGGCGCGATCAGCAAGACCACCGCCACGGCGATCACCAGGACGACGGCGACGGCCCAGATCAGTCTGCGCATGTTTCCAGTCCTGCTGGCCGCCCCGCCCTGGCGCCTAGCTCTTCTTGGCGCGGTAGGTGTCGTGGCAGTCCTTGCAGGCCTTGCCGATCGACATATAGGCCGGCTTGAAAGCCTCCACGCTGCTTGCGCCGCCGGCATCCTTGGCGAGCTTTGCGAGCTCGCTCAGACGCTTGTCGAAGTCGGCCTTGTTTTCCCAGATCTTCGGCAAGGCTTCGGTCTTGGGCGCGTCCTTGCTGCTCGCCGGATAGAGCGCGTGCAGCTTATCGGCGCTGGAAGCGAGCGTGCCCATCAGGGTCTTGGCCTTGGCCGCGTCGAAGCCGTTCGGCGCCAGCAGCGCGCCGGCCTCCTTCATCACCTGTCCCTGCTGCTTCATCAGGCTCTGGCGTTCCTCGACGGGATTGCCCGCCGCGCCGGCGTGCGAAGCGATCACCAGGCCCAGTCCGGCCGCGGCGCCCGCGGCGATCAGACCAACTCGATACTTGTTCATTCCAAAGGTTCCCCGGGGCAGCCGGCGCCTGCCGGCGGACTTCCATAATTGGAATCCGGCGAGCTTGTCCAATAGGAGACGGCGCCGCACCCGGCCGCGGTTGCCTCGACGCCTGTAAGCAGCCAAGCTCGCCGAAAAATCCGGGGCTTCGGGAGGCGGCGATGCGGGGGATGTTGCGGAGCGCGTGGGCGGCGGTCGGGCTGGCGTTGCTGGCGGGCGGACCGCTCGGCGCGGCGGGACCCGCCTTGTCCATCCAGACGCTCTCTTCGCGTCCGCAGTTCGTGACCGGCGGCGACGCCCTGGTCGAGGTGCGCGGCGCCACGCGCGGCGTCACGCTCAGCCTGAACGGCAAGGACGTGACCGGCGACCTGCAGCTCGACCGCCAGAGCCACACCCTGCGCGGCGTGGTCTCCGGCATGACGCTGGGCAAGAACACGCTGGCCGCCCGGGCCGGCGCGGCCAAGGCGACGCTGACGGTCACCAACTATCCGATCTCAGGGCCGATCCTCTCGGGGCCGCACATGCAGCCCTACGAATGCCGCACCGAGGAATCCGGGCTCGGCAAGCCGCTGGACGCCGACTGCTCGGCCGCCGAGCGGACCGACTGGTTCTATCGGACCACGGGCGGCGCCTTCAAACCGCTGGCCAATCGCACCGACCGCCCATCCGACCTGGCGACGGCCATCACCATCGACGGCGCGACGGTGCCCTACGTGGTTCGCGTGGAGTCCGGCACCGTCAACCGCTCCATCTACCGCATCGCCATGCTGGACGACCCCAAGGGATGGAACCACCGGCTGGCGGTGAGCTTCGGCGGCGGCGCGGGCGCGAAGTACAACCAGGGCGCCGACACCGCCGAATCCGCCCTTTCCGACCTCTACCTCTCGCGCGGCTTCGCCCACATGGTCGCCACCGAGCTGGTCAACAACCTGCACGGCAACGGCGTGCTGCAGGGCGAGACGCTGATGATGCTTAAGGAGCGCTTCATCGAGCGCCATGGGGTCCCGAAGTGGACGGTCGGCAACGGCGGCTCGGGCGGCGCGATCCAGCAGCTGGTCATCACCCAGATGTACCCGGGCCTGCTGGATGGCCTGCAGCCGGCCCTCTCCTTCCCGGACTCCACCCTGCACACCGCCGATTGCGGGCTTCTGATGCGGTTCTGGCGCGGCGCGGGCAAGGACTGGAACCAGGCCAAGAAGACCGCCGTGGAAGGCTTCACGCCCGGAACCTGCGGGGCGTGGGAGCGCTCGTTCGTGCCGGTGTCGAACTCCGGCAACAAGCCCGGCTGCGACCTGAAGGACCAGAGCCTCGTCTGGGACCCGAAGACAAATCCGAAGGGCGCACGCTGCGCCCTGGCCGACTGGCGGGTGAACCAGTACGGCCGCAACCCTGCGACCGGCTACGCCCGCACCACCGAGGACAACGACGGCCTCCAATACGGCCTGAAGGCGCTGAACTCGGGAAAGATCAGCGTCGATGAATTCCTCGATCTGAATGAGAAGATCGGTGGCTATGATGCGGATGGGGCCATGGTTTCTACACGCAGTCATGGCGACCCCGTCGCGCTGAAGGCGGCCTACGCTTCAGGCCTCCTGATGGGCGGCGGCGGCGGGCTGGCCAACGTACCGATCCTGCACTGGCGCACCTACAACGACTGGCTGGGCGACATCCACTCGCGAGAGCGCGACATGTCGATCCGCGCCCGCCTGCAGAAGGCCAACGGCGACACCGACAACGAGGTCTTCTGGGCGGGTCCGGGCGGCCAGCCGGGCGGGCCGCGGAACGACCCGGCGGTCGCCAAGTCGCGCGAGCTGATGGCCAGCGAAGCGCTCACCGTCATGACCAGGTGGCTGGATGCGCTCGCCGCCGACCCGGCGCCGCTGAGCCACGCCAAGGTCGTGCGCCTGAAGCCCTTGGAAGCGAAGGACGCCTGGTTCGACGCCGGCGGCAAGAAGCATGTGGAAAAGGCCAGCTGGGACGGTCCCGGCGGCTACAACGCGACCTACCCGAACCACTCGGAGCCCCGCATCCAGGCCGGCGCGCCGATCGCCAACGACGTGCTGAAGTGTCGTCTGAAGCCGGCGAGCGCGGCAGCTTACAAGGTGCGGTTCACTCCGGCTCAGCTGGCCCGGCTGAAGGCGATCTTCCCGACCGGCGTCTGCGACTTCTCGAAACCGGGCGTAGGTCAGGTCGCCCTGAAAGGCACGTATCAGCGCTACTGAGCGGCGATGGCCAGGCTCACATGAGTGGCCCCGAACGAGGCCAGCATGCCGGCCCGCTGGGCCGACGGGGCGCCGTAGACGAGGACCGATTTCGCGACCTTCTTGGCGGCGGCTACGGTGGCGTTCGCCCAGCCGATGAACTCGCCCTCTCCGAGGCCCTGCGGGCATTCGAACGAGAGGGCCTGCAGGTTGGCCCCGGCAAGGCGCGCGAAGCTCTTCGGGGTCGGGCCGTCCAGGTGCCCCACCACGAGCAGCGAGAACGGACGCACGAGCGAGGCCGCCGACAACATGGCGCCGGCCGGCACGCCCTCGATGTCCAGGATCTCGCAGATGACCCCGAGCTTCACCAGGCCACCCGCCTCCTTCAGGGGCGAGATCAGCTCCGCGCGGCCGCGCTGGCTGGACAGGCTCGAAAATGACAGCGGCACGATCAGGCTCAGCTGCCGGCCCGCCTCGTCCGAGCCCAGCCGGTCGATCCCGCGGGTGATGGTGGCGAGGTCGGTGCGCAGGATGTCGGCCGAGGAAAGCAGCGAGACCTGGCGCGGCGACAGCTCTTCGCCGGTCTGTACGACGATCACCCGCCGGATCATGCGGAAGCCGATGCGGGTGAAGCCCTTCAGCTCGTAGATCGGCTCCAGCGTGGCCGAGACGCGCAGCTGACGCCCGTCGCCGGCGACGAACGGGGTCCAGCGGTTGACCGCAGCCGGCTTGGGGCGCTCGACCTCGACGGCCACCAGCTCCGTCGAATTGTCGATATCCCCGCTCTCGCCCCGCGAGAGGGCTTCTTCGGCCTGGAGGGGATCGACCTGTTGAGCTTCCAGCCGGCCCTTGCCGATGCGGGTGACCTGCAGCACGCCGTTCACCGCCGCGGCGTCGTCGCCCAGGAAGTGGGCCAGGATCTCGCGCAGATAGCGCAGGCACGCCGCCTGGCCGGCGAAGCGGCTCAGGGTCGGGTGGATGATGAACACGTCGGTGTCCGAGACGCGGACGTAGACGCCTTCGCTGCCCAGGCTGCGCTGCAGGACGCGATCGGCGAAGGCGAACACCTGGTCCTTGCGCTGCAGCCATTTTTCGGAGAGCCGCTTCTGGACCGCCTCCAGGGAGATCAGGTTGACCTTGCCCGAATGCAGCAGGATGGGGTCGGCGAAGCGGGCGAGCTGGGCCTCGGCGTCGGCCGAAACCAGCCGCACGCCGCCGGCGAGCTGAGCGATAGCCTGGGCGTCGAGGCGCGGTCCCTGCGAGGCCGTGCGTGCGCCGGCGGCGCTCGCGGTCTGGGTCGCCAACTCGGCGCCGCCAGGCAACGGCCCCTCCTCTCACCTGCAATTTCTGCGGGATCATTCTCTCGGGAGAAGGTTAAGACCTTGCTTCATCTTGCGAATTTTTTCTGCGTCAGAACGTCAAAAACCCCGCGCGGCGTCAGCCGCACGGGGTTTCTGCACGTATGCGTTGCAGACGGCCGAGGCCGCCCCAGCCCGCCTACTTCAGATGGCCGGCCAGATGCTTGTTCATCTCGAACATGCTGACCCGGTCCTTGCCGCCGAACACCGGCTTCAGCTTGGCGTCGGCCACGATCTCCCGCTTGTTGGCCGGGTTCTGCAGGTTGTTCTTCTTGATGTAGTCCCAGATCTTCGAAACCACCTCGCCCCGCGACAGCTGGCCGGGCCCGACGACGGCGGCGAGCTGCGGCGAGGGCGTCAGGGGCTTTTGCAGTGCGTTGTTCTTCTTGTCGGCCATTGGGCTCCCCCAGCTAGGTATTCGGCGGCTTCGGCCACGCGTTTCGAAGGCGGGGACTGAGTCGCGTCCCGGTATCCTAGGGGCAATTGCATCCAGCGCCACCTGAAGAAGCGTCCGCCCCGGGAAAAACGCAGGATTCGCTGAGAGTTCTTCGCGACAGCACCCCCGGAGAACCGGTCTCGCCGCCGTCCGGCGGGCGCGATAGGATGGAATTCTCCCAGGAGGTCCGCACACGTGACGATCATTCTCGACGCCATCGACCGCCGAATCCTGCGCGAGCTGCAGGCCGATGCGACCATCCCGATCGCCGAACTCGCCGAGCGCGCGGGGCTGTCGCAGACGCCGTGCTGGAAACGCGTGAAACGGCTGACCGAGGCGGGCGTGATCACGCGTCGCGTGGCCCTGCTCGACGGCGAGAAGCTGGATCTGGGACTGGCGGTGTTCGTGGCGGTCAAGACCAGCCGCCACGACCAGGAGTGGCTGGACGCCTTCGCGAAAGGCGCCGCGTCCCTTCCGGAGGTCGTCGAATTCTACCGGATGAGCGGAGAGACCGACTACCTGCTGAAGGTGATCGTCAGGGACATCGGCGCCTACGACGCCTTCTACAAGCGGCTGATCGCCGCTGCGCCGCTGCAGGACGTGAGCTCTTCCTTCGCGATGGAGCAGATCAAGTTCACCACGGCGCTCCCGATCTGACGCGGGCCAGTTGACTTCCGCAGGCGCCGCCCGGCCAAATCGCCCGCAACAAATTGAGACCTCGGGAGGATGTGGCGTGACGGCGTGGACCATTGCGGACGTGTGGGAGGCGATCGCGGCGGTCCAGCCGGACGCCACCGCCTTCATCCAGGGCGAGCGGCGGCTGAGCTGGGGCGCATTCGACGCCCGCGCCGATGCGCTGGCGGCCCACCTCATCGCCGCCGGGCTCGAGCGCCAGTCGAAGGTCGCGGCCTATCTCTACAACGGGCCGGAGTACGTCGAGGCCTACTACGCCGCGTTCAAGGGCGGCTTCGCGCCGGTCAACACCAACTACCGCTACGGCCCCGATGAGCTCTACTACCTCTTCGACAACGCCGACGCCCAGGCGATCGTGTTCCACGCCGGTTTCGCCGAGATCCTGGAGTCACTGCGCCCGAGACTCACCCGGGTGAAGGCCTGGATCGCGGTCGCCGAACCGGGCCATCCGATCCCTGACTGGGCCAGCGACTATGACGCCGTCGTCGCCGAGCCGCCCGCCCAGCGGCCGGCAAGAGCGCCCTGGGACCGTTCGGTCGACGACCTGCTGCTGCTCTACACCGGCGGCACCACCGGCATGCCGAAGGGCGTAATGTGGCGCCAGGACGACCTGTTCAATGTGATCGGCGCAGGCGGCAACGCACTCCTGGGCATCCCGCCGGCCACCACCACCCCGGAGATCGTCGAGCGCATCCAGTCGCCCGAGCACCAACGGCCGATCATGCTGATCGCGTGTCCCCTGATGCATGGGACCGGCCAGTTCTCGAACCTGATCTGTTTCAACGCCGGCGGGACCGCGGCCTATCTGCCGTCGCGCAAGTTCGATGCCATGGAGCTGTGGGACGAGGTCGACCGCATCGGCGCCACAAACGTGGTGATCGTGGGCCTGGCGTTCTCCACCCCCATGCTGGAGGCCCTGGAGGCCAACCCCGGCCGCTGGGATCTCTCCACGGTCCGGTCCATGAGCTCGTCCGGCTCGATGTGGAGCCAGGAGAACAAGAAGGGCCTGCTCAGCTACGCGAAGAACGCCATGATCTTCGACAGCTTCGGCTCCTCGGAAGCCGTCGGCATGGGCGTGTCGGCTTCGGCGCCGGGGGCGGAAGCCCAGACGGCCGCCTTCGCGCTGGGGCCCAACTGCGCGGTCTTCAGCGAGGACGGGCGACGTATCCAGCCGGGCTCCGGCGAGCGCGGGCTGGTGGCGGTCACCGGCTTCTTGCCGGTGGGCTACTACAAGGACCGGGAGAAGACCGAAAAGACCTTCAAGACCATCGAGGGCGTGCGCTGGAGCGTGCCGGGCGACTGGGCCGAGGTGAACGAGGACGGCACGCTGAAGCTCCTCGGCCGCGGCTCGGTCTGCATCAACACCGGCGGGGAGAAGGTCTTCCCGGAGGAGGTCGAGGAGGCGTTGAAGACCCATCCGGTGGTGCGCGACGCCGTGGTGGTCGGCCTTCCCGATGCGCGGTTCGGCGAGCGGATCTGCGCAGTCGTCGAGACCGACGGCTCGGCCGAGCCCAGCCTGCACGAGCTGTCCGAACACGTGCGCGGCCGCCTGGCCGCCTACAAGGCGCCGCGCGAGCTGGTGCTGGTCGAGACCATCGGCCGAGCGCCGAACGGCAAGGTCGACTACAAGGCGGTTAAGGAGCGGGCCGTCGCGGCCCTGGCCGTCGGAGCCTGAGCAAGTCCCCTACGGGGACGACTCGTGCAGCCGCCGACGCAGCCGGCCCACCTGGGAGGCGCTGACCGGTGAGGCGGCATTGCCCCAGCTCGCGCGGACATAACTGGTCACGTCGGCGACCTGCTGGTCCGTCAGCTTCCAGGCGAACGGCGGCATGGCGAGCGGGGTGGGCCGCTCCGGTGTCGGCGTCGCGCGCGCGCCCTGCAGGATGATCCGCAAGATGGTGGTGGGATCGCGCGCCTGCACGGCCGCGTCGCCGCCCAGTGGCGGGAAATAGCCCGGGTCGCCGCGGCCCAGCGTGCGGTGGCAGGCCGCGCAAGTGTCCACGTAAATGGCCTGGCCTGCGCCGAGCGCCGCCGCATCGGTCGAGGCGGTCTGTGGCGGGCGGCCGGAGGGCGGCAGGTCCTTCAGGTAGATCGCGATGGCCCGCAGGTCAGCCTCGCTCATCCGGCTGGTCGAATTGTAGATCACCTCAGTCATGTTGCCCGAGGCTGAGGCGCGCCCGTTGCGCCCTGTCCTCAGGAACTGGACGACGTCGTCCGCGCTCCAGGCGCCCAGTCCGTCGCGGAGGTCGCCGGTGAGGTTCAGCGCATTCCAGTTGTCGAGCGTGCCGCCCTGCAGCGCCTGGCTGGTCTTGTCGGCGACGAGCAGGTTCTTCGGCGTGTGGCACGCGCCGCAGTGGCCGGGACCGGTCACCAGGTAGGCGCCCCGGTTCCATGCCTCCGACTTCGCCGGATCGGGCGTGAAGCTCCCGGGGCGGAAATAGAGCGCGTTCCAGATGCGCATCACGAAGCGGACGTTGAGCGGGAACGGCAGCCGGTTGGCAGGCTTCGCCTGGCGTACGGCCGGAAGGCTCATCAGATAGGCCCGCAGGTCGTCGGAATCGCGCCGGCTGATGTGGGTGAAGTAGGTGTAGGGGAAGGCCGGGTAGAGCGGCTCGCCCAAGTGTCCGATGCCGGTGTGCATGGCCCGGTAGAACCGGTCGGGCGAGACGCCGCCGATGCCGGTCTCAGGGTCCGGGGTGATGTTGGCCGAATAGATGACGCCGAACGGTGTCTGGATCGGCCGCGCGCCGGCATAGGCCGCGCCGCCCGGATTGGTGTGGCAGTCGCCGCAGTTGCCCGCGGTCGCCAGATACCGGCCGTGCGCCACCGGATCGACGCTGGCCGCGTCGGCCGCCGCGGCGGCGGCCGCCGCAGCCGGCGAAAGGCTCCAGGCGGCGACGTCGGCGGTGGAAAGCTCCGCGCTGGCCGGCGGGATCGCCAGGCCGGCGCCGCCGGCCGGGGTCTGGCCGGTCGCCGAGGTCGCCAGGCCGACGGCCGCCATCGTCACGACGCCGAGCCTGCGCATCAGGCGCTCACCAGGGGGCCCGGGGACTTCAGGTACTGGGTCGTGATCGCCTGCGCCGACCAGTAGGCCAGCGCCGCCACCGTCCCCATCGGATTGTAGCCGGCGTTCTGCGGGAAGGCGCTGGCGCCCTGGACGAACAGGTTGGGGACGTCCCAGCTCTGCAGGTAGCGGTTCAGGGCGCTGGTGCGCGGATTGTCCCCCATGATCGCGCCGCCGGTGTTGTGCGTCGTCTGGTAGGGGGCGATGTCGTAGGAACCGGTGCGCCGGTTGAGCTTGATCTCCCGCCCGCCCATCGCCCGGCCGACGTCCGCCGCGCGGTCGGTCAGGTAGTCGCTCATGCGGTGTTCGTTGTCGGTGAAGTCGAAGGTCATCCGCAGCAGCGGCCGGCCCAGGGCGTCGGTCCAGGTCGGGTCGAGGTCGAGGTAGTTGCCCCGATGGCTCATCACCGCGCCATGGGTGCTGATGGTGACGTGGCGAAGGTAGTTGGCGGCCACGGCCTTCTTCCAGCCCGCGCCCCACTTGGGCGCCCCCTCGGGCGTCGGATGGGTCTCGATCGGCCGCGCGCCGGTGGCCACCGGCCCGATGTAGCCGCCCCCGATGAAGCCCAGGCCGGCGTGGTCGAAATTGTCGCCGTTGAAGTCGTCGACGATCATCCCCAGCGCGCCGGCGCCGATGAAGGGATTGGTGATCTTGTCGTCGTAGAACACGTTCACCGAGGAGACGATCTGGTAGGAATAGTTGCGCCCGATGACCCCTTCGCCGGTCTTTGGGTCGTAGGGTTTGCCGATCCCCGAGAGCAGCAGAAGGTGCACGTTCTCCAGGGGGAAGGCGGTCAGCACCACGATGTTGGCCGGCTGGAACACCTCCTGGCCCGCGGGGTCGACGTAGGTCACGCCCGTTGCGTGCTTGCGGTCGGGGCTGATCTCGACACGGCTCACCTCGCAGCCGGTGCGCAGGGTGAAGTTCGGCCGCGCCATCAGCACCGGAAGGATGGTGGTCTGGGCGCTGGCCTTGGAATAGTTGCCGCAGCCGAACTTCTCGCAGAAGCCGCAATAGCTGCATTGCCCGAGCTGCAGGCCGAGCGGGTTGGTGTAGGCCCGCGACGCGTTCGCCGCGGGGTGCGGGAACGGATGCAGGCCGACCCTGGCCGCGGCCTCGCCGAACAGCGCCGGGCCGTAGGTCATCTCAAGCGGCGGATTTGGATACTCGCGAGACCTCGGCCCCTCGAAGGGGTTGCCGCCGGGTTGGATCGCGCCCTTGAGGTTGCCGGCCTTACCGGAGACGCCGCACAGGTACTCGAACCGGTCGTAGAACGGCTCCAGCTCCGCATAGGTGACGCCATAGTCCTGGATGGTCATGTCCGGCGGGACGGCGGCCCGGCCGTAGCGCTCAAGATTGTGGCTGCGGGCCACGAAATCGGAGGGCAGGAAGCGCCAGACCTGGCCGTTCCAGTGAACGCTGCCGCTGCCGACCCCGGCGCCCAGGAGGAATGAGCCCAGCCGCCGCATCGGCAGGGCCACCTGGTCTGCGCGGTCGCGGAAGGTCAGGGTGCTGTGGGCGACGTCCTGGAACAGGTGATGGCGCCAGAAGTAGCGCAGCTCGTCCTGGTCGAAGGTGATGGCGAAGCTGTCGGGCGTATCGCGCCAGCCGCCGCGCTCCAGCGCCAGCACGTTCAGCCCGGCCCCGCTCAGGGCTTCGCCCATGATCGCCCCGGTCCAGCCGAAGCCGACCAGCACCACGTCCACTGATGGCAGGGCGCGCGCCACGGCTCAGCGCCGTGACCAGCCGGGCCGGCCCATCAGACCGACCGGCGGCAGCGGATAGGGTTGCCCGTGCTTGCCCACGTAGTCCCGGTAGTCGTAGCGGGCGCCGGGGAAGCCGATCAGCTTCCAGCCCGCCATGTCGCGGTTGCCGCCGTAAAGCGGGTCGGCGAAGAAGCCCTCGATGGCGTTCTGGAGCAGCAATTCGAAGAAGGCCTTGGCCGGTGGGCCCCCCTTCAGCTCGGCCTCGCCCTTCTCCAGCGCCGTCAACACCGCGTCCTGGTCGGCCGGCGACAGACGGGCGAACGGCTTGCCCTTGGCGTCCGCGGCGTAGCGGTTCACGGCCACGATCGCCGCGCGGTAGGCCTCCGCGGGGCTGGCCATCTGCCACCCCTGCGTGGGCTCGCCCTTTGGGCGCGGGCCTTTCAGGTAGAAGTGGTCGCCGTGGCCGTAGGGTCCCGCAAGCTGCCGATCGAGGAACCGCGCCACGCCGGCTTCGACGGCGCCGGGCCCCTGCTCGTCCGACGGAATCAGCCGTGCGAGCGCCGCCTCGATGAACGCCGCCTCATCGGGCGTGAAGAAGAAGTGCCCGGCCCCCGTGACGGGCGCTTCTGGGCGGTCCGCCGCCGAGGGCGCCCAAGGCATCCGCTGGTGCAGTTGCTCGGCGACGGATCGGCTCCCCAGGGCGGCGGCCGACAGCCCGGCGCCAGCGCCCAAGACGCGTCGTCGACTGACCCGCTGGCGCGCCATGGGCATCCATCCCCTGAGCAAGCTCTGCTGAAACCGAGCTGGGGGCGGGCCGGTTCCGAACGGCGCGACGCGGCGTGACGCATGCGCCGGGGTTCGGCTGGCGTCCGCTCAGGCGGAAGTCAGGCTGCGTACGAAGTCTACCAGCGCGGCGCGCGGCGCGCCGCGCGGCAGCCGGGCGTAGGCGCGCAGGAGCTCCAGCGCGCCCGGCTCCGACAGCAGGGCCGCGACCTCGTCGATGGCGCCGGAAGCCGGGCTGGTCTCGCCGAACATCTCGGAGACCGGAGCCTGCAAGGTTCCCGCGATCCGCGAGAGCATCGAGGCGCTGACACGGTTGGCCCCGCGCTCGTACTTCTGGATCTGCTGGAAGGTGACGCCGGCCGACTCGGCCAGCGCCTGTTGGGAGAGGCCCCTCACCTTGCGCAGCAGGCGGATGCGCGCGCCCACGGCGATGTCCACCGGATCGGCGAGGGATTCAGGCTTTCGGGCCATGGTGTCTCCAGATCTCCTGCCCGGGCTCATCCGGCCCGCCGCGCGGAGCCCGGACGATCAGGCGCCCATTCCCCGATGCCCGCCGAGGTGTCGGTGATCAGGTAGCAGGCCTCGGCGATGGCGATGCCCACCGCCCGGCGCAACTGGCCCATCGCCGGCGCGTCGAGCTCCAGCGCCATCAATTCTTCTTCATAGGAGGTCAGCAATTCGACGAGGTTGCGGGCCACGATCCTGGCCCGCTCAGCGCTGGTCTGGCTCATCAACTCTCCCCCACCCGTACGAGCAAGCTTGAGCATTGCGCTTCAGATTGCAAGCGCTCGCACGTGTGCGGGGATATTCCGCGAGCGGACCATCTGACGCACCTCCAAGGATGTGCGACTTAGGCTCTAGCTGGCCGCCACGGCGCGGGCCGCGGTCGTCGCCGCCACGGCCAGCCGGCCCTCGCGCTCGGCGATTCGCCGGAACGTGGCCAGCGCCTGACCCACGACCTGGTCCATGTTGTAGTACCGGTAGGTCGCCAACCTGCCCACGAAGGTCACCTCGGGCGTGGCCTGAGCCAGCGCCTCATAGCGCTTGTAGAGCGCCTGGTTCTCGGGGCGCGGCACCGGATAGTACGGATCGCCGTCGGCGCGGGGATATTCGTAGGTGATGGTCGTCGCCCGTGCGCTTTGGCCGGTCAGGTGCTTGTATTCGGTGATGCGGGTGTAGGGCGTCTGCTCGTCCGGGTAGTTCACCGTGCCCACCGGCTGGAACCACTCGCGCTCGATGGTGACGTGCTGGAAGGCCAGGCTGCGATAGGGCAGCGGCCCGTAGCGATGGTCGAAGTATTCGTCGATCGGGCCGGTGTAGATCAGGTTGTCGTAGTCGGCCTCGTCGCGCACGTCCTCGAAGTCCACGCCGAGCTCGATGGTGATCCCGGGTTGGTCGAGCATGTTCTCGAACATGCGCGTGTAGCCGTCGGCGGGCATATTCTGGAACTTGTCGGTGAAGTAGCGATCATCGTCGTTGGTGCGCGTGGGCACGCGGGCGGTGACCGACTTGTCGAGCTCGGAGGGGTCCATGCCCCACTGCTTGCGCGTGTAGCCCCGGAAGAACGTCTCGTAGAGCTCGCGGCCGACATGGGAGATCACCACGTCCTCGGAGGTGCGTATCTTCTCGACCGGCTCGGCCCGTTCGGCCAGGAAGGCTTCGGCCGCCGCCTCGGTCTTCAGGTTCAGGCCATAGAGGATATTGAGCGTCGTGCGGTTGATCGGGATCGGCATGTGCAGCCCGCGCACGCACGCCAGCACCCGGTGCTCGTAGGGCCGCCAGCGGGTGAACTGCGAAAGGTAGGCCGCCACGTCGTCCGAGTTGGTGTGGAAGATGTGCGGGCCGTAGCGGTGCATCAGCAGGCCCGCCGCGTTCCGCTCGTCATAGGCGTTGCCGCCGATGTGGCTGCGGCGGTCGATCAGCAGCACTCGCTTGCCGAGCTGGCTGGTCAGGCGTTCGGCCAGCACCGAGCCGGCGTAGCCGGCGCCTACGATCAGGTAGTCGTAAGGCCGTTGGCGCGCGGCGGGCCGGATGGCGGGCGCGGCGACCAGCGTGGGCGCGCGCGGGGGCGCGCTGCGGCGCAGGCGCTGGGCGCGGGAGATCTCCTGGTTCATGCGCTGGAAGGTCTCATCCCAGGAGAGCGCCGACAGCGCCTCGTCCACCGCCTGCAGCCAGCCCCCCTTCAGGCGCGAGAGCGCGAGCGCCTGATCGCAGGCCGCGATGAACTCGTCCGGCGTGGCGGCGATCTTTACCGCCTCCAGCTCGCCGTAGTGGCGCACCACGTCGACGATCGGAGTGGAAACCACCGGGCGTCCGGCGGCCAGGTACTCGGGCGTCTTGGTCGGGCTGATGAACCGGGTGCTCTCGTTGATGGCGAACGGCATGAGCGCCACGTCCCAGCCGGCGAG
>Ga0134128_10006688_pt1 | contig 13970 bp, 12 predicted proteins | sample KB31754_FD_96462 | JGI IMG/M metagenome (GOLD analysis project Ga0134128, IMG submission 96462) | Terrestrial soil microbial communities with excess Nitrogen fertilizer from Kellogg Biological Station, Michigan, USA - KB3-175-4 | ecosystem: Environmental > Terrestrial > Soil > Unclassified ... | reverse complement strand
CTTCATCGGCGCGCCGCAGCCGAGCCGCGAGCAGGCCAGGTGTGCCCAGGTCAGCCTGATGGCGATGAGCCGCTATTTCGAAGAAATCCTGCCGCTCAAGCGCCGCGCGCCTAGCGACGATCTGGTGAGCCGTCTGGTGCAGGCGCAAGCAGACGGTGAGATCCAGGAGGGCGCCGAGCTGCTGGCGCAGTGCGCGATGCTGCTGTTTGCCGGCCACGAGACCACGCGCAACCTGCTGGGCAATGGCCTGCAGGCGCTGCTAAACCATCCGGCGCAGTGGCAACGCCTGCAGCAAGCACCGCAGCTCATCCCCGGTGCGGTGCGCGAGTTGCTGCGCTACGACAGCCCGGTGCAGTACACGGGGCGCCGTGTGACCACCGATCTGGTGCTGCATGGCCAGGTGCTGCGCCGCAGCGATCTGGTGGTGCCGCTGATCGGGGCGGCCAACCGGGACCCCGCGCGCTATGACGCGCCTGAGGTGCTCGATGTCACGCGCCAGCACGGCAGCTCCCTATCGTTCGGCTCGGGCCCGCATGTGTGCATCGGCGCCGCACTGACGCGTATGGAGGCCGAGATCGTGCTGCGTCAGGTGTTGCAGCGCTGGCCGGGCCTGCGCCTGGTCGATGCGAGGCCGCAGTGGAGCAGCAATCCGGTGTATCGCGGGCTGGTGGCATTGCCGGTGCGGCATGCGGCGCCTTAAAGAGCATTCCGTCTCGGATGTCATCAAAGATGTATGACACCGAAGATGTCTTAGGCAGGCAACGTAATCGTTGGCTGCGCCGGGCTGGGAAAGGGACCTCTATTGGCTGGGGGGAACCCGAATCCCGAAGCCGGGGGGTGTTTTAAATCACCCGGGGGAGGGGACCAGCGCGGACGGATATGGGGTTTGGAATCAAAAAAGTGAATTTTTTTGCAGCGAAATTTTGGCGGGGAAATTGCCCGGCGACGGCTTTGTATGCGGGCGGCTGAGTGGGCGTGCAAAAAGGCTGGATTTTCTAATAGGTGTTCTATTAGAAAAATGACACCTTTTGCGCTTGCGTTGGGCCTTTGCCGGCAGGCGGAGTAGCCAGGCGCGCGTCAGGGACGTTGTTGTTTGACGCGATCGAACAGGTCAAAGACGCTCATGCCGAGCGCGTTCGCAATCACCTCGATGGCGTTTAGCGTCGGATTGGCCTGACCGTTCTCGATACGGCTCAGGTAGGTTTGGTAGAAGCCGCATCTTTCGCCGAACTCGACCTGGCTCATTCCGGTCTCAAGGCGCAGCGAGCGCACGCATGATCCGAAACGTTGAGCCAGGGTGTTTTTCACACCCGAAACTATGTTGTTTATGCTTTAATTCGCATAAACACTAATTCATATAAATCGGGGAGGAAGCCATGGCCGTTGACAAGGTGACTGATCTCGTTGTCATTTTCTGCCCTGCCTGCGGGCACAAGTTCTCGCACGAAAAGAAGGCCACAGGAAAAGCATTCGGTGCCGTTGGCGGGGCGATCGCGGGCGCCAAGGTTGGTGCGGGAGTTGGCCTTGTTGCCGGTCCAATTGGCGCCATCGCCGGGACAATCCCTGGCGCCGCTCTTGGGCTTTTCTTCGGTAGTAAAGCGGGGCGCTTACTTGCTGACGATCCGAAGTGCCCCAAATGCAACGTGAAGTTTGTGGCGCCGAGGAAGCCAAATGTCTAGACTTTGGCCCCCCATGCTTTGGACCACCTATCAAGAGATCGCCGAGTTTGCTCGCAACCGGGCGGCGGCTCTCGACACGGTCATATTGATCCGACGCGTCGATGGGGGCTGGATACTCCCGTACTACCGCGCCATCTGGAACGGGCTCCCGAATGACCCAGACGACGCCGAATACTATGAAAGGCGCCGGGCGGATCTGGCTGATGTCGCTGCCGCCTTCCCGGAAGGCCGGGACGAGCCGACGTACGGCCTATCCCCGAGGCTTGGTGACACAGTGATGGATGGGTAAGTCAGCCTTTGCAGCGGGGCATGGACGTCCCAGGTCGGTAAGGCCGCTAACCATAATTTCACAGAAAAAAAGAGCGAATCATGGGAATTTTTGACTCCTTTAAGCAGGCGAATGCTGAAAGCCCAGGTCGCGTCATGATGAGTCAGTTGCGAAATGCTCAGCAGGAAATGGCGTCCATGAGCGAGCGCGTACGTGGTCAAGTCGTGATGGACTTTCGTGAAAAACGAAAGAGCATTATTTCGAGACTTTCAAACATGACAAAAGAAGGGATTTTGAAAACAGGCAAAGATTTTCAAGTTGCTGGCAACAAGTTGAGAAGAACCGTCCCCGTCGAAGGCTACCCACTCCTACTGGTAGGCATGTGGCTTGAAAGTGGGTATCGGCCAGGTATGGACGCGGCCGCTGTCCATAAATTTCTTGATGACATAGCCACTGAGGTGGGCGGCTTTGTCTCGTCTTGAGTTATATGTCGCCAAGGGAAAAATTCTATGGGACTGTTTAGCTTTATTGCGGATGCTGCCAAAGAGGCGAATGAGGATGCGCACGGTCACAGGCTTTTGGCTGGCGTTCAGTCCACCTTTTCGTTGATTCCAAAACTGGATGAAAGAACTCGGGAAATTTTGGTCATGGGTTATGTCCAAATCTTTGGACGACTTAGTAGTCAATCGTGCTCATGGTCAAGTGCTGAGAAGATCACGCTGGGGCGAACGATGCAAAGTCAGGCGCAGGAAAAGTTTGACATTGATATTGCTGGGAGTTACGCGAAGTGGATGGCCGGGGCATGGCTCGAAAGCGGCGCAAGACTTGGACCTAAGGCACAACATGCCAACTTTCTGCTTACGGACCTTTTCAACACAATGCGCGAATGACGCGAGAGACAACGAGGGCGTGAACTATGAATATAGTCGTGGCAACGAATGATTTCTGGCGGCCTATACCGATCGCACCCATATTTAATATTCATAAGGGAACGCATAAGAATTGGTTGAGTGCCTTATTGTGCGCAGGTGTGGTGGCGTTAGCTGCTATCCGACCGGTTCCCTTAGTTGCACAGCCGCTTGCCACCAACCCGCTAGACGCAAGGGCGAGACCTTTTATTGATCGGAACAACAAGGAGTTGCCGATGATGGTCGCTCCGACTCTACGCCAAGAGCGAACCTCAGTTTTCAACGGCGTAGTGACGTATGTTTATACAGAAGTAACTAAGACAGCCGCAGAACTGGCCCCGATGAATCTTGCGGTCACACAGCGCCCGTACATATTTCCCGCAATTTGTGGGCGCTCCGGAGCAAGCAGAATGATCCGTGACGGCTATTCTTTCCGATACCTCTACTTCGGAAAAGATGGCAAGCTCGCAGCCCAACTAGTAATTCACCCAGCGGACTGTGCTTCTATCCGCTAGCTGGACAAGCTTGATGGACTTGCAAGGTGGTGGTCTGAGCTGCCCCAACATACCGTCACCCGATCTGCCGGGTTCCCCGGCACGCCGGATAGCCGCTGCAACCCCAGAACGTATTGCCTGTTTGGTTACCGCGCTTGGCAGTTCGCTGCACCATCGGCTTCGTGCACACCGGGCATAACGGCGGCATGACAGCCTTGGTGGGGAAGGGCGCCTCCCGCATCCCGGCCGCCTTGGTCCCGACACCGTGATTTGCGCTCGCCTGTTTGATCAGGCCATGCAGGAGGGTACCGTCGATGAGCTTGACGTTGCGGCCACTGGCAAAAGCCGTGGCCTCCTCGGTGAAACGGCCGGATGTGACCACGAAACCGCCGGTCGCCCCCTTGGCCGCCATGACCCCGTAGAGCTCGCGCACGACAGTGACGCCGACGCTGAAGGATTTCCATTGTTTGCACTGCACAAGGAATTTCTCCCCGCTCTTGCGTAGCACCAGATCGACGCCACCGTCGGCACCACCCCCGCCGGTCTCGGTGACCTGGTAACCCTGCAGCCGGAACGCCTCGCCGACCAGCAGCTCAAACTGTTGCCAACTCATGCCGTCCAGGGCGTCGGCGGCCTTGCTGCCCACGACATCGGCAACCAGGTTCTGTCGTTGCCGCCGACGATAGGCGGAAATTGCTGCACCGACGAGGCAAAGCAGTGGCAACAGATACTGCCCAAAGCTTGCCAGAGTTCGCCATATGGTCTGGGTGATCGCGGTCCCGATCTGCCCGGGGACCACGGTCATGACGACTTGTTGTGTTGCGATCCGGTGCAGCAGCAAGTACAACACGAGGGCTAGCGCGCACCCGGCCCACCAGGGCAGTATGGCGATCAAGTTCATCAGGTCCTCTGCGGGACTGCTTTTCTGTCTGCGGGCCATCAGATCTCCTCCTTGCGTTGATGTTCAATCTTGTTGTGTTTGTGCGTGTGCCACCATAACGCGCCTGTTGTCCCGTGATGACAGTCAAGCAGCGTCCGTACAAGTTTGAAGCATAGCGGGTAGCGGACGGGGCGGAAGATCACCTCGCCTACGTTAGCAAGGGGATCGCTTTCGGTGACGTAAATTACTCCCCATGATCTGCGGTCAACGCCATGGATAAATGTTTGAACAACTCAGAAACGTGGCACCAGAATTGAGTTTGCCGATGGTGCTGAAGAAATGAGCAATTGGGCGTCACATAACACCCAAAGCAGACATCGCACCGGAAATACCTTGATGCGAAGCAGACAATCAGTCTCCCCCACGACTAAACTGTTAGGGGGCTGGTTCGCAGCGCACGTAAAGTGCGACTGGCCCGACTTTCTCTCTTTCATAAGGCTAACTCACCGAATGTCGACACACCAGCTACAACTTCGTCCGATCGACGACCTGCGTACTGAGAGGTTTTTCGTTCCCGCATATCAGCGCGGGTACCGCTGGACGCGCAGGCAGGTAACGGAACTGCTTGACGACGTATGGGACTTTGTTCGAATGGGCGGAAAGGGTAAGGGGCAGTTCTACTGTCTGCAGCCTGTTGTCGTGGCTCCCGGTGAAAACGGAATGTGGGAGGTGGTCGACGGTCAGCAGCGGCTCACCACTTTGTATTTGATCCTGTACCACTTCAACGGCCGCTTTCAAGAAGCGTATCGGAAAGAGCTCTACTCAATCGAGTACGCGACCCGTCCCGCGAGTGCCGAATTCCTGCGTCATCTTCAGCCCGATCGGGCCGGCGAGAACATCGACTTCTTTCACATGTCGCAGGCCCACGCGGCGATCGAAGATTGGTTCGAGGACAAGTCCAGCAAGGTGAACGATATTGAGTCTGCCTTTCTGAACGACGTCAAAGTAATTTGGTACGAGATCGATAGCAACAAGCCCATGGAGGTCTTCCAAAGGCTCAACATAGGCAAGATCCCGCTAACCGACGCCGAGCTCGTCAAGGCGTTGTTCCTGCGATCAAGCAACTTCGAAGGGGAGGGGCTTCGGGCGCTACAGCTTCGGCAACTGCAGATCGCGCACGAGTGGGACGCCATCGAGCGTCAGCTTCAATCGGATGACTTCTGGTACTTTCTTACCAATGCTGAACGGGAGGACAACCGCATTGAGTTTGTGCTCAAGCTCTGCTCGGATCAACTGAAGTTATCCTCCCTCGCTTCGAGTGATCCCTCTATTTTTCACGCTTTTGCGCAACGCCTGTCTGAGCCTGAAGCGCGTGCGTGGTCGGAGTGGGAGCGCGTGAAACGCCTGTTCCTGACGATGGAGGAATGGTTCCGAGACGCCACGCTGTACCACTTGGTCGGCTTCCTGGCGAGCCAGGAAGCGGCACAGCCACATCGGGCGATCGCGACTGTGAGCCGTCTGGCGGGCGAAGCACAGAGCAAGCGCGCCTTCCGGCGCAGATTGAAGTCTGAGATTTTTGAGCGTGTTTTTCGCCGATCCCTTGATGCAGTAGCGCCATCTGGTGTCGGATTGCAGGAATTCGTGACGGCAGAGCTTGGTGGCCTGGACTACAGTTCAAACAGAGTTCAGATCCGTAATGTTCTGTTGCTGTTCAATCTGGCTTCCCTCATGGAGAGCGAGTCGCATGCCCGCTTTCCGTTCGGTGCCTACAAGAGGGAGCAATGGGATATTGAGCACATCCGCTCCGTTCAGTCTCGAATGCCGCAGCGGCAGGATGAACAGAAGCGGTGGCTCGGCGACGTCCTCGAGTACCTTGGTGCTGAAGCATCGAAGCTTGACGAGACGGACGGGGGCGGCGACGGATTGCAACACCGCGATTCCTTGTCAAAGGCGGTCAAAGCATTGTTGGCCGCTGACAAGTTCGACGATGAGGCATTCGAGCAGTTCTTCAAGATCGTGCAAGACCACTATGACCCGTTCCAGGACATCGAGGTGGACAATGGCATTGGCAATCTGACGCTGCTTGATTTTGGCACTAATCGTGGCTACGGCAACGCAATCTTCCCGATCAAGCGCAGGAAAATCATCGCCTTGGACAAGGTGGGCAAGTTCGTACCGCTGTGCACGAAGAATGTGTTCCTCAAGTACTACAGCGCGAGGATCGATCGCATGCTCGTATGGTCCAAGGAGGACGTCGAGACGTATGCGGCATCCATATCTACCTGCCTGGAGCGCTTCTTCGCAGAAGGGAACGTGGTATGACTCAGGGTAAGCAGCAGACCTTCGTCAGTCTCCTTGAGGACGTTGATGTCATCGAGATTCCCGTCATCCAGCGGGACTATGCGCAAGGGCGGGCACTGGCGCGGGATGTCCGCGACAATTTTCTTTTAGCCATCAGCAGGGCGCTCAAGATGGAAGGGGCTGCGCTCGATCTTGACTTTATCTACGGCAGCGTGGTGAACGAGGGACTGCGTACGCTGTCCGTGCTGGATGGACAGCAGCGCCTCACGACGCTCTTTCTGCTCCACTGGTATCTGGCCGCGCTAGATGGCGAACTGGCTGACTTCCGTCAACGGTGGACGGTGCCCGGCGATGGACGATCGCGGTTCACGTACTCAACCAGGCCCAGCGCTGCAGAGTTCTTCCAGGCGCTGACAGTTAACGATTTCGCCATTCCGTCTCCAGGCGACAAGGTTGGCGTCTCCAACTTGATGGTCGACTCGAAATGGTTCTTCGACGCGTGGAATCGGGACCCGACCGTTCGCTCCTGCTTGGTGATGCTCGACGCGATCCATGACAAGTTCGCAAGCGAGGCGAGTCTGTACCAAACGTTGATTCAACAACGGCCGGTCACTTTCCACTATTTGGATCTACATGACTTCGGGCTGTCTGACGATCTCTACATCAAGATGAATGCGCGAGGTAAGGGCCTCACGCCTTTTGAGAACTTCAAGGCATGGATCGTCAAGAGAATTGACGGTGAAGCCTGGTCTGACGAGTTCGTGTTGAAGCTCGACCAGCAATGGGTGGACTTCTTCTGGACACTGTCGGGCAGAGATGGGCGAGACAGCTTCGATCAACTGTTTCTACGCTTCTTCTATATTGCCGCGTACTTCGAATTCTGCAAACGAGTTGATGGGTATTGGACATTGAAGAATGCCGATCGAGATTGGCTCCAGCGGCTTCGCGACATGCGAGGCGTTGTTCCTCTCAGGGAATTCGAAGCGAACGGCTCCCTTAGGGTGGCAGAGCTCGCGGAGCTCAAGGGTGTGCTGGACTATCTGAGCGGAGAGCGTGAAAAAACGCTCATTGACACTGTCCAGGTTGCTCTGTCGCCCAAGGCAGGTTATGACGACTTGCTTCGGCTCTATGCCATCGTGGCCTTCGTGCGATCCCCGGATGTACAACAACTGGACAAGGATGACCATGAAGTTTGCTTTCAGCGGTGGTCACGGGTGACCGCAAACTTGATTAGGAACTCCCGTATCGACGAGCCCAGCGCAGCCGTCGCAGCCGTCAAGGGGCTGACGACGTTGGCGACGCACGCGGTGTCTCTGTATCAGATGCTCACGGAGGAAACGCCGACCGGCCTCGGGTTTGCCCGGGATCAAGTCGAAGAGGAGTGCCAGAAGGCGGCGCTGATCTTGCAGGACGAAGAATGGGAGCGTCTGCTTACGGAAGCAGAGTCTCACTGGTATCTGCAAGGTCGCGTCCGCTTCCTGGTGAAGCTGAGTACGGCGGCATCGTCTAGTGCACACAAGGGACAGTTCCGGAGGTATGCAGCCGCAGCAAAGATAGCGCTGACGCCCAGCATCCTCGACTCGCAAGAGTTCTTGTTGCAACGTGCTTTGCTGTCGTTGTACGACTTCCTTCCGACAGCGGGAGGTGGGAATCACACGTTTTGCGTATCCAATGCCACTGCCTACCGAGATCGCCAGGAGAACTGGCTGCCGGTCTTCGAGGATCCCCGGTTCCAGCAACTTCTTGACGCCATCGGGGACGATGCGCCGAAGTCACTCAGCCAAATCATCGAAGCAAGAAGTGCCTCTGGCTGGCGTGCGCTGCTGGTGAGCGATCCCGGCTTGTTTAAATACTGCGGCGCACGACTCATCAGGAAGTCCGGCGCCAATGTCTTTTTGCTGTCGAAGTTGCGACTGTCCGGATACTTCGCCGAAGCACGGAGCTACGCCCTTTATCTGGAGCTTCAGCGACAGCACACTGCCGGCAAGTTGCCGGACGTGAAGGAAATCAAGTACCTGTACGTGTATGGAGATGCCTACCCGAGCCTTCTCGTCCGAACTGATGCCGTGTACTTGCTCAGTCATCGTGATGGACGATGGCGGTGTGTGCGTGAAGATCAGGTGATAGTTGAGATGCCTAATTCGATTACTCAGATAGCGACAAACTACTCCTGAAGAATGCTGCGAGGTGTGTCCGCGCAACCATATCACCTGCAGGCAGCCGTGACATGTTTCGACGCCGCCGCCAGCACCTTTGGGGATGGTCAGCGCGGTGTACGGTAATAGTCCGACGAACACCGTCGTTGACGACACGTCCTTGGCACCATTGCTGGGACGACTTGCGACGCAGAGTCGGGATTTTAAGTAACCCGGGGAGGAAGCGCGACATTGCAGGGTACGCACAATGAATAGGCTAGTTGAACGGTTTGCCTCCCTTACCTGCCCCTTCTTGCCGTACCAGTCATAAAGCTGAAGTCCAAGGTCAACTTCCGGTTTGCGACCCGAGCCGACGGTAACTATTCCAGCTTCAATGTCAACAGTGCAGGGCAGATTCAACTGGTAGATGCATACATGAAAGCCTAGATGCATCAAGCCCAGTTGCCAGCGCCAGCACCACACCTAGAAACGGAAGAGTTTGTCCTCTTGGGAGAGTTCCAAAATAGTGTTCGCTGCTATGAACCCATCAGGCATAGGCGGAAGCTTGTCGCGCAACGTGGCCAGGATCAATTGACCGTCGAGCTTGTTCGCTTCGCTCAGTAGAATCGATAGCTGATTTCCATGGATGCTTTCCAATCCGTCATGACACACGAAACGGGGAAAATTAATTCCCGATTCATTCAGAAACTCGATGTATGCCACATCAAAAGCAGCCGTTTGCGAAAGTTTTTTGCCTGTCCCAACATTTGAGCCAATAGCAGTCAGTTGGAACGCAAGGGAGCCCTTTGGGGTTTCGTCGAACGTCAATAAATACTGCTCGCTGTAAAGTGCCTTCGATAATTTGGCAAAGTATTTGTTGAAGACACCGACACGCTCCTGAAGAAGGGCCTTCCCTTGGTCAATCTCGTGCTTCGTTTCTTGGAGGCGTTCGTCGACGTTTGCAATGCTCGTCTTGACTGAATGAATGTCTACTAGATCCTGCTCAAGACTGCCAAGTCTCTTCAGTTTCTCCTGCAAATCCGCTCGTATTTCTAGAGCCTCGTTAAAGGCCCGCGACTGCATAAGTGTACTAATCTCAACTCCCTCGCGGGTCTGCAAGCTGGCCAGCTCTTTCGTCGTCAGGTCTGCTTCTTCACGGACTAGCTCCGCTTGAGCTTCTAGAAAACGCATCTTTCTACCGCGAAGGCTCTGCACGAAATTGCTCAGATCATTCCAGTCGTGATGCAGCTTCGGAATGTACTTTTGCGCTTCTCTGTAAATCGACTCTATGGCGTGACGATCGATATTCGAATACTCGCTTTGCAGCTCATCTATGGTCAACTGAATAGAAGCGATTTCGCCTTCGAGCCTTCCCAACCGGCCAGCTGCGTTGGCCGCATCAGCCCTTATTGACGTCACTGCATTGGCATGCGCCGCGATCTCCGGTACCTCGCCGCGAATCTGATTAAATAGGCTCATTTCCTCAATTTCGCCTCGCAGGTGAATCAGTAGCTGGTCAATCTCTCCTTCTTTGCGTGCTCTCGTCAGCGCCTGTAGATCGCGTTCAAGTTTTTTCTTCTGAGTGGTCAGGCGAGGTCGTTCTTCGAGCACGTCAACAGCAAAAAAACCGAAGAGAAAAAGAAGCAAAGCTTCGTAGTCAACTTCGCTGCCATAGTCACCTAGAAACTTCAGTGTTTTGCTCATGGTCGCCTGCGACGACCGTATAAATTTCGGCGTGAGCTGCCTTAATGTCGGCTTCGTGCCGTTTGAGCCGAACAACAAAGCCTTGACCGCTGCGCGGTAATCGCTGATATTTCTATAAACACTTTCGTTTACCAGAAAGGCAGGTGCACCCTTCTTATGAACAACGAACGAGCGCTGCAATACGTAACGACTGCCGACGCTGTTCTGAATTTTCAGAAGAACAGATACAGCAATATTGCTATGCAGAAAGTCATAGACGTCTTGGTTGATGCTCTTTTTGAATTCTGAATCCTGCCAAATATCATCGCCATCGGAGCCGAGGCAGAAATCAATCAGTCGTAGAACAGTGGTTTTTCCGAGATTGTTGCCGGATTTAATAGCTGTTGTTGTTGGCTTGTCCAGAATCAAATTCAAGCCACGCTTAAATTCAATTTCGCGAACGATGGTATCTCCACGCAATACAGTGAGCTGAATCAACTGCATTTCAAGAGCGTCCCATCGTCTTCAAGTTTGATCGCGTCAATCAAATACAGCCATGCTGCAGCAGCGACCACCTGAGTGGGCGAAACTGACCGCTTGAGGATTATGCTCATCCTACGTTGCAGATATGTAAGATCTGCTTTGACGGACCCGGCGTCACTTAGCGCTTGAAGCGCGATTGCACCCAGAACGTATCCACAATTCCAAGGACTTTGCTCACGCGGTAACAGCATCGGTCGGCCTTTCCAAGACTTCGCATTCCACGACAGCGTCTGCTACTACAAGGGATATTGCGAGGTGAGCAGTTTCTTGCTCTACCATAATTGTCTTTGATGATTTATATTCTTGAAGAAGTTCGTCTATAACGGCTGAGATCAACGTTACAGCATTGTTGCGCGCGTAAGCACCATGCATGGGAAGCGGAATCGACGCTGCCTTACAGGCGCTCGCAAGCTGACTCTGATAGGCAACAGCCGCTTTCCGCCTTACGAGATATCGCGCGTCGTCGTTTTGCTGTTCAACGCCGTGATAAGAGCGTTCAAGTACCAAGCTGTGCCTACGGTAGTCGACGAGGATCTGATGACTTTCTGGGAAATTATTGTAAGCGACCTTTTGAATGACTTCCGGCGGCAGTGTTCTACGCGAGCCAAGACTGTATTCGGCGAGGCTTTGCTGGGAAAACAACACTATAACGGCGGAGAGAAAGGAAGGCAGCTCGCGCGCAATCCTGCTTTCCAATTGAAAATTGAACGTCGCGCCATCTCCAGCATTGACATTAAGTATATTGCCTGAGTTATCACCAGATACTGAAACGCTTCCGTCAGAAGCCGAGGTGCTGGGTTTGATCATTTTGCTGCCAAGTGCATGGCATGCCAGATCGTTACCCCGATGCCCACCAGTTCGACCAAGATTGCAATAATTGTCACGGTGTGGCCACCGTGGCCACCCGCGCGGGCAGCGGGTTGTTGGCCGATGTTAATGTTTTTGATGTTGCCAGTGCTTTTGCCGCCGATGGCAACGGAGCCGTGAGACGCGCTTACTGTCGTCTTGTCCGTGCGGAACCTGCCAAACAGAAAAATTACAATTCCGGCGACGATCAGACCGATACCGAGCAAATAGGTGCTGTCCATAAATGAGGTGGCGTTATTAGAATTTCAATCGTAAGAGTTTGTATCTTTTACCACGACAACCAATGCGTGACAATCGCTATTTCAGCCAATGCAACGACTGATTGTGATGTACAACTAGCCTAATAGATGAGCCACTGTTCTCTGGGCAGGAAGCTTTGCGTCCCCCTGGAGCACAACTGTGCTGCCATCCGCTACCCTGTAGCCTGCTCCCGCAGCGTCTCGTAGAGCTGGGCGTGATTCAGCAAGATGTCCTTGAGCCCCCCCTGCACCGATGCCGAATTCAGCGCCTGCGTGCTCATGGCGGTATGGGCGTCCAGCGCGCCCATGATGGCGCTCAGCAGCTCGGTCTTCAGGTCAGGCGAGTTGGCGAACTGCTCCTTGGTGTTGTTGGTGGCCTGCTGCTGCAGCGTCGTCGACTCCAGCAGCTTGCCCTTGATGACGTTGTTCACATAGACCAGCTTGTCCTGGTCGGTGAGTTCGCCTTCAAACAGGTCGTTCACCTTCTCGATGATCTCGTTCAGCAGGGCTTTTTCTTTTTCCTGCACGCTGCCGCTGCCGGCTTCGGTGATGGGCGGCAACTTGGGCGTTTCGCCGTCGCCCAGCGGCATCGCCTTGCGACCCTGGTCTTTCAGGTGGTGGTGCGTCAACACGACCTTGGACAGGTCGATGCCCTCGCGCTCGCGGCCAAACTCCAGCAGCGGCAGCAGGCGCTTGTAGAAGATGGCACGCTTTTCGATGGCGGTGTTGCCGTAGTCGAAGATTTGCGACAGAAAGGTGTACAGGCGCAGATAGGCCCCCATGTCGCCCTTGAACAGGATCAGCGCGTCCAGCGCGTCCTGCGCCGCCTTGGTGGCTGTGTCGTCCTGCTTGTCCTGGGCCAGCTTCAGCCCCGCCTGGGCCGCCTTGTAGCGCTTCATCACGCGGTCCAGCACCGGCTCCAGCGCCGTGATCAACTCGCTCTGCTTGGCGGCCGGGTCGAGCTCCACCGCCACCACGCGGTCCACCTCGAAGTCGTCGTAGTGGCCGGCACCATCCAGTTTGGCACGCAGGTTGAAGACCAGGTTCGGGTCGGTGGTGGCCGAGAGTTCGGCCGTGGCGTAGTAGGCCTTGAAGGAGGCCAGCACTTCCTCGGGGTCGTTCACGAAATCCAGCACGTAGGTCGTGTCCTTGCCCGGGTGGGCCCGGTTCAGGCGTGACAGGGTCTGCACCGCCTGGATGCCGGCCAGGCGCTTGTCCACGTACATGCCGCACAGGAGCGGCTGATCGAAGCCGGTCTGAAACTTGTTGGCCACCAGCAGGATCTGGTACTCGTCGCCCTTGAAGGCTTCGCGGATGTCGCGGCTCTTGAGTACGGGGTTCAACGCCGGGCTGTTCTCGGTGAAACCGTCCGGGCCGGAGGCCTTGTCGTTCACCTCGCCGGAGAACGCCACCAGCGTGCCGATGGCGTAGCCGTGGTCCTTGATGTATCTGTCGATGGCCAGCTGCCAGCGCACCGCCTCCAGCCGGCTGCCGACCACCACCATCGCCTTGGCCTTGCCGTTCAGCAGCGGGGCCACGAATTCGCGGAAGTGCTCAACCACGACTTCCACCTTCTGCGCGATGTTGTACGGGTGCAGCCGCACCCAGCCCATGATGCCCTTCATGGCGGCGCTGCGCTCCACCTCTTTCTCGTTCAGTTCCTGGCCGTTGTGGGCCAGCCGGAAGGCCAGTTTGTAGGGCGTGTAGTTCTGCAGCACGTCCAGGATGAACTTCTCCTCGATGGCCTGGCGCATGGAGTAGACGTGAAACGGCGCGGGGACGTTGTCGGGCGCCGGCTTGCGCGTGGGGTCGGGGCGCGTGCCAAACAGCTCCAGGGTCTTGTTTTTGGGCGTGGCCGTGAAGGCCACGAAGGTGATGCGACCCTCGTCGGCGCGGGTCGACATCTGGGCGGCCAGGATGGTGTGACAGCCTTGGTGGGGAAAGGCGCCTCTTGCATCCCGGCCGGCTTGACT